>Ga0315900_10000758_pt1 | contig 54013 bp, 44 predicted proteins | sample LakEriMetagenome_FD_203521 | JGI IMG/M metagenome (GOLD analysis project Ga0315900, IMG submission 203521) | Freshwater fungal communities from buoy surface, Lake Erie, Ohio, United States - Buoy 12 MA114 | ecosystem: Environmental > Aquatic > Freshwater > Lake > Lake biofilm | place: USA: Lake... | reverse complement strand
GTTTCGCTGATATGTCCAGCGAACGAATCATCGGAGGTTTCACCGATCAGGAGAATCCGCATGATCCGTTTTCGATCACCCCTTGGGTCAAAGATCCGAGCAGTTGGCTTGGAGTGGACCGGCCACTTCGCAGTCGGCCGGATTGATCGCCAGTATAGATCGAGCATATTCCCGTCGCAACGATCGGAGGATGCCGTTGGCGGTTGCTGCCATCGGTTGCGGTGGGATCGCTCTCAGGGAGTCGGATCCAGCCAAGACTTGAGTTGATTCTTCTGTTCGTCGGTCGGTTCAGCGATCGCTTTGAGTTTGTATCCCTTGGGAGCAGGAACGCCCAGTTCCATCGTCCTTTCCAGCAGTTTTCCACGTCGAGCGATCAGTACTTGCGCGGTCTGACCTGGGGTGGTGGTCTGGGTGCGATCGCCGATGGAATCGAGCGACAGTCGATAGCCGTCCAGGGCGATCAGTTCGTCATCGACGTTGATCCCGGCAATGTCGCCCGGGGAGCCGCGGACCACTTTCTTGACGACAACTTTGCCGTCGGAGGATGCGAGATCCAGACCGGTCCAGGAGGGAGTCGGCTTGGGTAGTTCGTCTGAGGAAGGCTCCTTCTTCTTCTCGTCTCCTCCTTCTTTCTCGCCGTTCTCTTCCTTTTTGGCTTGGTCTTCGGAGGGGCTAGGTGTGGCGTTGTCTTCTGTAGGAGCGAACTGCAACCCGACTCGCTCCAGCCAGGGCTGGTAGTTCAGATCGGCAGTGCTTCGGATTGTTTCGTCAAAGAAGCGGGTGAGATCTTCACCAGCCAGTTCGCTGCAGATCGACTCGAATTGCTTCTGCGTGTATCCCGTCTGGCGATGGCGCTGCCACAAAAGCTGCATGACATCGCGAAGCGACTTCTGTTCCTGAGTCGCTTGGCGCAGGTGGTGATCTAGGAGCAGTCCGACTAGGGAGCCTTTGACGTAGTAGCTGATTCTCGCGTTGCCTGCCTGTTCATCCGGCCGATAGAACTTGATCCAGGTATCCCGCGAAGAATCGACCAGCGATTGGACCTTGCGTCCAGGAGACTGCTCGAATCCCTGCAGCGATTTTCCAAGCCGTTCGTAGTACTCCTGTTCGGTGCACAGCCCCGCCTTGCGAACAAACCAGTCATCGACGTAGCTGGTGATCCCTTCAGCCACCCAGAGCTCGTCGATGTACTGCTCCTGGGAGTAATCGTATTGCTGGAGCGCCTGAGGGCGGAGCCTTCTGACATTCCAGGTGTGGAAGAACTCGTGCGCCACTAGGCTCAACCAATCGACGTACGAAGCGCGTTTCTTCATCGTCCAGCGGCTGGCCATCAGCACGCAGCTGTCGTCGTGTTCCAGCCCCCCTCCCGATTCACTGGCGATATTAAGAAACCAGTATTCCTCATAAGGGATATCACCCCACCATGCCTGTTCGACCTCGACGATCTTTTGGACATCCCTGGCAGCTCGTCGGTGGTCCCAATGACCATCCCCCATGGCGGTGACCAAATGATGGGTTTTGCCACCGGCCTGGAAGGTCTGGTGGTCGAGCGTACCCAAGAGGATTGGGCTGTCGACCAAGTGGTCAAAATCTCGGGCCGTTCGAGTCCAGGGATCGTTTTCCGGATGAGGCATCGCGGTGGCGATATCGCGCCAGGTATTCGGAGGGACGATGCGGAGCTGATGGGGTTGGCTGGCCATTTCGGGAACGGTCAAAAAGGTGGCAGCGCCGGTGAGGAAACCATAGTCGCGTTCGACCCAATTGGTGCGGACCCCCATCTCCCTGGCGTAGAGTCGATACTTGACCTGGATGGCCGAAGCGCGATCGCACGCAATCGTCCAGCGATTCTTCGTTTGCTTTTCGATCGGTAGCGCTGATCCGTCTGACGCATTGCTGGCCGTCAACTGCTCGATGTGCCTAGCGTACTCACGGATCAGGTAGCTGCCTGGGGTCCAGGTAGGCATTTCCAACGTCAGCTCCCGGCGGCCTTCGGTTGGAAAGGTCGCTGTGACGTCGATGGCATGGCGGTCGACATCTTGAAAAGTCAGTTCGTATCGGATCGCTGCAGGCATTTGCGCCACCATCACGGAAGATTGAAGGAAAACGAACAGGGCGATCAGGAAGCATGTCCCGATCGAAAGGATTCCAGAGCTTTTCGAATTCATCGTCAGGAAGACCCTCGATGCCAGGAAGGATTGCCGTAACGTTGCTTGATCCAGTGCTCCACGCGATCGGCAGGGGGCGGGTGCCCGGGTGTATCGGCCTTCCAGACTTCGCGGATGCGATTCACCAGGGCATCCCTGGATACGGGCAGATTGGTGACGAACTGGTCGTGCGATCGCTGTTGTCGGTAGTCGGGTTGCCTTGGTGGCGGAAGCAGGTATCGACCGATTCGGTTGAGGTCGAATCGGTACAGGATGGTTCCATGATACAGCAGGTATCGCCGCCGAACGCGTAGGGAGTTCCCAGAGAATTTCCGGTCGTTCCAGGTCAGATCGCTACTGCCTTGAAGCGTGACGGGAAGTCCCAGAAGTTGGAAGGCGGCGATCATGCGCGATCCGACGTGGTGGTGGGCTTCGGCGATGGAGCGTAGGTGTGGGGAGCGGTCGAGCGATAGGAAGAGCGAATACATCAGGCAGCCTGGGCCGGCGACAATCGAAAGACCACCGCTACTGCGCCGCAGCACTGGAACCTGATCGGCATCTACCGCTTTCTGCTGGACCTCCAGATCCCAGCGGGACGACCGGCCAAGGATGATACAGTGTTCTGGGACTTCCCAGATCCGAAGTAGATCGCCGGGATCCTTCTCCTGTTCTTCGGCCGCCTCCAGGAGCGACTCTTCCCATGCCAGTTGTTCGATGGCAGTTAGACCATGGCGTTCCAGGAAGTGCATGGGTGGATTCAGGCGTTGGGGGAAGCAGGTTTCACGCAGCACGGTTCCAAGTGCGCGAGGCCCGCGGCGGCGGTTCACGCCAGCGGCGATGGAGCCACCAGTATTGCTCCGGGGTCCGCAGAATGGCTTCGGCTAGTCGATCATTGTACCAGCCAGTCAGCTGCCTCACCCCTTCGCAGCAGGTTCCTCCCACCAGTGGATCGGCAATCCCTTCTAGCCGCATGCGAAAATGAAGCGGTCGCAGCCGGATGTTGCTAAAGACCATCATGGGAGCCCCGGTGGACAGGGTGAAAAGAGCGAGCGCTTTGTGGCAACTGGCTGGCCGCCCAAGGAAGTCGACCCAGCATCCTTTGCTGCCAGCGTCCTGATCGGCTAGAAGACCCAGCGTGCCTCCGGCTCGCAGATGCCGTTCGATCAGAAAACTGCTGCCATTTTTGGGAATGAGAAATTGCCCCCCCTGGGCGCGGAACTGTGCGACGAAGGCATTGATATGGGGGTTATCCAGTGGCCGGGCGATGTTGGAGCTGGGGAGCCCGAGGAGTCCGGAGAAGAACCCGGCCAGTTCGAAGTTTCCAAAATGCCCGGAGACGATGATTTTCGGTCGTTCATCTAGCATGAAGCGAAAGAGTTCCAGGCGATCATTGGTCGAAAAATGGTCGCGCCAATTGGTGCGATGGATCTTGCGCCCCGCCAAAGCCGTCTCGCAGACGAACAGCGCCAAATGCTCCCACATGCGCCAACGCATCAGAGTGATCTGCTGGGGGGACCAATTGGGATAGACTGCCCTCAGGTTGGTCTCGATCAACTCTCTGCGGAAGGGAACCACATGGGTTGCGAACGACGCGAAAAGCCCCGCCAGCCTGCCAGCGCGATCGGTCGGCAGCATTTGGATCATGCTGACTGCCAGACGGAATAGCAAATAAAAGAGCAGGTCGATCAGCTTCCCCAGGATCCTCGGGCTCTTCCCTGTCGATCGCTCATCCGACGACGATTCTGGTTCCAGCTCCATGCCACCCTCCCTAACCGCCACCCTGGGAATGCCACCTTCCAGGTCGCCTTGGTCGATCTTTCGCAACATGCTTCCTTGCGGGCGATAGCCTAGCAGACCGCCGATGACGGACCAATGGCAGTAATGCATGCAAAGCAGCGCCTTGGTGACGGCATTCTCTTTTCTAGGTCGCTCTGGTTCCAGAGAAATGCGAAAGACAGGCGGTCGACGGCAATCGCCGCGTCGCTTCGCCGAAACCAGCATCGCGCGTGCTTCTGCCCGGCTTCCCTGCTGGCTGTCTGATTCGATATTCTAAAGATGATTAGAATGATATTGAGTCTTGGGGGAGTTGGATGATGCCAGGGGCATTCGCGTCGTTTTCTTCGGCGCGAAGGGGGAAAGCGTCATGGGTCGAGCAGTTGTCGGGCGTTGTCTGACAGCCATAGCTGGTGCTGTTCGGGGGAGCCGATCCGGTGTTCCAGCAGCACCTGATGCATAACGGGAAGGGTGGCTGCAGACCCGACGAAATGAAGCCCATTTGGGCTGCGAGCTGCCCCGTCTTGGCCCACCAGGACGGTTTGACCGGCCAGCTGGTAGGTGCCTGGGCCAAGCCCCGCAGCGGCGACCGCGTCGCTGACCAGGATCGCTCGCTGGGTGGGGATTAGTTCCAGAAGGGTTTTCAGCAGAAACGGGGGCAGGTGGTGGCCGTCGGCGATCAGGGTGATGACGAGTTGGTCTCGCAACCCCAGAACGCGCCACAGGATGTTGTCATGGCGGGGCATCTGGGGTGGCGTGGCGTTGCCCAGATGGGTGAAACCTCGCAAGCCCTGATCGATTGCTTGCTGCAGCTGAACAAAACTTGCGTTGGTGTGTCCCGCGAAAACGATCACGCCGCGATCCGACAGATACCTAGTCACCTCGCCTCCGGGGTCTCGTTCGGGGGCAAGAGTCATCAGTTGGAGCGATCCTTGGCCTGCTTCCAGCAACCGCTCGGCGATCGCCCGGTTGGCATCGCAGGCCGCATCCGGTGGGTGGGCACCGATATATCCTGGTTCGGCCGACAGAAAGGGTCCCTCTAGATGGATTCCGGCGATCATCTTGGCGGCCAGTGAGTCTTGGCCTTTGGCCTTGACCAACTGCTCCATCAATCGCTCTAGCCGCTCCACGGGAGCAGTGATCAGCGTTGGCAGGAATCGTTCCACCCCGATCGCATGAAGCTTGCCGCAAAGCGCGACCACCTGATCAACCTCCAGGGCAGGATTGTTCAGGTCGATACCAAAGGCACCATTGAGTTGCAGATCGATGTAGGGAAGCTTCATGACGATTGCCTATCCCAGGGGCCACCGTTGCGATGGCGGGAGAAAGGATTTCGAACCATCGCAACCAGGATCTCTATTCGCCTAGCAATTGGGTCGCCGAGACGCGCAGGCGAGCATCCAGAAGTTCACTGCTGCCGCGATCCAGATAAAGATGGACGCTGGGGTGTTGCTGGAGGATGGAGGCGGGGCAATTGGTGCTGATGGGACCTTCTAAAGCGTTGTGGACCGCTTCCGCCTTGCGTCGGTCGGGGACCGAGCAGATCAGTTCTTTGCTTTGGAGGATCTGGTGGATGGTCATGCTGATCGCATGCGTCGGGACCTGTTCCAAGGAATCGAACCAACCTTCGCCGACTTGCTGCCGCCTACATGCCTCGTCCAGCTCCACGCGGTGGTATGCCGCGCGCGTCTGAAAGTCGGCGGGTGGATCGTTGAAGGCGAGGTGACCGTTTTCGCCGATGCCGATGAGCGCCACATCGATCGGCCGCTCCGCAATCCGCTCGGATGCCTCCCGGCATACTGTCTCGGGATCTCGCGTTCCGTCCAGATAGAAGAAGGATCGGATGGGAACCCGATCGACCAGTCGCTGTTTTAGGTACCCACAGAACGATGCGGGGTGGCTGGAGGGCAGTCCGATATATTCATCCAGATGGAAGCCATCGATACGAGTCCAGTCGAGCTGTGGATCGCTGGTCAGCGCCTTGAGCACCTCAAACTGACTCGATCCGGTCGCCACGACCAACCTTGCAGACCCATTTTCCGCAAGACATTTTCTTAGAATTGCCGCCGCTTGGTCTGCCGCCGCCTTTCCCATGCCGTGACGGTCCGGAGCGATTGTGATCTTCATGGAGTGCTGATCCTTTGAGCTACCGTGCCGATGGGGCTTTTTGCTGCGAACTTGGCAAACACCCTTTAGCGATTGCGTTATCGTAGCGTTTTTGACTGAAACACGCGACCTCCACGTTGGTTGGATCGCGACTCCCGAGGGAACCGATACAATGCAGGGATGGAGGCATGAGTTGCCGTGGGATCGGTTGGCCATTTGGCGACCGAATCCCAAGTGGCGATACGATCTTGGCGAGCTTCGAATCTCGTGGTTTCAAACCCATGGGACCTGGGCAGATCGATCGGCAAGGGGACCGTCACGAAAAACATGGGGAGGCAATGATTGATGGAAAGGCATACGCCGCGCCGCCGGCCGTCCCATCGCCGTGCCGGGGGATTCTGTTTGCCGAGCCGATCGGAGTGGAGGTGGGCTGCCGTCCTGCTGTTTCTGTTGCTGCCGCAGGGATGGCTGGTGGGGCAGGTACCAGAGGAAGGCCAGCAGTCTATCGATGTGGCTGGTTGGATCGACGATCTGGCATCCGATTCCTTTCAGAAGCGACAGGAGGCGAGCGATCGATTGGCGGCATCCGGGGAGCAGGTGCTGGAGCTGATGCGGGAGCGTTTGAAGGCGACGCAGGATGTCGAGCAGCGGGCGCGGCTTCAGGCATTGGTGCGCCGCGTCGAGGATCAAGTGCTGGGAGACCGGATGGATGCCTTCATTCGCGACCCCGACCCGGATCAGGATCATGGGCTGAAAGCTTGGCCCTCGTTTCGGGGACTGATGGGATCTAACCGACTGGCCAAGCAGATTCTCGTCGAGATCTATCGACAGCAGCCGAAATTGGCCGATGCGACGCTGGAAGGGCAGGAGGTTCTGGAGCGCGAAGTGAAGGTGGCGGCCGAGCGGATGCGGCAGACGTGGCTCAGCGGAGAGAACGTCGAACTGGGGGATGGGCTGGCGATGCTCTTTGCCGGTGCGGTGACCCAGCAGCCACTGGGGCCGGAGATCGAATCGCTGACGATGCGGTGTGTGCAGACGGTACCACTTGCCGCCAAAATCGACCAGCGACAGTGGACCAAGCCGATGAAGAATCTCCTGGCTGCCTGGGTCGATCGCCTCAGCCGCCAATCGGCGGGAAACGGAATGATGCTGGTGCTGACCCGCAATATCCAGGCGGGGGAAGCTGCTGCACGGCGCATTCTCTCGGAGAAGGTCAACGACCCCTACGATTTTCGTATCGCCTGCATGATTCTTGCCAAGTACGGCACGGTCGATGACCTAGCACTACTGGACAAGTGGTTGGATGACACCACCCTCTATCAAGAATATGTGGCTCTCCGGGCCCCTTTTGATCCGAGGGCCGAGCCGAATCCGCAATCGCCACCGGGTGGCAATGTGCCGATCGAGCGAGTGGAATGCCGCTGCGAGTACCGAGACATCGCTCTCGCTGCCAGCCTGGTGATCGCCAAAGTACCGCTGCGGGATTTCCACCCCATGCTGGCGCCCGACAGCCGATGGGTCATTCAGGAAGATTCGATGGGCTTCCCGATCGCCAGTCCCCAGGTGCGTCAGGAAACGATCGATCGTTGGAAAGTCTATCGCAAGGAAGGGAAGTGATTCTGGCCTCATCGGCGCGAACCTTTCGGATGGCATTTGCGTCTATGGGGGCATGAGCAAAAGACGCGATAAGAAAAATGATCTGAGATCGACTTGGCAGTTCGACGATGGCACCTTGGCACAGCGCTGGCAAGCGGTGCGAGAGGAGTTGAAAGACGAGGATGCCATCGATCGGCCACTGCTGCCCGATTCGATTCTGCCCGATTCCACTGCGCCGCGAGAGGGGCACCTCAAGGATGGAGAGGAATCGTTGGGGAGCGAGGGCTTGATTCAGCCCGCTTCGTCCCAACTGCCGGTATCTGCCCGAGTGATCCACCGGTCCTCAGCTTCGATTCACAAGAAGTCGGATCGCAAGGCGATGCAGCTTTGTCGGCAGGTGCGGCGAGCCGTGGAGCATGCGTTGGGAAGTCGGCCGCTGATCGACCAGCTTCCGGACTGTTTAGTGATAGCGGTCCTTCCGGCACCACACACCGCACAACTGCTGATCCAAGTGGCGGTTCCCGCGAGCCTGGCGCTGGAACAAGCGGAGGAGATGCTGGCGATTCTAAGGGCCGCCAACGGTGCCATACGTTCGGAAGTGGCCAGAGCGATTCACCGTCGAAAGACCCCCTCGCTGCTCTTTCAGATCGTTCCGTGGTCTTCTTCTGAGCCGACTGCTTTTTAGATGTCCATTTGGGATTCTTGTGCGAGGCTTTTGCATGGAGTGCATCCCCGCAGCATTTTCGGAAGGCCACCGGACGGTATGCCTCTAGACGCGTTGGAACGAGGCTACGGTCGTCAAGTGACGCCTTTCGGTAGCGGTGGATGTTTTCGCTCGCTGGGTGGAATCAGTCCGGAAGTGACTGAAGGAAAGCCTCGACGCGAGCTGCGGGAATGGCGTGGCTTCGGGTGCGGCTGAAGCGAGCGATGCTGACCGCAATGCAGCGTCCTTGCAGGTCGATCCAGGGCGATCCACACTCCTCGGGGCGAAGGCACAGATCGCTACAGAGGACCTCGGCAAAATTCCCTCGCCTGGCGCTTTTGCCTCCATCGAACAGTTCGGCGACGTGCAGCGGCCCGGATTGCACTTCTCCCAATCGGACCGTGATTTCCTGCTCGACCATTTCTATTGCCGATGGCGAGGAAGCATCGTCAACTGAGGGATCTTCGTTGGCCTTTGAGTCATCCTCTGGCTGTTCCACGCTGGCCGCAGGCATCGGACGACGGTAGGCGATGCGCACGGGGTCGCCTGCGATTTTGCTGCGCAGGATCCCTTGCATCTGCGGAACCGATTCAATCATCGACTGATCGACTCGCACCACCACATCCCCTGGCTGCATTCCCCCCTTCTCGGCAGCGCTCTGTTCCAAAACTTCCTCAAGAAAGACTCCCTGTTCCCCCTGGCCCAGTACGACCCCAAGAAAACCTCGTCCTTCGTCGGCTGGAATTGAAAACACACCACGGCTAGCCGAAATGCCGACGCGTCCTGATCCGTCGGGGTGGGGAGCGATCAGCAGTTGTCCCTGGGACCACTGGGATGCTTCCACCGCTGCAGACAGCGCTGAGTTCATCACATCGGAGGAAAAAGCTCCCGACTGCGGGCGAAGCACCACGAGGTCGTCCGACAGATCCCTGGCGACTACCTCCAGGGGCTGCCAGGAGCCATTCGGATCAAGCCATTGGGGGGACTGATCGATTCGACTTGCTTTGGTGACCAGCCAGACCCTGCCCTTCGAATCACGAAGGACCGTCCCCATCGATTCGATCGATTCTCCGTGGACTTCGCTTCGGAGCACCAGGCAGGCGTCATCGCACTGATCCTCTACCGTGGCGACTTGGCCTTCGAGTTGCTGCAAGCGTGGTTCAGAACCGCACCAGGAGTTGCGATCGGACTGCTGAGGGTTGTCGTCCGTCGGGGGGCTTAGCAGTTCCAACGGGAATGGCTCCTTGGCTGGACCATTGGGGTCTGCCTCTTCTGGACCGGGGGCCTCCAGTGGAAAATCGATCTCGAGCCGTTGGTCGGATCCGCGCGTGGCAACCAGTGCGACGCGCCGCTCCCCTTCCAAATAACGCCGCACCATTTGCTCCTGGAAGTTGCCTCCCGTCCAGCGTTTCCCAGCAACCTCGACGATCACATCCCCTTCGGCCAGGCCCACGCGAGCCGCTGGGCCGTCGGGAGTGACAGAGACGATTCTGGGTCCGGATCTTCGTCCTCGCCGAACCTTCATTCCCAGGTCGGGCAAGCCGGGGATGGAGTCGACTTCAAAGTCCGATTCCTCCCTTAGTTCCTGCCAGTACTTTGCAAAGGTGCCGACTGGCACGTCGTAATTGTCTTTCAGTTCACGGCCAATCTGGCTGTGAATGCCGATCAAGCGGCCTTCCAGATCGATCAGGGGGCCGCCAGAGTCACCTGGCTCCATCAAGGCGGTCGATGCGATCATTCCAAATCGAGAGGAGACCGGTTGCAGGATACGTCCCAGCCTTGCAATCGCACCGCGTGATGGATCGTAGGATCCAGGGTGGCTGAGACTGATGCACGGCTGGTCGGCGACCAGTTGCGAAGAGTCTCCAATCGGCAACACGGGAAGTGGCTCTGAAGACTTGGGGACCACCTCGATCATCGCGCAATCGAGCAGTCGGTTGGTTCCCTTGCCAATCCCATCCAGCGTCCTTCCGTCGGCCAGATGGATCTGGTACTTACGCCCCGGAGTCACTGCATGCCCGGCGGTCCAGATCCACCCTTCCGGATGAACGATCACTCCGCTGAAGGAGCCGACTCCACCTGCGCGCCTTTCCGTCACACCAACTACGGCAGGTGCCGCGCGAGCGATCGTTTGTTCGATCCGATTCTGTAGCGCAGTTGGCCAGTCTTCGGCCAAAGCGGGTGTAGATTCCAGAGGGCGAGTTTCCTCAGCCACCAAAAGGATCGATGGGCAGCAAACCAGCCAGGTCACAAAAAAAATCGACCCATACGAAGCGCCAAGGGTGGGAAAAAGACCAAATCTCTTAGATGGCCTTCGCATTCTGGTCACCTCCTCAAGTCCGATTGTGCCCTCCCCGGCCAGAGCGCCGAGGCTGGGGGATTCCGCAAACCCATCTGAAGTTTCAACCCTAGCGTAGGCGATTGGATCTCGGCGAGTGGGCATTTTTTTCCAACTCGAATCAAATTCCTAACACCAATCTCTTCGGATGGCGAAAAGGGTATTTGTTACCTTTCGAGTCGGGTAATAGGTGCGATCTTTACCAGAGCAGCGGTCCATTTCTAGTGCCTTGGGAGGGAAAGCCCCTGCGTCTCCTCTGTGACCTCTCTGCGGGGACGCAACTCGACATGCGGGGGAATCAAAACGACAGGATTTCGATTTTCTCAGGAACTAAATGTCGATTGAGAAAATCTAAACCTGAGGATTACGCACCCTCTTAATTGGGGGTGTGTGGAAAATGTGGGGTAGATTGATTTTTTTGATTCGTTTTATTGACGCCGGGTGGTAAAAGTTGTTCTAATTAAAGCTGTGAGTATTATCAGGGTTGCGACTTTCGATTTGACTGCTGGATAAAGTTTCGATGAAAATTTGGTCGCTTTCGCGAACTCCCAAGTTAGATTAAGACGAGGGAACCATCGCGGACGGCAGCCCATAACTGGAAATAAGGAGTTTGCGGGAACGTTTGGATCCAGGGAATAGCTCGGCAGCGGTTGGAATTTTTGATTCGTTTTCGTCGCCTTTGCACTCCGAGCATCTCATCCGAACCGCCCTGCAACTCTTCGTGGTGGTGGATTCGTCTTTTTCGTTTTTTATTGGGAAGGGTGAAGTAGATGGTGCGATCGATTTTTGGTGGGCAGCGACCTGCCCGACGAGCTTTCACGCTCGTGGAATTGCTGGTGGTGATTGCGATCATCGGGATTTTGGTTGGTCTTTTGCTGCCAGCCGTTCAGTCGGCTCGCGAAGCCGCCCGCCGCATGAGCTGCCAGAACAATTTGAAGCAGTTGGGATTGGCTGCTTTGAATTTTGAATCGTCCTACAAGCGATTCCCTCCTGGATTTTTGGGTACGAACCTGAACCGCGCCACTGGGGCACCTGAAGTTCCTTCCATGGACTGGGCGAATGACTCGGGGATTGGGACGCTGGCGTTCTTGCTTCCTCAGATGGAGCAGACCTCGCTGTACAACTTCTTCAGTGGTGACCCATCGATCAACGATGTGGGCAAGATTCTTGATTCCGACCAGAACGGTTTCGGAAAGTCGGACAAGCGGCCTTTCGAAATTTATTGGAACTCAGACAAAGCTTGGGAAGCTTCGAACTACAAGGTCGGTGCATTCCTTTGCCCATCGGACAACGCAGACGCTGGCGTTCAGCACACCGTCATGTTGATCCAGACGATTTGGAACGGAAACCAAGCTTCGGCTCCTGGTACCACCTTCTGGTACGAAGGAACTCCGAACGCCGGCTGGCACCGCACTCTTGGCAAGACCAACTACATTGGTTGCTCGGGTCGCCGCGACAAGACCGGCCATGTTGGTTTGGATGTCTGGGCCGGTGCTCTGCCAGTTCGTGGCAAGACCAAGATGCGTGACATCACCGACGGTACCTCCAGCTCCATCCTCTTCGGTGAAGTCACCGGTTGGTGGACCGATGGGAAGAAGCCTGTCGGACGTATCGCCTCGATCATGTGGATGTGCGCCGGTGGTGAAATCACCCACTGGATGCGTGGTAATCCAGCTGCTCCGGCAACTGATTGGACCAGCCACATTTCGTTCCGCGAGCCACGCCGCTTCAGCAGCATGCACCCAGGCGGGATCATCCAGTTCACCTTCTGCGACGGTTCGGTCCGCGGGCTGACCCTGAACATGCGAGAAGGCCTGTGGTACAGCCTTGGCGGTATTGCCGACGGGGAACTGACCTCGGATCTGGAAGAGTAGTCTTTGGTTGATTGATTGGATATCGATAGGCCTGGTGCCATCGCGGCACCAGGCTTTTTTTCTAACCATCTGTTGGAAAGAAGGTCCCTATGAAGAAGTTCGTTGCTTTGATGTTGTGTGCCGTAGCGATTGCTGGCTGTGGTGGCCAAGGTGGAAGTACCACTCCGGTCGCTCCGGATGTCGTTCCCCCAAGGCCGGGAGCCGATTCGACGACCACGACGACCGGTGCCGATGGTGAAGCTAGCAGCGCTGGCAACTCGACCACCAAGGCCGAAATCCAGTAGTTGCTGTTCTTTCCAATTCGAACGCAATCCCGACAGCCACCATTCCTTTCGGGGGATGGTGGCTGTTGTTATTGGCACTTCTCCCTGAGGTCGAACCGTTGGGTGTGGCGAGCCGCTTGCCGAGGACTATGATAGAGAAGAGGTGTGGTTAGCAACTTCGTGGAGATTTCAAGATGGCAGGCTTACCGGGCTTGGATCCGATCAACTCGGCTTGTTTCCTGATTCTCGCGCAAGTGGGCGGAGGCTGGACCTTTTGGAGATTGGTGCAGATTGGACTGCTGATCTTCCTGGCCATCTTTGCCGTTATCTTTGTTATCCTTCTGATCGCCTTTGGCAAGCTTTGGTTTCAAGCCTACATGTCGCGTGCGGATGTGTCGCTCCGTAGCTTGGCCGGGATGTATTTCCGGCAGGTACGGATGCACACGATCGTCAACGCGAAGATCATGGCGGCTCAGTCGGGCCTGGATATCAACCGCAAGAATGGGATTTCCACGCAGCGCCTGGAAGCGCACTACTTGGCTGGCGGTAATGTCATGAACGTGGTCCAGGCGATCATTGCCGCCAACCGGGCCGGGATCGATTTGGATTTCGATCGTGCGGCAGCGATCGATTTGGCGGGCCGTGATGTGTTGGATGCAGTGCGAACCAGCGTCCATCCCAAAGTGATCGACTGTCCTGATCCGAAACGCAGCGGCAAGACAACGCTGAGTGCTATCGCGAAGGATGGAGTCGAACTGAGGGTGCGAACGCGAGTGACTGTGCGCACCAACCTGGAGCAACTGATTGGAGGGGCGACGGAAGAGACCATCATCGCCCGTGTTGGCGAGAGCATCATCAGCTCCATCGGTTCTTCGCTGGATCACAAGGTGGTGCTGGAGAACCCTGATGTCATCTCGAGAACGGTGTTGCAGCGAGGCCTCGATGCTCAGACGGCGTTCCAGATCGTATCGATCGACATTGCAGATATCGATGTCGGGGAGAACATAGGCGCTAGACTTCGCGCCGATCAGGCGGAGGCGGATACGCGGGTAGCGCGCGCGGAGGCGGAGCAGCGTCGAGCGGAGGCGATTGCGACCGAGCAGGCGATGAAGGCCAAAGTCGCAGAGAATCGCGCTAACCTGATCCTCGCCGAAGCAGATGTTCCCAAAGCGATGGCCGATGCCTTCCTGCAGGGGCAGATGAAGTTCACCAGCACGCCGGAATGATCCGACTGATCCTTTTCCGAGGTGAAGGAAGCTCTGCATCTAGCGGCCGATCGCCGCAATGGATCGCCAAGCTTCTGATTGCCGCGATCCAGGGATCGATGGTGCCGTGCCAATTTCCCCCCCTGAAGATTGTCTCTGCCGTGTGAAGCATCGGCCACCCCTTGGGGAATGAATCGTTGCAGGTCACAATTCTTTGAGTGACCCCCTAAAGATTCTGCCTTGAGGAGTGTTGGTCGATGGAGCTTTTGCGACGCAGTGAGCGGGTTTGGTTTAGCGGGTCGGAGGGACGCCGCTTGGCGGGCATTCTCGATTCGCCGCAAACGCAACCCAAAGGATATTGCCTCTTTTCGCACTGCTTCACTTGTTCGAAAGATCTCAAGGCGATCGTGCGGATCAGCCGCAACTTGGCGGAGCATGGGTGGGGAGTTCTGCGTTACGATTTCGCCGGGTTGGGGGAAAGCGAAGGGGACTTTGCGACAACCAATTTCAGCACGAACCTGATCGATCTACAGGCAGCTCATCAATTCCTCGCAGCGCACCACCAGGCCCCGGTGTTGCTGATGGGGCATAGTTTCGGAGGCGCTGCAACGCTCGCTATGGCGCCGAAGCTATCCGGAGTGCGTGGTATCGTTTCGATCGCGGCCCCCAGCGATACGGGGCATCTGGCAGATCTGATGCTGCGAAAGAATCCTCGGATCGCATCCGAGGGGCGAGGCGAGGTCAACATCGGAGGGCGCGACTGGATGGTGACTCGTGAGATGATTGAAGACTTTCGGTCGCATGATCTCCCCGCCCGCGTCGCAGAGATCCCAATGCCGGTGCTGGTAGTCCATAGCCCCAAGGATGAAACCTTGGGTTTTTATCACGCCCTGCGACTCTATGGGCTACTGACGCAGCGGGATGCAGCCGGGATTCCACCTGCAGCAGTCAGTCTGCTGACGCTGCTGGAGAGCGACCATCTGTTTTTGAATTCGCCGGCCGATCTCACCTGGCTGGTTCGCTCCATCGATGCTTTCGGTGATCGACTGCTTGTTCCGTGAGCTTTCTGTCACGGGGGTAAAAAGCGAGGGTAAAAACGAGCTGGGGCGATCTTGGGTGCGTGATGTGTTCGTAGTGGATCGTTTCAGGGATCGTCACTTGGACAGTTTGCTGGCAACTTCGTCCGATCGCTCCATCACGCGCATCAAGTTGCCGGAGAGTACCTTGTGGATCGCTGCTTCGTCATAGCCGCGTTGCAGCATCAGTTCGGTGAGCACCGGGTAGCAGGAAACGTCCTCCAGCCCGCGCGGGGCTCGCGAGATGCCGTCGAAATCAGATCCCAAGCCGACGTGGTCGATTCCGGCGGTGCGAACGACGTGGTCGATGTGATCCATCACGACAGCCACCTCACCCTGGGGGTAAGGGTGTTCTGCCTGCCATTTGCGATAGGCCTGCGTGAACCCCTCGTCATCCTTGCCGAACTGTTCCTTTAGCTTGCGTCGCACTTCGAACATCTGCGACATGATCCTCGCCGATTCGGGGACGACGAAGCCGGAGAAGAAGTTGATGAGCACCACACCGCCATTGGCCGGAAGCTGTTTCAGGATGGCATCGGGTACGTTCCTCGGATGATCGGCAATCGCGCGAGCACTGGAATGGGAGAAGATCACCGGCGCCTGGCTGATTCGCAGCGCATCCTCCATGGTCTCTGGTGAAACATGACTGAGATCGACCAGCATGCCCAACCGATTCATCTCGCGAACAATTTCCTCACCAAAGGGGGAGAGGCCACCGCTGCGTGGTGCATCGGTCGCTGCATCGGCCCATCCAAGCGTATCGCTGTGGGTGAGCGTCATGTAACGAGCTCCGCGCTGATGGAGTTGCCGTAACTTGGATAGGGAATCCTCGATCGAATGGCCACCTTCCATCCCGATCAGCGACGCGATTTTCCCCTTGGCCTGGATCCGTTTGACATCGGATGCATTGAGCGCCAGTTCGAACGTGTCGGGGTACTTGGCGATCATCTGGTGGACTAGGTCGATCTGTTCCATCGTCGTCTGGAACGCATTCCCCTGAGCGATGGTGTCGGCTGGGACATAGACCGACCAGAATTGAGCCCCCACGTTCCCAGCTCTCAGTCGACTGATATCGGTGTGGAGTTCGGGTTGAGTCTTCGCGATATCGATTTCCTCGAATCCTCTTCTGGTTTTCTCGCGAACCGCCCAGGGAAGATCGTTGTGGCCATCCCAGACGTAGCTCCTTCGATGGATTTCCATCGCTCGCGAAGAGACCTCCACCGGTTCGGAAGGTTCTCCAGCATCGCAAGGTGAGCCAATCAGCAAAGTGGCTAGGCCAATCATCCATGGCATCCAGGCAAGGCGGGTTCGGCCCATCACGGTTCTCCCTTTGTTGACTTCGCGAACGCAACTGTCTGATCGGCCCATTGTAAGCCATGCTGGTTGGGGGGGCGATGCAGGGGGCGTTTGTCACGCAGTTGCTACCAGATCCAGGAGGGTGTTTGCCAGCTACGGGCTTTCCGGCTGAATCGCTCTTTTGTTGTCAGGCTGGATTTGTTATGTCCCCATGAAATGCATCGATCTTCGAAGTGGCAGGAAGCATTTCCCGATGGACCAGCTCAATTGGCAGACGGTTGCGCAATGGCTTCAGCACTGGACACCCTGGATTCTCGGGGCGCTAGTGGTGCTGTTGCTGAATTTCTTTGTTGCCAAGCTGGTTTCTGCCTGGATCGCGCGACCCATCCGCTCCCGGATCGACGAGACGCTGGGTCGTTTTGTTGGTCGACTGGTTTTTTATGGGTGGCTGGCCTGTGCCATCCTTGGGATCGCAGGTTCTTTTGGCGTCAACGTCAATACCTTTGCTGCCATCATCGGATCGGCAGGTCTAGCGATTGGTCTGGCATTCCAGGGTACGCTCAGCAATGTTGCCGCGGGATTGATGATCCTTTTTTTCCGTCCATTTCGGGTCGGCGACGTGGTTGTGGTGGGAGGCAATACTGGCCGAGTCGAAGAGATCGATTTGTTCAATACCACACTCGATACGCTGGATAATCGTCGGATCGTCGTTCCCAACCATTCGATCACTGCGGCGACGATCGAGAACATGACGCATCATCGGTATCGACGGGTCGAAGTACCGGTTGGAGTTGCGTACTCCAGTTCGATCGAAGCGACTCGGGCTGCGTTGCAAAGTGCCGTCGAGTCCTTAGCCGATCTTGGGTGTCCTGCCGGTGATCAGCCCAGCCAGGTTCTCCTGGTTGGACTGGGGGCCAGCAGCGTCGACTGGCAGGTTCGAGTCTGGACGGAGACCAGTCACATTCCACAGGTGCGCGACCAGTTGATCATGCAGATTAAAAAGCACCTGGACCGGTCGGGCATCGCGATCCCCTTTCCGCAGCTGGATGTGCACCTATCGCGTGTCTCCGTCGAACCGTCTACGGCGGTCTCCGGAAATCCATCGGCCGGCACAGTGCAAGGGCCAGCTTTGCCCAGCGAGGTTGAGGTGCTCTATAAGCCCAGGTTGAGGCGAGGCAGAGCGGCTTGAGCGACAGTCGAGAGACATTTTGCTGGGCATGAAGGCACAAGGGCGCATCCGGCTACCTGTTCATCGATGCGAGGCATCGTCGGGAAGTTCGCGCACCCAGATGTTCCGAAATCGAATCCGATTGCCATGATCCTGCAGCATGATCGGGGCTGCAGGGGTCCCAGGGCGATAGACAGGGGCGCGGGCACCTGTGGGTCCTGCCAGTTGGCGATGGTTCTGAACCAGCAAGCCATTTAGCAAGACAGTCAGGTAGGCAGGCCGTACCAGTTCCTCTCCTTCAAACTTCGGTGCCTCGAAAAAGATGTCGTACACCTGCCACTGTCCTTGTGGCTTGACCGCATTGACCAGCGGTGGGTACTGGCCGTAGATAGCCCCCGCCTGACCGTCGGCATAGGTGCGATTGGAGAAGGAATCGAGGATCTGTACCTCGTACAGTTCCATAAACTTGATTCCGCTGTTGCCACGACCCTGGCTGTTTCCTTTCGTTCCCTCCGGGATCATCCATTCCAGATGGAACTGGCAGGAGCCAAAGCTGTCGATCGTGTAGAGGCTGCCTGTGTGTGGCTCAACAACCAGTTGGTCGTCTTCCACCAGCCACATCGGGACATACCAAAGATCTTCTTCGCCGTGATGACACCATGCATCCAATCCTTGGCCGTCGAAAAGGATGGTGGCATCGGAGGGAGGGGCATCGGGGGTTTCGCCTGGTTGGACTACCTTAGGGCGAGGGCGATATCGATCATGGATTCGCCAGGGTTGTCCTGGAAGGGGCGGGCTGTCGGTGGCTCCCAGGTGATGGATCGGAATCTTCTCCTTCACCGGTCGGCGTGCTGGAACGCTGCGCACAGGAGGGCTAGGCGGCTCTCCATCTTCCGGTGCAGCCAGTTCCACCTGTTGAGCCTGCGAAGGAGCGGCACTGCTGGCGATCCAGGAGACTCCTGCGATCACGCAAGCGGCGAGCAACCCATTGGATTTTCCAGTCAGATACCGCATCTTCGTTGGCTCCTCATCCCCTGATACTTTCCACCAGGATGATTCTGGCAGGAAACGTTTTCATGATGCTTCGTCTATTGGAGAATTTCCAACAAAAACCAAAGGCCGCGGCGATCCAGCGACTTTCCGCGACCAATTGACAGTCCATGGAGTGGGGCTGTGACGGATGGAGGGGCGCAGGTGGTCCAATGCAACGTCGGGAATCTGTTATTCTACTGGCGAAGGGTTCAGGAAGCTTCGCTAGATTCCAGGCGATCCAAAGGAGCACCGTTGCATGGAGCTGATGCCATCCAGTGGTGGATATGAGGGGGGGATTTTCTCGGGAGATCTTCCCGGAGGCCGAGCGACAGCGAGGCTGGACTTGCGGACCGATGGAGTGCGCATTGCGATAGCCGGCAGTGCAGCTCAAGAGCGGTTGATTCGCTGGGAGGATGTTTCGGTTGATGTGGGAGGCGCATCCGGTCGGATGGTTTTCCTCCGCAGTCGACTTAGCGACGAGGTGGTCTTCTGCGAAGCTCCAGGGTTTCTGGATGATCTTCAGCGGCTGGGCCATCCATCGCTGATGGAATCCTTCCGGGAGATGACTGACCTGCGCGCTCGAAGGCGACGATCGACGATCCTCGCATTGGGTTCCCTGTTTCTAGGGTGCGTCATCCTTCTGCCCGCTCTCTACTATGGCCTGTTGGGAGCTGCCAAGTTGGCGGTCAAGTCACTTCCCGTCAGCGTTGATCGATCGATTGGCCAGATGGCATCGCAGTCGATTCCGATAGGTCAGGGGCTGCCTAAGGACCATCCCGCTCAGAAGTTTGTGGTGCAGGTGGTCGAGCGTCTGAAGCCCTATGCGGCGCTGCAGGGCCTAGACTTCCAGGTTCGCGTCGTGGATGATCCTCAGCCCAATGCGTTTGCGCTTCCGGGTGGACAGATGGTGGTCTATACCGGCTTGCTTCAATTGGCGCGTTCGGCCGATCAGGTCGCTGGCGTGCTGGCTCATGAAATGGCGCACGCGACGTTGCGTCATGGTCTGATGCGTATCGGCCAGTCGATGGGGGTGATCGCCGCCGTCCAGTTGCTGATGGGGGATGCTGCCGGTCTGGTCGCCCTGGGGGCTCAACTGGCTCAGCAATCGGTCCTGACCAGCTACAGCCGCGTGGCGGAGCGGGAGGCGGATCTGGAGGGAGCCAGGATGCTGCATGAAGCCGGGATCGATCCTGAGGCGATGGCGGAATTCTTTCTGTTGATTCATCAGGAGCGAGGCGACATGCCAAAGATCCCGACCTGGATCAGCACCCATCCTGGGGACGAAGACAGGGCGGAGTCGATTCGACGATTCAAAGCATCGCTTCCCCCGAAGACCTACAAGCCAATGGACGTCGACTACGAATCGATTCGCAAGAAGGTCATCGGGGATTCTTCGTCTGACTCGGAGGAGAATTCGGAGGAAACAAAGGAGTAAGGAGGGGATAGCTGATGGATGTTCAGATTCGCAATCGTCCTTCATTCGCGCATTTGATGGTGCGGATGAATCCAGGAGATCGCATGGTGGCCGAAGCGGGTGCGATGGCGTCGATGGACCCGTCTGTATCGATGCATGCGCGCTGGAACGGCGGGTTCTTCGGCGCGATCGCTCGACGTGTTGTCGGAGGCGAGTCGTTGTTTGTCAATGATTTCATCGCGACCGCGCCCGGGCACATCGTTCTTACCCAGCCTGTTCCTGGCGACATCGCCTGCGTAGACCTCCAGGGGCAATCCTTGTTCTTGCAGCCGGGTGCCTTTCTGGCATGTGAACCAACAGTTCGTCTATCGGTGTCATGGGCGGGCTTTGCCAGCTGGATTGGTGCGGAAGGTCTGTTTCGTCTCAAGGTGCAGGGGGTCGGTCGCGTCTGGTTTGGTGCATACGGAGCGATCTTCAGCCGCGAAGTCGATGGTCATTACGTCGTCGATAGCGGGCATCTGGTCGCTTACGATCCCACCCTGTCCCTCCATGTCGGTGCCTCTGGCGGCATCTTCTCCACCCTCATGGGAGGCGAAGGATTGGTCAGTCGTATGCGTGGTCGTGGACGCATCTACCTTCAGTCGCGATCTCTCACCGGACTGGCAGCCTGGACCAACAGTCATCTGTACGCATGAAGCTCCTTTCGGAAAGACCGGCATTTGGATGGGTAACGCACCATGAAGCATGAAGTCCTCTGTCGCCCCGCTGCCAGCATCGTCAGATTTTGGATGGAAACAGGAGAGCAGATCACCTGCGAAGCGGGATCGATGATTGCGATGAGCCAAGGGTTGACTGTGGAGACAACGACGCGGACGCGAGGTGGCGGTGGAGTGTTCAGCGGACTTCGGCGGATGCTGGCCGGAGAAAGTTTCTTTCTGAATCATTTCACGGCACAGCAGTCGGGGCAAAGTCTGCTGCTGGGGCCGGCACTGCTAGGGGATGTCCTGCATCATCCGTTGATCGCGGGAGGCTTGATCGTCCAGGCGGGGAGTTGGCTAGCTTCCACTCGCGACGTCCAACTGGATACCTCATGGCAGGGATTTGCCAAAGGACTGCTCAGCGGAGAATCGCTTTTCTGGATCAAGTGCACAGGAATAGGAGATCTTTACCTGAGCAGTTATGGGGCGATCTATTCAGTCGATGTGGATGGTGAGTACGTCGTCGATACTGGGCATATCGTCGCCTTTGATGAAACACTGCAGTTTGAATTGAGCAAAGCCAGCAGCACGTGGTTGCAGAGCTTTCTCGGAGGAGAAGGAATTGTATGCCGATTCCGTGGCAAAGGGACGGTGTACTGCCAGAGCCACCAGTTCTCCTCGCTGGGGTATATGCTTGGTCCCATGCTGCGACCTAGGCGCGGTTGATTGGTTCTGGAATGTGGATGCCAGGATAGTCTCGGATTGGTTGGTCAGCGGATGTAGCTTGCTGGAGCGATCACGATGGATGGGATCTCGTTCGATATCAAAAATCGACCCGACTTTGCGACGCTGGAGGTGATGCTGCAGCCAGGACAGAAGATCTTGGTGGAGCCATCGGCGATGGCCTGCATGTCTCCCAGCATCCAGATGAAATCAGGTGTGGCTGGTGGTGCGTTGCGGTCCATCGGCAGGATGCTGGCAGGGGAAAGCTTCATCGTCAATACATTTTCGGCGCAGGATCAACCGGGCGAACTGGTGCTTGTCTCCGGACATCTAGGCGATATCCTCCACCATCGCCTGGATGGGATCGGGCTGCGACTGCAACGGGGCGCTTTCCTAGCCAACGGACCGGGCGTCGAAGTCTCTTCTAGCTGGCAGGGGGCAAAAGGTTTTTTCAGCGGCGAGGGGCTGGTGTTGCTTAAGGCACAAGGGCAAGGGGATCTCTTCTTCAACTCCTACGGAGCGATCCTCGAAATCGACGTGAAAGGTGACTATTACGTCGATACTAGCTACGTGGTCGCCTTTGAGGAAACATTGCAGTATCGCATTAGCACTCTGCCAGGACTTCGCGGAGGTGGTTTCAAGAGGCTCTTCTTCAGCGGAGAAGGTCTGGTCTGCCAGTTCACAGGACATGGTAAGCTCTGGGTCCAGACGCGTAGCGCCACTCCCTACCTTTCGCAAATCCATTCCTACCGGCCTGTCCAGAGAAACAACAACTAGGTGCCTTGGAGCTTCCGCAGTTTTCATCTGGCATGTTATTGATGGCGGCCGCGGGGTATAGAGAAGAGGGATGGATGAGAGTTCCTTTGGACAGCGGGCATGCAGAGCACCCGGTGGCGCTGACCATCGCAGGGTCGGATCCTAGCGGCGGTGCTGGATTGCAGGCTGATCTGAAGACGTTTCAGCAGCTTGGGGTTTACGGCGCCAGTGCCGTTACCTTGATCACCGTCCAGAATACGCGCGGGGTATCCCGCGTCCAGCTTCTCCCAGAGGATCTGGTCCTCCAGCAGATCGATGCGGTGCTGTCGGATATTCCTCCCCACGCGATCAAGACGGGGGCGTTGGGTGGCGAGGACTTGATTCGGTCGATCGCGGCGAGACTGGCCGGAGGCACGGTTCCCTTGGTCGTCGATCCTGTGCTGGTTAGCAAGCACGGAGCGCCTCTGGCCGATCCACCTGCGGTCGTGGCATTGCGGGAAAACTTGCTTCCTCTGGCATTCCTGGTCACCCCCAATCGGCATGAGTTGGAGCGACTGGCGGAGATGCCCGTGGGGGATCTGGTGGAGATGAGGCGAGCTATCGAGCGGCTGCATGAAGCCGGAGCGAAGCGACTGCTGGTGAAGGCAGGGAGAGCCGGCGATCGGATGCTGCACTGGCTTGCAGAAGCGGGCAAAGAGACGGTGGTGTTAGAGACACCATGGGTCCAAGGGGGAAACCAGCATGGCAGCGGATGCACCCTGGCAGCCACGATCGCCAGTTTCCTGGCGCTCGGGCATTCTGATCTTGCAGTCATCTGCCGTCAGGCGATCGATCGAGTCTGGCAGGCCGTCGCTTCACCACGCCACTTCGGCCAAGGCATTTCGCCGGTCGACCATATGGCGATTGAGAGTGGGGACCCATCAGGAAGTTGACTTGGTCACTCCGGAGACTCTCGGCAGATCCGATCCCCTCGCCCGTCGACAGCGCCACCAACGGTAGGTAAGCAAGCCGGTGGCGATCCAGCCAACCGCTCGGATCCAGCCGGTCTTGAAGACCACTAGCGCCGAAAAAGCGATCAGCGTCATGAAGCACGCCAGCCCCAGCAAATACCAACGGGGCATTCGGTGATAGCGATCGGGGCAAACCTTCCTGAGCACCGCGTCTAGCCCCCACAGGCCGACAAACAGGTAGTTGAAATAGAGTCCCGCGCCAAAGCGGAATCCCAAGAGCACTTCTGTCTGCCTGGCGGTCGCCTCGACGGCCGCCGCTTGGCTTCCACCATGAAAGGACCAAAGCGAACCCAGGCTGTGCGCCAGTGCGAGGATCGCTCCCAACAGCCAAAGGTTGGCAACAGGGCGATCGGTCGCACTCCGACCTGCCATCTGCAACCATAGGGAGAGGAACAATGCGACAAACGCTAGGCGAATGGCCCAGAGCGAAAGGTGCTGCGAAAGAGATTCCGCGACAGGAATAAGTTCAGTCATCGCAGAAAAATCGTTAGGTGCGATATGCGGCGAGAGCCTAGATACTGGCGCTATGGTAGCACGCAAGGTCCGCTCGTGCTACGCTCCCAAATGGCATCCTGATCAGGCATGAAGCGTTGGTGTCTTTCAATCTGTTTCACAACTCAAGAGGGCACTATGGAGCACCTTCCTTCGGTCGCGGTGCTGGGCACCGGATTGATGGGGACCGCGATTGGCCGGAGGTTGATCGAGGCAGGTTACTCGGTGATGGTATGGAACCGGACCCGTGATCGCGCCGATGCATTGATTGGTGCAGGGGCCGTGTGGAACGATAGTTTGGTGGAGAAGGCAGATCGCATCCTGCTGGCGCTTTACGATAGCGCTGCGGTGGAAGAGGTGATCGAACGGTTTGCCGCACAGTGGCGACCGGGTGCGATCGTGATCGATACGACGACGGGAGACCCAGGCCGCCTGCCTGGGATTGTGGAAAGGCTAGGCCGTTTCCAAGTGCACTACCTGGAGGCTCCTGTCTCGGGGTCCAGCGAGCAGACACGGCGCGGCGAAGCGACGATCCTTGTCGGGGGAGACCGGCAGATCGCTCATCGCTGCGACGACCTCTGGAAGCTTCTTGCCAAGACCGTTTTCTTTCTTGACCGACCTGGTGATGCTGCGCGCATGAAACTGGCCAGCAATTTGGTACTGGGGCTCAATCGCGCCGCGATGGCCGAGGGGCTGGCGCTGGCCTCTGCGATGGGGATTGATCCTGCGTTGGCCCTCGAGGTCTTTCAAGGCAGTGCGGCTCAATCGCGCGTCATGGAAACCAAGGGAAGAAAGATGGTCGAGTCGGATTATCAGACGCAGGCGAAACTAGAGCAGCATCTGAAGGATCTACGAATCATCCAGCAGACGGCTAGCGATCATTACGTTGAAATCCCGCTGACCGAGGTCCATTGCCAGATGCTCCAGTCGCTGGTGGATGCTGGGATGGGACAGTGGGACAACAGTGCCGTACGCGAATACTACCGCCGAAGGGAAAGATCATCTGATGCGTGAAGCAGGTAAGCGCGTGGCGACAATCGACCCCCTGACTTCACCCCGTAGGTGGGTTGCACTGATGGTTGTGTTTCTCGCGCTGGTTTGCGACGGAATCGAACTTGGTTTGATGCCAGTCGCATCGCTTTCCGTCACGCAATCGCTGATGGGCTCTGCGTACGATTCGGTACAAGGAGGACGCTGGTTTGCATGGTTTACCGCATCCCTGCTGCTTGGGGCGGCAGTGGGAGGAATCGCTCTGGGATGGCTTGGGGATTGGATCGGGCGCACCAAAGCGCTGGCGATCAGCGTGCTTTTCTATTCGCTTTTTGCCGGTCTCGGGGCGTGGGTGCAGACTCAGGAGCAGATGCTAGTTCTCCGTTTCTTGGTGGGGTTGGGTGTAGGAGGCGTCTGGCCCAATGGCATGACGTTAGTCGCTGAACTTTGGCCGGGCACTTCCAAGGCGAGGATTGCCGGGGTGATGAGTGCGGGACTGAATGCTGGAATTCTTCTGTTGTCGCAGGCGGTACGCATCTGGCCTGTGACGCCATCGTCCTGGCGATGGCTGTTTCTGTCGGCAGCCCTGCCGGTTCTACTGGGGATTTTGGCCTGGTGGGTCGTTCCGGAGTCGACGGCGTGGTTGTCCAATCGAAGGGGCCAGGAGCGTGGCCGAAAGTCGCCGGCTGGAAATCTCTGGAGTCCCGAGATACGTCCGATGGCGATCGCCGGAATTATTCTAAGTTCCATTCCGATGGTGGGCGCATGGGCCGCCAGCAAATGGATGATTCCCTGGGCTGATTCGGTCGCGGGGGCTCAGTTGCCCGGATACAAAGCACTGGTGCAGGGAGCCTGGGCGATGGGAGCAGTTGCTGGCAGTTTTGCCGGCGCACAGCTTGCCGTCTGGTTGGGCCGGCGAAACAGTTACGCGCTGATCAGCCTCTGTGCGGCGGCAACCACGGTTGGGCTCTTTCAGGGGTCGGCACCTCTGAGGCCAGAGTTTCCAGCGATCGTTTTAGGGCAGGGGTTTTTTTCGACTCTGTTTTTTGGCTGGCTGGCGGTCTATCTTCCGGAACTGTATCCGGTGGAGGTCCGAGCAGCAGGCAGTGGCACGGCATACAATTTTGGGCGGTTTGCGACAGCGATCGGTGTGCTTGCTGCCGGATCGCTCTTTTCTTGGCTGGGCGGCGACTACCCTCGTGTCGGTTCCCTGAGCGCATCCCTCTACGCCCTGGGTCTGATCGCCTGCCTTCTAATCCCTGCATCCAAGCACGGCGCCGACGGATAACGCCCTACCTGGGGAGTCCGCCGCTCACGGTCCATCAAGAGAGAGCTGCAAGGCGGAGATGATCGGCGAGCTTCTGAAGGAAACAGGCGGCTTGGGCGCCATCGATCGCAGCGTGATCGAAGGTCAGGCTAAGCCCCATCCGATACTGGCTGACAACGCGGTCCTGGTCGTCCAATGCCGGTTCTCGTCGAATCGCTCCTATGCCAATGATCGCAATCTGGGGTGTGTGGATGATGGGGGTGAATGTATCGACACCGTAGTGTCCCAGATTGGAAACGGTCAGGCATCCTCCGTCGATTTCCTGGCGAGTCAGACGACCGGAGCGAGCTTTTTCGATCAGGTTTTTAGCCTCTTGGGAACGCTGGCGCAGCGATCCACTCAGGCAATCTCTGAGCACGGGTACCACCAGTCCATGAGGCGTATCGACGGCGATGCCGATGTCGATCGAACTGCCCAGCGGAATCAGCGCCGTGCGGTCCTCGTTCCATCTCTGCGCGACGATCGGGAAGTCGGCGATGGCTCGTGCGGTGAAGTAGACGACCAAGTCATTCCAGGTTAGATGTGCGGATGTTGCCTCGGTCTTCCAGAGAGCCCGCAGCGCGGCCAGCTTCGTCACCTCGGCGCGGCTGTGCAGCGTGACCGGGATCGATGAAGCGAGGCTTTCTTGAAGATTTCGGATAATCGCCAGGCGGCGAGCCGACAGGGGCTGGGCAGCCTGAGGCTGGTTTGTCAAAGCCGCTTCGACGTCGCACTGGCGTATACGGCCCATGCGGCCGGAACCAACCAACCGCGTTAGATCGATATTCCGTTCGCGAGCAAATCGTCTGGCGCGTGGGGTTGCCCGAATCCGCTTGGTATTTGGAATGGAGAATTCCTGCGTTGGTTCGGCGGCGCGACGAACGTCATCGGCCAGGATGCGTCCGCCTTGGCCCGATCCCGTCAGCTGCTCGGTTACCACACCCAGTTCGCGAGCCAACCGGCGCACCGAAGGGGCGGCAGGTGGTGGAAGTGCTGTTGGGGGGCCGGTATGGCTATCTTCCGACGGAGTAGGGGCAGAAGTGGCGGGAGGCGACTCCCCGGGCGCAAGCAGCCATCCCAGTAGTGCACCGACCGGCAAGCTTTGGCCGGCCGAGGGGGCTGGATCTGCCAGGTGCAGAATCCCTGCATCAGTCGATTCAATCTGCTGCAGTGCTTTCTCTCCTTCCATCTCGAAGAGCGGTTCACCCACGGCGACCGCTTCGCCAGGTCGCTTTAGCCATGCGATGAATGTGCCCTGCTCCATCGACCAGCCAAGCCGAGGCAGTTGGATTGGATGCGCCATGATTATTCCTCCATCAAACTGCGGACCGACTGCAGAATCGTCGCCACCGATGGGATCACTTCCCGCTCTAGCGATGGACTGTAGGGTGTCGGGCAGAAGGCTCCACCCAGTCGGCGAATCGGTGCATCCAGCAGGTCAAAACCTTCATCGGCGATGCGGGCTGCGATTTCTGCCGATACACCGCAATGGAGGGCGGCTTCATCGATCACCAATAGTCGTCCCGTCTTTGCGACCGACTGAAGTATCGTCTCATGGTCCAGCGGAAGCACGGTGCGTGGATCGATCAGTTCGACATCGACTCCCTCCTTCTGCAGTTCCTTGCAAGCATCCAGCGCCAGATGGACCATTTTTGCTAAAGCGACGACGGTCACCGAGTTGCCGGGCCGGATGATCCGCGCTTTCCCAAAGGGGATCTCGTAACCCCCTTCGGGTACCTCTTCCTTGGTCTGGAGGATCTCTCGATGCTCCAAGAAGAGGACTGGATCGTCGCAGCGCAAGGCGTGCAGCAAAAGTCCCTTGGCATCGCTGGCATGGGACGGGACGACGACGCGCAGTCCCGGTACCTGCGCCAACATGCCGTAGTAGCTTCCCGAATGGTGAGTGGCGGCCGAGTGGCCGATGCCGATACAGCCGCGAAGCAGCGCGGGCATCCGCAGTCGTCCGCTGGACATGTACTGCATCTTGGCGATTTGGTTGATGATTTCACCGAAGGCATCCAGGACGAAGTCGGCGAACATGAAGTCGACCACCGGCCTAGACCCGGTCATCGCGGCGCCGCAGGCAAGCCCGACGAAGCCTCTCTCGCAGATCGGCGTGTCGCGCAGTCGCATCGCGCCGTGCTTGGCAAATAGCCCCTTGGTGGTGACAAAGTTACCACCGCGCTGGCCGATTCCCTCCCCCAGAACGAAGATCGTGGGGTCCTCCTCCATGGCCAGCGTGAGGGCATCCAGCGTTGCCTCGGAGAAGGACTGCATCCGCTGCGAGGTTGTCGGCGTTTCATCCGCCATCCTCCGAGGCGGTTGTCGGTAGACAAACTCGGTGGCGGTCACTCCCAAGGGAGCCGGCGACTGCTCGGCCGCCATCTGCGCCCGATCGACCCTCGCCCGCTCTTCCTCTTCGATCGTTTGCATCGCTTTTTGCGCTGTTGATCCATGGTCAGCGAGTAGGCGTTGCTTCAAGAGTTCGATCGGACATTTTGCTTTCCATTGATCGACTTCCTCACGGGTTCGGTAGGTGAAATCTCCCATCCCTTCGGCGTGAGCCCGGGTGCGATAGGTTAGGCACTCCAGCAAGGTCGGTCCCATGCCCCCTCTGGCCCGCTGGATCGCTTGGCCCGCCAAGTCGTCTATCGCATCGACGTCGTTGCCATCGACTGCAAGACTTGCGATACCGTATCCCTTGGCGCGATCGGCGACACTTGGGTTGGAGGATGCCTCACGAAAAGGTACTTCGGTGGCGTATTGATTGTTTTCGCATACGAAGAGGACCGGAAGTTTCCAGATGGCGGCCATGTTGAGGCCTTCGTGAAAGCTACCGTTGTTGCTGGCGCCATCACCGAAGAATGCGACAGCCACAGACTGGTTGTTTAGTATCTGGGAGCTGTATCCTCCACCGCAGGCCTGAAGAATGCAGGGGCCTACGATACCGCTGGTGCCCATCAAACCGATCTCCGGCGAAAATAGGTGCATACTTCCACCGCGACCGCGTGAGCAGCCGGTTTGACGCCCGAAAAGTTCTGCAAAAAGTTCGGTAGGCTCTAGTCCTTTTGCCAGAGCATGTCCGTGCCCGCGGTGGGTGCTGAAGATGGGATCCTCGCGTCGCAAGTGGTTGCAGACACCCACGGCGATCGCCTCCTGACCGACATACGTATGGCACGCTCCGTGGACCAGCCCTTTCTGGTGCGCGCGGGCCAACTGTTCTTCTGAAAGACGGATCCGCAGCATCGCACGGTAGAGTTCCAGTCGCTGCGTCAGGGAGGAAGTCATCGTGGAGCCTTTCCGCGCTTCAAGTCGGTGAGAACTTCTGGAGGTCTGCGATACGTTGTGGCAGGTCAGGCGTTAGTTCGGTGATGGCCGGGAGTGCCTCCTGCATTCATCGCCATGTTGCCACCATCCATCGGGATGCAGGCACCAGTGATCCAGGAGGAAGCATCGGAGGCGAGCAGCACTGAAAGCCCCATGATATCCGAGGGCATGCCTAGTCGCCCGGCGGGGATGCCGTTGAGAAAACGAGTCCGCAATCCAGGGTCGATTTCCATCCGGGCTTCTAGACCAGGATTGATAACCTGGGCCGGGAGTACAGCATTGACCCGAACTCCCCGACTGCTCCACTCGGTGCTCAGTTCCCTGGTCATCTGAAGCACCGCCCCCATGGCGATGCTGTAGGCGATATGCCCCCGGCCCAGAGCGGTGGAACTGGCTAGCGATCCGATGTTCATGATCGAACCGCGACGCTGGGAGAGCATCCTTCGACCAGCGTGCTGGCACATGGCGAAGCGTCCGATGACCAAGTTATCGAGGACCTGTTGGAGCTGCTGGAGGGCGAGATCTTCGGGCGCTGCAAGAATGCCATCGCCAGCTATGTTTGCGAGGAAATCGATCTTCCCTAGCGTGGCATCCAGGAACTGAAATAGCTTCTCGATTTCTTCCGGTTTCGATACATCGCATCGAGCGCACTCCAGGCGGACACCGAATCGACGTAGCGAATCGGCGGTGGCAAGTGCGCCTTCCAGATTGCGGTCTACCAACAGCAGGCTGGCGCCATGAGCCGCAAGGGCTTCACAGGTAGCGCGACCAAGACCTTGCGCGGCGCCGGTCACCAGAGCGCAGCGTCCGGAAAGATCGAACAGATTCTGTACGTGATGAGCCATTCAAGAGATCCAAGAGGGGAGGATTTTGAGGAAGAAAACAAGCCCCGCTAGGCCCAGATAAAACAGGCCGCAGCAGGCTACCGCGATGCTGGCCAGCTTTCCTGGGCGAAGCTCTTTAGGAAGCAGGCGATGGTTGATCCAAAGCAACTGAAAGGCGGTGATACCGATCGCCAGATTGTTGAAGTTGGCGATGAACTCGGTCATCGCTTTGGGTACGTGATTGAAATAATATGCGAACAGAAACGACCAGAGGAGATAGGCTGTCAGGAGCGCGTAGTAGATCTTGCCAACCTGAGCGGGTTTCATGTTGTCCCGCACTTTTCGGTTGGCTGTCCACAGCGCATCGGTCCAGCGACGGCTGAAATCATCGAGAATCGACAACTGACTGGGAAGCATCACCATCAGACCGGTCAGTAGCGCGGCGATCCAGAGGAGCTGTGCGACAATCGGAGCGACTGGGGCATGGCGCATGCCGTCGGCAGTGATGACCGCCTGCGCGACTGACGCCTGTTGGACCGTGATTTTGCTATAGGGAGCGAACTGCAGCGACAGGAGTGCCGGCAGCGCCATGCCCACAAAGCAGCCAGGGGCCCACACCAGCATCTGATCGGTCCAGACGTATTTCCACCACCCCTTCCATCGCCGTAGCTGCTCGCTGTCGATCGGAAACACCTCTCCAACATGACTCAGCGAGATCTCTCTTCCTCCGATCGCACTGGGTATCGCACCGACGCGGGCCCCCATTCCCCAGCCCTTGTCACGGACGAAACTGGAGTAGGTGGAATTGGCCAGTCCACCACCACCGGCGTACCCCGCAAAAGCGCCGATCACGATCAGGCTGGCGGTCGAAATATCGGGCCACTGTCCTTCTCGCAGATAGTGGCCAAACGCATTGACGATGCGTTCCCCTCCCTCGCGATCGGCGACCACTGGAACATTGCCGATCTGTAAAAAGCCGATCAACACTTGCCACCAATGCTGCCGATCGACCAGTAGCAGGCCGATGGTTAGGCAGAACCCCAGGACCACGATGATCTTGGCCGTCATGATGGCCTGAAGCATCGAGTAGATTTTCCCTCCCAGCACCACCGGAAGGGCGACCAGGAACATGCAGGCATAGGCCAGCGGCACTACCAGCCAGCGATCCTCCAGGTCGGGCGGGCGCTGGAGGACCATCGCTGCGATCATTGCTGCTCCATGCGTGGAAAGCCCTGGGATGAGTGCGGATGCATTGAGCAGCAGCATCAGGGCGACCCAGAATCGCGGCCCTGGTCGACATCGCATAAAGCCAGTCAGCACCGGTTCCCCGCAGTAAAGTGCGTAGCGTCCGCATTCCATGTTGTAAAAGACTTGGAGCAGGATCGCGATCGTGGCGACCCACATCAAGCCGCCGCCATACTTGGCCGTGATAGCTGGGCCCAGCAGCCATTCACCGCCGCCGATCTGAATTCCCATCATCACGATCCCCGGCCCAAGAAAGTCTCTCCAGTTGCGCCAGCTCAATCTCTTCGGCTCGGGCAATTCCCCCAATGTCCAAGGAGGAATCCCGGTGGGATCAGTTGGTCCATGATGGGATTCGGCTTGCATCACGCGACTCGCTGAAGTGGGGTCGACCGAGCGGAAGGAGGAAAGGGCATGGGATCGCCGCTCTCAATAAAGAGCGATGGCGCGTCCTGGGCCGCCGTGGCAACCGATGATCTTCAGCGGTGCGAAGAGAAAGAAGGAATCCTTCGGAAGCGAATCGGCATTGCTCAGGAATTCGATCCCTACCATGTCTCGGGAACCAAGCAGCCAGTAGGTGGAGGCGGCATTCTTTGGATCGACACCACCTAGATCCGGGGCATCGGTTGCCACACACCGAATCCCTCGCTGGTGCAGCAGATCGATCGTCTCGGGGGCCACCGCTGGCCAACCTTCCTCCTTCCCCAGCAATCCATCCGACCAGAGTCCTTGGCCGAATCTCCCTTGGGAATCGCGTGGCATCGCCAGGTAGCGATCGATGTAGCCGGTCTGGAAGAGAACGATTTGTCCCGCTTTCAGTTTTCCATGGGTCGCTTCATGTCTTTCGATCCAACTTGGGCCGATCGAAGGGGAAGCCGGCCACTCAGCTCGCTCCGTCGCCCCCCGGATCGCTCGTACATCAATCACCTGCAGCGGGCCGCAGGTCCAACTGATCGGCACCTGTTCGCACGTTCGACTAGACGTTCCGCGAGATCCCCATTTTTGTTCGTACTCCTGCCGCCACGCCATCTGCAGCGCCGTCTCCTCCACCTTCTGCTGGGGCAGGGGAAGCGCGTACGCGGGAGGCACCAAGTGGGTCCCTGCCATCGAGTCCATCCAGTGGGCATGATGCCAAAGGTCCAGCTCGGGGGAATAAAGAAAATCGACTTTCAGATAGCTTTGGCGATGGCTTCCAGTAGCTACGCCCGGTGAGGTCATGGGAAAATTTGGAGTCAGCACCGGCGACAGGTCTCGGGCTCGCTTCTCTCTGCACGACTCTATCAAACGTCTCGGCAAATCCCCTCCAGCGATCGAGAAGGCGCGGCCTTCGCCGTAGGGGCCCCCTTCGTGTCTGGGGCCGAGGAAACAATAGAATGCCCCGGTTGTCGGAATCCGCCCCAGTCCGGTAGCCCCTTCCGTCCAGATCATGCCATGCCGCAGGCCCGCGTAGTGAGTCGCTTCGGCCAGATCGGGCAACGGTCCCATGCTGGGGCTGTCGGTCCCAGCGGCCAGGATTCCGCGTTGTCCAAGCCATTCCATCGCCTCGGGTTTTGGATCCGGATACCCTTCGACTTTGCGATCGATGATGTCGTTGATGAAGCGGGATCCTTCAGGAAATGGCAGGTAGAACAGGTCGGTGTAGTCGCTGCGAAACAGAACCACATCCCCGCGACGGAAAGCTCGGTGCTCCTTTTCAAACGCTTCCAGGATCGATGGGCCGATCAGAGGACTGACTCCAGGCGGAGCTTTCTCGAGCTTGCCTCGGACATCGACCACGCATGCCTCTCCGCCGAACTGCCATGGCTCGATCCGGTCGGTGTAGGCCAACCCAAGTGGGCCGGACTTCGGATGATTCAGATCGGGTCTCAGCACCGAATGCGGTGGGGTATCCAACTGAGTGCCTGTGTTCCCATCGATGATCAGCATGTCGATGTGGTAGAGGCTGGTCCGTCCGATACCCCGCTGGGGTACCATCTGGAATTTGGGGAATGGATAGGTCGGCCAGTTGCAGGGGAATTCCTCGGAGATCCAAAGCGAATGATCGATGTAGGTGGTTTGACCATCCAGGGATCGATCTTCCACGGCGTGGGACGGGTGGGGCGGTTCGGCCGCCATCGCGCTACCAGCCCATCCAAGGAGCGTCACCATCAGCCTGGGCAGGAAGCCCGAACGATTGGGTTTCATCGGTCAATTCCTTGTTGCCACGGTTTCGGGAAGGGATACCAGGTGAAGGAGTCCCTGGAGCGTCGATTCACCAGGGACTTGAACGACAGGAATCTGGAAACGGGAGGCGATGCGTTGGTTGAGCCCAGGGAGCCGTTCGGCCAATCCGCCGGAGAGCAGGATCTCCATCGCGCTTTGTTGCGGATCCAGGACGTTCGCCGCGCGATGGTAGTGGGAGACCATCGAATCGCAGCAGGCTGCCATCAGGGAACCGACCGACAGATTCTCCAGCGTGATGTGGGTCAGCGACCCCGTTTCGGCGAATGGCGACCGGTGCAGTGCCAATTCGGCTTGAAGCCCGTTGGCATCGTGATGACGGAGTGCTTCGGCGATCGACTGCCAGGGGGATTGAAGCGTGATTCCCTCGGCCCCCGCCAGTTCCTGAAGAAGATCGACCCAACCGTTCAGCGCGCGGCCGGCGGGAAGGTGAGTGATGGTCTGCAGCCAATCGCCGAAAAAAAATCGACGTGTTTGGTAGGGGCCCGGAAGGAAGCGGTCCGTTCGGCGAGAGACCTGGGCTCCGGTGGAGCAGTTGATCGAGAGTTGGTGAGGCTGCAAGCCTGCCCCCAGGAGGGCGCATGGCTGATCCCCAAATCCTCCATGGATGCGAAGTCGCTTGCCGCGATATGCAATCTCCCCAAGGGGGCTGGTGTGATCGATGATGGTGGGCAAGTTGCAATCGGCAATCCCAATCTGTTGCATCGCTTCCTGATGCCACTGGTGGGTGCTGGGATCAATCATGCCGATCGCCATCGTCGAATGCATGAGGCCGGGCTGTTTCAGGAGGTTGCTGACGAAGAAATCGGGGAGAGTCAAAGGGATCGCATCGGAGGGGAATTCTCCATGGTGCTGCAACCACGCCAGCAGCGTGGTGGTCGAGCCCGGCTGTAGTTCTCGCCCTAACTGATCCCAGATCTCTTCCGACCATTTCCTTCGCAACTGCTCCAGCCAACTTCCCGAGGATGGCAATACCGGTTTTAAAGATCGGCAATCGCGCCAAGAAAGATAGTTGGATCTGGGGCGGCCCTTCTGGTCGGCGAGAATCAGTCCTCCCATCTGCCCGCTGACCAGCAGGTGGCACGGGTCGCTCGCCAGGGACCAAAGTCCTTCCAGCGCCTGTTCGATGGCGCTGAGGATTTGATGAGGATCCACCTCGACGATCTGTCGATCCTCATGCGGAATCGGAGCTGGGAACCGTACCGAACGCTCTTCAAGGACACCGGCGCCGGAGGGTTCCAGCACAGCCGCCTTGATGGAGGTGGATCCGATATCCAGTCCGATCGCGCGCATCTATCGCGTCCTCTGCGGTTCTTCGATCACTGGATTGGAAAGCGTCCCAATCCGCTCGATATCGACAACCACCAGGTCCCCCGGCTGCAGATACACCGGTGGCTTCCTGGCGGCTCCGACCCCATGCGGCGTTCCGGTGAGGATGACGGTTCCTGGCGCCAGGCGCGTGCTGCCGCTGAGGAAAGCGATAAGCGAGGGGACATCGAAGATCATGTCCTCGGTGGTCCAGTCCTGCATGACCTGTCCGTTGAGCGTGGTTCGGATGCGCAGGGCGTTGGGGTTGGGGATTTCATCCCGCGTCACTAGGCATGGCCCCAGCGGGCAGAATGTGGCAAAGGTTTTTCCCCGGCACCACTGCGAACCACCCCACTGCATCTGCCAGTCGCGGGCACTGACATCGTTGGCGCAGGTGTATCCGAGGACGTAGTCCAGAGCTTCTTCGCGGGATACGTTGTAGCATTCCTTACCCAGCACCACGGCCAGTTCGCACTCGTAATCAACCTTCGTGCTACCCAGGTGCCTGGGAAGGGTGATGGGATCGTTTGGGTTCTGAACCGATCCGCTGTTTTTCATGAAGACAACTGGATACTCCGGGATCGGCTGATTTCCCTCGGCGGCATGTTTTCGGTAATTCAGCCCGATGCAGAAGATGTCTCGCGGCTCCACGGGAGCCAGCAGTTTGTCGATGGCGGCCGGTGCGCCGGTGTCGATGCAGGTGCCAAAGGGATCGCCTGCCAAGAGGGTCGCATGACCATCGGCATGCAGTTGCCCCCATTCGATGGAGTCATTGGCATTGAGAAATCGAACGATCTTCATCGCATTACCTCGTAGATAGGCTTCTTGGTTTCAGATTGAGAAAGTATTCGGAAGAGGGAGATTTACCAGGTCGGCTGCCTCGGCGATCTTCGCGAGGACATCTTCAGGGAGTGGGATTCCATCGGATTCGGCCTGACGCATTTTCGTCCATTCGCGTTGGCCTGGGACCTGCAGCGGAGAGGCTCCTGGGCCGACAGGGGTGTTCGTGATCTCCTCGACCAGTTGTGTCAGACGCAGATCGAACTGCTGTCGATCGGTGATGGCCGACACATCCATCAGGAAGATCGATGCATTGTGGGAAGAAGGCAGTTCTGCCGGATCAAAAAGCCAGCTCCCGATCTGCCATGTAAAACAGCCTCCCGGCAGGACCCCAGCGAGGACCTCGCACCAAAGTCCCAGTCCGAATCCTTTGTGTCCAGCCATGGGGGCAAGCGACGCCGATTGGGGATAGAGGCTTGCATCGCTGGTTGGCTGGCCGTCCGGACCGATCAGCCAATGCTCAGGGATTGTCTCGCCACGCTGCCTTGCCGCATAGACCTTACCGCCTGCAACCGCAGCGGTTGCGATATCCAACAGGATGGGATCGCCGTCGATTCTAGGGATTGCATAGGCAAGTGGATTGCTTCCCAGAACGGCACGGCAAGCTCCTGGGGCTGCAACGCTGGGGATGTCGTTGCCGAGAATCATCGCGATGAACCCTTCTCTTGCCGCCTGTGCGGCGAAGTAGCCAGGGGCTCCCAGGTGCCCGGTGCGGATCAGGTGGACCTGGGCCACGCCCGCCACCTTGGCTTTGTTTCTCGCGACTTGCAGAGCATGGCGACAGCCCACCTGACCCAGTCCATGGTCCCCATCGATCACCGCCCAGGCGACTCCCTCCCGAAGAATGTAAGGGGAGGCTGCAGGCCGATAGCCTCCCGCTTTCAACTTTTTCAGGTAACCAACCAGAAGCTTGGTACCGTGAGTCGAGATCCCCATCGCGTCGGTACGAACCAACGCCTCTGCGATCCCTTCCGCCTCGGCCAATGGGACTCCTACCCGATGGAGTGACCGGACAACCCATTCCTGAAGGGAAGCGATTGGAATGAAGCGATGAGGTGATGGAGGTGGATTCATGGTCGGCAAGGAGGAGGGGTTAGGCCGAAAGGTAGCGTGGATGGCCTGGGGCGACGGAGTTTGCGTCCTACGCGATCGGGATGCGAAAACGGGTGACTCCGTTGACGCAGTCGGTAAGCAATCCTCCTTGAATAGCAGTCAGCGCGTGCTGAGCGGCGCGGGTGCGCAGCCTCTCAACAGCAGTAGGACTGGCCGATGCAATATGCGAAGCGAGCAGGACTTGTGGCATCGTCCGCAGGGGACTGTCACCAGGAATCGGCTCGGGATCGCAAACGTCCAGAGCCGCGCCACCCAGATGTCCCGACTTCAGTGCCTCGATTAGTCCCTCCGTCTCGATCAAGTCGCCCCTGGCAAGATTGATGACCAGTGCTCCTGGTTTCATGGAGGCGATAGTGGAGCGATTGAGCAGCCGTCGAGTTTGGTCGGTGGAGGGGCAGTGGAGAGTGACGGCATCGGAAGATTTTAATAGGTGAGGCAGTTCGGCCCATGTTCCATTGGCCGGTGGTTCCCCCCCGCAGGCTAATGGGTCATGGATGAGTAGGCTGCAACCGAAGGGGGCAAGACGATGGGCAACTGCACGTCCTATTCGTCCGAATCCGATCATGCCGATCGTCAGCTCGCGCAGCGATCGCATCGAAGACAGTGGTACCGCAAGTCCCCATTGACCATGCTGGACGTGCAGATGATTGGGGACGACCCGACGGGTCAGCGACAGGAGGAAAGCCAGTGTATGGTCGGCTACTTCGTCGATGCAGTAGTCGGGAACGTTGCAGACTGGGATGGAGTGTCGAGCGGCGGCAGCCAGATCGACGTTGTCGACGCCAATGCCATAGCGGACAAGGACTCTCGCCTTTGGCATCGCCGCCATCATCGGCTCCGTGATTTTTGCAAACTGGACGATGACGGCGTCCGCTTCCCTTAGCAATTTGGACTGGGTTTCTGAATTTGTCCCTTGCAGCGATTCCAATCGAATTCCATGGGGCTCTAGAATCGAACGTTCCATCTGGAGATCAGGGAACGTAGCGTCGGTGATCACGACTTGAAACATCTGGCCCGTCTCCGAAAGAGGCTGGGAGCGAAGAAGGAAAGGAAAAGCTCCAACTCCAAATCTAGCGTTTCGCGGTAGCTCCTCGCAATCAGTTCCTCTCTAGGCCGAGCGAAGGAATAAAAAAACTCTCCAGTCGGTGACTGGAGAGTTCGTGCTCTTTTAGGTTTTCACGCTGGGGCTGTTGGACCCCAGCGATCCAAAGCCGATCAGGTGCCGGGGTTCACAGCGGGAGCTGCTGGCACGGCGGGAGCCGCAGGGACGGCTGGAACTGCCGGAGCAGCGGGAGCCGGAGCAGCAACTGCTGCAGGAGCTGCGGTTGGTGCAGGAGGGGCATCGGAGCTGCTGACGATGGTGCCGCCATCGACAACGGTCGAACCGCAGCCAACGCAGCCACTGCTGACAGCAGCGCCTTCTACGTAACCACCACTGCTCCAACCGTCGGTTACGGTTGCGGTGCCACCGCATCCGCCGCAATCCGAACTGACCGAACCGCAACCGCCGCAGTCGGAAGTGGCATTGCCACATCCACCGCAGTCCGAGCTGACGGTGCCGCATCCACCGCAATCAGCGGCGGGTGCACCACAGCCGCAATCGGCGGCTGGGGCTCCGCAGGCGGGAGCCGGGGCTGCACCGCTGCAGGAGGAGGATTTCTTCGAAGCGCGAAGACGAGCCAAGAGACCTGGGCCACGACCCGAACCGCTGCAGGTAGCAGCAGGAGCTGGTGCTGGGGCACAATCTGCGGCGGCTGCCGCACCGCTGCAAGAAGCCTTGCGGGCATGGAGGCGAGCCAGGAGACCTGGTCCGCGACCGCCACCGCTGCAGGAATCAGCTGGGGCAGGGGCTGGAGCGCAATCGGCAACCGCAGCGGCACCGCTGCAAGAGGCCTTACGAGCATGCAGGCGGGAAAGCAGACCGCCGCTATTTCCACCACTGCAGCTATCCACTGCAGCGCCGCTGCAGGAAGCACCACGACGACCACCCAAAATGCCGCCGCAACCTGCTTGAAGGTCTTGGGCAACCAAGCTGATGCTCGCACCAGCTACCAGGGCTCCCAATCCCAAGCGACCCATCCAGGAACGCACCATTCCTCAATCCTCCCAAGAAACTGACCAACGTTCGATCCCATGTACGTCTTCGGACCAAGCCCTGTGCCGATCCGGACGGCCCCCGTCCTGTCGACCGGTGGCCTCTTGCTCTCCTTAGCGGCTCCCCAACCGCGACCCGAAGGTCAACACTCGACTTTTCCGTTTAGAGCGAATCTATCGATTGGGAAGAATGGGTTAGGCTAGCATGCTGGATCGTCGTGTCAACCGGGGGGATGAGGGTGAAGGGTGCGGACGAAGGCGACTGGCGAGGGGTGGTCGTTGCCCTTGTCGCTACCGGTGGATCCCTTTAAGATACCGACTTGGTCCTTATTTTTTGTGGGGAATTAGCCTCCTGCCGTCGGTTCCCTGCCGCCGTGGTCGGTTGGTTCCAAGGATGAGGTTTCGTCTTCCAGGCGTACTCCCGCAAGGACGAACCACGCGAAAGCCCTGGAGGGCGATCGCTGGGGGACCCACCATCCGGCGTGAGAGGAAAAGTTTTCCGCACCCCTGGTTGGCTCGCAAATCAGATCCGAACGGTCGCAAAGAGGTGATCGATTGTTGAACTCATTGACCGACTGGATCGGGGTTTTGGCTCAGGCATCGGCCAGTGCTCCGACGGCCCCTTCCACCAAGCCCTCAACGCCCCCCGGCGTTTTGGATACGTTTCTCAACAATCCTCTGATTTTGCCGATGCTGGCGCTGGCCACACTCTATCTCATGGTGTTGCGGCCACAGCAGAAGGCGGATCAGAAGGCCAAATTGGAGCTCCAGCAACTTCGATCCAATTTGAAGAAAGACGACCGAATCGTAACGCTGGGTGGCATCTATGGTTCCGTCGTTTCGACCAATTCAGACGCCGGCACGGTGACGATTCGCATCGATGAATCGACCAATGCAAAAATGACCATCAGCCGCGACGCTATTGCCAAGGTGGTTGTCGACGGCGTTCCTTCAGCGAAGTCTTGAAACTCATTTTGTTCCATTATCCTCCCGGACTGATCGTCATGCTTTCACCTTCCTGGATCCCGGGCATGCTCGCCCAAGTCGCCGCCGCTACTCCAGCCCCAGCTGCCGGATCAGGGGATGCTATCGGGTCGCTCTTGATGGCACTGCTTTTTGCACTGCTGGTTTTCGTGCTGCCTTTTATCCTGGGGAATTGGATTTCCAAGGCGATTCGCATGCCAAGCCATGCAACTTCGTTGGGGATCATCCTGGCGGCGGTGATCGGAGCCGGCTTGATCCTTTGGCGAGGTGAACTTCGCAAAGGTCCAGACATCAGCGGCGGAACGATTCTGGTCTACGAGATCGATCGTACAGTTCAAGATGGCAGCGATCTTTCAGCACGTGCTTCCGCGACCCAGTTGGTACCAGCGCTGACCGATCGACTCAACCCGACCGGCACCAAGGAAATCGTCATCCGTCCTTATGGCGAAGACCAGATTGAAATCATTGTGCCGCAGGTCGACCAACTGGAGGTGGCGGAGATCAAGCGAGTCGTGCAGCAGGCGGGGATTCTGAAATTCCGCATCGTCGCAAATCCGAACGACCATCCGGCGGTCATTCAGGCTGCAAGGGCTCAGGCGAACGATACCGACCTCAAGAAGCGACTGTCTGGTGAGGTGCGGAACGGGGAAGGGCAGCTAGTGGGGCTGTGGCACACGATCGGACGCGATCCGAATCCCGTCTCTGGAGTTTTCCCTCTTCGTTACACGCCGATGGGGCTGTCGCGTGATCTGATTCGCGATGCCCGCACCGGCGCGGTGATTGAACTGCCTCCTGGATTGGATGGCGAATACGCCGTCGAGAAGTTTCTGAAAGACCGAAACATCCCCGAGATCGATCTTCTGATGTCGCTCAATGGCCGCGACGGAAAGCCATTTGAGGAGGTGACGGGGGATGACTTGGCGACTGTTTCGCGATCGGTTGGCCAAGATGGATCGCCTGAAGTCGAGTTCGGGATGCGTGTTGCTGGTGCCAAGAGATTGCTGTCGCTGACAGCTCGCAACACCCCAAATAACGGCATTTACCGACATATGGCAATCATTTTGGATGGACGTGTGCTGTCGGCTCCTCGGCTGAATTCACCGATTCGTGAAAAGGGGGTGATTCAGGGGAATTTCACCTCGCAGGAGGTGGAGTTTCTGGTCAGCATTCTGCAGTCCGGATCGCTTCCCGCGTCGCTAGGTAAGGAGCCGATCAGCGAGAACCAGATCGGGGCAGTTTTGGGGGCCAGCACCATTCAAAAGGGACTGTGGGCTTCGTTAATTTCCCTGGTGGCGGTCTTGGCATTCGTGGTTCTTTATTACCGCTTCGCCGGGGTGATCGCCTGCATGTCCCTGCTTTTGACTTTGTTGCTGACCGCTGCCTCGATGGTGTTGATCCAGCAACCGGTGACCCTACCCGGCCTAGCGGGCCTAGTGCTGACGGTGGCGATGTCGTTCGATGCAAGCGTGCTAGTGTTCGAACGGATGCGAGAAGAAATCGCCCGACGGGCTACCGGCCGCATGGCAATCCGCAATGGATTCGACCGCGCGATGTCCGCCATCGTCGACTCGAACCTCACCACCATCATCAGCGGTCTGGTCCTTTATGCGGTTGGCACCGACCAAGTGCGCGGTTTTGCTGTCGTGCTGGTCATTGGTATTGTCATCAGCATGTTCACTGCTGTCTTTTGTTCTCGCGTCTTTTTTGAGGTGGCCGAACGGTTGGGGATTGCCAACTTCAGCATGTCGGATGCCGTTCAGAGTTTGAAGAAAGCGTTGGTTGGTGAGGGTGAGATCGACTTCATGAAGTGGACCAAAGTGGCTCTGGCATTCTCGCTGGGCGTGATTGGCCTTGGCCTTCTTGCCACCGCAATGCGTGGTCGTGGCATTCTGGACATTGACTTCAATGGCGGTACCTCGGTGGTCTTCACGTTGGATCGACCAGCCGATGTCGATGCCGTTCGCGACTTGACTAGCCAGATTCTTAAGTCCGATGCGGAAGGCAATCCGATTCAGTCGACCCTGACAACCGTTGCGATGGCAGGACAGGAGGCGGGGACTGTCTACCGGCTCGATTCCTCCCTTCAGGATATGAAGGACCTGACCAAGCGATTGACGGAGGGCTTTGCCAACAGCAGCATCGGGTCGCTGGTCACTTATCGGGTGGAATCGGGAAGCAATTCGCCTAGCCCCAAAGCATCGGGTGCGATCCGTCAGCGCGGATTGATTCAACTAGTGTCGTATCAGGAGGAGCCTGCGACGGTGGAGCCCCCAGCGGCACCTGCCGCAAATCCAGCGGAGGCATCTCCTGCTGCCGCTCCCACGGGAGTTCCTGCCGAAGCAACCGTACAGGCGGCACCTGGGAATCTCGCAGTTCCAGCCAATACCCGTTCGGATTGGCGGCTGAAGTTCATGCCTAGCAAGGGTGAGGAGTCGGCGAAGATTTATGCTAAGAGTCTCTTGGAGTCATTGGTGCAAGCCTCCAATGCCATCGGGCAGGGGCTCACCGAAGCCCAGGTGGAAGTCGAGCCGGCAGAGTTGACGGCAGGATGGAATCGAGATTCGATGCAGGGGTTTGCCGACTGGAAGGTTTCGCTTCCTTACGATCAGGCTCAAGGGCAACTGGTGATCGATCAGCTACAAAAGCAAATGCAGGGGCAGCCGGTGTGGCTTTCGGTCAACAAGATCGGCGAGCGCGTGGCAGGACAGATGCAGACCAAGGCGTTGGCGGCGCTTGTGATTGCCAACCTTTTCATCGCTGCGTACATCTGGTTCCGTTTTCAGAAGCTGGGGTACGGATTGGCCGCCGTGCTGGCGCTGGTGCATGACGTCCTGTTCACCCTGGCGATCCTCGCATTTAGCCACTGGCTGTATCGGCCCTTGAGCTTCCTTGGAATTGAGGACTTCAAGATCGGACTTACGGTGGTGGCGGCGTTTTTGACGATCATCGGTTATTCATTGAATGACACGATCGTCGTGTTCGACCGAATTCGTGAGATCAAGGGGAAGAGTCCCCGCTTGACTTCTGCGATGATCAACAAGGCGCTCAACGAGACGCTCAGCCGCACACTGCTGACTTCGTCGACCACGATCATCGTGATCATGATTCTTTACTGGTTCGGTGGCGATGGGATCCATGCCTTCATGTTCTGCCTGCTGGTTGGGATTCTGGTCGGAACGTACAGCTCGGTATTTGTGGCGGCTCCGTTGCTTTTGTGGTGGGAAAACCGCAAGGCGGCTCAGGCCTCCAGAGTCCCGTCCCGGACGGCAACTGCAACGCGTTGAACCATGGCAGAAAAATTTGGACACTGGCGGGTAGGACATGCTAGGCCTTTCGTCCTGTGTTGAATTCGAACTGCCTTCGGACTGGCAGGCCTGGGTGGCGTGAATCGTCGGATCCTGAGGTGACGGGATGACTGGGGAGTCGAATCTGCGGCTACCGATCGATCCCTTGTTACCTCAGATTGAGTCGCATTTAGTGTCCGGCACCCCGATCCTGTTGGATGCTCCACCCGGATCGGGCAAGTCGACTCGGGTTGGTCCGGCCTGCGTTGCTTCTCTGGACCGCGCTGGTTTGCCTGGGCAGGTGGTTCTGGTTCAGCCGCGTCGAATCGCAGCACGCTCGATCGCTCAGTTTGTCGCCAAGCAAATGGGTGTTTCGCTTGGGGGCCACGTAGGTTACCACGTGCGTTTCGATCGACGAGCCTCTGCGAGGACTCGTCTTCTGGTGACCACCGAGGGGATGTTGCTTCGCCGGATGGTGGACGATCCTTTTCTGGAGGGGGTCCAGTGCGTGGTGATCGACGAGTGCCACGAACGATCGGTGGCGATTGATCTGTTGATCGGCATGGTAGTTCGCCTGCGGCGGACGGTGCGGGAAGATCTTCGACTGGTGTTGATGTCCGCCACGCTGGATGGACTGGCGCTGCAGCGATCGATTCCTGAAGCTGTGCGGTTGACTGGCGAGGGACGACCTTACCCTGTCGAAATCCAGTACCATCCGATCCAGTTTCCCGATGATCAACGCCTCGCGGATGTTGTTTGGGGAACTCACTCTCAGCGTGGCGGGACGACTCTGGTGTTTCTGCCGGGGGTGGGGGAGATTCAGCGGCTACGAGGCAGATTGCTAGATCGAGGACTCTCCAATCGCTCATTGCATTCTCTGCATGGCGGGTTGTCGCTGGAGTCACAGCAGCGGGTGATGGAGGAGGCGGTTGCAGGTTGTGTGATTCTCTCTACGAACGTCGCGGAGACATCGCTGACGATCGAAGGGGTCCGCACGGTGGTCGATTCTGGGTGGGCGAGGGTTCTTCGCTATGAGCCACGTCTTGGGTTGGATCGACTTTCGCTGGAGCCAATCAGCCAAGCCTCGGCGACACAGCGCGCTGGGCGTGCCGGAAGGTTGGGGCCGGGGCTTTGCATTCGTTGTTGGGAGCCTGCCGTTCAGTCGGCCAGACCAGAGAGTCTGGAGCCAGAGATAAGGAGGGTCGATCCCTCGTCGGCGATTTTGTCGTTGATGCGTTGGGGCGAAAGGGATCTAGAACGATTTCCTTGGATCGATGCACCTCGCCCGGAGGCACTTGAGGCGGGGCGATTGCTTCTGGAACGGATAGGAGCGATCGCCGATGGTGAAATGACCCCGTCGGGGTTGTCGATGGCGGATCTGCCTCTTCCCCCAAGACTTGCCAAACTCGCATGCGAATCCCGACGACGAGGTGTCGCCGATCTGGGGAGCTGGGTGGCGGCTCTGCTGTCGGAAAGGTCTCCTTGGGCTGTGGGGCGGTTCGCCGTTCCTGGTGAGTTTCTGGGAATAGTGGCTTCGCAGCGATCGGAGATCGGGCGTCAAGGGATGCTGCTGATGCATTGGAATGGGATCGATGAGACTTTCGAATCTTTCTCGCGGTGGGTGGATGCCGCTGCAGCCAGATGGATTGCGAAGATATCCAAAGATATTCGTGGATCGGTAGATCGCATGGGATGGGATGGGGAAGAGGCGGGAGCCGGGGTTGATTCAGGGGAGGGATTGGAGCGTTCGTTGCTGGCGGCCTTCCCTGATAGGCTGGCTAGGCGTCGAGCGATCGGAGACCCGCGTGCGGTGATGGTCGGTGGGAAAGGAGTCTTCCTGAATGAGAGCGATCGAGACCTAGTGGGGGAGTTTTTTTTGGCGATCGATCTGGAGGCCGTTGGCCAGGATGCGACGGTCCGTAGCTCTTCCCCTGTAGAAGTCGAATGGCTGGACCAAGCGGGAGTCGAAGTTCATACCATCGCGGTTTATGATCCGCAGCGGCAGTCGCTGGTCGGCCGCCGTCAGAAGCGATGGCTGGATCTGGTGCTTCAGGAAACCCCGATCCCCGTACCTGATGATCCGTCCTGTGTCGATGCGCTGGCGGCAGCGGCTAGGCAGCAATGGCCTAAGGTTCTCGACGTGCCATCGCCGAAGGGGCATGCGTATGCCGCGCGCGTCCTTTGGCTGCGGCATTGGATGCCTGAATTGGGATTGCCTGATTGGAATGAGCCGACGTGGTGGGAAGCGATCATTCAAGCTGCATGCCTAGGGAAGAGATCGCTGCGGGAAGTTTCGGAATTGCCGTGGCAGGAGATGCTGGGGGAGTCATTGACCTACGAGTTGCGGAGGTTGGTAGACCGCGAGGCACCAGCGAAGATTCAGGTCCCAAGTGGATCTTGGATGTCACTGGAGTATGTGGGGATACAACCTCCTGTGTTGGCTGTTCGCATCCAGGAGATTTTTTCATGGACCAGGACACCCAGACTGGCAGGTGGTCGAGTGCCCCTGCTGGTCCATCTTCTAGGACCCAATTATCAGCCACAGCAAGTCACAGAGGATCTCGAAAGCTTTTGGAACAACACCTATCCGCTTGTCCGAAAAGAGCTGAAAAGGCGTTATCCAAAGCATGCTTGGCCAGAAGATCCCTGGACCGCCCAGCCGGTCAAGAAGGGCCGAAGTTCGCAGTGACGAAAGCTTCACACTACCGTTCGAGTCGGTGGTGGCTGGTTCGGACTTCGGCATTCGATAGGTCAGGTGGAGATGGCGATGGTTGCATCGGGCGCCACCAATTGCTGTCGTAGTTTCTTTTGCTCCTGATCGAGTTCCGCCATCCAGGGAGCAGCTCGTTCCAAGAGTCGCAAGCGATCGATACAGAACTGGGCTTGGGCGATGCGTCCCGTGCGCCGAAGCACGGAGATCATCAGCAGCATGGCCTCGATATCTTGATGGCCAGCTGCGAAGATGCGATGCAGCGAGGCTTCAGCTTCTGGGTAGTTCGCCTGGAGGTAGGATTCCTGAGCGTCCTGTAGCCACTGGTCGGCCGATTTGGCGGGAGCCTGACGCAGTGCTAGCGATCGAAGGGAATCTTTGGCCAGGAATGCCGAAGCGGAGGCTGCGACTGCCAGTGCGGCCAGGCATGACCACCAGCCCTGACCGGTCCACCACTGCGGCCAAGTCCATGTGGCCGCAATCCAGAGGTTCAGGAAGATGCCAAATAGCAGTGAAAGAAGCAGCGATCGAAGATCGCCTTCGTTCCAAAGTTTGGTCCATCCTGGCCACGCATGGAGGCAAGCTGTGGGCCATCGCAGCCTGTTGGCGAGCATCTTTGGCGGTCTCCGGCGACGGGTTTGGAGTCGTGGACCTACTTCAAAGTGGGGTCCAAGGGAACTGGGGCGAAAAGAGGTATCTCTCTGGTCCGCACCAGTTGGGTGCCACCCAGTCGATATGAAGGATCAGATGGTTACTTGAAATACCATGGAGCACTTGGATACGGGGCGGCCGCGGAAGCTTAGGCGATGAGCCGTTGGGGACCAAGGGCAAATACCCGTGGCTTGTGCCCGTGATGCCTTCCAAGACCAAGCTGGCCGTGGCAGGTTGAAAACCCACTTGCTAGCATTCAATCGGTGCCAGGCACCGATTGGGATCGATCGCTAGCGTAAGATGGTTGCCGGGCACCGTTGGTGGTTTTGGGGATGCTGGCACGAGTGGCGCGATCGTCCTGCCCGTGATGCCTTCCAAGACCAAGCTGGCCGTGGCAGGTTGAAAACCCACTTGCTAGCATTCAATCGGTGCCAGGCACCGATTGTGCGCAACTGTTGGCGCGAAATCCTATCTCTGCCGCTTGGTACCAGTGATACCTTGTTGAACATGGAAGTTGCCCAAACCCTCGGTTGGTGGTGCCCTCTCTTGGCTCGGGACTGTTGGCGATTGGATCTTGGACGCTATCCTTAGCGGAGTGATCCACGGCTGCGAACGGACAGGAGGGGCGGGTATGCAAAGCGGTACCGAGGGCTTGGGGGCGGGCTGGGTTCAGCTACCGGTGCTGCGGCGGTGGGTGATCTGGATCTTTGGGCTGCTTAGCTTGATTTTCGGACGTGCGGATCCGGTCGATGCACAGTCCGATCCGTCACCGATTCCCTCGGGTGTGGCGCTCTGGCACCAGTCTGGGCCTTTTGGAGTCGCTACGATCCGGTTGCCTCGTGGCGTAGTGGATACGTCCCGCATGGAGCGTCTGGAGATCCGCGAGCGGGATGGCCGCTTGTTCTATCCGGCGATGAGTTGGGAAAGTATGCCGGTGACAGGACGTCCTGGGAGAGATCCCCTGGTTGCCGGAGAAGGGCGGATATTGTCTCGATTGCGAGGTGCGATCCGGATGGCGATCGATGCGGTCGATCCGCCCAGTCAACTGCGGATTGATTTCCTTTTCCGTGGCGTAGAACCGCTCCATTTGGAATTGGTGGGTGATTATTCGCAGCGGATGAAGTTGACGCCACAGGTGGTCGCAAGCGATCCCTACGATTCGATGGTGACTCGGTGGTGGCAAAGCTACAGCGATCAGGCGCAGGCGAGATTGTCTCGTGATGACTATCCGGGTGTGGTGGATCGCTACCTTCTGTCCATGCTGGCCAGACGCATGGCTCGTACGCCTCAGCGTTGGCTACCGAAGGTCAAGATACCGGGGGTGACTCGAGAGGATGTGGCATCGACCTTAGCGATGATCGCAGGTTTTGAATCGCAGCGAGAGGCGATTCTGGAGGAGGTGCTGGAGGGGGTGGACTCCAGGCAGCAGCCTGTCCTGCCGCTACCGGAGTCACCACGGTGGGAAGACCCTGCGATCGATCTGAGGGCTGGAGGCGAAGAGGTATCGGTTGAACCGATGGCAGAGCATGTGCCGATCGACTGTTTCTATCTGCGTTTCGGTTCATTCACCAACTATCTGTGGTTCGAGCGTAGGACGGCGCAGGGTGCAGGGGATCTGCTCCCTTCATTGATGCTGCGCGGGTTGGATACGGAGACCTCCGGTCGAATGGCTGAGCGGTTGCAGGTGCGGACCACGATGGTTGCCAAGCTGTTTGGCGATGCAGTGATCGAGGATGTCGCGCTGATGGGACTGGACCTCTTCTTCCAGGATGGCCCTTCGCTGGGAGTTCTCTTTCAAGCTCGCCAGATGGGACTGCTGCGCAGTTCGATGGAGCGGGACCGTGCTGAGGCTCTGGCGGCGGGCCAATCGCGGGCGATGCGCGAGGAGAAAGTCGAGATCGAAGGAGAAATCGTCTCGCTGTTGACCACCCCCGATCATTCGGTTCGGTCGTTCCTGGTATCCGATGCATCGCATTTGCTGGTCACTAGCAGTCGTGCGGTTGTGGAGCGATTCATTCGGGTTTCCCAAGGGCGCGGCCCCACACTTGCCCAATCCCCAGTCTTTCGATTGGCCCGCGAGCAACTTCCGCCTGGTCCGGAGGATGTCCTGTTCGGGTTCTTTTCTCCCGAATTTCTCAGGGGCCTCGTGTCACCTCATACCCAGATCGAATTGAGGCGTCGCCTTGCTGCCCGCGCCCGTTTGCAAGCCGCCGACATGGCCTCGCTGGCTGCCAGGAAGGAGGGAGTGCCCGAAGCGTCGATCCGTTCGTTAGACACTCTAGTTCGACTGAGGCTGTTGCCCGAATCTTTTTCGAGCGTCGATGGGGTGGGACGCGTCCTGACTTTGGGAGATCGCTGGGTAGATCCGGAGCGTGGAGGGCTGGGACACTTTCTTCCGATTGCCGACATGGAGGTTGGTAAGGTGACCGAAGAGGAGTCGGCTCACTATCGCAAGCAGGCCGATTTTTATCAGAACGACTGGCGACAGACCGATCCGCTGGTCTTCCGGATGCGGCGGTACAAGCATCCGGAGGATCAGGTGCAGGAGCGAATTGCGGTCGAGGCGTACGTGGCGCCGTTTGGGAAGGAAAAATGGGGCTGGTTTGCTACCATCCTTGCACCAGCCAGCCCTCTTCAAGTGATGCGTCCGGAGGCGGACGTCGTTCACGCCCAGATCCAGGTCGTCGACGATCCACTGGCTAGACATGGACCGAGCAGCCACACGTTGATCTTGGGGATTCAAGATCATCGCCCACCCCCCTTTCGCTCCGACCGTGGTCTACTCAGTTCGCTTTGGATTCTCAAGTCGCTTCCGATCTACCTGGGAGCGTGGCCAGAAACAGGCTGGCTGGATCGATTGCCCTGGGGGATGGGAGGCGGACCTCCCGATTCACTGGGGTTTTCCAAGTTGTTGATCGGGATGTGGAGATGGCAGGGGGCCGGATTCAGTTTGCTGAGTTTCGATCGCCAGGTACTGGAGCGATGCATCGCGGCGATGCGTCCCCAGCCAGCGGCGGATCCCGCGCAGGTGCGCCTGTTCATAGGTCCCCTGCACCGTAGCCAAATCGCTTCCTGGATCGCCTCCTGGTGGTATCAGCGAGTCCGCCGAGCCAGCGAGGGGAACAGTTTGCTGACCGACAGCCTTCAGCAGCAACTGGGAGTGCCGCCCGCGCAGTCGAGGGAAGTGGCTGAATCGCTGCTGGATGCGAAGCTTCGCTGTCCACTGGGAGGTCAGTATGAACTGGCCTCCGTCGGTGGGATGCAGCGTTGGACAAGTACCCAAGCATCCAGCAACGCGGTGGATCACAAGGTAGCACCCGATTCCTACCAGGCGCCTTGGACCCAGTGGTTCGGTGGAGCTCAGGTGCATCTGACGCAACTTCCCGACCAATTGATTCTTTTGGGACAGATCGATCTGGCGAAGATCCCGGACGCACCCGAGGAATCGGCGTTGCCTCTGGAGTTGCCAAAGATGCCATTCGATTTTTTCCAACTTCCGTTCCGGAATATCAAACCCGAAAAGGCTCCCGTCCCAGCGCCGAAGAAAGCGCCCGCCACGATCCCAGCAAGGCAAGACTTCTAGCGTAGTTTTTCCTAGCCGAAGCCAGCCCTGGTGTCGGGTATACTGAAAAGGAGATTTCCCGAGCAACTGCCGCCTGGGAGTTGGCCTGAGCGTATTCACATCGAGACTGTCGCAGCTATTCGAACACGATGCCACCAGGAGGTACAGGATGCTTGCGCGCTGGCTGCCCGACAGTTCCTGTCACTCGCGAAGGGTATTCCTGAAGGCCGCCGCCAGTGTGACGGCTCTTGGACTTGGCTGCAGGGCGACCGGCCCAGCGATGGCATCTCCCGGTCCGTCGGTTCCTGGTAAGGCCAAGTCGACGATTCTCTTTTTCTTGAGCGGTGGGGCTTCGCACCTGGATATGTGGGACATGAAGCCGATGGCACCGCTAGAGTATCGGGGGCCATTCGAACCTCGAGCCACCTCGGCTCCGGGATTGTGGCTTTGCGAGCACCTGCCGATGTTGGGAAAGCAGGCTCACCACTTGGCACTTGTGCCCAGCGTGGGCGGTTCGGTCAGTACCAACGACCATCACGCCGGTTACTACTACCACCTTACCGGCCAAATCCCAGACCCGACCTTTCTATCCCAAGGAAACGACCGAAAACCCTATCCAGACGACTACCCCTTCTTCGGCTCGGTCATCGATGCAAGGCGTCCACCGCATAGTCAGTTGACCAATGCGATCACCCTCCCCGAGATTCCGGGAGCACCGATGTACACCCGACCCGGCCAGTTCGCCGGTCGTCTGGGGGTGGCTCATGATCCTCTCGTGGTGCGAAGTAGCCATCAGTCACCGATGGAATTCCGCACCCCTTCACTGGCGCTGGAGGGGCCCGTCACCCCACAACGACTGCTCGACCGAAAATCGCTCAGCCAACGACTCGATCGGATCCGTCGCCAACTGGACAGCCAGCCCTCTGGGAATCTGTGGCACCAGCAGCAGGAGAGGGCGATGCATTTGCTGATGTCCAGCAGCACGACGGCGGCAATGGATCTGACCAAGGAACCCGAGTCGGTGCTGGAGCGGTATGGCAAGACTGTCAATGGAATGAGCCTCTTGATAGCTCGCCGGTTGGTGGAGGCGGGAGTCCCCTTCATCGCCGTGTTCTGGATGGGGGACGAGAAGAAAGCGGAGCAGAGGAAGTGCGCCAGCGGAGGTGGTTGGGATACCCACGGCAATAACTTTGAGTGCCTCAAGGAGGATCTACTGCCGGAATTCGATCGAGGTTTTTCGGCTTTGATAGAAGACCTTGCCAATCGCCAATTGCTGGGGGAGACTTTGGTGCTGGTCACCAGCGAGATGGGCCGCAAGCCAAAAATCGGAGATCCTAGAAGTGGCGGTCCCTCCGGAGCGGGGCGCGACCACTGGACCCATTGCCTGACCGACGTGCTTGCAGGTGGTGGCATCCGAGGCGGACAGGTGTACGGGAGCAGCGATCGCCTGGGAGAATACCCAGCACTCAATCCCGTATCGCCCTCAGATATCGTCAAGACGGTCTATCACGCGATGGGAGTGTCCAACCTCCAAGCGACCGATGCGCAGGGAAGGCCCTTCGCCATCCTCGAGGAAGGTAAACCCATCGAGGCACTTTTCTGACGGCGATATGTTTGCTTCGTCGGTGCCAAGCAATTGAGCAGGCGTTGTGTTTCCCAAGGAGCTGTTGTGTCTGAAACCTATCGCGACTATTCAAAGATGATCGACCATTCGCTGTTGCAGCCGATGCTGACGGCGTCTGAATTGGAACTAGGCTGTCGCCTGGCCATTGCCTACGAAGTCGCCAGCGTCTGCATCCTTCCCTACTTTTTGCAACGCTGCAGTCAGATTCTGGAAGGAACGGGAGTGCTCCCCAGCACCACGATCGGCTTTCCCCACGGTGGTCATGCGCCACAGATCAAGCAATTGGAGGCGATTCAGGCGATTGCCGATGGCGGCCAGGAACTCGATATGGTCGTCAACATCAGCCAAGTGCTCAGCGGACAGTGGACCGAAGTTCGGCGCGAGATCGAGGCGGTGCTGGAGCCGACCCATGCTGCAGGCCGAAAGTTGAAGGTCATCTTCGAGAACTGCTATCTGCAGGATTCGCATAAGATCCGGCTCTGCGAGATCTGCGGCGAACTGGGTGTCGACTGGGTCAAAACGTCGACCGGCTATGGCACCGGCGGGGCGACGATGGAGGACCTGAGATTGATGCGCCACGCTTCTCCAGCAGCCGTGCAGGTAAAAGCTGCTGGTGGGGTCAAGGATTTTGAAAGCCTCAAAGAAGTGCGCAAACTGGGGGCCACGCGATGCGGCACCAGTCGTACCCAGTCGATCCTCGATACCTGCCGATCCCAGATGGGGCTGCCCGCGATTGTCTTTCAGGCTGCCGATTTGGGGGGCTACTGATGTAGCCCGATGAGAGCCCGACTACCGTGTCATGTGTCGGCAATACTCACCCCTTCGCCTCCTTCTGTCGCTCATCTAGCGAACGAAGCAGCGCGAAACTGTAGATGCCCGAATCGTGTTGGTCAGAGAATCGCAAGTTGTATGCGTAGTTGCCGACGGGGGTCATCTGCAGGAGGCGCAAGGGTTGAGCTTCCGCTGCCGACAGCACAGGTAGGCTAAGGCTTGGGGATGAACCACTCCCCTTTTTCTTTTCCTTGCAGGCCGCGCAGGGGCAGGCCTGACGCAAGGCAGCGATCCTCAGCTGCTGTACCCTCTGGTCGCTCCAAGTGATCTCCAGTTGGTCCTCTCCCAAGCGTCGCAGGGAAACCGGTTGCACCTGATCTTCCATCCTATTTGTACCTCTTCCCAGATTCAGCGATCCGTCGTTGGAATCAGCTCGACAATTCCCATGTCCACGTATTGCCCGCCACCAGTCTGGTGGCAATGCAAGGCAATCTGGTTGTCTCCCTCGCGGAAGGCCGTCTCCTGAGCTGGAGTGAGCGGTACTAATTTGTAGGCGACCGTGTACCCCTTGAGTTCTACGATTTTGGTTCCATTGACGTAGACTTCGGTGTCTTCGTCGTGATGGATCCAAAGGGCCAGCGTTCCCTGCCTCTTCTGTGGCTCCAGCCGCATCTTTTTTCGCAGCCAGATATCGGGGGTACTCCAGGTTGTTCGCACTCGGGAGCCGGGGGGATCGAGCGACCCGAAACCGGCAGGACCTTCGCTCCACGACTCGTCGTGAAATTCCGCTTTTTCCCAACCTTCGTGGGGCTTTTCCAGGGTGTATCGCCAACGCTGTGCGGCTGAATCGGATGTCCCGGGGCCGCTGGCTGGAAAGAGGATCCATTCGCGAGGAGGCGGTTCGTAAAGTCGCTGATGGAGTTTGGCTAGGCGTTCTTGATCGTACTTGATCTGACGTCGATCGTAGGTCATCAGTCCATTGACCTCGATTTCGACGTCGGTGGTCTGGGTGTATACGGCCGCCGCCAGTCCACGCCCGATGAGGCTTGGAAGCTGCATCACCAACTGCTCGTACCCCTCCTGAAGCGATGAACGGTCATTGAAAGTGCGATAGCCCCAGTTGTTTTTGTCGAGCCACGTGTGGCCTTCCAAGGGTAGTCCCAAACCGCCGAATTCTCCAAGCACCGAAACACGATCGGGGGTAACAGGGAACATGTCAGGGCCTGGATAGCGGTGCATGTCCCACAGGTCCCCTTCCCCTCGGTCCGTCCAGCCGCTGGGGCCATCGATCAGTCGGGTGGGGTCCCACTTTTTTGTCTGGGCAAGCACATCGTTGGTCTGGTGCTGCCCCCAGCCCTCATTGAACGGCACCCACACCACGATGGAAGGGTGGTTGTGGAGATGGTTGATCATCGCCTCCAGTTCGGTCATGAACTGCTGATGTTGTTCGTCGCTCCAAGCAGGATCGGGAGCGCCGTCTCCAATCGCTTCCTGGC
>Ga0315900_10000757_pt1 | contig 54053 bp, 41 predicted proteins | sample LakEriMetagenome_FD_203521 | JGI IMG/M metagenome (GOLD analysis project Ga0315900, IMG submission 203521) | Freshwater fungal communities from buoy surface, Lake Erie, Ohio, United States - Buoy 12 MA114 | ecosystem: Environmental > Aquatic > Freshwater > Lake > Lake biofilm | place: USA: Lake... | reverse complement strand
CACAGTCGTTAATGACGGAGCAGCAGCCCTCGATGAAATCACAAACCGCACACCGGATCTCGCTGTACTTGATGTGATGATGCCATTTGCAGACGGGATGACTGTCTGCCGAGAAGCGCGCCATCGTGGCATCACCATTCCTATTTTGTTGCTCACCGCTCGCGCCGAAGTTGGTGATCGTGTTGCGGGGTTAGATGCTGGCGCCGATGACTACGTAGTCAAACCATTTGCTATTGATGAGTTGCTCGCACGAGTTCGCGCACTGCTACGCCGCGGGAATGTCACTACCTCAAGTGATGATCTCAAAGTTGGAGATCTTGTTCTCAGTCCGTCAAAACGCGAGGCCTTCCGAGGCACGCGTCAGCTGCAATTAACCAAAACAGAATTTGACTTATTAGAACTTCTCATGAGTCAGCCCGGAATTGTTGTGCCACGTGACGACATCTACGAAAGCATTTGGGGATACAACTTTGAAACCAACTCCAAATCATTAGACGTCTACATCGGTTATTTACGTCGCAAGACCGAAGAAGATGGGGAATCACGCATCGTATTCACTGTTCGTGGCGTGGGATACGTGGTGAAAGAATCATGAGTCTTCGCACTCGTTTCGCAATGCTCACCAGTCTTGTGGTGCTGTTGGTAGTCGCAGCTATTGGTGTCGGTGCGTATTACGTATCGGCTCAGCAGTTGCGCAGCCAAGTGGATCGATCTCTCTCGCAACGAATGACGCAAATCAATGATGCACTCGAACAAGCAGAACGACGTATTCCTGGAGAACGGCGACGTAATCCGGTCGAAGAGTCATTCATCCAAACGGAGTTTGACGCCGTCACGCAACTGGTTGATGCAGACGGCACAATCCTTGTTAGTTATGGACGAGTAGACATCCCTCTCACGGAGCGTGACTTAGAAATGGCACGTGGTGGACAAGAGTTCTACCGGTCGACAGTAAATATTGATGGTCGCGTATATCGCGTGTACACGATGTCATTCCCTGAGGGCGGACTGCTACAAGTTGCAAAAGACATGCAGGAAATCGAGTCCGCAAAAGATGGCATGAGATTCTGGTTCATCATTATCGGCGCAGTTGGTTTTGTATTTGCAGCTTTTGTTGGTTGGCTTTTTGCTCGACGTGTGACAAAACCAATTGAGACACTTGCAAGCACTGCCGACGTAGTCGCAAAAACACAAAATCTGGACCAAAGAATCTCAATTGAAGGTGACGCAGAAGTGCTGCAACTTGCGGGAAGTTTCAACACGATGTTGGGAGCGTTATCCGACAGCGTCTCAAAACAACGTCAACTAATTCAAGATGCCAGTCATGAATTGCGTACGCCCCTCACCAGTTTGCGTGCCAATACCGAGTTGCTTCAGCGGGCCGGCCTCTCTGACAATGACCGCATCTCAATTCTCGATGACATGCGCAAAGAAGTAGACGAACTCGCGGACCTCAGTAAAGAACTCAGCGAGTTAGCCGCTGATCAACGGTCGCTCGAAAATCCTGTTGTTGTTGACCTTTCAGAACTTGCAGAAGACGTCGCCGAACGTGCGCGTCGACGCACCACCGGAAATGTGGTCGTCACTGCCTCAGGTGATGTCACGGTAGTTGCGCGTCAGCAGCAGTTGGAACGAGCTGTAACAAACTTGATTGACAATGCGATCAAGTTCAGCCCCGATAGTTCAGACATCGAGATCCAAGTGTTCGATAAACGCATACAAGTTCGTGACCACGGTCCTGGAATTCCCGATGATGACAAGCCTCGTGTATTCGACCGGTTCTATCGCTCTACTGCAACACGTTCAATGCCCGGTTCAGGTCTTGGACTCGCAATCGTGCGCCAATGCGCAGATGACAACCTCGCGACCGTGTATATCGAAGACGCCCCTGGTGGTGGAACAATTATCGGACTGAGCTTTTAGGTCGTCCTACGGACTCGGTGTTGCTAGGTCGTCCTACGGACTCGGTGTTGCTAGGTCGTCTTACGGACTCCGCGACGATCTTGGGATTTTTCGTGAGCGCGTTGTTCAATCTCTAACGCTTCTTCTTCTTGCACTAGTCGTCGCATTGCATCAAGGCGTTCAATTTTTAACTCGCCACTTATGATCGCTGTTTGCACAGCACACCCGGGTTCTTCGCGATGTTTGCAGTCTCTGAACTTGCAATGATCAGCCAGGTCGAACACGTCCTTAAATGCGCGCTCAATTCCACTCCCACTTGTCCAGAGAGATACTGCTCGTAATCCGGGCGTGTCGATCAAAAAGCCACCGTCTGCGAGGTGAACGAGTTCCGCGGCAACTGTGGTGTGGCGACCTCGTTGATCACCTTCACGAACATCGGCTGTACGTTGACGCTCTCGCCCCACAAGTGCATTCACAAGCGTCGACTTTCCCACACCGCTCGCCCCGAGAAATGCGACCGTTTCCCCTTGTGATGCGTACGAACGTATCGCATCAACTCCCTCACCGGTTAAGGAACTCACTGTATGAATCGGGATGTCCACGGCAACTTCCCGTAATGCTTGTAACACTGCATCAACTTCTTCATTTGTAACTGCATCAATCTTGGTGAGGACAATGACAGGCTGCGCTCCGCTATCAAAAGCGAGCACTAACTCACGTTCGAGACGTCGTTGATTTGGCGGACTTGTTACTGCATGCAGAAGAAAAACGATATCAATGTTTGAGGCAACAATGTCGCGCATTGCACGTGCACCTTCAAACGACGCGCGACGCACTAATGCACTACGTCGTGGCAACACCTCATCTACTCGCTCGTCATCAACCGACACCACAATTTCATCACCAACAGCAACTTCGACGCCCATGTTGCGCACACGAATGACAGATCCATCACTACGTTCAACGGTGCTCCAGCCGCGATCAAGACGAACTACACGACCGCGACGCGATGCGTCGTGTGTGTTCGTATGCGATGTGGCAGAGTTCATTTCCTCACAAGGTAGCCCTGCAAGTGCGGGCATGGGCATGTCCCCCTAGCATGGCAAAGGTTTTGTTTCTATAGAAAGAGGGCACATGCTCGCTCGTTTTGCACGATTTGCCGTGCGCAGGCGCCGCCTTATGGTGTTTGGCATTTGGATTCCCATCGCGATCATCATCACCGTCATCAGCGCAACCATGGGCAATGCGTTCACAACGTCTCCCTCGCCACCACCCTCTGAGTCCCGCGACGCGAACGAGTTATTGAGTGCGATCAATCCCACACAAGCCGGCGTCACCTCCCAATTAGTCGTAAAAACGTCAGGTTTTACAGTGGATGACCCCGCGTTTGCGGCCAGTTTCCAAAACGCCCTTGACGAGATCGATGCTCTGCCCAATGTTGACGTAAAGAGTCCCTACGACTTCCCCAATCAAATTAACCAAGACAAAACCATCACATTCGCTGAAATTGAAGTCCCACAAACATCATTGAACGACCTCGAGTTGTTCGCCGATGACATCAGAGAAATTGTGGAACCATTACGAACGGACGCTATTCAAATTGAATACGGCGGAGATATCTTTGCTGAGTTCCCGATTCCTGAAAGTGAAGCACTCGGTCTTCTTGCAGCAATCATCATCTTGGTGTTGTCATTCGGATCAGTACTTGCGATGGGACTTCCAATCGGACTTGCACTCATTGGTCTTATCGTTGCTGCTGGCATTGTGGCGATTCTGAGTCACGTCATCACGATGGCTGATGCAACTACATCAACTGTTGCAATGATCGGGATCGGTGTCGGAATCGACTACGCGTTATTTATTGTTACAAGATTTCGAGAAGGTCTCCATGACGGTATGTCCGTCGAAGACTCGGTCGTCGAAGCCGTGGATACATCCGGACGCGCCGTCATCTTTGCTGGCGCAACCGTCATCATCGCGTTGCTCGGACTTTTATCTATCGGGCTGTCATTCGTAACTGGTCTTGCAATCGGTATGGCAATAGCCGTTGCGATCATGTTGATCGCCTCCATCACTTTGTTACCGTCGCTCATCGCGATGGTTGGTCATCGCATTGACACAACAACAAAAGCAGCCGTTGTGTCTCTTATCTCCATCGTTGGCACCGCACTGATTGGTCTTCTCATTCATAACGCCGTGATCTTCTTCATCGGACTTGCAGTTGGCGTACTCGTGCAGTTAGTGAGCCTGGCTTATAAGCCATTGCGTTCGCCAATCCCACATCGCCAACACAACAATCATCAACACACAATTTGGTGGCGTTGGAGTCGTGTTGTTCAACGTGCTCCATGGCGTTCCCTAATCGTGGCTTCCATCATCCTTGGAACGTTGTCATTGCCTTTGTTTGCGATGCGACTCGGATTTGGCGACTACGGCAACAGTCCGAAAGATGCAACAGTACGCAAGGCGTATGACCTCATCGCTGAAGGCTTTGGTCCAGGTTTTAATGGTCCATTGATCATCGCTGTATCAGGCGAGGCAGTCACTGACCAAGCACAGATGAATGAGTTTGTAGGAACACTGCAACAACTCGAAAACGTCCGGTATGCGGGTGCGGTGCCACTCGGTTCAGACTCTGTTGGTTTGGTCACTGTGTATCCAAATTCTGCGCCACAAGACGAAGCCACATCAGACCTTGTTCATTTCTTGCGTGACGAAGTGATACCCGCAACAGGAGTTGACGCGAAAGTAGGAGGATTCACTGCTGCAGGCGTTGACTTCTCTGACTATCTCTCAAAACGCTTATTCGTGTTGATTGGCGTTGTTTTGGTGTTGTCATTCCTTTTGTTAACTGCAGTGTTCCGCAGTGTTCTGGTGCCGTTAAAAGCAGTGCTCATGAACTTGCTCTCAGTAGGTGCCGCATACGGAGTCATCGTTGCGGTCTTCCAATGGGGTTGGGCAGCGGATCTCATCGGTCTGGGTAAAGCAGGTCCAATTGAACCGTGGTTGCCAATGTTCCTGTTTGCAATCGTCTTTGGTTTGTCGATGGACTACGAAGTATTTCTGCTGTCACGTATTAAAGAGGAGTACGACCGCACGGGAGATAACGCAACAGCAGTTGCTGATGGTCTTGCCGCAACAGCACGAGTAATCACCGCTGCTGCTGCGATCATGGTGTGTGTATTCGCAGCGTTTGTTCTTGGTGATGATCGCGCGTTAAAACTCTTCGGACTCGGAATGGCGGTAGCAGTTTTCTTAGATGCAACCATCGTTCGCATGCTTCTTGTGCCGGCAACGATGGAGCTTCTTGGCGACCGCAACTGGTGGATTCCAAAGTGGCTTGACCGCGTTCTTCCTCGTATCCATGTCGAAGGACATGGCCACGAGGGTCACGTTATTTCCTAGTACCCATAAGCGTTTCCTCCGATTGCCTTGACAAAGGCAGTGGAAATGTCCTAGCCCTGAAAAAGATATGGCTAAAGCACTTGTCATCGTGGAGTCGCCTGCAAAGGCGAAAACTATCTCTCAATATCTCGGTCCCGACTACGACGTTCGCCCTTCGGTGGGTCACATTGCTGACCTTCCAAGTAAGGGGCTCGCAGTCGATGTCGACAACAACTTTGCTCCTGATTATGAATTGACTGAGCGAGGTCGCACTGTTGTGAAGGAGCTGAAAGAGTTGCTGAAGGATGCAAGTGCTTTGTATCTAGCAACTGACGAAGACCGCGAAGGTGAAGCAATCTCGTGGCATTTGTTGGAACGTCTCAAACCAAAAGTGCCAGTTCACCGCATGGTGTTTCATGAGATCAACAAAAAAGCGATCGAACACGCCGTCGCAAATCCCCGTGACATTGACTACGGACTTGTTGATGCGGCAGAAACCCGGCGCATCCTTGACCGTCTCTATGGTTACGAAGTATCGCCAGTGTTATGGCGTCGCGTGCGGCGAGGTTTGTCAGCTGGTCGTGTTCAGAGTCCCGCACTTCGTTTGATCGTCGATCGTGAATGGGAACGTATTGAATTTCGTTCTGCAACATATTTTGATATCGATGCACTCACTAACTCATCACCATCTTTCACCGCTCGTCTTGTTGCGGTAAACGGCAACCGTCTTGCAACAGGCAAAGACTTCGACGAAACTGGCAACACAAAAAATGATGCGTTTATCCTGAATGAAGCACGGGCCAACGAATTGGTTGCTGGTCTGAAAAACGTTGACCTCACAGTGCGCAGTGTGGAAGACAAGCCCTACCGTTCATCGCCCAAACCTCCCTTCACCACCAGCACCCTGCAGCAAGAAGGTGGTCGCAAGTTGCGCCTGTCAGGCCGCATGGTGATGAGCACCGCCCAGTCGCTATATGAGAATGGATACATCACATATATGCGCACCGACAGCGTGTCACTTAGTGAAGAGGCAATTGGTGAAGTGCGTACCCGGGTGAAGTCGGAATACGGCGACAAGTTCATCACCGGCTCACCGCGCGTCTACACCTCCAAGGTAAAGAACGCTCAGGAAGCCCACGAAGCAATCCGTCCAGCACTGCCGCTGCGCAGTCCCGAACAGGTTGCGGGAGAGCTGAAACAGCAAGAGTTAGCGTTGTATCGCCTCATTTGGCAGCGCACTCTTGCATCACAAATGGCTGATGCAACTGGTGTCACCGTGAGTGTTCGACTTGGTGCAACCGCAAACGATGCTCAGTCCTCTGACGTGGAGTTCAGTGCGAGTGGCACAACAGTGACATTCCCTGGTTATCGACAGGCATACGAAGAATCAACAGACGACGACACTGATACAGACAACGACGACAAAGCGCTGTTGTTGCCACCACTCACTGTTGGTCAGGGAATTTCTGTTTCCGAATACATCGCGCAGTCGCACGCCACTACCCCACCACCGCGTTACACCGAAGCATCGATTGTTAAGAAACTCGAAGAGCTCGGTATTGGGCGTCCCTCAACGTGGGCGTCAATCATTTCATCGATGGTCGACCGCGGTTTCTATTTGTGGAAAAAAGGTAACTCACTTGTTCCTACATGGTTGGCGTTTTCTGTCGTGCGACTCATGAAGGAACACTTCACAGAATTGATCGATTTCAACTTCACTGCCGGAGTGGAAGAAGATCTCGACGCAATTGCACGCGGCGAGAAACGCAAAGTGGAATGGTTGAAACACTTCTACTTTGGTGATGACGCAGATGAAGACATTCCCGGCCTAAAACAAATCGTCAGTAACAACCTCGACACCATTGATGCAGCAGAAATCAATACGGTCGTACTTGGCAAACATCCTGATACCGGTGACGTCATCATTGTGAAACCAGGACAATACGGACCATTTGTACGTTGTGCAGAAAACACCGCTGGTGTTCCTGATTCGATGGCTCCCGATGAACTCACTGTCGATGCAGCGATCGCGCTATTGAATGCACCAAAGGGTGATGAACCCATCGGTGAAATTGATGGACATCCGGTGTTTGCAAAGTCAGGTCGATACGGACCGTACGTGCAGTGGGGCACGATGGACGAACCACCTGCAGGTCTTGAAAAACCAAAGACTGCTTCTCTTTTTAAAACAATGAACATTGATCGCATCACAATGAAAGATGCGACCGACTTGTTGTCGCTTCCTCGCACAGTGGGCGCAGATCCGACTGATGGTGAAATCATCACTGCTCAAAATGGTCCGTATGGTCCTTACATCAGCAAAGGAAAAGAAAAACGATCGCTGCCAACAGAAGAACAACTTCTTGAAGTGACATTGGACGAAGCACTTGCCCTCCTTGCACAACCTCGTGTCTACGGGCGTGGTCGCAGTGCACCGAAACCACCCTTGCGTGAGTTTGGCAATGATCCCGTAAGTGGCAATCCCGTCGTTGCAAAAGAGGGACGCTTTGGTGATTACGTCACCGATGGCGAGACCAACGCTGGTCTAACTCGTGGCGACCGCCTCGAGGAAATGACCAACGAACGCGCATATGAATTGTTGCAACTGCGACGTGATTACATCGCCGAACACGGGACGAAGAAAAAGCCTGCTCGCAAGAGTGCCGCTTCGAAAAAGGCCACTGGGGCAAAGAAGGCGGCACCGAAAAAGGCCACAGCAAAGAAAAAAGCCACGCCAAAGAAGAAGGCCGCACCGAAAAAGAAGGCATCTGAGGAAGAGTCCGACTAAAACAGAGGGCTATGGCAACCGCGCATTACATCGCCCTTGAGGGTTTGGAAGGATGCGGAAAGAGCACTCATGCCATGCGTCTTGGTGCACACCTCAATGCAGTCGTGACTCGCGAACCAGGTGGCACGGAAATCGGCGCAAAACTTCGCGCGATACTCGCTGATCCAGATAACACAGATCTTCACGCTCGCACCGAAGCATTGTTAATGGCAGCTGACCGTGCTCAACACATGGAACAAGTGGTGCGTCCGGCATTGGATGCTGGCCAACATGTGGTGAGTGATCGCAGCATTTACTCAACACTTGCGTATCAAGGATACGGTCGCGGACTTGACGTGGATGAATTACGCCGCATCAGTACGTGGGCGCTGAACGGAACACTGCCCGACATTGTGATCTTCATGTCAGTTCCTACGGACATCCTGAATGAACGTCTTGCCAAAAGAAATCTCGATCGTTTTGAGCGTGAAGATGCTGACTTCTTCGCGCGCATTCACGATGGCTTCCGCGCATTGATGGCTGCTGATCCACGACGTTGGATCGTCATTGACGGCACGATGCCAAAAGATGACGTCGAAGAAGCAATACGTGTTGAAGTGCTGTCACGCATTGAGGCGTCATAATGTCATCTGTATTCGACGGCATCGTTGGCCAAGATCACATCGTTGAACAACTTCGACATGTAGCGAATAGCCCTGTCCATGCATTTCTCTTCGTGGGTCCAGAGGGCTGTGGCAAAGAAGAAGCCGCGCGCGCTTTTGCATCACTATTGCTGTCTGGCAACGAAGAACCCAGTGACCGCACCAATGACCTTGTGATGCGTGAAGCACACATTGATGTACATGATGTGCGCCGCGTCGGTGCGTCAATCTCTGTGGAACAAGCTGATGAAGTAATTCGTATTGCATCCACCACACCTGTTGAAGCAAATCGCAAGGTGATCGTGCTTCACGAAGTGCATCTCATGCGCCCCGAAGCTGTGGTGCGTTTGTTAAAGACGATTGAAGAACCCGCTGAGGGTGTCTTTTTTATTTTGATCGCAGATGAGGGAACATCGCTGTTATCGACTATTTCATCTCGTTGTCTTGTCGTACATTTTGTTCCACTGGATACAGAACTCATCACACAAACACTCGTAACTGAAGGTGTTAATCATGACGCCGCGTACTTTGCTGCTCAATCAGCTCATGGCAATCTCTCACGTGCACGACTCTTAGCAACAGATTCTCAACTCGTGGCCCGTATGCGAGTGTTCTCCGACATTCCCTCGCGTATTGATGGTACTGGTGCGACAGTGGTGGCCATCACTGATCAAATCCTCGGTCTCATCGACGAAGCTGCTGAACCACTCATGCGTCAACACGAATCAGAAGTGGCGACAATGGAAGAAACACTTGCCACGATGGGAGTGAAACGTGGTGGCAAGAAGGCACTGGAAGACAAACATAAACGCGAACTGCGCCGACATCGCACCGACGAATTACGTGCCGGTCTCACCGCCATTGCCTCGCGCTATCGCGATGAACTCATAATCAACGAACACCTGCATCGCCCTGACGCATTCATCGACGCAATAGAGCGCATACACACTGCGATGGGACGGCTGTCGCTCAACGTCAACGAGACGATCTTGTTGCGTGATTTACTCTGGCAACTTCCCTCATTGCAATCAGACGCTCTCCACCCTTCCCGATAATCTTTCTCTAATGGTCACTCCTCGGGTGAAAGCTGCCGGCGGTTTCGCCGCGATGAAATACGTCCTTGCAAAAGGTCGTGGTGTTGGCACTATCGCACTGTACAAACGCCTTCGTAGTAAAAACGCGTGCAAGACATGTGCGCTCGGCATGGGTGGTCAACACGGTGGAATGGTGAATGAAGCCGGTCACTTCCCTGAAGTCTGCAAGAAATCTGTGCAGGCACAAGCAGCCGACATGGGAAAGGTCATCACCGAATCTGACCTTGCTCGACTGAGCGTGTCGCAGCTGGAGAAATTGACAAGTGCGGAAGCAGAAGCACTTGGTCGTCTCACATTTCCCATCGTGTGTGCACCCGGCGATACTCATTACCGTCGTGCGTCATGGGACAAGGCGATGCAGTTAGCTGCTAACGCATTCACTGCAACACAGGCAGATCGCACCTTTTGGTACGCAAGTGGACGCTCAAGCAACGAAGCGGCGTTTCTTATGCAGATAGTTGCGCGCGCGTACGGCACAAACAATGTCAATAATTGTTCGTATTACTGTCATCAAGCATCGGGCGTGGCACTCACTTCTATTTATGGCAGTGGTACAGCATCTGTATCGCTCGATGATTTAGCGACAACAGAACTCGCGATTGTTGTCGGTGCAAATCCCGCAAGTAACCACCCGCGCCTCATCACGCAGCTCATCAACTTGCGCAAACGTGGTGGCAAAGTCATTGTCATCAATCCACTATCAGAATTGGGATTAAAGCGATTCCGCCTTCCCTCACAGGCGCGTAGCTTGATGGTTGGTTCTACGGTCAGCGATCTGTACATACAGCCTCACATCGGTGGCGACATTCACTTATTTACTGCGTTATTAAAAGGGGTCATTGAAGCAGGCGGGGTGAACACCGACTACATCTCGCAACACACCGACGGTTGGGAGTCAGTTCGTGACGCAGCACTTGCAACCTCTTGGAACGAACTCATTGAACATAGTGGAGTACCCCGCGCAGAAATTGATGCGTGTGTTCAGGAATTGATGAGAGCAAAGTCAGCTGTATTCATGTGGGCAATGGGACTGACACACCACACGTACGGCGTCGACAATATTCGTGCATTGGGAAATCTTGCGATGTCACGTGGTTTTCTCGGATCTCCTGGCAGTGGACTCATGCCAATTCGTGGACACTCCAATGTGCAAGGAGTGGGATCAGTTGGCGTATCTCCGCAACTAAAAGAGTCCTTTGCTCGTAATTTGCGCGAGCGTTATGGCATTACTACGTCAACTTCTCCCGGCATGGACACGTACGCCTGTATGCATGCGGCACACAACAATGAGATTGACGCTGCATTGATGCTTGGCGGTAACTTATGGGGAAGTAATCCCGATTCACATTGGTCAACAACAGCTCTCTCCCGTATCGGTACATCGGTTTCACTCACCACAAAGTTGAATCAAGGTCACTTCAATGGCCGTGCACAGACGACGATTGTTCTCCCTGTACTTGCACGGGATGAAGAACAAGAAGCAACAACGCAAGAATCAATGTTCAACTTCGTGCGCCTCTCAGACGGTGGTACTCCCGCGGTGGAAGGCGAGATGCGTTCTGAAGTTGCAATCTTGTCCGATCTCGCACAGCGCATCTTGCCAAAAGATCGCTTTGATTGGTCGATCATCACATCACACGATTCACTTCGCACAGCAATAGCTGCCACTGTTCCTGGATATGAACAAGTTGCCAACATCTCATCCACTAAGAAGGAATTCGAAATTCCTAATCGCGTGTTTCATGAGGGTTCGTTTCCCACATCAACTGGACGTGCACAATTTCATTCGGTGAACTTCCCATTGATTAAACGAACACTAGACACATTCATGATGATGACAATTCGCTCCGAAGGGCAATTCAACACAGTCGTGTATGAGGAAGAAGATCTGTACAGGGGCAACAGGCGTCGCGACGTGGTCATGATGTCAGCAGAAGATACTGCGCGTCTCGGGTTACGCGAAGGGCAAACCATCACAGTGCACAGCGAGACAGGGTCAATGGATGTTGTGGTTTCCGTTGTCAATATCCGATCCGGCAATGTGGCGATGTATTACCCCGAAGCAAACGTGTTGGTAGATCGTCGCCTCGACCCCGAATCGCTCACCCCGGCATTCAAATCGGTGCCAGTCACGCTGCAGCCTAAATAAGTCTTCTGCCATAAATCTGAATCAAATTTCAGACTAGATTGACTCCTTGTCAGTTTCCATCAAGGAGTTCTCCATGGCACGTCGTTTTCGTTCCGCATTGCTGTCGGCTGTTGTTTTGTCAGCTGCAGTTGCCACTATGTCATCACGCCCTATTTCAGCAGCAACTTATGTAGAAGGTTTTGACGCGGTCTTTGAGCAAGCAATGATTGACCGCGGATACGACTCTGGTGCTGTTGACGGAAAACTCCCACTCGCCAACATTCAGACCATTACGAATCTCGATCTCAGCAATGTGCAGTTCACCCGCATGGGAAGTAACCAAAATGGCATGGCGAGTTTCACCAGCCTGCGTTCATTAAACATCTCTGGCAACACTGCAATCACAGAGTTGAATGAAATTTCATGGCCATCCTCACTACGTGTTCTCAATATTTCCGGAATGACTGAACTCACGGCTTTGCGCCTGATCTTTCTTGAATTTTACGATTACCAAACTGCTTATTTCAGTTCAGGATTTAATCAACTCATCACAGGAAACAACATCAAACTGGCATCAATAACAATTTCCAATACGTCGCTTTCAACCATCGATCTGAGTTCGATGGCAGAGCTGACCGAGCTCTCGATCAATGATTCCAAATTGTCGTCGCTTACTGTTGCCAATTTGCCGAATCTCAAATCAATCTTTTTGCCATCGAACAACCTCACTTCGTTGACGATGACTAATCTTCCCGCATTAGAACGTCTCGAAATTCAGCGAAATGGTCTGACAACGCTCGATGTATCTGGGCTTACTAAGCTCACGCAGATTTATGCTGCATCCAATAATCTGACGGCACTTGACTTGAGGCAGAATTCAAGTCTCGAAACTGTCCGAGTAGAGCAAAACAAATTGACCTCACTATTGATGCCAGCGAGTGCACCTCTTCGCCGAATTGTTGTCTCAAATAATATGTTGAAGTCAATTGATGTGAGTAAATACCCAACATTGACATTTCTTGCTGCAAATAGCAATGGCTTAAAAACGTTAAACGTAGCCTCAAATCCGCTCTTGTCAAATCTGTCGGTTAGCAATAACCAACTGAAGTCGATTGATTTAACTAATAACCGTGACCTCGTGTCGCTCGATGTTTCTTCAAACAAATTAAAAACTTTGTCTCTTGCATCAAACTCTCAACTGACTTACCTCACTGCTTCTAACAATCAACTCAAGACCTTGAATCTAAATAGTGTGAGAGGGCTGCAAAGTCTTTATCTACGAACAAACAAACTCAAGAAAATTGATCTCACTGGCATGTACTCACTGATGCAGATCGATGTATCGAATAACCTTCTGAAAAAACTTGATCTCAGTGCAAACACTTCAGCATTTTGGATACGTGTTGCTAAAAATCCTCTGACATCATTGAAATTGCGGGCTGTCACAGCGATGGTTGGTGAACTTGATATTCGTTCGACAAATCTCAAAACTTTGGATCTTCGTCAATGGGCTCCGGAAACAGTTCGTGCGAATGGCAACATTCGTATTCGTGTAGCTGACCCAGTGGGATCACTGCTCGACTGGGAAAACACGCTGGGTGAGAATGTGAAACTCACCAAGTAACCATGACCCTCATGATGTCCACATGAAGTACTTATCTCGACTTGTTATCTCGCTTGCATTAGTGCTTGCGGGTGTGGTGATTGCCTCCCCAGCAAGTGCGACTCCTCTCCCATCGACTGGGGTGCAATTGCTCTGGTTAAGTGACGATGACCCCTCGACCGCAGGACATCAAGCAGCCTTGAACATCAGTGTTTCTGGCGCACTGGACACGTACGGCACGTTCTATGTATATGAAGGAACTTCAGTGCCGTTAAGTGGAAGTCCACTTGCTGAACTTGAAGTACGGGGTTCCGCGCGTTCAGTCTTGTTCACAACGACGGCAAACGTTGGTGCCGCCAGTCGCTTCAGTGTCAAGTTTGAGTCAATTAATGCGTCGTACTCCAACACCAACTTTGAAAACATTCGACTCACCTGTGGTGTAGGAACCTACAGCAGTTCAGGTTTTGGTCCATGCTTAAATGCGCCCGCTGGCCACTACGTCGCATATCAAGGTTCAACCGAATTTCTGTCATGTCCACCTGGTCGATATCAACCCGACGAGGGACAAATGCTCTGCCTCAATGCTCCTGCAGGTACGTACGTGCCGAATTCTGGAGCGACATCAGCAGCCCTTTGTCCCCTCGGCACCTTCTCGTCAAACACAGGGTCGCTCTATTGCGAAGTCGCACCTTTGGGTTTCTTTGTCAGTCTTTTGGGTTCGACGGCTCCTATTCCATGTCCGTCTGGTTACACAACTTCTGGATTGCGTTCCAGTATCTGTCATCAATCACAGGATGCGCTGGAGTCAACACCGCGTGGAGTTTTGTTGTCGTCCACTGATGCGACTCTCGTTATGAACTTTGCATCATCGCCAGCCGTTGCAGGAACTATTCGGGTCTACCAAACACCTCACATTGAAGGAGCCCCACCGGCAGCCGGCATCGCAACTGTCACCGCTGGCAGCACACGTATTGAAATACCCCTCAGCCTCAGCCTCGCTCGTTCAACTGATTTCATCAGCATTGAGTTTCAGTCAAGCAACAGCAATCACAACACGACATATTGGGAGAACATCGGTTTGTACTGTGGTGCCGGTTCTTTCAGCGGCACCGGATTCGCGCCGTGCAACAGTACGCCCGCAGGAACCTTCACATCTGGAGAAGGCAGTACACAAGCGACTAGTTGTTTGCCTGGCACATACCAACCACAAACTGGACAAACTGCATGTGTTGACGCACCAGCCGGAACTTACGTCGCAGATTCTGCTGCTTCATCACCAACGCAATGTCCTGATGGTCATTTCAACGTAACGACGCGTGCCGCATCACGTGATGCGTGTATCGCTGCGCCTGCTGGTAGTTACGTGAATACCTCAGACCGGACCCGCAAACAATCGTGTGGAAAGGGATCGTTTCAGCCCGGACTGGGTCAAACCTCTTGCATCCCTGCCGTACTTGGTTTTTTTGTGAACACAGAGGGTGCAGCCTCACAAACAAAGTGTCGTCGTGGCACTACAACTGATGTGACGGGATCAACGAGTTGCAAGTTGTCACCAAAGGTTCCGAAATTGCCAGCATCTTTGTCTCGGACTCGGATCAACACCGTGTATCTCAATTCTGGAAAGAACGCAGATGGACTTCGAGTAACACTCTCGTCCGGCACAAAGACATGCCGAGTTCAAAAAGATTCATCTGGCTACAAGGTCGCTGGTTTGAAGACCGGTAAGTGTCTGGTCACTCTCAACATCAAAGGCAATAGTCGATACGCATCAATTACCGTCACGCGAAATATTCGGGTCTTGTAGATACACTTTGGGACTTCGCCCAGGTAGCTCAGTCGGCAGAGCAACGCACTCGTAATGCGTAGGTCGCGGGTTCGATTCCCGCCTTGGGCTCTGTTTGTTACTCGACGCAGGATGCTGCAATGGCTTCAAGGTCAATCCCAGAAGCATTGCCACTCAGAATGTCTTCTTCAGCCTCAACAAACTCGGCGTAAGAGATTTCATCTTCAATAACTTCCAAGGTGCACCCACAGAGATCCTCGATCATGGCCACTTCTTCGTCTGTGAGTGAAGCGTCAGTGGCGCTTGATACACAACTTTCAAGGTAGGCAGAGCGCACTTCCTCTGGATATTCATCACCAGCCACCGAAGATTCTTGGTCAGATGACGACTCGCCGTCACTGTTTGATGAGCCACCGCACGCGTTGAAAGTCAATAGTGATACGACACTAAACGCGATGGCTAGCGATTTTTTGGTGATTCTGAAACTACTCATCGAATGAGAATAGCAATTCTTCATAACCCTTGAATTGGATCCCCCGTTGGTCTCTCCCAGATAGAAACTCTGTTCTAACCCTCGGTCCAGCTGTGATAAACAACACAATACAAATTGTTATGTAGTTGTCAGGGAAGGGGACCTCAGATGACAACACCGCGTTCACGTCGAACTTTCGGCAAACTTCTTGCCGGACTTGCACTCGCTTCTACTGCGATTGCCTTCACTTCACATTCGCCCATTTCTGTCTCTGCAGCTGCAGGCGATGGCCTGATTGACATCAATACCAACCAAGGTCAATGCAATAGTGCCGGCAGTATTGATGCATTCGAATCATCATGGAACTGGACCAAACCAACGCTTGAGTACTCCACCGATAACGGCACGACATGGAACAGTGCAGGCGGTTCCTATCCATATGGAATGACGGTGTGTCGTGACATCCGAGAAAATCAACAACCTGGTCGTCTGTACTGGTTCATCATTCAGAAAAAAGACGGCAATGACGACATGGGTACCAATGGTCTCGTCCCTCTCTTTCGCGCCACAATCCCATTGAAGGCCGGTGATGCCACCACTCGTCTCACCGGATATTCAGAAGTAAAGAGCTTTGTTGAAGAAAATGGTGCAGCAGTTGTGGTCACCAAGGCGTCCGGGCTTGCAAAGGTGAACATGGGATCTGGTGAGAGCGACTTTAAGACTCGCCACCCGGAATGCGCGTCGAAATCATGGCAGGAAATTCAAGGCGGCCGCTGCGACATCGATAGAGCCGACCGAGACATCACTGCGATGGTGATTCAGCACATTGAATTTTCTGAAACTGCCCTCACAAATTGGCAACAGTTGTACAAGGGATTGTGGATCGGTGCCAATGTCAATGGTTACAACGCCGAATTGTCGTGTGGATCGCTTGGCGGAGACAGTTCTGGAAACAGTGGCAATAACGGCGGCTTCAATGGCGGTAGTCAAAATAAAGACGGTGGTGGATCACAGACGACGAAAACTCCATCGCTTGAAGTATCAGTAAGTGGAACACCGCACCTCACTGCCGCCGGTGGGATTAATGAAGGTGACATGCAAGTATTTATCCCTGCAGCAACTGCTTTGAGTTGTTTCGGTGATGGACTAGAGACCACCACTCTCTCGACGATTGCCACAGCACTTGCTGTTGTACGCAGTGAAGCGACACAAGGCACTTCCACTCCGACATACACATCTACTGCGGTCACTGCACCCGTTGCGGGAATTCTTGTTCAAGTAGACAAGATGACCTTCTCAAGTCCGACATATAAAGTGACGAGTTCACTCACTGCAAAGTTGTCGCACTCCGTCACCACGAAAGGCAAGAAGGCCACCTTGAAGTTGACGTTTGCCAAGGCGACAAAGATCAAGATCTTTGCACTGAACTCAAAAGGTAAGAGCAAGATGGTGAAAGCGCTGAAAGCCAAGAAAGGCACGACGTCGGTCACTCTCTCTTACGCCAAGGGTATGAAGTACCTGATCACAGATGCAAAGGGTAAGACAACTCTGAAGACAATTACCCCGTAGTTGTTGAGAGAGCAGTTTCCTTAGCCGACGATGTCACGTCGGTCAAACAGCACGTACGTCGCGGCTACACACGGAGCAATCACTGCAACGATTGCCACTGTGTAGCCGAGACTTGTGCCATCAAACAATGGCGCTGAACCAATGGTCCATTGCATCGGGTTGTATGGGATCAGCTTGTCCAGGAAATCCACCAACGGGCCGAGCGAATACAGCACAAATAGTGCAATTGCTGTCGCCATTGAGATACCTAATGCACCAGAACGCTTCCCTATCCAAGCCCCCAGCGCGGCTGCAAGTGTCATCATCAAAAGCCCGATACATAACAAACTGAACGCCGCTGATACGTACTGGTGAACCGGAATGGACATGCCAAGCCACCGTGTACCGATGAGCAACGCAACAGTAAAAACAGTGAGTGCGAACACCATCACTGTTGCTGCTGCGATGAAGCGTGAAGTGATGTACGTCGTTCGAGAAATTGGCAATGACAACATAATGTCTGCGGTTGCCAACTCCTCTTCTTCTGTCACCAGACGAGCACCCCACGTGCATCCCAACCCAATCACAATGAATGGCAAAGTGAATGACAGTAACTCAGTGGACAGATATCCACGCTCTGATGCGTAATCCTCCATCCGAAACATTTTCTTGAACGCGTCAGGAAATTGATCAGTGAGACTTGACCAATCTGTTGCAGACGAACGAATCGTCGGATACACCGCAAGTTGAATAATCACTAAAGCCAAAATGCCAAGCGTCCACCCAAAGATGCCACGACGATGTGATCGTAAGGTTCGACGGACAATGGGCCAGCACACCATCACTGTTGCTCCGTTAACGATAGGAAAATGTCTTCCAATGTTGGCTCTTGCGACGTTACAGAGATCACATCATGAACTGCAGCGACAGCCAAAAGTGGTGCCTCAGCTCCAGAGACAGTGCACTCCACAACGCGACCATCAACTATGACCGAATCGACACCACTGATACCTGCAAACACATCCGCGTTCATAGGACTCGGGAACTCGAGACGCAACGAGCGGCGAATGCGAGACTTCAAAGCGGTAATCGTGTTCGCTTCCACTAAGCGCCCGCGAGACAGAATCATTACTCGATCAGCCAACTGCTCAACTTCGCTCATCACATGAGACGACAACAACACTGATGTTCCCCTTGCCCGAACTTCTGAGATGATCGCCTCAAACTCTTTTTGCACAATGGGATCAAGGCCAGCTGTGGGTTCATCAAGAATCAATAACTTGGGATCATGCATCAGTGCCTGTACCACACCGACCTTTTGCTTCGTCCCCTTCGACAAGCCAGAAATTGCCACATCAGCTTTTAATGCCAAACGTTGCATCAGTTCCTTCATGCGCTGCGTGCAGTCGACACCGCGAACTGTCGCGATGTAGTTGAGATAGCCACGGACAGTCATGTCTTTGTACACCCCGAGGATTCCAGGTAGGTACCCAACAGACGATCGAATGGTGTGATTGTGTCTGTTTACCAGTTCACCAAAGATGAACGCCTCGCCCGATGTGGGACGAATAAGTCCCAACAACATTCTCATAACAGTTGTTTTCCCTGAACCATTTGGTCCGAGAAAACCCACCACTTCACCGGGATAAACGGTGAACGAGACGTCTTGAGCACCCACGGTCGTGCCGTACAACTTCGTGAGGTGCCTGACCTCAATCGTTGTAACTACGCAGTCATGCACCATCACCATTCATGCTAACCATCCACATTTCTAGAAAATCGTCGGGGAAAATTGACCTAGGATTTCTTTCTAGGTATTCAAACGGCGATACGTCCCAGAGGAGACAATATGCGAAGAGCACTGATGGCTGTCGTTGCACTTCTTTTGAGCAGTTTCTTACTTGTTGAATCTTCACGTGCTGCGTATACAACAACCATATTGACCGGCTATAACACGCGCTACATAGAGTTAGCCGTGCAACGTGACTCAACACGTGCAACGGTGATATTGGTATGCGACATTGGTGCCACTGAATGCACAATTAACAATGCTGAAAATTCGACAAAGGTTAAAAGGTATGACTGCTACGGAGGGAACTCTTTGCCATGTGGACATACGCAATTCGAATCGCTTATTTACAACTTTGCGTCGTTGTATTCCTCTTGGCGTGCGAACTCCCCGGCGGATTACGGTCCACTGCCGGCTGGTACCTACAACGTGAAAATTTATGAAGAATTAAACAACGACCAAGACGATTTTGTTCTGCTTGAAACAATCCAAATACGTTTTCCTGAGTATTCATTCACTTTTAACTCTGCCCCCACGATCAAAGGCGATCCCGTGGTCGGAAGTACATTAAGTCTTAGTGATACAAGTTGGTCTCCCACTCCCGACGTTGTGGAGTATTTGTGGATGAGATGTAATAAACAAATTCCTCTATATCCCGATCTCTTACAAATTATGGATACGCCCTACACAATGGGATTAAACGGAACTCGTAACATGGATTGCTACTACCTCAATCAAGACGGATCCATTAAAGAGCCAACCATTGATCCCGGTATAACAAGCGTTCAACCGCGGCGTGTAAATGGAGGCGGATTCACGTCCTATCAATTAACCGAAAAGGATCTCGGTCAATACATTACGGTTCGCGTTATTACAGAATCCGCATCTGGCTTACGCGATTACAGCATTGCTTCAACAGCGATCATCGAAAAAAAGACGACTCCCATGAATCAGACAACACCAGAAGCAACCTTTGTAAAAACTAAAAAGATCAAGGAACTAACGGTCGGTGCGCAAGTGGCCGCAACCTCTGGAACATGGAAATGGGCAAATACCGTCACTTACCAATGGTTCGCATGCACCAAACGGCAGGGATCGACAACATCGGTGAATACAAAACAATGTAAAGCCATCAAAAATGCAACTAAAGCCAACTACAAAGTCAAAAAATCTGACAAAGGTCGGTTCCTAGTTGCGCAAGTGACTGCAGTTAATGAAGTAGGTTCATCAGTCATCTATGCGACATCTCTCAAGAAAATCAAATGACCAGTAAAGGTGCGTTCGACGGAATTGTGGTCGCTGACTTTGGTCATGTCATCGCAGCGCCCTATGCGGCGCGGATGATGGCAGACCATGGTGCAGAAGTCTTCAAAATCGAATCATTTGATGGCGACATGTTGCGCAAGATGGAAGTGCAATACGGTGGCGACCTCAGTAGCACCTTTGCGCAGTACAACTTGGGAAAGAAGGCGATCGCCGTCAATCTCAAGGACCCTCGTGGCAAACAAATCGCACATGACATCATCAAAAAAGCCGATGTCGTATTACAGAATTTCAGTACGGGAACATTCAACAGACTTGTTGGCTCCTACGAGGAACTGAGCACGATCAACCCAAAGATGATCATGTGTTCCATCTCGTCTTTTGGCGCTGAAGGTCCGTATGCAGATCTTCCCGGATTCGGGTTTGTTGCAGAAGCGTATTCAGGACTGATGAGTCTTGCTTCTGGTGATGATGGCTACCCATCATTTTTTGGCACAGCACTCGCGGACATGAACGTTGCAACACATGCCTACGCTGCAATAACTACCGCACTATTTCGACGTGAACGCACCGGACTTGGCACACACATTGACATGTCATCATTCGACGCACTTGTTGTACAGATTGATCAGGCAATGGCAATTTCAGCTGTATCAAACGGCGAAAAAGAGTTTCCTCCTTACAGTCGTCGGCACGGCGCAACGGTTCCTAACTCCATCGTGCGCACCAAAGACGGTGAACACGTGGTGTACGGAGCACCTAGTGATGACTTCTTTCGTCGTCTTTGCGAGGCCATGGGACAACCAGAACTCACACAAGATTCTCGATTTAACTCCAACGCAAACCGAGTTGCGAACAGGTCTGATCTCTATGAAATTGTGGAGAAATGGGCGGCCTCATTTGACACTGCGGATGAACTCGTCGAAGTATTGCGCGCACAAAATATGGCGTGTGCGCGCATTCGCAAATACACCGAGAACATCACCGATCCACACCTCATTCAACGTGGCACTCTCGCGCCAATCTCACTTGACGGCGACCGCACCATTTATATGCAAACAACGCCGCATCGCCTGCAGGGATCACCGGTCGCTCCCCAAGGCCCAGCTCCACACATCGGTGAGCACACAGCGGAAATCCTCAACGCTCTGGGCAGGACGGAAACCGAGGTTTCCCAATACTTTGCAGATCACGTGGTACGTTAACGAGACGTGATAGCAGACACTGATTAGTGTCGTCACATGCGTAAATCCAGATTCACCTTCAATCTGCTGACCTGTCTGTCTCTTGCGATTGGTTCTCTCGCGTTGACCTCTGCACCGGCATCTGCTGCAGGTACATCACTCTCACTGGTCGAAGTGACAACATCGATTCACGACAGCGGTGTTGCCATTTTGGGTGGTGCCACTGCCCCAGCGATGAGTAACGCACTCTCAAATGATCTACAGCCATATGCATATGGCAAGTACGCCGTGATTTGGAACCTCACCAATCCCGAACTTAAGTCGATCGAAAGCTATTCAGTTGCAACTTTTAAATGCGACACTCTTGCCGGCGTCAATGCTCTGATATTTGATCCTGCGCGATGCGGTGCACCTGCAAGCCGTCCAGTGGTGACTGTCTATGCCGGTAATCCAATGCGTCGAACGAGCGATTGGACTTTTACTCAACAAATCGGTGCAAACGCGCTTCACAAGAAATGGATCAAGGCCCGCTTGCGTATCGACTTCACTGATGGCACGTACGTTCAAAGTTGGACACGGTCTCGATACTTCATTAGCGATGGAGCTCGTAACGAGATACCCACCGCATCCGTACGCGGTGCGGATAAGAAGAGTGTTCCGCAAAACACCGCGATGACAATGACATTTAATTACTGGACTGGTCTTGGAAATTGGGCCGCAACTAGTACCAACATCACGCGTGCAACTGTGGTGTTTCGTTGTGATGCCAGACCAACAGACAGACTCAATGGTTTCGTCTCGTACACCGAAGCACCCGCCGGATGCACCCGCCTTGTACGTAACGGATTGTTAGAACCCCATGACGGATTGCAGGTGGTACTCAATTTCACCAGCGGTGCAAAGGGAACGTTCATTTATGCGTTTGACACACTCGCGTTCAATGCGATGCCTGGAGTGAACGATGTTGTGTATCTACAAAAGCGCGCAATCTATTCAACATATGACCCTGGTGAATTACCTGGTGGTCCCGCTCCTGGCGCTGGCGGAGCGGATCCCGGAGCTGGGCTCACCGCATTACAGGTAGCTGGTATCGACACAACAGTGGCACCAATTGTCAGTGAAACAGGACAAGTGACGTCAAACGGTATTACTGCCGTGATTGATGCAAATGGTCGATACAAGCGGGGCACGCAACGCCGTGCGATCAAAGTACGTATTCAGCCAAACAACAAGTCTCAAGGTGCTGTTGTTGCAGCACTCGTATCATCTGCCGGTGGAGTGGACACTGTCCATCTCGCAAAGGACAAAATTGTACGAAACGGCAAGGCCCGCTGGCGTTGGCGTTTCCCCGACACACTCCCCCGAGGTCGCTACAAGATCTACGTCTCATTCACTCCTACGGACGCAACAGTGAGCCCAATGACGATCACCAAACGCGTCCGTCTCCGATAGTGATCATATGAGTCTGCATCTCTTGATGCGTCGTAGTGCGCTAATTGTCGTTGGGTTCGTTTCTCTTACGATGACTGCCTGCACAACGTCTGAACAAAACAGTGCGGAGAGCATTACAACAACACCAGAAACCGAAGTTGCGACCACACAACCAGATGAACGAATAACAGCGTGCACCATCGAGAATTTCTCAATTGCCCTCGGTGAACAATCGACGGAGCCCTATTGCGTAGAGGATTGGGCCACCGCACTTCCACAGGAATACATCGAGAACTGCGGCGACTGCGAATCCGTGTGGTTATTCCATTGGACAGGAACGGAGTGGTCACTGAAGGGCACCTGTTATCAATTCGCGCCGTTAACTGAAGACGGGGCTCCATGTTCCACTCCAGACGGGACGGAACTTGATGAATTCCCACCAGCAAGCGTGGCGTGCGCAATATGGCCCGCGAATTCCTTTGAGGAGAACGTGGCGACCACGGGTTGTACCACCTAACAGCAGAACTACTATTTTCTCCTACACGTTGCGGGTTTCGCATCGCAGAGGGGGACCATCATGAAAGTGCCGTTGACAGTCATCGACCACTTACGCCGCGCCGAACAGGTGTATGGAACGCGTGTTGCATTCGTTGACGAGCCAGATCAACCAGCTGAATCCTGGGGAACCAAGACTTATGCACAAATGGCAGACATTGCGCGTGCGCAAGCAGCTGGTCTTGATGCCCTCGGCATCCCCCAAGGTGCACGCGTTGCGATGGTCACGCAAAACTCCGCTCGCCTTCTCACCAGTTTCTTTGGTGTAAGCGGTTCAGGGCGAATTCTTGTTCCCATCAACTTCCGTCTCGTCGCCGAAGAAGTTGCGTACATCGTGGAACACAGCGGTGCCGATGTGTTGTTGGTGGACCCTGAATTACAAGATTCATTGAAAGATGTCACTGCAAAACATCGCTTCATCATCGGTAAAGAATCTGATGAACAGTTGTATGTGTATGGCAAAGAGCCACGTGCATGGGATCCCGATGAAGACGCCACCGCCACAATCAACTACACAAGTGGCACCACCGCACGTCCAAAAGGTGTGCAACTTACGCATCGCAACGTATGGCTGAACTCCACAACATTTGGTTGGCACATGGGTGTCAACGATCGCGACGTGTACCTGCACACACTTCCTCAGTTTCACTGCAACGGTTGGGGCATGTTGTATGCGGTCACCGCGATGGGTGGCGAGCACATTATTTTGCGCAAAGTTGATGGAGCGGAAATTCTTCGCCGCATTGAAAAGCACGGCATCACGTTGTTGTGTGGTGCACCTGCCGTGATCAACATGGTTCTTGATGCTGCACAAAATTGGCAGGGTGAGATTCCAGGCCGCGATCAACTGCGCTGTGTTGTCGCAGGTGCTCCGCCACCGACGCGCACCATCGAGCGAGTGGAAACAGAACTCGGCTGGCAGTTCAACCAGTTGTATGGCCTCACTGAAACTTCACCGTGTCTCACCATTAATCGCCCGCGTTCAGAGTGGGACTCACTGTCATCATCTGATCGCGCATCACGATTGAGTGCTGCAGGTGTTCCAGCAATTGGCGTGCAAACGCGTATTGATGCAAACGGCGAAGTGCTCGCACGAAGCAACGTTGTGATGGACGGCTATTGGAACCAGCCCGAAGAAACTGCAAAAGCAATCCAAGACGGATGGTTCCACACCGGCGACGGTGGCACCATTGGTGATGATCACTACCTCACCATCTCTGACCGCAAGAAAGATGTGATCATCTCTGGTGGAGAAAACGTGAGTTCCATTGAGGTTGAAGATGCCATCTTTTCGCACCCAGAAGTTGCTGAGGTCGCCGTAATCGGCGTGCCAGATGAAAAGTGGGGCGAGTTGGTGTTAGCGCTCGTCGTGAAGAGTGATGGATCAACATTGTCTGAAGACGACGTCATCGCATACACAAAAACAAAACTGGCTGGTTATAAGTGCCCAAAGAAAGTGGAGTTCCGCGCAGAACTCGCTCGCACAAGTACCGGCAAGTTGCAGAAGTTCAAATTACGTGCACCGTATTGGGAAGGCAAAGAACGCCAAGTCAACTGATTTGGTTGAATGGCGAAATCAATTAATCGCGTGAACCATGGTCATCGGAGACCGGGTTTGTCATGAGACGGCGATAGCCGATTTCAACAAACACCGCACCGATTGCACCAATTAATGTCGACTGCCAGAACAACTCTGCTGGAACGTTGAAATTAAAGAACTCTCGTCCCAGTGGCAATGCAAATGCAAGCACGGCAAGCGCAATCATCGCACCAATCAATCCTGCCTTCCACGCACGGAATGGCCGCGCGAGAACAATCAGAATCCAGAAGAACACGATGAGAACTGCAATGGTTGTACCAGAACTCACGGTCCAACATGGCGCATTTTCGGCGGTGAACTCGGCATCCGAAATGCTGCACTTCAGTCCTTCTGGTAATGGGAATCGCCGACGCGCAAAAAAGTCTGCGATCATCACAGCAAGGCCAGCAACAATTCCAGAGGGAATTGCAAACCGCAGTATTCGTTTCAAAAAGCCGGGTACATAACGACGTGGGTTTGGTGCAAGTGCCAAGAAAAACGCTGGAATGCCAATAGTTACCGATGACAACAAGGTCATATGGCGAGGCAACAATGGAAACTCTTCCATCAGTATTGCCGTGGCAATGATCGCGACAAGGCTCATTGCATTCTTAGCAACAAACAAATTCGCTACGCGCTCAACATTGCCGATAACGCGTCGGCCTTCCGCCAACACTGATGGCATATGAGAAAACCGACCGTCTAACAAAATCAACTGCGCAACAGCCTTTGTTGCGGGGGCACCGTTGTCCATCGCTATACCGATGTCAGCGCGTTTCAACGCGAGTGCGTCGTTCACCCCATCACCAGTCATCGCCACAACTTCGCCGTTATCTTGCAAGGCCTGTACGAGTGAGCGTTTTTGTTCGGGCGATACGCGTCCAAAGACCACCGTGTCACGGACGATGTCACGCAGCTCTTCAGGCGTATCGCCAATAGTTTGCGCATCAACAGGAGTTCCCACGTCTAAACCGACGCTGCGTGCAATCGCCGCAACAGTCTGTGGATTATCACCAGAGATGATTTTGATCTTCACGCCCTGTTGCGCGAAAAATGCGAGTGTTCCAGCGGCATCAGAGCGAACGTCTTCTCGTAACGTCACAATCGCTGCCGGCTCTAATGGTGTCGGTAATTCTTGTTCACCAAGGTCGGTGGACGAACGCGCGAGGAACAACACGCGTCTGCCAGTACGCGCTAGTTCAGACACCTTCGTAATCACCGGATGATCACTTGGTAACAAAACGTCTGGGGCACCAAGCACCCATGAACCATGTCCTGCAAATTGTGATGCGCTCCACTTACGTGCCGAATTAAATGGAATTGCCGCGACCACTTCCCAATCACAGGTTGGCATTGCACGACCAACTGTTGCAAGGGTGCTGTTGGCGCTCGGATCATTTGCAAGAGCACCAAGTGCATTGCGCACTTCTGATTCATCCAAACCACTCAGTACTTCTATGCCTTCAAATTCGATAGCACCCGTAGTGATTGTTCCCGTCTTGTCGAGGCACACCACACTGACGCGAGCGAGTCCTTCAACAGCGGGCAGTTCCTGAACCAACACTTGTTGACGAGTTAACTGCACTGCCGCCAACAAGAACGCAAGTGTTGTGAGAAGCACCAAACCTTCTGGAACTAGACCCACAAGTCCGGCAGCGGAACGAATGACTGCGTCTTCCCAATTGTCGGAGTCGTTCACGTTGAATTGGGTCCACAACTGCAGTGGCACAGCGAACACAATCACCCACGTGATGTATTTCAGTAATCGGTTGACAGATACTTGAATCTCCGACTTGGTCTTGCTGAACACCTTCGCTTCAGCGGCAATGCGATGTGCATATGCCTCAGCACCAACAGACTCCGCAACAAACACACCAGAACCGGCCGTGACAACGGTGCCCGACATCACCTTGTCGCCCACGTGTTTCAAGATTGCATCCGACTCACCAGTGAGATTTGCTTCATTGACTTCCAGGCCATCGCTATCGAGAACTTCACCGTCGGCAGGTACTTGATCACCCGATCGCAATTCAATGATTTCGTCTAGCACAACATCTTTTGTTTGCACGTCTACAGCGACACCATCACGAATCACGCGTGTTGTTGGAGCATGTAATAACGCGAGGTTGTCGAGTTTTCGCTTTGCCAAATACTCCTGGATGATGCCAACAAGCGAGTTGATAATGAGCGGAAAACCAAACAATGCATCAGCAACAGAACCGGTGCTTAACACCACAACGAACAGCGCACCAAGAATCGCGTTGAACCTTGTGAAAACGTTCGTGCGGATGATGTGCCGCAAGGGCCGAGAACTCGAGTCGTCAACCGCATTCGTGAGGCCCTTTTCAATGCGTTCGGCCACTTCAGCAGCGGTCAGTCCAGTTGGGCTCGACACGCTCTGACGCTAGCCGTTGCCCGTTCGGTGCACCAGTCCCCGCATGTCACACCCCTCTAAAGACCAACTACTGTGGACACCATGTTCTCGCACATCAGCCATCCGAAGAACCAGGCAGAGGTCGAGCTTGATCGCATGTTGCGGATGGGACGCGCGTGGCGCGAGATTCGTCGCGGTTCAGCCGCTGGTGCAGTCCGCGACCGCGTTTTCGGTAACGATGAAACAGCGTTGGATCCGGGTCAAGTCGACACGCTTGACCTTCTTGCCGCCAGAGATTTTTGGCGAATGGGTGATTTAGCTGAGGCTCTTCACATTGATCCAAGTACTGCCACGCGAGCAGTGCAGCGACTTATCACGACAGGACTCGCTGAAAAAGTTGCACAAGAAGGTGATGGTCGTGTTGTGCATGTGGCGCTCACAGAAATCGGTCGTAAGACAGCAGCGTATTACACCGAACGTCGTGTGGAAACCATTCGTGAATTGCTATCAAACTTCACCGATTCCGAACAAACAGCGTTTCTTGAGTTCTTAGAGCGATACATCCACAACATGTCGGAGATGACACAAATCCCGATTGTGGAAATCGTGCAAGAAGCACCACAAAAAACTTCAGTACAGCAATAACTCATTAACAACCTTCAACAAACGTCATGGCTGACCAGAAAACTTTCGCAAACGACGCGATGCAATACGCACCGCAATTATTTTCTGGTGCGCTTCGTCTCACTCGCAATCGTGCCGATGCTGAAGATCTCGTCCAAGAGACATACATGAAGGCGTGGCGTTCCTTTGACTCGTATCAAGAGGGCACCAATCTGCGCGCATGGCTGTTTCGCATCATGACGAACTCCTACATCAATCGCTATCACCAACAACAGCGTCGACCGCAAGAGAGCGATCTTGGTGAAGTGGAAGATCTCTATCTATATAGAAGGATTGCCTCTTTTGATCAGGCACACCTCAGCGCCTCGGCCGAGGACCAAATGATGTCGCTATTCACCGACGACGAGGTAAAAAACGCGATCGAGGAGCTCCCCGAGGCCTTCCGCCTGCCGGTCCTTTTGTCCGATGTTGAGGAGTTTTCGTACAAGGAAATAGCGGAAATACTGGATGTACCCATCGGTACGGTGATGTCCCGGCTCCATCGGGGAAGAAAACTCATGCAGAAGTTGTTGTATGACTACGCCGTCGAGCGAGGAATCGTGAAACCGGCCTAGCCCAGCCCCACACCATCGTCCATAGCCGTCAATCACTTTCGAGTTTCACAGCAGGGATACATCACTCACCATGTCAAATTGTGACGAAACACTTGAAGAATTGCATCGCTTCTTAGACAAAGAATTGCCAGCCGAATTGGTTGACAACATCATGGGGCACCTCGGTGAATGCATCGACTGTCAGCAGGCCTATGAATTCCACGCCGAATTGCGCACTGTCATTGCAAAAAAAGCGCGTAACGATGAAATGCCCGCAGGTCTGATGGACAAGATCAAAGCCTGTTTTGGTGACGAACTTCTCGCCGAAGAGCACCGTTAACGCCACGTTCTGACGAACGCGAGATAGTCCGGCAGATGGCCCGCTGGCTAGTATGAGTTCCATGATTGCTGCGTACCCCTGGCACTACTGGCTCGCGATTGTGCTTCTCCTCGCGGGCGTGTTAGCCCTCGTTCAAGTCATTGTCGGATACGTCATCAAGGTCACTGCAACGCGCTACCCAAACCGTCGCCAGCGCAAGGCAGCCCAGCAACAATCAAAGGCGTAGTTCCCTGTCACAGCCGCTGATCGACCGGCTTCTTTCTCTTTGTAGTTTTCCTGAACCCGGCACGGCCGTCTCATGTGCCGTATCTGGTGGCGCAGATTCGATGGCGCTAATGATCCTTGCTCACGCGCATGGTTTGGACGTCACTGCAATTCACGTTGACCATCAAATTCGAAGTGAATCACATCGCGATGTTGAAGTCATCACCCCAATTGCTCAACAGCTATCAATTCCATTGATTACTCACGTCGTCGCAGTGGAGCCAGGTCCCAATCTTGAAGCACGTGCACGTGAGGCCCGATATAACGCACTACCGATTGATGTAATGACCGGACACACTGCCGATGATCAAGCAGAAACCGTGCTCATCAATTTGTTGCGCAGTGCCGCATCACAGGGTCTTGGTGCGATGCGACCCGACAACCGCCGACCTCTTCTTGCGCTACGTCGCACTGATACTCACGAATTATGTGCAGCGATGAAAATCACCCCTGTGCACGATGAAACAAACACTGATCCTGCATTTGTGCGCAACCGAGTACGTCATGAGTTGCTACCACTGATGAACGACATTGCGCATCGTGACCTTGTGCCGATGCTGACGCGTACAGCAGATATTGTGCGTGCCGACAATGATTTGCTTGAGGAACTCGCATCGGCAATTGACCCAACTGATGCAATTGCATTGTCGCGCGCACCTGCACCACTTGCGCGACGAGCAATTCGTCAATGGCTTGCCAAGCCATACCCTCCTGATCTTGCAACCGTTGAACGAGTGCTCGCTGTGGCACGAGGAGATGCTCTTGCCTGCGATATCGGACAAAATCGGGAAATTCGCCGTAGCAAACAACGACTTACCCTCCGTCATCTCGGGTAGATTTGGAACGGCTTTACGCCAAGGTTTGTAGGAAGAGGACACAAATGCCACCCAAGTTGCGAGGAAAATGGGCTCTCGGAATCACTCCTCGCAACTTCACTTGGATCATTAAAGACAAGTTGGCTGTGTGTGAGCGCCCAGGTGGATACGGCGATAATCACCGTCGAGTCCGTCGCCAAGAAGAGATCATCTGGATCCGCGAGAACCATTTTGACTTGCTGATTTCCATCATCGCAGCGCCCCATAACCTTCACGCCTACGACGAGCTGAACCTCAAATATCGTCACCGACCATTATCAGGCGCGCATGATCTCGAGGCTTGGTTGCGCTCGTTTTATAAAGAACTTCATGAGTTAATGAAGAAAGACGCAAAGATCATCGTGCACTCTGAAGAAGTGGGCGACAGACTGCTTGGCATCATGGGTGGATACATCCGCTGGAGTCGCATGTTGGAAGATCCATCAACAGTGATTGAAATCACCGAACGCATCGGTGGTCGTCAACTCGACACGTGGGCGCGCGAGTTAATTCTTAACGTGCACGAACTGCGCTAAATCGCAACTACGCCAACTGTTGCAAGCAACTATGCAACTGTTGCGAGCAAAGACGCAGTTGCACCACGTAATGCTTCAGCAGCTTGAGACTTCGGCAACGCCGCGCAACTCTCTTCAGCCTTAGCAACAAAAGTTCGTGCTGTTTCAATCGCAGACTTCACGCCACCATTTGATCGCACAATGTCGAGCACTTTTTCGCGCTCTGCACCGTCGAGCGGTTTGCCCAAGATTGCTGTGAGTTCAGCGGCCGCCGGGCCACCAGCTGCGAGCGTGTGCAAAACAGGCAACGTGTACACACCTTCGACTGCATCGTGACCAGCAGGTTTCCCAAGTTCTTCATCGGTTGAGGTGATGTCGAGAATGTCGTCCACTATTTGAAACACCATGCCGTAATGGGTTCCGTAATCAGTGAGTACGTCAATCGTGGTGCGATCATGTCCACCGACAATGCCACCAATGCGCGCAGCCGTTGAATACAACGACGCGGTTTTTCCATCGATGGATGAGAAGTAGGAATCGATTGGACGCGCCATGTTGTAGGTATGACGCAATTCTTCAATCTGCCCCTCGCACAAACGACCAATGGTGCGCGCCAGTAATCCGGCAACTTCCACTCCGAGTGACGCAGCAATTTCTGAAGCACGTGCAAGCAAGAAGTCACCCGCCAAAATCGCCTGCAGGTTGCCCCAGCGGGCATTCACTGTTTCCACACCGCGACGTGTCTCCGACTCGTCCATAACATCGTCGTGATACAGCGAACCGAGATGTACTAGTTCACACGCAATGCCACCTTGAATAACATCGTCGGTCGCACTCTGGCCATCACGTCCAACAAGGGATGCTGCAATTGACATCACGGGGCGCAAACGCTTTCCCCCCGCAGATATAAGGTGCGATGCAATCTCTGTGAGATAGGCGTCGGGGGTCTTCACTGCCTCGAGCAACGCCTGTTCTACGCGCGCACGATCTGCATCCATTGTGGATAACGACAGCAGTGGGGACACTGACACACGGTCAGGCTACGGGGGCGGTGAGCGAACTGCCCCCAAAAGGTGACTTGACACACAGTGTTCATCCAAGCCGGAAACCGTCTGTTTTCAGGCCCGCCGATAGGATGAGGGTCATTATCCACCCCACGTAAAAGGTGGTCACCTTGTTTGAACGTTTCACAGACCGAGCCCGCAGAGTAGTTGTCCTCGCGCAAGAAGAAGCGCGCCTTCTCAACCACTCATACATCGGCACCGAGCACATCTTGCTGGGCCTTATTCACGAAGGTGAAGGCGTTGCAGCGAAAGCTCTTGAGTCGCTTGCTATTTCTCTGGAAGCAGTACGCGCGCAGGTTGAAGAAATCATTGGTCAGGGCGGTTCGTCACCATCAGGTCACATTCCATTCACGCCGCGTGCAAAGAAAGTTCTTGAGTTGTCATTGCGTGAGGCGTTGCAGTTGGGCCACAACTACATCGGCACCGAACACATCCTTCTCGGACTGTTGCGTGAAGGTGAAGGTGTTGCCACTCAAGTTCTCGTGAAATTGGGAGCCGACCTCGGACGCGTGCGTCAGCAAGTTATTCAATTGCTCTCTGGCTACCAGGGACCTGCCGGTAAGAGCGAGCAAGCACCAGCAAGTTCTGGTGGTGGTGAAAAAGGTGAACAAGGAGAAAAAGGCGGAAGCCAAATTCTTGATCAGTTTGGTCGCAACCTCACACAACTGGCACGCGAAAAGAAACTCGACCCAATGATTGGTCGCGAACGTGAAACAGAACGCGTCATGCAGATTCTGTCGCGCCGCACAAAGAACAACCCTGTTCTTATTGGTGAGCCTGGCGTTGGTAAGACGGCGATTGTTGAAGGACTTGCACAACGCATCGTGTCAAATGATGTTCCAGAAACACTAAAAGACAAGCAGCTCTACACCCTTGATCTTGGAGCGTTAGTTGCTGGTAGTCGTTACCGCGGTGATTTTGAAGAGCGTTTGAAGAAAGTACTGAAAGAAATCAAGACGCGTGGTGACATCATTTTGTTCATCGACGAAATCCACACACTTGTTGGTGCTGGTGCAGCAGAAGGCGCAATCGATGCGGCAAGCATCTTGAAGCCAATGCTCGCACGTGGAGAGTTGCAGACAATCGGTGCAACCACCACCGATGAATACCGCAAGCATTTAGAAAAAGATCCTGCGCTTGAACGTCGCTTCCAACCAGTGAAAGTTGAAGAGCCAACCATTGCGCACACAATTGAGATCTTGAAGGGCGTACGCGACAAGTACGAAGCGCACCACCGCGTCACCATCACCGATCAAGCAATTGTTGCTGCTGCAAACTTGGCAGACCGCTACATCAGCGACCGTCATCTTCCCGACAAAGCAATCGACCTCATCGACGAAGCAGGTAGCCGTTTGCGTATCAAGCGCATGCAAACACCACCTGATCTCAAAGAGATCGAGACAAAGATCAACGAAGTACAAGAAGCAAAAAAGAAAGCTGTTGAAGAACAGCGCTTCGAAGATGCTGGCCACTTGCGCGATCAAGAGCGTTCATTGCTCGATGAAAGGGCGCAGAAGGAATCAGACATCAAAGCGCAGGGCATTGACCTGTTTGATGAAGTCGACGAAGAAGCAATTGCTGAAGTGTTGAGCATTTGGACGGGTATTCCGGTGTACAAACTCACCGAAGAAGAGACCCAGAAACTTCTCAACATGGAAGCCGAGTTGCACAAGCGCATCATTGGTCAGGAAAACGCGATCAAAGCGGTCTCGCAAAGCATTCGCCGTACACGTGCAGGTCTGAAAGACCCACGCCGTCCAAGCGGTTCATTCATCTTTCTCGGACCAACCGGTGTTGGTAAGACCGAACTGGCCAAGACTCTTGCTGAGTTCTTGTTTGGTAACGATGACGCCCTCATCACTCTCGACATGTCCGAGTACATGGAAAAGCACACGGTCAGCCGACTCGTGGGCTCCCCTCCTGGCTACGTCGGATACGAAGAGGGCGGCCAACTCACAGAGGCAGTGCGTCGCAAGCCGTTCTCAGTTGTACTGTTCGACGAAATCGAAAAGGCACACCCAGACGTGTTCAACACGTTGTTGCAGATCTTGGAAGAAGGTCGCCTCACCGATAGCCAAGGACGCAGCGTTGACTTCCGCAATACCGTCATCATCATGACTTCAAACTTGGGAACACAAGATTTGCGCAAGGCAAATGTTGGATTCTCGAAAGCCGACGAGGCTGTGTCGTATGAGCGCATGCGCGAAAAAGTAAACGACGCGTTAAAGCAACACTTCCGTCCAGAATTCTTGAACCGCGTTGACGAAACCATCGTGTTCCACGAGTTGTCAAAAGACGAAGTGGTGCAGATGGTCGATCTCATGATCAAGCGTCTCAGCGTGCAGTTGGAGAGCCAAGGTCTTGGTATCGAGTTGACAACAGCAGCAAAAGAATTGCTCGCCGATCGCGGATACGACCCACAACTTGGTGCGCGTCCTTTGCGTCGTGCAATCCAACGTTTGGTGGAAGACGAATTGTCGGAAAAGATTCTCTACAAGCAGTTCGCTGCTGGTCAGATCATCGTGGTCGACACCGAAGATGATCCGGAGTCTCCAGGCAAGATGCGTTTGTCATTCCGCGCTGTTGAAGGCTTCCAACCGCCAAGTTCCATTGAACTTGCTGGTGACGGAGCTGGTAGCGGTCCAACCGAATAACACGTTGTCTCAAGTTTTTTGAATTCACGTCACCGCATTTCACGTTTTACACAACTAGCGCTGGCAATCATTGTCGGTGCGGTGTTGTTGTCATCGTGTCGTGTGGATGGAACGGTGCAATTAAAAATGAATCGCAATGGAAGTGGCGAAGTGACGGTCACCGTTGTCGCAGACAAAGCGTTGGTTGCGGCTGAACCAGACGTACTCACCGACTTTCGTAGCGAGGATTTGTTGAAGGCTGGTTGGACGATCGCCGGACCAGAAACACTTGATGACGGCAGCGCACGAGTAATCGTGAAGCAGTCATTTCGCAATCCTGAAGAGGCCACCAACATCTTGAGTCAAATCAATGGCGACAAAGGCCCGCTGAAAAACGTTGTGATTAGCCGTGCCGGCAAAGACACGAATTCCACGTATACCTTGACTGGCCAAGTTGACATTGATGGGGGTCTTGAAGCGTTTGTCGACAACGAGACTCTCGTATTGCTTGGCGGTGCGCCGTATGCAGCAAATGTTGCAGAGACCGGCACTGATCTTGGTGATGCTGTGGGCATGAACTTTGAGGCGATCTTGCCCGGCAACATTGAAGAGACAACCGGTCTTGAGCGCAACGGTGTTATTTCATGGCGCGTATCAATGGATGGCGCACCAACTGATCTCAGTACCGTCACACAAAGCCTTGACATCGTCTCCAACGTGTCTCGAGTGATGAGTGTCGTCGTGCGCGCTCTATTGGTGCTGTGGATTCTGGGTGTACTTGTACTCGCATTTGTTGTGTACAACGCAAACGCGCGCCGCCGCACACCCCGCATATAAAGTCACTTCGTGGCCAAACTGCGACTCATTCACCGATGTACCGAGTGCGGTGCGTCGCACGCCAAGTGGTCGGGAAAGTGTCTCACCTGTGGTGCATGGAATTCTCTCGTGGAAGATGTTGAAGATCCAAATGAAGGGGTCGTCTCACTTGCAGCTGGCATGGCTCTCGTGCCACCCGGAGAACCAACACTCATTGCCGATGTAGACGCCACCATCGGATCACCCTCCCCCACCAACATTGGCGAACTTGATCGCGTATTGGGTGGCGGTCTTGTTCCCGGTTCTGTCACGTTGCTTGGCGGTGAACCTGGCATCGGCAAAAGCACATTGTTGTTACAACTACTTGCAGCAGCTACTGGCACCACGTTGTACGTCACTGCTGAAGAAAGTGCACAACAAGTACGTCTACGTGCATCACGTTTGAACGCATTGTCCCCACAATTGTGGTTGTTACCCGAGATGTCACTGCCCAACATCATTACTGCAATTGATTCGGTGAAGCCTCAACTTGTGGTGGTTGACAGTATTCAAACTGTTGCTGATCCCGAACTTGGTTCCACTCCCGGATCAGTAGTACAGGTTCGTGGCTGTGCACATCGACTTGTGCAAGAAGCAAAACGTCGTGACATTCCTGTGGTACTAGTCGGCCACGTCACTAAAGAGGGCGGACTTGCTGGACCACGTGTGCTCGAACATGTTGTTGACACTGTGTTGTCGTTTGAAGGTGACCGTCATCATGCGTTGCGATTGTTGCGTGCATCAAAACATCGATTTGGCCCCACGAGCGAATTGGGATTATTTGAAATGACCGAAGCCGGGCTTGTTGGTGTTCCTGATGCAAGCAAGTTGTTTTTGGCTGATCGCCGTACCGGTGTTCCAGGTTCTGTTGTAGTACCAACACTTGAAGGACAACGACCTCTTCTCGTGGAAGTACAAGCGCTCACGAATCCCACAAACGGTGGTGCACCCGCGCGTCGCAGTGTGCAGGGAGTTGATAGTGCCCGATTGTCCATGCTTCTTGCGGTGCTCGAACGACGCGCGCGTATTTCACTCAGTTCTCACGATGTGTATGCATCAGTAGTGGGTGGCGTAAAACTCACTGAACCGGGTGCGGACCTTGGGTTGTGTCTCGCAATTGTCTCTGCGATCACCAATACACCACTTCCTTCTGATCTTGTTGTTGTCGGTGAAGTGGGGTTAGCAGGCGAAGTGCGCCACGCATCGCACATTAGCCAGCGACTATCCGAGGCAGAACGACTCGGTTTTACGCATGCAATAGTGCCCAGTCGAACCGCACGCGACTTAACAAAACTCACCTGCCGCACTGTTAATACTTTGAACGAAGCACTTGCCCACGTTGGCCTCACCAGTTCGGTGAGCGATTAAATCTGAGTAGTCTCTGCATATGGCTACGGCATCAAAATCAGCTGCTACAAAGAAGTCGCCACCTAAGAAGCCGCTGACTTCGAGAAATACATCGTTAAAAAAACCTGCTGCTAAAAAAGTCGGCTCGAACAACGTCGTGACAGTCAATGGTCGTCGTCGTCGTCCGTGGGCACTCCAATCAAAAGACAAAATCCTTGCCGCTGCTACAGAAGAAATCGCAGAGGTTGGTTTTGAGCGTGCGCGTCTTACTGAAATCGCACGTCGTGCTGATATGACTCCCGGCTCTGTGTACACATGGTTCAAAAACAAAGAAGATCTCTTCCGTGCGGCGCTCGAAGATGCACTTGAAAAACAAGTGGAATCTAATCTTGTCGCATTGCAACACCTAGGCGAAGTTGATGCCACTCATTGGTTGATTCAAATTGCATCTCTGGTACCGCGCAACGTTGACAACCCCGGCCCTACTCCTGCACAAATCTTGTTACTCGAAGCGTATTACACCTCATGGCGAGATCAATCTGCACGCAAGAAATTCTTGCCACGCATCGAACAACACTTTGAGCTGTACGAACGCATTGTGCGTAAAGCGCAAAGCGATGGGTTCCTATCAAAAGCCCTCGACACGCAACTAATTGCCATGATCTTCTTGGCTATTCCCACGGGCATGTCAATGTTGCAGTTCGCAGGCCTACCGCGACCATCCGATGAGAAATGGTTGCCTGTCTTCGAGCGCTTAGACACCACCTTCAACAAATAACCTTCGACAATATGTAAGAAGCCGGAGCGCATTCGCGTTCCGGCTTCTTCTCAATCGGGGGGTGATTGAGATCTCTGTCCCTTGCGGGACGAGGGGGTCTTATGACTGCTGGTCGAGTGGGATGATCACTTTGTCAAGGACATGGATTACACCGTTTGATGCAGTGACATCAGCAGCGGTCACTGTTGATGTTGATGCACCAGTAGTGAAACTGACGGTTGCGCCATCGGATGCGATAGTCAACTTCTCACCAGACAGTGCCTCAACTTCTGTTCCATCAAGCGCGACTGTGTCTGCTGCAAGGACGTTGCCGGAGATCACATGGCTAAGCAAGATGTATTCAAGTACTGCTGGGTCTTCACTCATCGCTGCGGTGAGATCATCGAGGGTTGCTTCTGGTCCGATCAACTCCTGTGCGAGTGCAAGGAATGCTGCGTCTGTTGGTGCAAGAACCGTGAAGGGACCTTCGCCGGCGAGCGTTTCTACGAGACCTGCTGTTTGTAGCAATGAGACGAGGTAGGCAAACTCAGGATTTGATACGGCTACATCAACGATGGTCTCGCCACCGGTGGCATCTTCTCCGGCGGTATCGCCAGTGGTGTCGACCGAAGCGACGCTGTCATCAGATGAGGAGTCGTCGTCGCCACAAGCGGCAACTCCGAATCCGAGTGCTGCAACAGCAACAATTGCTGCCAATTTCTTTGAACGGCTCATACGCATGATGGGTTCCTTTGGGGGGAGTAGTTGGGGGGGAGTACCCGAGCCCGTAGGCCCGGGTACCAGCTGTCAGATACAACCCCCTGAGGACGGGAATCATTCCCGTCGCCTGAAATTTTCCTAGGAGATGTCGACTTTTTATTAACTATTTGTATAAGATTTACAACTGTTGTCAGGTCCCATTGGCCCGACTCACAACCACTTAATAAGGAGTAGACCCTTGCGTCGCTTACTGTCTCTCATTCTCTCTATCGGTGCTCTCTCATCAGGCCTGGGCGTTGCACTCGCCTCGCCGGTGTCTGCGGCATCTGGTGATGTCACCATCACTCGCTCTGCAACAGTGGCCCCAGCGGCAGTGCCTAATGCTCAAATCCTTCGCCTTATTCGTCTTGAAAAAGAGAATGCTTTTCTTGCACTCGGACGTGATGCCAATACGGAGGGCAGCACCCTCCATTTGTGGAAGATCAAAGGTGACCTTTCCATTGACACGTCATTCCCCGCAGTGAACCTTGGCGAGAAATTCGCAGAACCAACTGCAGCAAACTCTATGTGTACTGGTAGTTGCTCAAATGCTTCACTAAATGTGAATGAGGCTGTCGGCACTTACGTAGTCACGTTCGAGCGCTTCAGTATGAAGGGGACATCGCAATCCTCCAGTGTCCCTGTTCGCTCTTTTGCAGTTGGCTCTATTAAAACTGGTGCAGTTCTCGCACAAACTGCAACGATTTTGCAAGCTAATGCCAACTTTGACATCTCGCCTTGGTCTCAATTTGCAACCACACGAATAGCGCGAGACGCGTGTGTAGCAAGTACTGGTGCAACAAATCAGGGAAATGATTTATTTGATGCGTGGTTCGATTCATCCACTGTGTACATTCGGCCTGACAATTCACTTATTCTTTCAATTCGTTGTACTTACAGCAATAACACTGGCATGGCAAACGCGAACTGGGTTGAGTACACCACAATTAATGCCTTTGCAATGAAACCACAGGGTGGCGATTTGGTTCTCGACACTTCTTTTGGCAACAACGGTTATATAACGATTTTTAACGATCCCACTAAGTGTGCATCAGTTGCTACCGCAGCTTCGTATGACACAACAATTCCATCGCTCACTTCTCAGAAACTCAGCCATATTCGTTTGATTCGTGAGTACGCACGTGTCACCACGATCCCATCTTTTATGCAAGGCTCGAACTTGGCCAGCTACAACGGTTGCGCACAGGAACAGAACACCGTATTCACACAAACCACAGCGCAGACGTTTCTGATTAATGGCACTGTGAAAAGTACGCTCGCATTGGGAAGCGGTAGCGTATCGATTGGTCGGTATGTCATTGACTCTGCCGGTAAGTGGAGCGGAATTTCCTCTTCTTTTAGTGGTGCAAATGCCACGTACAAAATGTTGCGCGTACTGGCAAATGGCGAACCTGATCCAGCAAATGGCACAAACGGTGTGAAAGATCTCTCCGGTCTTCCTTCAACAATCACTGTCGATGGAGCCAGCGTGCGAATGAATTACAACCTGAGTGGTATCGCACTCACTGCTACCTCAACGTTGTTTGCAGGGTTTTCTTCATCAAGGTCATCATCAACTTGTGACATGAACCCACAGAACAACACTGGAACAATTACTACGTCGACTTACCCGTACTACTTCGATGACGCTAATGGTCTTCTCAAGTCCTACGGCACAGACGGCCTAGGCGATGCGTTTACATACACCGAGAACAAAGCTGACTCATGTACGGGACGTTTTGTTTCCGGTGTGTCATTTATTGATTCCAAAGGTCGTCCATCATTACTCGCCGCCTTGCCCGCGGTTGGTGCTCAACAAGCCGGACTCACACTTGCTGTGTGGGATGCAGCTGAAGGCGTAATCGGTGGTGGCGAAGGTGTTGGCGAACTCGCTGCTGGTGGCGGACGCACTGACAACAAGGTGTATTCGCGCAAACTTCCAGCAGCGACCCAAGTAGAGACATCATTGCGAGTTCTCACGCGTAAAGCACAAGCCACTGAGCGACTTCTTAGTCGCACGCCGTTGATATGCACAACCGCGACTGGAACGGTGCTGTTGTTGCGTAAAGGAACTTGCACCGTCAACGTGATCAACAAAACAACTGGAGACACAGTGCGTACGTTGACCACAAACGTCAAAGATGCGAGCGCAGATGTTGGAAGCAGTTTGACTGCTAATGACCCAGTGATGTTCAAGCAAGGTTCATCGCGCTTGTCGAAGAAGACTCGTGCACAGATCAAGGAATTGTCTGAAACGGCGAAAGATGCAAAAGCCATCTACGTGATTGGTCACTCAGCTCAACTCTCGTCCGAGGATTCACCGTATAACTATGCAATTTCACGAAATCGTGCTCGTAACGTCGCAGGCCTCATCCAGGCCGAGTTGAAGAAGGCAAAAGTAAAGGTGCCGGTCATCATCATTGCTGAAGGTTCGCGCGCTCAGCTTTCACTGAAAAAGACTGAGAAAACACAATCACAAAACCGCCGTGTAGAGGTCTACTTCGGCTAACTCTCACAAAAAAGCGGCGGTGAGTAATTCACCGCCGCTTTTTTATTTGAGGACCTGTTCTAAGGACTACGCCGTTATCTGAATCGTCTTTTTTGTCGACTTGCCTTTTGTTGGCTTCATCGTGATCGTGACCGTGCACGTTCCCTTACCGACAACCTTCACCACACCGCGCACTACTTGACACACTTTCTTGTCTTTTGCTGCGACACTCAGACTTGTCTTTGTCCCTTTTGCGGCTTTCGTTTTTGCAGCCTTCAATGCAGCAGATACCGTTACAGATTTTCCAACCGTGGATTTCACCACCGGAACTGTTGGAGCAACGCTGCCAGTACCTGTACTCGTGCCTGTGGAGTTATTTCCTCCTGCCGGTGAAGTCTGTACAGGAGTTTGATTTACCGGTGCTCCGGTTGGTGTTACAGCAATGCGGGCCGATTGGATGGAACCTCCTGGATGTTGTCCCGTCATGATTGAGACTGCAACCCAATACTGCGTTCCACCCGTCAAATTTTCAATGTCGCATTCAGTGTTCCCATAGCACGACGACACAGACGTGCCGCCAGTTTGTGCCGTATACGCAATTGCTTCATACAAACCAAAACCACTGAAGTCACCCATGTCTGTGACTTCATTCCAACGCACTGTTGCTTTGCCAGCGCCCGCAGTTGCACTTACTCCGGTTGGTGCAGCAGCACGCCTATACGTGGTTAGTTGTGTACGTGTCGATTCGATTGATGTCGAAGCAGTCGCTGTCACCGAGACGAAATAATTGGTGTTCTCTTGAAGATCATCGAAAACACATGACAACTGCGATAGCGACTGTGGAGTACAAGTGTCAACAACAGTTCCACCCGATGCTGCTGAATACGCTTTTGCAACGTACGCGGTAATCGGATTCCACTGGTTCGAAATTGGAGCACTCCATGTCACTTGACCCTGATTCGTAGTGTTCGGCCCTCCTGTTGGAGTGACTGATCGCGGTGTAGTGGGTGCAGCTGATGGACTTAAGACTTCTATCAATGCTGTAGCTGTTGGAAGTCCATTGCCACAACCTTCACACTGTGAGCCAAGAGAGGCTGTGTATTGCAATGAAGCCTTTATTGCCGCTGGTGTCAGACGACTGATACTCGATTGGTATTTCGTGATAGCAAGAGCTACCAAAGAAGAGACAACAGGAGCTGCATAACTTGTGCCCTGGCCGAATTTGTATTTGTATTCCGGTGTACCAGTTGTAAATGCACGCGTTTGAGTGTTGCTCGCCACCAATATTCCCTCGTCATAATCTGTCGTGATCGCTCCACCGGGCGCGACGATGTCGGCGTCATAATTCGAATAACCAGCTTTTGAGATTGTGTTGCCACTTGGTGGTCCTACTGCACCAACACTGATCACACCAGGACAATTTGACGGCGTGTGTTCACGCGCGTCATCATCGTCATTCCCTGCGGATGCAACAACAACAATGTTTCGATCAAGTGCTCGTTGAATGGCCTCTGCGTAAACGGTGGGACAGTAATCAACAATTCCTTGATTACTGCCTAGCGAGAGGTTGATGACATGTGCCGGGTTTGCATTGGTCTGCCCCATCACCGTCACACCCGCTGCCCAATCAATTGACCGCACCAGATTTAATACATCGTCGCTCTCAATACATTTGCCCAGTGTTCGAACTGGAATGATTTTTGCAGCGGGCGCAATTCCCGAAATTCCAGAGTTATTGTTTCGCTTTGCAGCGATAATGCTTGCAACAGCAGTTCCGTGCCAATTGCTGTCTCGTGCGGGTCGGTCGTATGCAGTGTTAGTGGGATCTATAAGCCAGCCCAAGACCGGGTTATGACAATCGCCGGCGTCACGACCCTGTCCTTCATCTCTTGGATCACTATCTTCTGCGTCGCCATCTCCAGCCGAAGTCAAACCGTCAACGTTGTAATACGTGCCGAGGATGTTGGCATACGACGGCCCGATGAAGTCGTAGCCAGACAACGTCTGACCATCTAAATCAGTGTGGGGCAGGATGCCTGAGTCAATCACTGCAACACGCGCAAATGGAGCGTCAGCAGTTGTCCCCCACACGGCTTCAACATCGATGAGATCGAGATACCACTGTTGACTACTGAGACAAGAGTCATTCACTGATGCACCAGTACCTGTCGTGCAGTTCTGCCACTGATCAACACTGAGTTCCAATGGAAACATTGGATCGGCAAACTCAACGGTGCCAGAAGCCCGTATGTGATGAGAGATTGCAAACGCTTCCGCGGATGTCATTGACGGACTCACTCGTAGCGATGCGATGTTGTTCGGATAGTCGTCTCCAAACAGGAAACTAAATCCCTCAATGTCTCCCGTACCTGTTGGTCGACCATCGCTATCAAGACGTTCAATACCGGGCTTGTATCGAACGGTGATCTCGCTGATGATCGCGTCATTCGATACGGCCTGCACTACATCCAGATCCGTAGACGTAACGGCATTGCCGGCTTGGCTCTCGTTGGGACCTAACGCCACAACAGTGAGCGCGACCACACCAGCGACCATCAGAGAGATTGAATTACGATTCATTTACCTGAATCTACATTCAATCTCTATTCGGGTACAGCCCCCGAGTCTGATTTGGTGTTCCGCCAACGAAGGCGGTTCTACTTGGTGACAGTGATGCGAATTGTCGTCGACATCTTGGGATACGGCGACTTCTTCGCCACCGACAGTGTCAGAGTGCAGCGACCCTTCTTGGTCGGCATCAACAACTTGCTCCCACTAACACGACATCCACCTGATGTGACTCGCCAGATCTTTGCGCCTTTTGATGGAGTCGTCACTATTGATGAGAGCCGCGGCTTACCGCGCACTTTCCACGATGTGGTCTTCACCAAGAAACCACCCATCGCATTGGCAGACGTGCTGGACGTAGATGCAACACCGGCCGAGTTGTACGACGTAATAGTGAACGTACTGAAGCGTCCATTACGAAGACCAGTTACATCACACGATGTTGTTGTTGTGTCACACACAGTCACACCCGCAGAGCTCTTCACCACGTATCGCGTGGCATGGCGCATCGCAGCCCATTGCAACGTTGCCTTCTTGTTCCCCGGCGTATATGACGCAGTAGTTGGCGCAGTGGCAAGCGGAACCGCTAATGATCCGTTCACGTCGTATCGCACGATGAACAGCATGGAGTCAGCTCCTGCAGCAGGTTCAAATGTTGCTGATCCAAACGTCAGTGTGGCGGGGTCGTCGGAATATCCGGTGACTGTGAGACCGTTATCAGCATCAGTTGTCAAAGATGCGATGCCTTGATCAGCAGCAAAACTAAAGACTTCAGATTTCTCATACGTAAGTGACTCAGACAGATACGTCACGATGGCACCTCGACTGCCTGTTGATGTCTTCAAATCTGTACCCGATGTCGGATCTGCATCTTGTGTTCCGACCAACACGCCACCCAACACAATTTTCTTATTCGCCAGCTCCACCATTACAGAGTGAAATGTCTCAAACTCAAGTACACCAGAGACCGAACCTGATGAGGTCACAACGTATGTCTTTCGCGCATTGGTTGGTGTCAGTCGCGTATTTACCAAGATTTGGCCATTACTTCGCGTTAGAAGTTGTACAGGTAATTCATCATTAGATGCACCATTGGCCACAATCAGACTCCACCGATGTGCGCCTGTAGCAGTAAGGCTCCACAACACAGAGCCATAGTTCGGATTTCCATTATTGATGGCTGTGGCTACTCCACCATCGCCAGGCACCAGCGAGGTCGCACCCTTGGTACGCGATATCCCAAATATATTTCCCGTGGCGTCGACATCTAAATATTCAATCTGTTCGGCACTCGGTCCCGAGATATGCGCCACCCACTGTTCAACACCAGCAGCAGAAAGCGAGAGAACAAAACCGTCGTTGAAAGTACTAGAGGTGAGCGACAAACTGCTTGGACCACCTGGCCCATTGAAGTCAATTGTGCCCGTAAAGTTTCCACTTGCGATGATGTTTCCACTTGGTGATACATCAAGGTCATCTACATATCCACCTGATGACGCAGTGAACAGTCGATGCCACAAATACTCACCCTTTGCGTTCAACTTCAAAATAAACGCAGTGTCGTCGGCAGGTCTGTCAATGTTTACGACTCCTGTATCCGTGGGGTCAAGATCAATGACTTCGTCAATGTAACCACCCACCACAATTTCACCGGTCGAAGTGAGTTCCATCGAGGTGATGTTCATGGCAGTGTTGACTACCGACCACTGTCTCATCCATATCAACGTTCCAGTCGGTGAATATTTCGCAACATAATGCACCCAATCGGAACCATTGCCAGCTCTCACAGCGGCATTCGATGGATCCACTTGCACAGTTCCCCCGGTTCTACCGACGACGATCATGTTGTCGTCAGCATCAATACGAGTGGCAAAGTCATTAGACAAGGCTGCTTTCACCCCTTGGTCATCGCCAAAGAAACCACTGAACACGAGTGCGCGAGTGTTACTCGAAGGCCACGCAGATACTGATTGCGTTGACGTCAATAGTGCAGTGGTTACAAGTGTGAGAACCGATACGAAACCAAAAATGAGACGGGATTTACGCTGCATTTACTCACGATAGCACTAAGTGAATCAATGATTTATTTAGTCACGGTGACCCGAATGGTGGTTGACATTGCCGGGTATGTCGACTTCTTCGCTACCGACAGTGTCAGAGTGCAGCGACCCTTCTTGGTCGGCATTAGCAACTTGCTTCCACTCACTCGACATTCACCTGATGTGACCCGCCAGGTCTTTTTTCCTTTTGATGGCGTCGTCACAATGTTAGACAACTTTGGTTTACTGCGCACTTGCCACGACGTGGTCTTCACTAAGAACCCGCCCATTGCTTTCACCGATGATGTGGTTGTTGATGCAACACCAGCAGCGTTATACGACGTAATCATAAATGTGCTGAAACGCCCGTTGCGAAGACCGGTCAGATCGCAACTCGGTGTCTTCGTATCGCACATAGTTGCACCAGTCTTGTTCTTCACCACAAAACGTGTTGCTTGTAGCGGAGCAGTCCATTGCAGAGTTGCTCTTTTATTTCCAGGAAGATACGAGACAGTTGTGGGAGCGGTAGTTAACGGAACTGTCGTTGATTCGTCGGCGTTATACCGCACAATGAAAAACATCGAATCCGCACCAGTTGCTGGACCAAAGTCTGCGGTCTCTGTCGATGTTGACAAACTCAATGTGGTGGGGTGGGACCAACCAGCGATAGTCCAACCTCCATCTGGTGTTGAAATCACATCATTCACTCGCTGTTGGATGTCACCGGTGTACAAACGAGTCGATACATAACTCAATGTCGACGACAACGTTGTGACGAAACCGTCGTCATATGGGCCAAGAGACGTTTTGCTGTCAACTCCAGATGTGGGATCTAAATCGACAGTGCCTTGGAAAGCACCACTCAGAACAACGCGACCAGATGACAACTCTTCAATATCAGTAATGTCTCCACCTGACTCAAGTGTTGTAACAACTGCACCTGTATTAGATAACGACAAGATGCGATTGTTGGTGAAATATGTCAATAGCAATGTGCCGTCTCTTCTCACCGCTAATCGGTCTGGATATTCACTTGTGCCGGTACCAGTAACCGGAGTTGCAGTCCATTGAGACGTCCCTGTCGCAGATAATTTCCAGATCAATGCTGAAATATTCGTACTGCTCGGCATGGTTACTGTTCCCGTTGTGCCGTCAACAAACCTTTGTGTCACTGTTCCACGCACACCAGTGTGAATGAAAATGTCACCGGTTGAAGAGATCTCGATTCCTGCAACATAGTCACCATACGCAGAACTTCCCGTCACAGCCCACTGTTCGACACCCGATGAATCGAACATCGCCACAAAGAGATCATGTTGACCTACCCCTCCAACTTGAGTAAAGGAAGGAATCGTTGCACCCCCAGGACCATCAAATGACAATGTTCCCTCGAACGCCCCGCCAGCAACAATGTTTCCATTTGCTGTGACATTTACTGATTGAAGAGTTGACGACATTGTTGTATTGAATTCGCGCACCCACAACAAGCTGCCACTTGAACTCAATTGCAACATGAATGCAGTGTCAGCTGTTGCAATTGTGCGCACACCTGTTGCACTGGGATCAACGTCGTAATTAGGTACGTAGACATCGCCAACAACAACGATGTTTCCTGTCGGTGTGACAGCAATGTCATAAATAGCAAAGTCTCCGTTGTTGTCAAGCCAGTGAACCACCCAAGTCAACTCGCCACTCGTTGAGTACTTTGCGATGTAATCCGTTGACTCTTGACCATTGCCAACTATTTGAGAGGGATCGGCGGGATTCACTTGCACGGTGCCGGCACTCATGCCATGAACAATCATGTTGTCGTCTGCGTCAATCTTGATTTGTCCACCTTGGTAACCGAGTTCAGCACCAGCAAAACCGCTGAATACCAATGCGCGAGTGTTGTTCACCGGCCACGCTGATGCTGAATGTGTGAATGCAATGAAATTGGCTAGAACAACAGCGCTGACGACAAGGATCTGAACAAAGAATCGGCGGGAGGATTGCATGCAGCAACCGTACCACTATGCAAATCAAAGATTTATTTAGTACGCCAACAGCGCGGCGAAACCGCGAAATAGCAGATCAGAGAGTGCGTTGGGGTCAGGACGCGAGTACACGAATTCCGCTAGCACAACACCAAAAGCGAGCGCCTCTATATAAATAGCCGCAGCAGATGGATCAATCGCCGGATCTGCAATACCGCGTCGTTGCGCTTCCACAACAAGATCACGCACTTGTTGAAAGATGTCGTCTTCCAATTCGGTGAGTTTCTTGCGAAGTTCAGGCCGCGATAACGACGAGGCGATCACACTTGCACGCTCGAGCCGTACCTTTGCACGCGCTGGGTCTGCAATCTCATCCGCAATCTTTTTTATCCGGTCAACAAAGTCACCGACCGAATCTTGCTTTTCGAGTGCATCGCGAAACGCCGCAATGTCTAAACCAGGCTGTCGACGAAGTCGTTCAAATTGTGCGGCCTGAACAAGTCCATCGCGATCGCCAAAGTGGTGATAGATCGCACCGTATGACACACCGGAATCAGATGCAACCGTGCGCATGTTTAGACCAGCAACGCCATGTTGCTCAATGTGGCGAATTGCCACTTCAATGACATGATCAATCTTGTCCAGAGCACGTTGCTGCTCCGCACGCTGACGTTCGCGCTTTGGCAACAGATGATCATTGACAGGCATTGATACCACCGTAGTACCGTCGCCCTATGCGGTTGCACGGAACGATTACTCCTGACTTACCACTACTGGTAGTAGCGCTTGAGGAAGAAGCCGTTCACCTTGGCACCCATGGCCTGCCTGTACTTGTGACGGGTGCAGGCAAAGTAAATGCTGCGATTGCCACTGCACTCACACTCGGAAGCCACTCTCCTTCCCAGGTCGTCAACCTTGGTACTGCCGGCGCATTGGTTGATGGGCTAACCGGCATTCATGTAATCAGTACCGTTACCCAACACGATCTCAACGATGAAGCACTCTTTCATCTCACCGGTCTTCACTTTGGTCCCCCAATTGCACTTAGCGACACTGGTCTCGTATTAACAACGGGTGATCAATTCATCGCCGATGCGATCACTCGACAAAAACTTGCGCAACACGCGCACCTTGTCGATATGGAGGGATACGCGATTGCTAAAGCATCTATTGCAGCAAATGTCCCCGTCATGCTCGTCAAACAAGTGAGTGACTCAGCCGATAACTCTGCGGCGAGATCATGGCGTGAAACAGTCGACTACTGCGCTGAACAACTTGGTGCGTGGGTGATGGAACACCTCAGTACATAGGTCATTAACACTTGTACAGAGACACACGATTACATCGAGTCGCGCATTCCTTGCCTTCAATCTCCGTTTCGTTACTATCCACTACATGAACACGATTCGACGCATTACATTCGCAACTCTGATGGGTTGCGTCTCAATGTTGATCGCTTGCGGTGGCGATGATTCAGACTCAACGGCCACCGAGGCATCCTCAAATGAAACCGTTTCTACAGATGACACGACAGCTGGATCTGTCGATCCGTTAGATGTATTTGTGATCTGGGACTATCTCGAAGTGGCAATCACCGAGTTGCCCTATGGTGCATCGGCTTATCCGGTGTATGTCGAGGACAGTTCTCCACTCACTCTTCGTGTCAATGTCACAACCGATGAACCTCAAGATCTCACGCCAGTTTGTGAATTGGTCGCCAACTACATCGACGAGAACGCCCCAGATGCAGAGTTGAAAATTGAGGTATTCGACGAAGTTGACCTCATCACCAAAGCCAACCGCGAGGTGGGTGGCACTTGCACCGCCGCAAGTTAAACAAAATCAGTAGCGATAGTGGCGCGCTCGGAGGGACTTGAACCCCCAACCTTCTGATCCGTAGTCAGATGCTCTATCCATTAAGCTACGAGCGCATTTCCTTGCAGTTATTGGGTTATAGCGGCAAGAGCGATAAGTCTATCTTGCAACGTGTTGTTCCCACATCGTTCGAAAACCGATGTCATTCCCACGGGGCCCAACTACCAGAGCGCTGATACAACGCCAACGCCGCTTTTGCATTGACTTTCGCGTCAAGCAATTGCTGCGGTGACGTGATCCCCATGTCACCCAACCACTTACTGTGCGACCACCAATTCAACTGAAATAGCCCCACGCAACACCAGCTATAGCCGGCGGCGTTCATCCGCGATTCGCGCTGTGCAATGGCGAGCGCACGCTCATGTAACCGCGCGGGGAACACCTCTTTAATGATGCTGCGCGATGCCTTCGCCGAATACCGCTTCTCGGGAGGATCTAACCGCAACGATTGACGCCCCGTTGCCTGCTCCTCCGCATCGGCCTTCACGCTCTTTGGCAGACAGACCACATCGCCAATCAGCAGCATTGTTGACGTTTTTGCCTTATTTGCGCGCAACAGTGACTTCATCGATACGCCGACCTTGTCAGCGATCCGGCTCCAAGAATCATTGCGAACCGTCGTATAGGTGGCTCGCCCTGGCGGACACGAGGTCGCTGCAGAGACAGCGGTAGACCCCACGAATACAGCTGAAAACCCCAATGAAATAAGGGTTACAGCGAAAAGCAACGCACGTCTACCACGCACGGGAAAAACCATATGGCGGAGAGGGTGGGATTTGAACCCACGGTCCGCGTAAACGGACAACGCCTTAGCAGGGCGCCCCATTCGGCCACTCTGGCACCTCTCCAATGAGGTTTCGCAGTGTATCGGTCCCATCTGTTACACAGACTTAACAGGTATTAGGCCGCAACATTGGTCGGCCCCCCACAATCCCCGACTAATCTCTACTTACTGTTTGGTACCACCCCGGACCAATCAATGAGGAGACCACAATCCATGAAGAAACTCTGGAAATTTGCTGCGGTCGTCACAACTACAGCGCTGATTGCAACAGCCTGTGGTGACGATGACGGAGGCAGCAGCGACACAACTGCAGCGGGTAGCGACAGCGTTCCCGCAGTAGAAGCAGACATCAAAGTTGCCGTTGTATACATCGGCGTACCTGATGACAAGGGCTGGACCTACCAGCATGAAGACGGCATCGTTCAGCTTGAAGAAGCACTTGGCATCGAAGTCAAGCGCGTTGAGAACGTGCCTGAAGGACCTGAATCAGAAGAAGTCATGGCGGGACTCGCACGTGATGGTTACGACCTGATCTTCGCAACGTCATTTGGTTACGGATTGCCAATGAACAAGGTTGCGCTTGCAAACCCTGACAAGTGCTTCCAGTGGGCAACTGGTGCGAAGTTCTTGATCGAAGCAGACAACCAAGAAGTGGCACCAAACATCGGCACATACTTCGGTTCTGCTGAAGAAGCTCGTTACCTCTCAGGTATGGCAGCAGGTGCAGCATCACCAACCGGCAAGCTCGGTTACGTTGCAGCGTTCCCAATTCCTGAAGTGATCCGCGGTATCAACGCATTCACACTTGGTGCACAGTCAGTGAACCCTGACGCAACAGTTCAAGTTGTATGGACCGAAACATGGTTCGATCCTGCAAAAGAAAAAGAAGCAGCAGAGTCATTGCTTGCAGCTGGTGCTGACGTACTCGGTATGCACCAAGACACCACAGCTACCGGTCTTGCAGCAGATGCAGCTGGTGCAAAGTGGGTTGGTTACAACAGCGACATGTCAGAAACTGCACCAAATGCATGGTTGACAGCTCCTGTGTGGAACTGGGGCCCGTACTACATCGAGACAGCAACACGCTGGGCTGAAGGCGAATGCCGCAACGATGAGTACTACGGCACCATGGCAACTGGAATGGTGACACTCGGATCATTTGGTTCATCAGTATCAGCAGACATCCAAGAGCAGATCACTGCAAAGGCTGAAGAGTTCGCATCAGAAACAGCAGTTCCTTTCACTGGTCCAATCAACAAGCAAGACGGTTCTGAAGCAGTTGCTGCAGGTTCAGTCCTTGACCACAAGGTCATCGACGGCGACAACCTGTTCGCATTGCTCGGAATGAGCTACTTCGTTGAAGGCGTTATCGGTAACGCCTCCTAACCAATTAACGACTCATGTCGAACACCTCACATGAGGTTGCACAGGGGCCGCATCACGAAAGTGGTGCGGCCTCTGTGGCACTCTCAGCCCATCACATCACAAAACGCTTCCCTGGCGTTGTTGCAAACAGCAACGTCGACTTCGACATTCGTCGTGGAGAAGTACACACACTGCTCGGAGAAAACGGCGCCGGTAAGTCAACACTGGCTGCGATTCTCTGTGGCTTATATCAACCTGATGAGGGGTATCTCACGCGTAATGGCAGCGTAATTTCACTCCCCTCACCACGTGCAGGTTTGCAGCACGGCATAGCAATGGTGCACCAACACTTTCGTTTGGTTGAGCGTTTCACTGTTGCAGAAAATGTTGTTCTCGGAAGTAGTGATCTTCCATTTCGTTTGAAGACAAAAAACATCAACGACAAAGTTGCAGCAGTCGCTGAAAGTTACGGATTGCCCATTGACCCCACTGCCGTTATCGGCAATTTGTCTGTGGGCCAACGTCAGCGTGTTGAGATCGTAAAAGCGTTGTACCAAGGCGCGGAGATTTTGTTGCTTGACGAACCGACCGCAGTTCTTGTTCCTGCTGAAGTAGAAAAGTTGTTTGAAAATGTTCGCGCAATGACTGCGTCGGGCAAATCAATTGTGTTTATCAGTCACAAACTTGGTGAAGTGGTGGAGATTTCTGACCGTGTCACTGTGTTGCGCAATGGCGAAGTCACCGGTGCAGTTGAAGGACGTGGTACTGCGAGCACAACTGACCTAGCAAACATGATGGTCGGACGTCATGTTGACTTGTCTGTGCAACGTGCAGAGCACCCCATTGGTCATGAAGTGTTACAGGTGCGTAACTTGTCTCTCACTGTTAATGGTGTAAAGCGTCTCGACAACATCACGTTCAATGTTCACGAAGGTGAGATGGTCGGCATCGCCGGTGTTGCGGGTAACGGTCAAAAAGAATTGGCAGATGCAATCGCTGGATTAACCACACCAACAAGTGGGACTATCGCAATTCAAGGTGTGTTCACTACTGACCTCGGTCCCATTAAGGCACGTGAGGCAGGGCTGGCATATGTTCCCGAAGATCGCCTTGGCATGGGCCTTGTTCCATCGATGAGCATTCTTGACAACTTGTTACTCACTCGCAAACGCGATGTTGTTGTCGATCGTTCTTCAGTGCGTCCCGAAGCATCACGCCTTATTGAACAGTTCGAAATTAAAGCAAATGGGCCCGACCATGTTGCGCGCAAACTTTCTGGCGGTAACGCACAAAAAGTTTTGCTGGCACGTGAACTGTCTGGCGGGCGTACTCCAACGGCTGTCCTCGTAGTGTGTTCACCCACACGCGGTTTAGATGTTGGCGCGATTGAAACCGTGCGGCGCCTCATCGATGATGCGCGTAGTGCAGGCCAAGCTGTGTTGTTGATTTCTGAAGACCTCGATGAGATTCTGTCGTTGTCTGATCGCATCTTGGTGCTTTATCGCGGCGCGATTGTTCATGAGACACCGGGTGAATCTGCAAAAATTGAAACCGTTGGCGCCGCGATGGCTGGACTATCGAAGTAAGGGTGTGAGGTAATGCGTTTTCCACTTCGCTTCGAAGCACGTACTGATTCACCAAAGTATTTGAGTGCAGCTGTACCTGTGGTGTCGATTGCCGCGGCGTTGTTTTTTGGTGCGATCTTCTTGCTCGCAACGGGGTATGCCCCGGTTGAGACGTATCAAGAGATGTTGAAAGGTGGGTTCACCACTTTTTATGGCATCACCGACACATTGGGCTTGTCGACGGTGCTCATCTTCACTGGTGTTGCCGCAGCATTTGCGTTTCAGATGAACCTCTACAACATTGGTGGTGAGGGTCAGCTGTATTTGGGAATGATTGGTGGTGCCTGGGCAGGTCTCGCATTTGGCGACAGTCTTCCGACCGCGATCGCAATTCCTGTTGTGTTGTTGGCGGGAGCAATTTTTGGAGCGGTGTGGATCGTGGTGCCTGCCATTGTGCGATCCAAACTTGGGACATCAGAAATCGTCACCACGTTGCTGCTCACCTACGTGGCACTCAACTTAATGAACTACTTCATCTACACCAGTAGCTCGTTTTTCCGTGATGACAAGACCACGGGCTTCCCACAGGGTCGTCCATTGCCCGAGTCAGCAACCATCGAAGCGTTTGGATCAACGCGTGTGTATCCCACATTCTTTGTCGCTATCGCTGTTGCGCTGTTTCTGTTCTGGATCGTCAAGCGCACCGAATACGGCTACCGCATTCAAGTACTGGCGGACTCACCACGCGCAGCGCAATACGCAGGAATCAGTGCCCAACGCACCACGTTGTCAGTGATGATGATCTCTGGTGCACTCGCTGGACTTGCTGGTTCAGCACTCATTGTGGGCCCATTTGAAAAGCTCGACATTTCCATCACGACAATGGGATACGGCTACGCCGGAATCGTTGTGGCCGCATTGGCGCGCTACAACTTTGTGGCGATCATCGTAAGCGCCATCTTGTTCGCTGGTCTTCGCACTGGTGGCGACAAACTGCAAATCACGAGTGATACTCCTGTGCACATCGGAGTCATCTTGCAGGGTGCGGTCTTGTTGTTTGCTCTCGGTGGCGAGCTGTTCCGCCGCTATCGATTGCGTGTGGTGCGCCAACAACAGGCGGTGGCGTCATGAACGACAACATTTGGATCCTGACATTCGCCGACTCCATCGCTATTGCAACCACCTTGATGCTCGCATCGCTTGGTGCGTTGTTCAATGAACGATCAGGTGTATTGAACCTCGGTGTTGAAGGTGTGCTGTTGATGGGAAC
>Ga0315900_10000755_pt1 | contig 54101 bp, 37 predicted proteins | sample LakEriMetagenome_FD_203521 | JGI IMG/M metagenome (GOLD analysis project Ga0315900, IMG submission 203521) | Freshwater fungal communities from buoy surface, Lake Erie, Ohio, United States - Buoy 12 MA114 | ecosystem: Environmental > Aquatic > Freshwater > Lake > Lake biofilm | place: USA: Lake... | reverse complement strand
AATATGGACCTGCTAATGGAGTTCCTGTGGTAGAGTTTGGGGTGAACTTTCAGGCAAAGTGGAAAAAATTTGATTTCAGTTTATTTACATGGGGTAATCTTGGTAGGGTTGTCACTCCCGATGTATACCGTATGGAGCTAGGCTCTTTAGATAACGGTGAAAATGGAGGTGTTAATCAACTGGATGCTTGGTCCCCAACGAATACAGGCAGTTACATACCTGCGGCATCTAACAGTAATCGCCCATTTGGATTTTCTTTGGATTATAACGTAAGGAACGGAAATTACCTGTCCTTGCGTCAGGTAATGTTGGGATATACTTTTGATCAACAACCCGATAGCCCATTTTCGAATCTTCGGATATATATCAGCGGTGAAAACCTAGGTTGGTGGGTAGATCGTAAGGGCTCAAATCAATACGTTCAAACGGGTTGGTCCATAGAAAACCGTTTGGCGGGCATTTACCCAAAGGCTCAGCGATTCTCTCTTGGGGTAACAGCCAGCTTCTAATTCATTTACAAAACAAAGTGTTATGAAAAAATATCTTTTTTTGACAAATATTCTCGGGTTTCTGCTGATTACCTCCTTCGGTGTTGGCTGTAAACAGGAGTTTTTGGATTTCAAACCGGCAGGTGTCATTTCTGATGAAGATTTGAACACGGTGGAGAATGCCGAGAAGATGATTATTGCTGCTTATGCCTCCTTGGGGAATGATGGGTTGTTGGCCCATCAATACGGAGATATGTGGGTATATGGCAGTGTTCGATCTGATGATGCGTATAAAGGTGGTGGAAGTATTGGAGACCAATTTGATAGTCACATGGTGGAAGTATTTACCCTTAATACTCCAGCAAATGGGAACTCTAATTTGATGTGGACCTATTTGTATGCGGGTATCTCCCGGGTTAATGATGCGATGCGAAGGGTTCAGGGCCTCTCCGATGAGGAGTATCAAACAAAAGCTGGGGTTAGCCGTGCACAACGATTAGCTGAGCTGAGGTTCATCAGGGGACATTATGAGTTTATTTTGAAGGTTCTTTACAAGTTCCCTGTTTATATCGATGAGACCATTGCAAAGGACGACATTATTAATGTATCGAACCGAGAAAAGTCAGATCAGGAAGGTTGGGCTTACATTGCAGACGAGTTTCGTGCAGGTGTTGAAAGCTTGCCAGCCGTTCAACCGGAAGAGGGACGCCCTACTAAGAATGCTGCTCGGGCATATCTTGCAAAGGTATTGCTATACAAAGCGTACATTCAGAATGACCAACATCAAGTGACAAGTATCAATGCTGCGGAACTGGAGGAAGTTGTTAGCCTTATTAGTACCATTGAAAGCACTGGAGAGTATAGTTTATATGACGACTTTGCTAAGAATTTTCTTTGGGAGTATGAGAGTGGTGCTGAGTCTGTCTGGGCAATCATGCGTTCTATCGACGATGGTTCACCGGAGGGTCGTGGCAACTTCTCAACAGGTTTGACGTCTTCTCTTGGTCCTGGGTATGGGTGCTGTTCGTTCAATCAAGGCTCACAGAATCTAGCGAATGCTTTTAAGACGGATGCAAATGGATTGCCATTATTTAACAGCTTCATGCAAGGGGAAAATATTGAGACAGCTCAGGATATTCAGTCGAATAATATGGACCCAAGGATTGCCCATACTTTAGGGATTATCGGTATGCCATTCAAATACGATCCTAACAGAATCTATGACTCTACTTATGCGCGTGTACCGGGGGTTTATGGCTATGTTCTTGGAATGAAGGATCAGGAGTTACCCTCCTCCCCTGCTTTTCGTCAGTATCAGGCATTTTTTAGCATTTCTCGTAATACCGATCAAATTCGTTTTGGAGATTTATTGTTAATGAAGGCAGAAGCACTGATTGAATTGGGAAGAATGGGAGAGGCTTTACCTATTATCAATGCAATTCGGGAGCGCGCGGGTAGTACAGCAAGTACTTCTCGACTCGTTTACGCTAATGGCAATCCGACAGGACAGTGGAAAGTTGGGACCTACAGTACGTTAGGAACGCAAGAAGAGGCTCGTACCATTTTGAGGTGGGAGCGCCGCTTAGAGTTGGCCTTTGAATCGAAACGCTTTTTTGATCTTGTCCGTTGGGGGGTTGCAGCAGAGACGCTCAATGCCTATTTTAATACGGAAAAACAGTACCGTGATTATTTAAACGAGGCGCGGTTTACTAGTGGTCGAGATGAGTATTTGGCAATACCACAAACTCAGATTACGATAAGCCGTGGTTTGTATCAACAAAATCCGGGGTACAACTAAAGTTGAAACTGTTGGGGGGCAGGAGATATTGCTCCCCAACAGTATTCTATGTATGATTCTTTAGAATATCAAATTCGTACTATAGTTACTATCGTTATGAGAAAAATCCTATTGTTGATTTCATATTGCATCTATAGCCTTGTTTTGGATGCTCAATCCTACGTAGAGATCGCACAATCTGTATTCCCTTCACCGGTAAAGAATACCAACGGAGTGGCTGTTGCAGACTATGATCAGGATGGTGATTTAGATATCTTTTTTACCGGAATAAAAAACTTTGATTTGTTGGATAAGGATACTTGGAGCAGGCTATTCAGAAATGAGGGGGATGGGCATTTTGTTGAGACAACTGAGGAGGCAGGTTTTGGCATACAATACGTAAATGAGGGGCTGAAAGCTGCTCGGGGAGAAAAAATGGGTGCTTCGTGGGGAGATTATGATAATGATGGGTATCCTGACTTGTTTTTGGCAAATAGTAGGGAGAATCAGCTTTACCACAACAATAAGGATGGAACTTTTACAGATGTCACTGGAGTTGCGGGAGTTGCTGGCTGTAATACATGTTACTCTTCTACAGGACTTTGGTGGGATCATGATCGAGATGGAGATCTAGATTTGCTGGTCAGCAATCTTAATACTAGAAATGTGATGTACGAGAATAAAGGAGATGGCACCTTTCAAGATGTGACGGAGCTAACTGGCTTGGGCGGAGGGCCAACCATCACTTGGTCAAGTGTAGCAATTGATGCAGGGAAGGATGGTTTTTTAGATCTTCTTCAGGTGAATGATACTCAGGCGAAAGAGTTTTTTGAAAATAGAACAGGACAACGATATAACGAGGCCGCCCTTGCCTACCGTCTAGACAATAAGGGGGCTGGTATGGGAGTTGCTGTTGGCGACTGCAACAATGATGGGTTATTTGACCTTTACATTACAAATATATTCAATCACCTTCCGAATCCTTTATTTGTTGACAACGGGAACCGAAGATACACCGATAAGGCTGCGCAGTTCGGTGTTCAAAATACTGGCTGGGGTTGGGGAGTATCTTTTTTGGATGCAGATCACGATGGGGATGAGGACTTAGTGGCTGTAAATGGTCCGATTGACAAGCTGTACGACGTTGTACAGCCGGATGAGCCGAATGTATTTTTTCAAAATAGATTAATGGATGAAGGAGAGCCAGGTTTTCGAACAGTTTCATCGGAAGTGGGATTTGATGGTTTCGCAAAGGGCAAAGGGCTAGAGGTTTTTGATTATGATCAAGACGGTGATTTAGACTTAGTGGTTGCAAACATGGAAGATGCTGCTTATTTCTATAAGAGCGAGACGATGATGATGGGGCAAGAAAAACGAAATTGGATTCAAATTAAGCTTCAAGGAGTGGAGTCTAACCGAGATGGATTTGGCACCACCGTACAATGTAGAGTGGGTAACCAATGGTATCATCGGTATCACCATGGTGCAGCGGTCTTTGGTCAAAGCATAAAACCTGTTCATTTTGGATTATCTAAAGCTGATACGATAGATGAAATACGTTTTATTTGGCCGTCTGGGAGGGCTGAGGCGATTTTTAGGGTTCCAAGTAATCAGTTGCTTGCCTTCCGTGAGGGAGGAGGTATTCTAATTGAAAATATACCGGGAGGAAATTCGGGCGGATTTTCATTCACGAAGCATTCGGTATCCCCGAATCCTACTTCGAGTTCTTCTATTCTAACTTTTCGAGTGGGTAAGAATGGAGCATTAACGCTTAGAGTCTTTTCCAGCTTGGGCATTGAGGTGTTTCAAACAACCAGTTTTCCAGACGTGAACGGCAATGTGCTTATTGAGTGGGTGCCAGGAAGTATTCCATTTGGCACCTATTATTACATTGCGACTTGGGGAGAACAGGTTTTTTCGGGCCCCATTCTTTATCGATAATTGGAATGTTTATTGAAATATGAAAAAGGTATTTACTTTTCTGATAATTTTCAATTGTTTTTTGGCAAATCTTGCTTTGGCGCAGAGGTCAGTAGCTCGGTTATGGAATGAGCAGGTTATTCATGCAATCAGTAATGATTTAGCTCGTCCGGTTGTGCATGCACGAAATTTGTTCCACACCTCTATAGCGATGTATGATGCCTGGGCCGTTTACGATCCGGTGGCAGAGACCTATTTGCTTGGGAAAACGGTTCATGGATTTCAGTGTGATTATCGTGCGGTGCCGACCCCGGATGATATTTTATCTGCACAGGAAGAGGCGATCAGCTTTGCTGTGTACAGATTAATACTGCATCGATTTTCAGGTTCTCCTGGAGCGGTGGAAATAAGGGCGTCCGTAAATGCGCTGATGGACTCACTAGGGTACAATCGATTTAACCGTTCTACCAATTATAAGTGTGGTCCAGCGGAGATGGGGAATTACATTGCTGCTCAAATAATTGATTTTGGTTTTCTGGATGGTTCCAATGAAAGAGGAGGTTACCGTAATCAATTTTACGAGCCAGTTAATTCGCCCTTACAACCCGAGTTGTCTGGGAATATTGAGATGAGTGATATCAATCGATGGCAACCACTTATGTTCAATCAGTTTATTGATCAAAGTGGAAATATTTTTAACAATATCGTTCCGTCTTTTTTGGGGGCAGAATGGGGCTCAGTGCATCCTTTTGCAATGCGGCCAGAGGATGCAGAGTCATTAACAAGAGACGGGTTGTCATTCACTGTATATAACAATCCGGGCCCACCTGCCTGGCTTGATACCAGTTCAACTGGTAATTCTTCAGATGCTTTTAAGTGGAATTTTTCACTAGTAAGTATTTGGGGGGGCTTGTTGAAATCAGCCGATACTATGATGATAGATATATCACCGGGCTCCATTGGAAACAATATGAGTTATCCAGAAACTTATGAAGCTTATCAAGACTTTTATAATTTATTTGAAGGAGGAGATTATAGTCAGGGGCACAGCATTAACCCCAAAACTGGGGCGCCTTATTCCGAACAGCTAGTTCCACGAGGAGATTACTACCGAGTATTAGCTGAATTTTGGGCAGATGGCCCTGATTCTGAGACGCCTCCTGGTCATTGGTTTTCAATATTAAACTACGTAAGTGATCAACCGGGATTTGAGAAGCGAATTCTCGGAGAAGGTCCTTTATGTACTCCATTGGAGTGGGATGTGAAGGCTTATTTTGCTTTGGGTGGTGCCATGCATGACGCTGCGATTACGGCATGGAGTATTAAAGGGTATTATGACAGTAGTCGCCCTGTATCTGTTATAAGGAAAATGGCAGAGTTTGGTCAGTGCAGCGATCCTACTCTACTAAATTATCATCCTGCCGGGTTACCGCTTATTCCTGGTTATATTGAGCAAATTAAGGAAGATGATCCACTTAGGGGTGTCAGCGGGCAACATATTGGAGAGATAAAAATAAACACTTGGCGGGGGCCAAACTTTATTGATGATCCTGCTGAAGATGCTGCTGGCACAGGATGGATTAGGGCAGCGAATTGGTGGCCCTATCAACGTCCTACATTTGTTTCTCCTCCTTTTGCGGGGTATATTTCCGGGCACTCTACATTTAGCCGTGCAGGGGCGGAGGTATTGTCAGGAATAACAGGTGACCCTTATTTTCCCAATGGGATGGGTACGTTTTTTTGCCCTAAAAACCAATATTTAGTTTTTGAGGAAGGTCCAAGTCGGGATATTACATTGCAATGGGCCACCTATGTTGATGCGGCTGACCAGTGTAGTTTGTCTAGAATTTTTGGAGGCATTCATCCGCCGATGGATGATATTCCTGGTAGGCTTATAGGAAAGAAAATTGGAGAGGCGGCACTGGAGTATGCTACCTCATTTTTCACTGGAGGTGGAGAGCAGGATACCATTTATGAAAGTAAGGTATTTCCTAATCCTACTGATTGTGTAATGCAAGTGGAGGTACCGGCTCAAGAATATGTAGGTATTGATCTTTACAGCACGGACGGGCGAGTAGTTCTGTCCAGGAGGTTACTTTTAAAGGAGGGCAAAGGCATTCTTGACTTATCCGTTGTTGCTAGTGGATTGTATTTCATGATTACTCGCGATGGGTCAGGGCGCGAACTTTTTTCTGAACGAATCATTAAGTACTAGCCAGCTTATTGGAAATTGGTCGGTTTAGGAAAATGATGCATGGTATTTTCTATTCCTTATCAAATCGCAACTCCTTTATCACCATGGTACCACTATTCGCTTTAAGGTAAATATAAACGCGAAAGCTTCCGGTGGCTGCGGAGAGATTGCCAATGCAGTATTGATCATTGCTTCCTCGGCTTGTACCGTTATGGACAGCATTAAACGATTTGGGCTTGTTACTATTAAAAAATGCTTGAATCGCTTCTGTTGCTTGTACTTTAGAATACGATTTTTCCTTGTCAAGGATAGAGACATCCAGGTTTTGATCGAAATAAGAGGACAGAGTCGACACGTCCCCAACACTGATTGCTTTAGTGATTATATCAAGTGTTTGACCGCCGGAGACCTGTGCTTGGACTGCTGCTGGTATAAAAAACAGGAAAATAAAAAGGTACTTCATAAACTTGTTCATTATTAGTACATTTGACAGGACAATATTAGTGCCAAAAGTAACTACTAAACCTTTTTTAGGGGCGGGATATTGTGAATGGGTCGTTAAGAATAGTAGTAATTGTTGTTAATAGAACAGGATATAAGGCGCCCCAATTTTCACTGGCAATAAAAAAATGAAAAGTTTTTTTAAAAAAAAGCAGGAGGGATAATAAATTTGATTACCTTTGCGGTCCTTTTGCGGGCGTGGCGAAATTGGTAGACGTACCAGACTTAGGATCTGGCGCCGTGAGGCATGGGGGTTCGAGTCCCTCCGCCCGCACATTCAACTTGAAATAAGCATAAAGATGCCCACCTTCTCTCGTCTAGACCTCGATCAGACCCATTTCAATCTTACCATCACAATTCCCAAGGAAGAAATAAAGCCAAAAGTTGATTCCGATTTAAAACGTTTTAAGCAGCGAGCAGCCATCAAAGGCTTCCGTCCGGGTCATGCCCCGGCGCATTACGTTAAATCGCTTTACGGGGCCTCTATATTTTATGATGCTTTTACAAAGTTGGTTTCAGATCATCTTTATGGTTATTTATCTGATAACAACCTGATGGTGTTAGGGCAACCGTTGCCATTGGAGAATCAGCAGAAGTACACTTTTAACATTGATCAACCGGAGCCTGAATACTCCATAACTTATGAAGTTGGGCATGTGCCAGACTTTGAGTTGCAAGGTTTGGATAAGCATCAACAGTATGATTTGCTAGAGATTTCTGATCTAAATACACTTGCCGAGAAGGACTTTGTTAGCTTGCGTGAGAAAGTTGGAAAGCCCGTTTCAGTTGAAGGTGATATTCAGACTAGAGATATTCTAAAGGTAAAGTCTGTTGAGCTTGAAGGTTCTGCGGCTAAAGAAGGCGGTTGGGAGACCACTATCACTATTTTTGTGGATTCTATCGTAGACTCAGAGCTTAAGCAGCATGTATTGGCCCTTAAGAAGGGAGATTCTTTCCGCTTCAATGTCAATCAGTTGGAGGATGGCCGCAATGGAACATTTATTAGGAAATATATATTAAACTTGCCAGAAGACGACGAAAGAGAGGTGGGTGATGAGTTTGAGGGCGTTATCGAAGATGTTTCTCGACTGACGCCTGCTGATGTAACTCCGGAGTTCCTGTCTACTAATTTTGGTGAGAATATTACCACCGAGGAAGAGGCCTTAAAGGAAATTGAGAAAGCAACTGCAATGTACTACAAGTCTAGAGCGGAGGCGTTAGTAATGCGTCAGATCCAGGATCGCTTGATTGAGATGAATCAGTTTGCTTTGCCAGAGGCTTTTTTAAAGCGTTGGTTAGTGATGGATGGTACATTTGCACCGGGTACTGAGGACGAGCGTTTTCCATCATTTGCCGTGAGCCTACGTTGGTCAATTCTGCGAGATCGCCTCGTCAAAATGTTTGATGTAACAGTTAGCAAGGAGGAAATAGAGCGTGAATTCATTTCAACTCTGAACGGATATTTCCGTGGACAATTTCCACCGGAGATGATGATGGGTTTTGTGGATCGGATGATGAAAGATAAAAAAGAGGTAGAACGTGTTACGAATACCATTGAGTATGAAAAAATTTTCAGGGCGGCGCTGGATTTGGTTACGTTAAATCCCAAAACAGTTAGTTCAACCGAGTTTCACGCTATTTTTGATGCGGCCCGAGAGGAGGTAGAGGCTGAGAACGCTTCCCAAGCTGGTTAGTCTTATTTAGTCTAGCTGGACGAGGTGTTTGGAGTCTGAAAGGCATTGTTGATCTTAAATTATGCTTTTTGGGGAGGGATCAATAATCGTTTTGGGTATTCTTTTGTTGTATATTGTTGAATAGCTTGGGGGCAAATTGCCTTTCTTCTGATGTTCAACTTTAAAATATATCTAAACACCATGTTTGACAAAAATGAATTTAGAAAGTATGCGGTTCGCCACTTAGGGATGAACAGTATGCACCTTGATCACTATATGCAGTCTAGTACGGCTGCCGTAGCACCCAATATTAAAGCATTCACTCCTGCAGTAATTGAAGAGCGTCAGTTGAACGCTGTACAAATGGATGTATTCAGCCGCCTCATGATGGATCGAATTATCTTTATGGGGGTTCCGGTTAATGAGTATGTTGCAAACGTTGTTCAAGCGCAGCTATTGTTCCTTGAGTCTACGGATGCTAACAGGGATATACAGATGTTTATCAATAGTCCTGGGGGATCGGTTATTGACGGCTTAGGTATTTACGATACCATGCAGTATGTTCGGCCGGATGTTGCAACTATTTGCACTGGGTTAGCTGCTTCTATGGGTGCTGTTTTGTTAGCGGCGGGGGCAAAAGGGAAACGTTCTTGCCTGTTCCACAGCCATATTATGATTCACCAACCTTTGGGAGGTGCTCAAGGACAGGTATCTGATATTGAGATTACTTACAAGCTCATTAAAAAAATGCAAAAGTCGCTGTACGATATCCTAGCGCATCACACTGGTCAGACATATGAAAAGATAATGGAGGACTGTGATCGTGATAATTGGATGAGTGCAGAAGAGGCAAAAGCATACGGTTTGGTCGACGAGGTGTTAAGCCGGACGGAGCCAAGAAAGTAAACATGTTTTTCAGACAATGAAAAAAGGGAAAACGACACCGCCGCATTGTTCTTTTTGCGGAGGCAGTGAGGAGGATGTTGATATCCTCATTTCGGGTCTGGAGGCTCAGATTTGTGATGCTTGCGCGGAGCGGGCAGTGGAGATGGTTGATCATCATTTGGGTCCTGAGCATAGGAGGCGGGAGAACTCCTCTTCTTCTCGTGGATCTAAGTCATTTTCAGGTAGTATCAATTTAGTTCCTCCTAGGGAGCTAAAGACGTTTCTAGATAAGTACATCATCGGCCAAGATGAGGCAAAAAAGGTTCTGTCGGTAGCTGTTTATAACCACTATAAGCGAATCAAACAGCGAGAGGCGGGAAAGAAGATCGACAGTGACGTTGAGATTGAAAAGTCCAATGTGCTTTTCGTCGGCCAGACTGGAACTGGAAAAACATTGATGGCTCGCACCATTGCTCGCACTCTAAATGTTCCATTCACCATAGTTGATGCAACAGTATTTACGGAGGCTGGATATGTAGGAGAGGATATAGAAAGTATTTTAGCGCGTTTATTACAGGTATGCGATTACGATGTGGCAGCTGCTGAGCGGGGAATTGTTTATATTGACGAGGTTGATAAAATTGCCCGTAAGCAGGATAACCCAAGCATTACTCGCGATGTTTCTGGCGAAGGGGTTCAGCAAGGGTTATTAAAAATGTTGGAAGGTGCTGAGCTGTTGGTACCTCCTCAAGGTGGCAGGAAGCACCCAGATCAGAAGATGCTGAAAGTAAACACCCAAAATATTCTCTTTATTTGTGGTGGAGCATTTGATGGTATTGAAAAAATCATTGCTCGTCGGGTAAATACCAGTGTAATTGGCTATAGTAATCAACAGGTTGAAAAAGTTGATCGTGAAAACTTGTTGCAGTATGTTACGCATCAAGACATAAAGACGTTCGGACTAATTCCAGAGTTGGTGGGTCGTTTGCCGGTTATTGTACACCTCGATCCGTTGGATGTGGAGACATTAAGTCGGATTTTAACGGAGCCTAAGAATGCGTTATTAAAGCAGTACCAAGCACTGTTTGCCATGGAGGATATCGAGTTGATTTTAACAGATGACTGTGTTGCTTTTATTGCAGAGAAGGCACTTGAGTACAAATTAGGCGCCAGAGGGCTTCGCTCTTTATGTGAAGCCATTCTTACGGATGCAATGTATGATCCTGCGCCGTATATGAAGAGCAAGCAGTTGGTGATTGATCAACAATATGCGATGGATAAACTTGATCGCTCGCGGCTTTCAAAGCTAAGTATTGCTGTTTAAGGATAAAAAAAGAGTCTTTTGTAATTAAAGTTACTTAGGTTGTTGGATCTGCAACTAAATGCAAGGGCTCATTGTTTAAGTAAAACTAATTTCATACAAATTAATAAAAACATGGCACTTCAAGTAACTGATGCCTCCTTTGAGAGTGAGGTACTTCAAAGCGATAAACTCACCGTTGTTGATTTTTGGGCAGAATGGTGTGGTCCCTGCAAAATGATGAATCCTGTATTGGATGAACTTTCTAAAGAATTGGAGGGGCGGGTTGTTATTGCCAAATTAAACGTAGATGAAAACCCGGAGATTCCGACCAATCTGATGATTCGGGGTATTCCTACCTTTGTAATGTTTAAAGGTGGAAAAGAAGTTGGTCGTATTGTAGGTGCGCAGTCTAAGCAGGCGATGCTTTCTAAGATTGAGGCATTGGTATAAGCCTAGCACAATTTTGTAAGCAAGAGCCCAATACCCCATACTTTGGGATATTGGGCTTAATTGTTTTAGGCCATGTATTTTAATGCTGCTTTGATCATCTCCTCTACTCGCGCTGTTGTAGGTAGCTCTTTAGCAATTTGATTTAGGGCTTTTTGGACGGTAATACGATTAAAGCCAAGTGCTATCAATGCAGTCAGTGCCTCCTCTCTAGTCGTGTTGTTTGCGGCAGCTCCGGGTAATAAAACGGGGCCGTCAGGAGCCTCTCTGGTCATCTTATCTTTCAAGTCTAGAATAATTTGTTTGGCCGCCTTAGGGCCTATTCCCTTGGCCCGTTGAAGAATATGTGCTTGCTCTCCAATAATTGCGGCACGAATTTCATCAGCAGTCATAGAGGAGAGAAGTAGTTGGGCGGTAGATGGCCCAACCCCTGATACAGATATGAGGTGTACAAACATAGAACGTTCTACTTGGGTAGCGAAACCGAAAAGTGTATGGGCATCTTCTCGCACATTAAAGTGGGTGTAAAGAGTTGCCTTTTCCTTTCCTTGTAGCGCTGTATAGGTACTCAGAGGAATATGCAGGTGAAAGCCGATTCCATTGACCTCAAGTGTTAAAAATGCTGGTGTTAGGTGAGTAATTTCTCCTTTAAGGTATGCGTACATAATCTAAGCTAGTATTTAATTATCGGTCTTTAATTGGGGGGGCTGCTCGCGTTATTAATCGTATATAATCCAAGTGATTTTTTGGATAAATCCTTTATGCAAAGGTAATCTATTTAGAATGGATTGATTTAATTACAACTTTCATGGTACATACATTTACGTTTAACCCTTTTTCTGAAAACACTTACGTGCTCTACGATGAGTCGGGCGACTGTATTATTGTTGATCCTGGTTGTTACACGACGGTTGAAAGAGAGGAGCTCCGCTCCTTTATTGAGCGGGAGCGGTTGCGTCCAGTTCGATTAGTGAATACCCATTGTCATCTTGATCATGTGTTTGGAAATCGGTGGGTGAGTGAAACTTGGGGTTTATCTTTAGAGATTCATAGGGGTGAGTTGCCATTATTACAACGATTGGAGGATACAGCACGCATGTATGGAGTTCCAGGAGTGGAGGCCTCCCCGTTGCCCTCTAGGTATATTGAGCCAGGGGAAGAGATTTGCTTTGGGAATACCCGATTAAGAGTGTTATTTACCCCAGGGCATTCTCCTGCCAGTATTTGTTTTTATAATGAATTGGAGGAGTATGTGATTGCTGGGGATGTCCTTTTTTTAGAGGGGATAGGACGAACTGATCTGCCGGGAGGCGACTTCGATACCCTTATAAGCAGTATCCGACAGCAGTTGTTTGTTTTACCTGAGACAACGTTAGTTTACCCAGGTCATGGGCCTGCTACTACCATCCGACACGAAATGGAGTTTAATCCTTTCTTGTAATACTAGCTTAGGCTGGAAGGGGCTTCCCTATTTTGGTTGATTGAATAGTTTCTTAAATTATTAGGTGAGTAAATGAAAATGCACTACCTTTGCGGCGCGTCGGGCGACCAGCTCCTGCAAAACTCCCCCAGGGCAGAAATGCAGCAAGGGTATGTGGTTGAGCGGTGTGCCCGACGTTTTTGTTTACAAGATGGTTATCTTGTTTTTTCGGGAGCAAGTATATTCTTCAACTTGAGCATATTTTATGTTATTCTTTATTGATACGGCTAATTTAGGTGATATTCGCGAAGCTGCGGAGTTAGGGATATTGGATGGAGTAACAACCAATCCTTCTTTGATGGCGAAAGAGGGTATAAAAGGGGATGCAAATGTACTACGTCATTATATAGATATTTGTGAATTAGTTGGGGAGTCTCAAGATGTGAGTGCAGAGGTGATTTCTACTGATTTCAAAGGCATGGTGGAAGAGGGAGAGAAGTTGGCTGCTCTTCACGAGAATATTGTGGTGAAGGTTCCTATGACCCGAGACGGAATAAAGGCTATTTCTCATTTTACCCGTGCTGGAATACGGACAAACTGTACTCTGGTGTTCTCTGCTGGTCAAGCCATTTTGGCTGCCAAGGCTGGGGCTACTTATGTTTCTCCTTTTGTAGGTCGATTGGATGATATTTCCTGGGAGGGCATGAATTTGATTAAGGAAATTCGGGAAGTTTATGATATGGCTGGTTATACTACACTGATTTTGGCTGCTAGTATACGTAGTCCGCTTCATATTGTACAAGCTGCGAAGGCAGGGGCAGACGTGGTTACTTGCCCGCTTTCAGCTATGTTAGGGTTGTTAAACCACCCATTGACGGATATTGGGTTGGAGAAGTTTTTGGCGGATCACCGCAAGGCAAACGGATAAACTATATTAAGGAAATAATGTAATCGCAGGCTACATAGTGATTCACTGTGTAGCCTTTTTTTATTAGTTAAAACAGGGGAGCTTACAGTATGTCGGTTAAATTTGAAAACCTAATCATTGTTTAAAAATTATGTCGGTTTATTATTTTCAATCAATAGACTATTCCAAATAGTTTTTGGTATTATCTCTTTATATTGAGACAAGTTGTTTTTAATTGACAATGCCTTTTCTTCATTTCCCATTTCTTCAAAATGCTTGAACTCATAGTAGTGTCCCCAAAATTGGATAATTGGTTCTTCATCTGATTGAATCATCTTTAAGTCTTCAAGCAAAATATTTTTATAATGTGAATCAATCAATAATTGGCTTGTAGTTTTAAGAAGTGAATATTCAATATCACCTATCCTGCCTTTGTCAAGTAAGCGCTGCATTCTTTTTCTATCGGTAAAAAATACTCCTGACTTTGCTGGTAAGGTTGTTGCTAGAAATAACCCTGAAGATATGATACCGGTGATTCCAAGGCTAGCATTGAATATGCTATCAGTGGTACTAAATAAAAGCAGAAAAAGTGCTCCAAAAATTAGTGAAAATAATGGGCCAGCAATCAAAATATAGGCAAACTGCTTTTTCAGATTATTAGTGACCTTTTGGGGAGAAGTAGCAGCAATTCCGCCAAAAAATTGAATTTCTCTGTTGAAGTAAAATTTAACTTTACCATCTTCCCTTTTTATTCCTAGAAAAGCCACAACGAATAATTGCAATTTAAATCCCTGAATTAAACCGGCCATTAAATGACCTAATTCGTGCAAGAAAATAGCGAAGATGGGACATAGAATTACGGAGCTGAAAAAAATAAGATTTTCAAGAGGAGAGTCTGGAAATAGTTTAAGAATTAATTCTTTTGGAATTAAGTAATAGGCACCGAGCATTATTCCCATTCCCAATATAAGACCAATTAGACTTTCATTTAATGTTTTAGCTTTCATAAGATTATAAGAATATTCAATTCAAAATAAGTGAGAAAAATTAAACCTTAATTTCAAATTTACATAAACGGCGATTTTCAAATATAATCCCCTTACTTTTTTCAATTTGACACGAAGTTCAACCCTTCAATTTCCAATTAGTCACAAACTCAATTATCGCATTGTAGCTGCATCTTTCTCGGGTAAGGGGAGCAACAATGATAAAAGGTTATACTTTTGTAGTGTAACCTTTTTTATGTTTTATGGATAAGCTAGTTCAATTCCTTAAAAAGTACCGAAATGAAGTCATTGTGGGCGTACTTGTTTATCTCTTCTTGATTTTCAGAGATGTAATTAAGTCCTTTTTTTAAAATTGTAGAAACTTCATCCCTTCATTTTCCTGATTGTCACATACTCGATCATTGCATTGTAGCTGCATCTTTCGTCTGTAAGGGGACCATGTTGTGTTTTTGCATAACAAGAACACAGCATAGCGTAACAAGGTGGAGTTATTCAATAGTAATTTTTGCGATTCTGTCACCAACCTGGAGTTGGTGAACGATATTCATACCTTTTGTTACGCGTCCAAACAAGGTGTATCTTCCATCGAGGTGCGGGGTTGGACTATGTGTAATAAACCACTGGGTTGATTCAGTGTCAAAACCAGCGGACGCCATACCCACCATACCTTCATCTTCATACCATAAAGGACCGATTTCAGTTCTGATTGTATAATCCTTTGCTCCGTATCCATCTCCTCTAGGGCATCCGTCCTGTACAACAAAGTTAGGAACTACCCTATGGAATGTTTTATTATCGAAAAAGCCTTCTTTGGCTAGATTAATAAAGTTGAGTACGGATGCAGGGGCTATTTCTGGATAAAAACGTATTTCGAATTCGCCTTTTGATGTTTGAACGATGGCTCTCGTATCTGGTTTATAAAGATTATAAGAGGCCCATTCTATGGGATGGTTAAAGGATGGTTTTGTTGGTTTAGAGCTTGGTTGACCTGTAAAGTAAGCGATCGTTTTTTCAAGTGCTTGGTAGGCCTCAATATCTCTTGGCATTTTTAATCCTTTCAGGCTTTCTTGCCAATTGGTTACTCTTGCAGAGTCTCTGATTGTAATGAAGTTGGGGGCGTTAGCTAGAAAGGCAGGAGCTGCTTCTGCAATAATACCTGGATCATTTGTTGCGATCAACTCTCGAAGATAGTAGTACAAATCTTTACGGGCACCTCTAGCACCTTCTCCAAATGCAGCATAGAAGTTAGGTCGTTCACAAATCAACCGAATACACTCTGCTGCTGCTGATTTGACAGCAGGGTGTGTTGCCAACTTTCCTTTTTCATATATCCAGTTGTATTGCCAAGGGAATTCGGCGAGTCCCCTAAGGCAGGCAGCTTGTTCGTATGGGTTTTGGGACTGAAGAAACATTTCCCTTAAGCGATAGTTGACAAAGTCTTTTGATTCGGGTTTGCTCCTTCCGCTCAGCCATTTATTGGAGGCGTGGAACAGGGCTACCCTACTTTGCCAATAAAGTGATTCGTTCTCACGAGCGATTCTCCAGTAATAGTCTCCATCTTTTTCGTTTCCATTCTGGATAAAAAAGCTGGCTGCCACTTTTGAAATATGTTGATTAGAATCTGCAATAAATGGAACTACCAGTTGGCGGACCGTATCGTAAGGGAACTTTGCGAGTGCATTGATTAGGTTACATTTAACTCTCCAGTCAGATTCTGTTTTAAGGGCATTAGATAGAAGGCGGAAGGACGGGCCGGTTGTAGATTTACCGAGGGCAGTTGCTAGGGCCATTCGGATATCGGGGTCAATTGCTCTTACGAATGCTGCAGCCATTACAACAGCCTGAGTGCTGTCAGGGCTTATATCCACAGTTCTTGCCAAGTAGTGGGTTGCCATTAATCGGGCAGATTCTGGTATCTGTTCATCCGCGGCATATCGGATCATTAGGTCAGTAGCTAGTGGATCGGTGATTTTTCGTTGACCGAAACGGTAGATTGCTCTACATTGACCAAGGAGCAGCAGCGTATCCGTTGTTTTATAGGTACTAATCGAAGCCATATTTTTGAGGCTATTGATTGTTCCGCATTTACCAATTGCCTCTAAAACCACAGCGTTGAACCGTTGGTGTTGGGATAGCGAATCGTCGGACTGGAAGCTATTTATCAGCTTATTTTCTGCATTTGGGGTTCCAATCTGACCAAGTGAAAATGCTGCTGCAATCCGCACATCCTCGACCGGGTCTTTTAGTAATTTTGAGAGGGGTTCTACGATGGAGGAATCGCCGAAGGTAGTAAAGGAGAGAGCTGCTAAGTATCTTGCTGTTGCATCCGGTTCGTTGAAATATGCTAGGAGACTATCGATTTCCTGTCGGTCACGGAAGTTATAGATTCGTTGAAGCCGTTTGTTATTTAGATCGATATTCACCTTATCGACAGGTCCTGATTTGCGGTTAGGATCCGGGGGGACACAGGATGGGAGGAGCGAGGAGGCCAGGATAAACCAGAAAAACCAGTAGCGCATATAATTTAGGTTATTTTGAGGGCAAAGTTAGCAAATATTGGTTCAATAAGGGTTGTCTCGATTGTATCGGGTATTTATTAGTTCATAGGGATGGGTTCATTTATTGGCTGAGCGTTGGAGTTTGTGGTAGATACGGTTCTATTGTGATTTGTGGGGGATGGTTGGTTCAAGGTTTGTAATAATAATCCGGAAGGTGGTTAACGGCAGATGCAGGATTTTCCATACTTTTGTCTGACTAACAATATAAAAACATTTTATTTTCATGCCTATTTATCATAAACTAGGGAAAGTACCTTCCAAACGGCATGTTGTTTTCGAAAAGCCTGATGGTGGTCTTTATTATGAGCAGCTTTTCGGTACGGTTGGATTTGATGGTATGTCTTCCCTTTTGTATCAGATTCATCGTCCGACGATGGTCAAGTCCATCGGGGAGGTTTTAGATGTTCGTCCCAAGATTGCGGTGCAGCATAATATGAAGGCGATGCTATTGAAGGGATTTCAGATTGCTCCCAAGGATGATTTTTTGGAGAGTCGCGAACCTCTATTAGTGAACAGCGACATTTACGTTGGTCTGGCTGCCCCTCGGAAATCGCTTCGTGATTATTTTTATAAGAATGCGGATGCGGATGAATTGCTATTTGTGCATCGAGGGACAGGAACATTGAGGACTTTTTTAGGCAATATCCGGTTTGAGTATGGTGATTACCTTGTGATTCCAAGGGGGATGATTTATCAGATTGAATTTGATACCACGGACAATCGGTTGTTGTACGCTGAGTCATTTCATCCGATTTATACACCGAAACGGTATCGAAACTGGTTTGGACAGTTGTTAGAGCATTCGCCATTTTGTGAGCGCGATTATAAATTGCCTGAACACCTTGAGACCTATGATGAAAAGGGAGAGTTTTTGATTAAGGTTAAAAAGCAAGGTCAATTACACCATATGGTATATGCTTCGCATCCATTTGATGTAGTAGGTTGGGACGGATATAATTTTCCGTATGGATTTTCTATACATAACTTTGAACCCATTACTGGTCGAGTGCATCAACCTCCACCGGTTCATCAAACTTTTGAAACGAGTGCGTTTGTGGTTTGTTCGTTTTGCCCTCGACTATACGACTATCATCCGAAAGCGATACCTGCGCCTTATAATCACTCCAACATCGATTCGGACGAGGTGCTTTATTATGTGGATGGGGACTTTATGAGTCGCAATAATATTGAACAAGGCCATATTACGTTGCATCCGGGAGGTATTCCACACGGACCGCATCCTGGTGCTTACGAGCGGAGTATTGGTCAGAAAGAGACCCATGAATTAGCGGTAATGATAGACACGTTCAAGCCATTTCAGGTAACTGAGAATGCTCTTAGGATAGATGACGGCAAGTATTATCAATCCTGGATGGAGTAATTGAGATAACATTAAAAAGCCCGGCCTGAATTTTCAAGTCGGGCTTTTTAAGTGTAATGCATTACTACAAAGTGGTGATTAGTCCTGCTTGTAATGTCGTTGAATGTGTGGTTGAGGCTTCAGGGCCAAATCCTTTTCCGACTATTTGACGGCGATAGATGGGTTCTGCGTAGGCAATTAGACGCGGTGATAGTTGGCGTTCATATCGAATGCCAGCATCAACTGACGCAAAAAAGTTATCTTTAAGTTGGCCGTTATCTAGTAAGCCAGCTACGGAAGGCAGTGTTGGGTTGCCAGGCAAGCTTGATCCTTGAGGAGGGTTGGGATAGGGTATGTGGCGGTAGGTAAAAGATTTGGATGCGGCGATTTGTGCAGTCCCACCTACTGTAGTGTGAAGGCTATTTTTACCCCAGCGGGTGATTTGTCGTGTTGCTTTTACGGGTATTGATACTACTGAGGCCTTTACTTGATCGGCACTTATCCCAAATGTTTGGTCTCCTTGTTGGTATAGCTCGAAGACATCTGTATCGGTTTTTTGTGTAAGCTGGGAGTAGGCCGCGCCTAGTTCAAGCCTCCAATTTCCCTTTTTAGCAGCCACAGCCAGACCTGCTAGAGGGGCGGTGGTTGATGTAGTGAATCCGTTTTGTGTGTGTAGGTTAAACCTTTGTACACCGGAGTATGCAATTAGCTGCAACTGTTTAGCTTTGTTTTTTCGCATTAGGTGAGGTGTAATCACCCATGGAATGTTTGTGGGCTGGTTATGTTGGTTTGGCAACTGGAAGCCAAGTGCTTGGAGCAGAGCAAGCGGGACCACCTTAGAGGATCCCGCGCTGACAGGATCCGTTTGAGAAAGGTTGGTTTGGATTGGAAAGATTAATGGGTTATGGTCGGGGTAAGGGGTCTCATTAGAAATAGCAGTTACGCTATTGATCGAATATGACGAGCTTTGGGAAAGCGGGGTATTGGATGCGTTTAGGGCATGTATTGTTTTGCCAGTTAAGGGTTTTTCTACCTTCGCCATTGGAATTTCGTTGTTGGTAGGAATTTTGTTTACTGGCATTTTAAAAGGGTAAACATTGTCATGGATAAGGTTATTAAAGTTTGCGGCAAAAAGTAGAATAATTGCTGCTTCAGCTACTTTAATAAACCTTATACGTTTTATTGTAGTGTTTTGAGTGAGTTGTTTTGCCATTTTATTCCAATGGCTGTATTGATAGGGTGCTTCTAATTCTTGGAGTGCTGTCCTCAGTTGTTGATCAAAAAGTGCACTATTTTTTTCAGTATGTAGGTCCTGTAAGGGTGTGCCGGCTTTTTCGTCTAATTTTTGACGGAGCGCTTCCCAAGAGGTTGGGTCGTATGCCTCTTCCAAATTTTGGAGGGAATCGGCTATTTTTTGATCAAAAGTAAACTTATTCATGGATGCAGGTGGTTCGGATGATTATTAATAGGGGTTATTTAGGTTCGAACTCCATTCGTTTAGCGAGAAAATAATCCTGAAGTTTGGTTCGGGCTTTTACGAGGTTACTTCTGGATGTGCTCTCTGTTATTTGTAACGCCTCGCCAATTTCTTTATGTGAAAATCCTTCGATCACATATAAGTTAAACACTGCCCTGTAAGCAGGAGATAGTGTTTGTACAGCATCGAGGATTTCTTTTTCTGTTAAATCGCTAAGTGCATCTGGTTGAGCGTCATCGGAGATGGAGTAGGCTGTTTCGATATCTTCTGTTCTTCGTCTCACTTGTCGGCGGTGGTGGTCAATGCAATTATTCACGACTACGGTGCGCATCCAGGCTACAAGTGAGGTTCCGGCTTTATAGCGTGTGATATTTTGGAATATTTTGATAAATCCCTCATGAAGAAGGTCAAGCGCTTCATCACGCGACCCTGCGTAGCGAAGGCAAACACCCATTAGCTTGCCGTAGTGTTCTTCGTACAAGCGTTGTTGTGCCCAGCGTTCTTCACGTGCTAGTGCGGTAATAAAGTCTTGCTCAACTCGTTCCAAGTCTAGGGCGAAATCCATAGATTGATTTCTGGAGGAAAGTTAGTAATAAAATAAATAATATCGTCTGATTGGAGCAGACTTCTTCTAATAACGGATAGGAGGTTAAAATAGCTGCCATTTGAACAAAAATAGTGAATCATTCTTCCTTTGATGGAGAATTTACTGTTTTACAAAGTTGCTGGACGGAATGATTGGCGAAAATTGAGATTATTGATCTTCAAGAGAGGGTATTTTAGTTGGTACAATTAATAAACTTGTACTTTTGTTTTTAGGTGTATTTATTGAGACAGCTTCTTTCTGATAAAATGGAGGGGGCTATTGTTGTGTTGAATTATTTAGAAAAATTTACAAAGTGATGTTGATCAATAATGTTTGGAGGAGACGTCTATTTTTCCTCATAAGTTTGTTGAATAGCCTATTCTTGTTAAATGCTCAGGATACGGAGACTAGGATTAATTTGTTGTTGGCTAAGATGACAGTAGAGGAGAAGATTGGGCAGTTGAATCAGCTGCCCGGAGATCTAATGACGGGTTCAGATGTGGGCAAAGAAGACTTATTGGCGCAAATTCGAGCGGGTAAGGTTGGGAGTGTACTAAGCCACACCAATTTTGAGCAAAAAATTATTCTCCAGCGAGCTGCAGTTTCTGAAAGCCGGCTGGGTATTCCATTACTTTTTGGTTTTGATGTTATTCATGGTTATAAGACTATATTCCCTATTCCATTGGCACAAGCTGCCAGTTGGGACATGCGTGCGATCGAGGAGGTTGAGCGAATAGCAGCGCGCGAGGCATCGGCAGACGGGCAGCATTGGACCTTTTCCCCCATGGTCGATGTTTCGAGGGACCCCAGGTGGGGGCGTGTTATGGAGGGTTCTGGAGAGGATCCGTATTTGGGTGGTAAGATTGCAGAGGCCAGGATAAAAGGATTTCAAGGGGATGATTTGGGTCAAAGCAACACGATTGCTGCTTGTGCCAAGCACTTTGCGGGTTATGGCTTTTCGGAGGCAGGAAGGGACTATAATACAGTGGATATGAGTGAGCAGCGGTTGCGGGAGGTGGTTTTGCCGCCATTTAAAGCTGCCGCAAAGGTTGGTGTGGCTACTTTCATGAATGCGTTTAATACACTCAATGGGGTACCAGCCAGCATGAACAAGTATTTGATTACGGATATTCTGCGAGGCGAATGGGCTTGGAGCGGGTTGGTAGTGAGTGACTGGAATTCTTTTGGGGAGACAATTGTTCATGGTGCAGCAGCTGACGATGTTGATGCTGCATCCAAATGCTTAAGTGCGGGTAGTGACATGGATATGGCGGGAGGGACCTTTCAGCGTGGATTAAAAAAAGCATTGGAGGGCAAACGAATCTCCATGCAGCAGCTTGATGAGGCAGTACGTAGGGTGTTGCGTTTAAAGTATAGTTTAGGCTTGTTTGATAATCCATTTTTGTATTTAGATGGGGAAAGGAGGTTAAAAGAACTTTCTCAACCAGTGTACCGAGAGACGGCTAGGTCAATAGCCGCTAGCTCCATGGTCTTGCTCAAAAATCAAGGTAAAATTTTACCTATTCGACCTGCAGCAGGTCTAAAAAAGAAAATTGCAATTGTAGGACCGATGGCTGATAGCAAAACGAATAAGGACTATATGAGTTTTTGGACCTTGGGTTTGGGGATGCAGTATTATGACTCCACCCAAGTTGTGACTCCCGCGGAAGGATTAAAGCCGGTATTAGAAAATATGGGTTATGAAGTGTTGGTTCGTCCTGTTTGTACAGCAGGAGATTGTGATGAGAAGTCGTATGCGATGATGATTGAAACGGCCAGGGAGGCCGACATAATTATTGCCTGTGTGGGTGAGCGAGGTTTGGATTGTGGAGAAAGCAAGTCTGTGGCTAGTCTTGATTTGCCTCGAAATCAAGAAGGGTTACTAAGGCTTTTGGGCCGTTTTGGGAAACCTGTTGTGATGGTGCTATTTAACAGTCGACCAATGACTTTTGAATGGGCATCGGAGAATATACCGGCTATTTTGGTGGCTTGGCAGCCAGGGTTTGAGACTGGGAATGCGTTAGCAGATGTTTTGACGGGCAGGGTAAACCCTTCAGGCAAGCTTCCGATGACTTTTCCTAGGAAGGTGGGCCAGGTTCCAATCTATTACAATCATTTAAGGACAGGGCGTCCTCAGGCCTCTTTTGGTATGCCTTTTACTAGTGGGTACTTGGATGTGTCTGCCACTCCTGCGTATCCTTTTGGTCATGGTCTTAGCTACACGGAGTTTCAGTATTCCGATATTACAGCCACTAAACCAACATTGGAGAAGGGAGAGTCGTTGGCCGCGTCAATATCCGTTACGAACGTCGGTGAACGGGTAGGGAGTGAAGTGATTCAGTGTTATATACAAGATCTTACAGCGGAAGTGGCGAGGCCAGTGAAAGAGTTAAAGCGATTTTTAAAGATTACGCTAAATCCAGGTGAAACGAAGAAGATCCAATTAAAGATCAGCCAAGAAGATCTTTCTTACTGGGATAATGAACTGCGATTTAGGGTAGATCCAGGGAAGTTCAAATTGTTTATTGGTGGAAGTTCTGAAGCCGTTAAAGAGGCTGATTTTGAAATAAAGAGCATTAAAAAATAATAAAACGGAATAAAATGGAAGCTGAAGAACCAGGGCACTTATCCCCTACCCTTGCTGAATTGCAACAGATGGTGGATGATTGGATTCGTACGGTGGGTGTTCGCTATTACAACGAATTAACGAATACAGCCCTTTTAATGGAAGAGGTTGGGGAGGTTGCCAGATTAATGGCAAGGATATATGGAGAACAATCGTTTAAATCTTCTGAGAGAGAAGCTATGGCTCCTCAGGAGTTAGCAGGGGAGATGGCTGACGTATTATTCGTGCTGGTTTGCTTGGCAAATCAGACGGGAGTAGATTTAGGGCGGGCTGTAATAGCTAATATGGAGAAGAAGGCAATACGGGATGCTGAAAGGCACAAAAACAATTGGAAGCTACAAGGTTAGATGGAGGATCTATGCCTTGTAGCTTCTAATTAGTTATTTTGCGAAGATAGAAATGGCGGTTCCGCCACCAGGGGCCAAGTGGAGATTAATTTTGTCGCCTTTTTTGACCATTTTTTTAGTTACTTCTACAGGATATGGGTTGTTTACGTAATGGGAATCAGGGCCGTCTGCGTAGATTACCGCTTCATAGTTTTTTGCGGGGTCTAAAAAATCAAGATTAATTTCGAAGGCTCTGCTTTCTTCATCTGTTATACTACCTATGAACCAATTATCGGATTTCTTTTGTTTTCGTGCAATGGTTAAATAATCTCCGATAGCAGCATTTAGGACATGGGTTTCTGACCAATCTGCTGGAACGTACCGAATAAATTGAAATACTTCTGGTCGTTTTTCGTAGTTTTCAGGCAAGTCTGCTGCCATTTGTAGAGGAGAATACATCGTCACGTACAAAGCGAGTTGGTTAGCGACCGTTGATTGGATGAATTCTTTTTTGTTTGGGTCATAGTTGTTCATCCGCGTTTCAAAGATGCCTGGGGTGTAGTCCATGGGTCCTCCGAGCAGTCTTGTAAAAGGTAATGTCAGTACGTGGGATGGATTATTCCCCTTGCTCCAAGCATTGTATTCCATTCCTCTTGCCGCCTCGTTGGAAACCCAGTTCGGCCAGGTCCTTTGTAATCCACTAGGTCTGGAGGCTTCGTGTGCATTTACCATTATTTGATAGTTAGCGGCATTTTGGGCAACACGGACCAAATGATTATTAAACCATTGACCATCGTGCCACTCCTTTTTAGGGTAGAGGTAGCCCACATAACCGGTCTTAACGGCGCTCATTTGATTCTTTTTCATATATTGGAAAGCGGCATCCATTTGTCGCTCGTAGCTTGGTACTGCGCCAGAAGTTTCATGGTGCATAATTATGCTAACCCCTTTTGATTTTGCGTAGTTTGCCAATTCATTTATGTCGTAATCTGGATAAGGTTGAGTAAAGTTAAACACCTCTTCTTTGCCGCTATTAAACCAATCCTCCCAGCCAACATTCCAGCCCTCTACCAAAACACCTTGGAAACCATACTTTGCTGCAAAGTCAATGTATCTTTTCACATTTTGAGTATTGGCGGCATGGGTGCCAGTAGGTTTTCCTGACTTGTCTGAATAGTGCCAGGAGCCTTTGCCCACGTGCATTTCCCACCATACACCTACGTATTTTGTCGGTTTTATCCAACTCAGATCCCCTGTGATTTTACAGGGTTCATTAAGGTTAAGAATGGTTCTGTTTTCAAGCAAGTGAGCAGCGGAATCGTCTATAAGAATAACTCTCCAAGGAGTATGAAAGGGTAGTTTGTTCTTGGAGATAATTGCTGGATTTGTTGTTGGGATAACGGTTGCTTTTAGCAGTAACTTTTTACGATCTACATTGAGGTGTAATGCCCCATAATCGACTAGTGCTGCTTCTGCAATGGCTAGATGGAGGCCCTTTGAGCTACGGAATGCTACCGGTGTTTGTACTGCATGAATATCGGGGATGTATTGATTAAATGGTTCTATATCGGTTAAGTGTTTTGTTGCATCGATTTTGCTTAAAAGGGATTGGGTATAGGTATGTTCATTCGAGTCCCAGTCAGAGGGTGCCCACCAGGTAGTATAATCTTCTGCGAGTTGGAACTCGGTAAATTCACGAATTACCGATAAAGAGTCAGCTCCTTGATGATCAAACTCATATCTGAATCCGATCCCATTGTTGAACGCTTTAAAGTGAAGTTTCAATTTGTGTTTAGAGGGTGTTTCCAGGTGGAGGAGAAGGGCATTGTGTTGATCTTGGATATATGCCTCCTCTCCCAAAACAGGCATCCAAGTTGAGTCAACTTGGTAGAATTGCACATTGGTCAGGCTGAGTTGTTTGGAAAAGTCTTGAAGGGATGTTAATATTCCAAGTTTAGAGCTTGGCAGGACTTTTTTCCCTTTTCGGGAGATGGAGTAGGATGGTTTTCCATCTTTGTCCAACTTAAAGTGTAGGGCTAAAGAGTGATCAGGGGAGTAAAGTGTTTTTGATTGTGCATCCAGTTGAGAGGTTGAGATAAGTAGACAAATTAGGAGTAGATAGATACGCATAGAAGCATTTTTTTGAAAAAAACAAAGATAGGTCTTACAAAGAAAGTACATGTTGGGCTTTCTTGTTTGTTTTCAGAAAAGCTTCATTCTAGCTTTGTTGAGGTAAAAAGGAAGCTAGGTAAAGGTAGGGAATACTTACAGCAGTAGGTTTGGGTATGGATGACTTAGATTACGTTCGGGGGTAAAATTTTGTTGTTTGGCGCTGTTGGTTTGTCGTTTAAAAAAGAATTGTTACCTTTGGTCGATAAAAAAAGCAGCTCTTGATGAAGAACTGCTTTCTGTGTCATGGGATTATAGTTTAATAAACACTCTTTCTTGGGAGTGTGTGTGGAGAGGTGGCCGACCCTACCCCCCAGTGGAACCGGCCCCTCGCCACGGATTTAAGGTCACTATTGACCCTATTCGATTATCGGTTTCTAGCCTTGAAGAACTATCTCAGTCTTCAGTTTGCGGGAGAAAATCGGGCAATTACCGTGCCAAAGTTCGAATTAATTAAATTTTTCTTGATATGTCTTTTGATTTTTTTGCTTGAGCCATGTAGCCAGTGAGGCGTTAAGGGCCAGTGCAGTGGTGGTTAGCATTAATAGCTCCAGGTTTAGGTTTAAATCTTTGATTAGCAGGGTAAAGGTAATCAATAAAAGATTAAAGAAAAGAATAATTAATGTGGCTTGAATATGAGATTTCCCTCCTTTTAGTAGCTGATGATGGATGTGATTTTTATCCGCTTTAAAGGGGGACTTTCCTTGAGCGATACGCAAGGCAAACACCCTCAGTGTATCGTAAATAGGGAATAAGAGTACAGCTAGGGCAACAATAGGTGCGTTGGGAATAAACCAGGGGTTAATTCCCTCCCCGGATTTATTGAGTGAAATAAATTCCAGGGCCATGACTGCGCAGAGTACTCCAATCAGCATAGACCCGGTATCTCCCATAAAAATTTTAGCGGGTGTTGCATTGTAGTGTAAAAACGCAACGATTGCACCGGCCAGTGCAACGGCTACCACGGCCCACTCAAGGTGTCCTGCTAGAAAAAACCAACTACCAAAAAAAAGGGTTCCCATTAGCGCCACCCCACCGGCGAGGCCATTAATCCCGTCAATTAGGTTATATGCATTGATAATTCCCACAATTGCGATGACGGAAAAGATAAACTCAGCGGGACGATCAAGTTGATGAATACCAAATATGCCCCACAAGTTATTCAAGGAAACCTTTGCTTTTTCCACTAAGATAACAGCAGCTAGAAGCTGAATCATTAGTTTTTTTACTGGGGGTATTGGTACGAGATCATCGCGAGAGCCAATAAGAAACAATAAGATAATAGCTCCAAGAATGTACTGTAGTTGACCAAAATAGTCGGTTGGAGTCCATAAGATTATGCTAACGATGGCACCACCAAACATGGCGATTCCACCTAAAGAAGGGGTAGGTTGTTCATGCGAGCTACGGGTATTAGGTAGGTCGTAAAGTTTGCGGCTGGTTGCAACGGTAATAATTGCAGGGACAGCGACAAACGTGATAATAAAGGCTGTGATAAAGCTCAGAATAAGAACAAACATACCTTGTTGGAGGTGGCAATCGCTATTGAATTGGTGTTTGGGGCCGTTTATAGGCGAGTAGGTGAATGTTTTAATTGGCTGATATGTTCTAAACGCAGTATTGAAAAAGCTAGTATATTTTTTACTTAATCAACCTGAATTTGAACAGACAGGACTTTATTCTATGTGTCTGCAATTAGTTATTTAAATAATCGCTGATTTTTTCTGGCTCAACTAAGTTTGGGATTGTTACCTGAAGTTTGGGGTATTGTTTCATTGCTTGCTGGATCGTGAACAGTGCGTTGGGGTTTCTAGCCCAGGCACGTCGGGCTATTCCATTATTTACATCCCAAAACAGCATTGATTCTATTTTCTTTTCTGCTTCGATGGATCCATCTATGACCATGCCGAACCCCCCGTTTATTACTTCTCCCCACCCTACTCCACCTCCATTGTGTAGGCTTACCCAAGTGGCTCCTCTGAAGGAGTCCCCAATAACGTTTTGAACGGCCATATCTGCGGTGTACCTTGAACCGTCGTAGATGTTAGCGGTTTCGCGGAAGGGAGAGTCAGTTCCGGAGACATCGTGATGATCTCTACCGAGTACTATAGGGCCCTTTATGAGGCCGGTAGCGATGGCTTTGTTAAAGGCCTTTGAAATACGCATTCTTCCTTCTGAATCGGCGTAAAGTATGCGAGAGAGGGATCCGACAACGGGTAAGTTGTTGGCAGCACTTTCGATCCAAATAAGATTATCCCTGATCTGCCCTTTTATTTCATCGGGTGCTTCTTCTAGCATTTCGCGTAATACGTCAGCAGCGATTGCGTCGGTTGTTTGCAAGTCTGAGGAATCTCCAGAGCAGCACACCCAACGGAATGGCCCAAAACCGTAGTCGAAGCATAACGGCCCCATAATATCTTCTACATAAGAGGGGTATCGGTAGGGTGAGGATGTTACACTGATTTCTCCAGGAGCTAAGGGGGTGCTCCCTGGCTTAAAGACATCTGCACCCACATCGCCGGCCTCTTTCAGGAAGGCATTACCGTAATCCCAGAAGTACATTCCACGCTCTACCATGATATTGACCGCTTTGGCATGCCGCCTAAGTGTTTCGGCAACCGCTTCCATAAACCTCGGTTTATTCGTGATCAATAACTCTTTTGCCTGCTCGAAGGTTAAGCCCGCGGGGGTATACCCACAATCATGGATATTATGGCAGCTCGTTTGATCTGAACCTAAGTCAACATGAATTTTTTGCACAACAAATTCCTCCCAAAGTTCCACGATGTTCCCGTGAAATACCAGAGAGACGGCCTCTTTTGCTGCTCTTGCCTCTTCTATCCGATTGATTAGAAGTGTTGGGGACAAGAATACATTTTCCCTCAGGATATAACCATCTGTAATACGCTGTTCAACTGCGTCAGGATCGATTTCTGCAATGACACCAACACATCCTGCAATGACAGCTGCTCTTGCTTGAGCTCCCGACATCCCTCCAAGTCCACTGGTCACGAATACTCTACCTTGTAGGTTATCGGTACCGAGGCCCATTTTCCGACCGGCGTTAAGCAGGGTAATAGTTGTTCCATGCACGATTCCTTGCGGCCCAATGTACATAAATGATCCAGCCGTCATTTGGCCATACTGGGTGACGCCTAGAGCATTAAATCGATTCCAATCTTCTTTTTTTGAATAGTTTGGAATCATCATGCCGTTGGTAACAACTACCCTTGGTGCACCGGGATGGCTTGGAAAAAGCCCCATAGGATGACCTGAGTAGAGGACCAACGTTTGCTCATCTGTCATAATGGACAGATAGCGCATGGTGAGCAGGTACTGTGCCCAATTTTGGAAGACGGCTCCGTTTCCACCGTAAGTAATAAGCTCATGTGGATGCTTTGCCACTTTTGGATCCAGATTATTCTGGATCATTAGCATGATAGCGGCAGCCTGTTTACTTTTCGCAGGATAAGCGTCAATTGGTCTGGCGTACATTTCATATTCCGGCCGAAAGCGATACATGTAAATACGGCCGAATCTCTTTAGCTCTTCTGCAAACTCTCTTGCCAGCTCTGGGTGCCATGCGGTAGGAAAATAGCGCAGTGCATTTTGAATTGCTAAAATCTTTTCTTCCTCTGACAGAACACCTTCAACAAGACGAACAGGAGCATGACTTACCGTGGGATCATAAGGTTTAGGCGTTGGTAGTTCAGAGGGGATGCCCTCGATTATTTGATCTTTAAAAGTGGTCAATGTCATAGGTAATAAACGAATTGAACAAAGGTGTGCCGTCAGATCAGCTGGTACTGGGACAAACTCTCCGGCATTAAACCCAACAGAATACCTGCCAGCAAAAGGAAAAAGAACACTTCTGCGACCAACTTGTTTCGGATGGACAGAAAACTGAGGGCGAGAAAAGCTCCAAAGGCGCTTGAGGCCAGGAGGATATGCGAGAAGTCAAATACTCTGTTGAAGAGTATAGATAGCATGGTTCCAAATAGTAGCCAGAACAAGATATTGTTAAATTTTTGCACTTGAATAAGCCGTTTCCGGTAATAAGTGCTAGCGCTTAACAAAAGGATGCTGAAAAATATGGCTAGTATGACTACTGAAACCCAAAAGTGGATATCGATTATTTCTGGTTGAATAGTAAGCCAGTTGAATATTACTGTCAGATCTAACCCCGGAGGGTTTTGCGTAAAAAGTAGATCCATACCCCAACCTATTATCCAAGGGGTTAAAACAGCCACAATATAGCTAGCCACTTCTGCTAATTTGAGGGTGCGTAAACTGAAAATGGCTATGAGGAAGAAAGGTGTTAACCAAAGGCTTGGCAGGTAAAACAAACTAGCTATTCCAATTAGCAGACCAGTATCAAAGATGGTTAGGGTGATGTCATTTGATTTATGGATACTAAAAATACGCTGGAGAATTAAGGGGATCCCAGTGGAGGCAACCAATGCTGGGGAAAGATACTGAAAGTCGTTGATTGAGGACATCACAACAATCGTAAAAAGGGCTGGGAACCAGTTTCTATCTGGATTAATACGGCTTTCATTGGCCAGCCATTTTACCAGTAAGGCCTGCGAAAAGACCAATACAGTGGCTAAGCTTGCAGATAAAAGGGAAGATTGGATGGCTGTAGAGAAAAGTAGCCTGTACAATACACCTGCGTTTTCTGGCAGGGAAGGTTGATAATCCAGCCATCCCGCGAATGCCGGGAAGCGAAGCAATACGGTTAAAAGAGCTAAAAAAAAGACCGTATAAAGTTGGTTATTGCGAAATAATCCTAACACTTTGCAAAGTTACGTCAATATTTAGGAATCACTATAGAAATCGTACTTCCTTTCCCAGGCTCACTTTGTAGTCCGACCTTCCATCCATGTTGTTTGCAGATTTCGCGCACATAAAACAGCCCTAATCCAAATCCTTTTACGTTGTGGACGTTGCCAGTGGAGACACGGTAAAACTTATCAAATACGCGCTTCTGATGCTCCTTGTTTATACCTAAGCCGTTGTCTTCCACAAATAGTCGCACCCCTTCTGTATCCTGATGAAGTCCAATTTTAATTTCTGGAAGGGTATTCGGTTTTGAGTATTTAACTGCATTGTCAACCAGGTTGTGGAGGATATTCGTGAGGTGGAGGCGATCTGCCCACACCTCAATTGGTTGGTTACCCAAATCGAGAAAAAGGCTGCCTTTTTTTTCACTGATTTTTAATTCGAGTGAAGGGGAAATATTATTAATCAACTCCTGCAAGTTGATCCGCTCTTTATTAAGCTCAATGTTTTGCCGATCAATTTTTGCTAGCTGGAGTACTTTTTCGACTTGCGTATTAAGTCTTAAGACTTGTTCTTTTATTATACCAGCATATCTGGAAAGTCTGGCATCCTGTTGTATTTTTTCATTTTGAAGAAATACATCTGTTGAAATCTGTATGGTTGAGATGGGTGTTTTAAACTCATGCGTCATGTTATTAATAAAATCACGCTGGAGTTCTGAAAGTTGTTTCTGTCTTAAAATCACGGACATGGAGTAGATAAAGAAGGCGGCTGTGGTAATCATCAAAACAGAGAAAAAGATGACTAACCACATGTTGCTCAGCAAACTAACATTTTTTTCGGGGAATCGTACTCCGAAGTAATAAATAAAGTCGCTGTCGTAAAGAGCGGGAAGTGGGGCTCCAACACCACTTTCATTAAAGACAAAGCCGGTTTTTACGTAACGAATTGTTTTGCCAGCGACCATTTGATTGCTAGAGCAGTCAAAGATTCCGTAATGAAAGTCTTTTTTTAGGCCCTGATTTTCAAGTGATTCGCTCAGGTAGTGTTCAAGGTCTCCAGCGTTGAACTGGTTATTTATATTAACTACGTAATAATTGGAATAGGGCTGAACGATTAGGTTTTTGGACGGCAGCCTAAAAGGAGGATTGGAGGTCATACTTAATTTGTTGGCAGTATCCAACAAAGCTTGAAAGACCTTTCGATTGAATTCGCGTTCTTGGAGGTCATAGCTTAGCAAAACCCAATACGTTTGAACGGCTAGGAGGCTGATAATCGCGAAAGCTCCCAATAAAATAACTCTTCGTATGATGGCGTTCGTCATGTTGCAAAGTTACAGTTTTTCGACGCATCCATCTACCTTTGCAGTATGTCTAGATTTGGATCTCTTTTGGCGGTACAGGCGGCACTACTAAATGGTGAGATTACCTGTTGTCAGCTGGTAGAATATTATTTAGATCGTATTCAAAGTACGCGCCACTTAAATGCGTATGTGGAAATTTGGGAGCAAGAGGCCTTGCAGAAAGCTCAAGAGTTAGATTCTAGGATCAAAGTGGATCCATCCAGCTTGGGTCGGCTCTTTGGTGCAGTTTTGAGTATAAAAGATACTATTTGCTATCAGGGGCACTACGTGACGGCCTCCTCAAGGATTTTGGAAAACTATTTAGCGAGTTATTCAGCAACTGTTGTGGAGCGATTACTAGAGGAGGGAGCGATTTTGATTGGCCGGACCAACTGTGATCAGTTTGGAATGGGATCTTCGAATGAGAACTCTATTTACGGACCTGTTTGTCATCCTGCTGATAATACTAGGGTGTCGGGAGGCTCCTCTGGAGGGGCGGCTGTTTCGGTTGCGACAGATACTTGTCTGGCCGCCATTGGTAGTGACACGGGCGGTTCAGTACGACAACCAGCTGGTTTTTGTGGCCTATGGGGTTTCAAGCCATCCTACGGTCAGATATCTAGGCATGGGTTAATTGCCTATGCTTCGTCTTTTGACCAGATTGGTTTTATTGGTCGAAGTGCGGAAGATTTGAGTCTTTTGACATCGATTTGTAGTGGGCCAGACGGACTGGATGCAACGGTTAGTCCCCAAACCAAAGCTTTAAATGGGAGTGATCGCAAACGGAGCAAATTGCGTTTAGCCTACTTCTCTACGGCTTTTCAGGCGTCTGGTATTGATGAGGGCGTGAGGGTCGTCTTAGAATCCTGGATGCAGGATCGGGTGGATGATGGACACTACTTTGAGGGGATTTCGTTTGAATTGCTGCCTTATGCGGTGCCTGCGTACTATATTTTAACAACAGCAGAGGCATCTACTAACCTGAGTCGGTATGATGGGGTGCGATATGGTTGTAGAACGGATTCTGGCTCCAGCTTAAAAGAGCTATATCAATTCACCCGGTCAGAGGGTTTTAGTGAGGAGGTAAAAAGACGAATAATGCTTGGAACGTATGTGTTAAGTAGTGGGTATTATGATGCTTATTATACCAAAGCACAACAAGTCCGTAGGTTAATAAGTGAAAGGGTGAAGTCTATTTTAGAAGATTATGACGCTGTGGTCTTACCTGTGTCGCCCGTTACGGCTTGGAAAATTGGGGTGAAGTCAGCAGATCCAACCGAGATGTATTTGTCTGATATTTTCACTGTTTTAGCCAATTTATGTGGGTCACCTGCCGTTGCAATTCCGATTGGACTACATCCAGCAAATGGGATGCCTATTGGTATTCAGCTAATGGGGAGAAATTTGGAGGATTTGGAATTACTAGAAATGGCACAACAACTTTATTCCTAAAAGTGAGACGATTACTATCAGAAATATATGTTTACCCGGTCAAATCACTGGCTGGTATTCGTTTGCAGTCATCCCTTCTGGGGGTCAGAGGTTTGGAATATGATCGAAGGTGGATGATTGTTGATGCTAGTGGACGGTTTTTATCACAGCGCGATCATCAAAAGATGGCGTTGATAGGCACAGCTATTCAGAAAAACCAACTTCTGTTATTTGATCGTAGGAACCCAGAGGATTGCATTGGTATTTCTTTTGGTTCGATAGATCGGCCAACTGAAAAAGTCAGAGTACAGATTTGGAGTTCGAGTGTAAAAGCTATAAGACAAGAGGAGGAAGCCAATAAATGGTTAAGTGCTCATATTGGGTGCCCAGCGCGCCTTGTAGAAATGCCAGACACGGCCAAGCGATCGGTTGACCGAAGGTATGTTCCGAGTGGGCACTATGTTCGATTTGCAGATGCTTTTCCATTTTTAGTAATTGGTACGGCATCGCTTCAGGAATTGAATAGCAAACTCGAAACCCCTATTGGAATGGATCGTTTTCGTCCCAATTTGGTTATTCAAAACGAAGAGCCATTTGAGGAGGACGACTGGGAGGAGATTCAGATTGGTGGACATGTTTTTCGTGCTGTCAAGCCTTGTGCTCGGTGTGTGATGGTTACAATTGATCAATTCAGCCTTGAAAAGCAGCCTGAGGCACTTAAAGTGTTGTCTCAGTTTAGAAAGAAGGGCAACAAAGTGCTGTTTGGTCAGTATTTAATTTGGACGGGTAAAGACCATATTGTTCCAGTTTCTACAGGGAGTTATGTGGAGGTATTAAGTAGGAAATCATAAAAATTACTGTTTTTAGGGTGATCTTGCCATCATGATATGAGGGAACAATACTGTACCTTTGCGCCTTCTTTAACATTTACCCACTCTAACGAAACGATTTTATGTACCGTACGCATCATTGCGGCGAATTGCGCCTCTCCGATATTGGCAAAACAGTTACCCTTTCAGGATGGGCGGCCACCATCCGAGATAAAGGCAGTCTTTTATGGATTGATGTTCGAGACCGTTATGGCATTACCCAGTTAGTATTTGACGAGAACTATACTGATTCTGGTTTATTTGAGGTTGCAAGGTCAATTGGCCGGGAGTATGTTGTACAGGCTACCGGAACCGTTATTGAGCGAGCATCTAAAAGTAATAAAATTGCTACGGGAGAGATAGAAATAAAAGTCCAGGAGTTACGTATTCTAAACGCTGCGAAGACTCCTCCGTTTACCATTGTGGATGATACGGATGGTGGTGATGATTTAAGGATGAAGTACCGTTACTTGGACCTACGTAGATCGGCGGTACAGCAGAATTTGATTTTCCGGTCTAATTTAGCTGTTGAAACGCGGAAATATCTTTCTGACCAAGGTTTTATTGAGGTTGAAACCCCCTTTTTAATTAAGTCGACACCAGAAGGCGCACGTGACTTTGTAGTTCCTTCCAGGATGAATAAGGGGCAGTTTTATGCCTTGCCGCAGTCTCCACAGACATTTAAGCAGATCTTGATGGTAGCGGGCTTTGACAAGTATTTTCAGATTGTAAAATGTTTTCGGGATGAGGATTTGAGGGCTGACCGTCAGCCAGAGTTTACACAAATTGACTGTGAGATGTCATTTGTGCACCAGGAGGATATACTAAACACTTTTGAAGGGTTGACCAAGCATTTGTTTAAGAAGGCGTTAAACATTGATTTGCCGGAGTTCCCTCGAATGACCTATGATGAAGCGATGATTAGGTACGGTTCAGATAAGCCCGATGTACGGTTTGGTATGGAGTTTATAGATTTTACGGCAGTAGCAAAAGGCAGAGGATTTGGGGTTTTTGATACCTCAGAAATTATTTTGGGTATTTGTGCTCCTGGTTGCGCTTCTTATTCTCGCAAACAAGTGGATGAGCTGACGGAATGGTTAAAGCGTCCTCAAATTGGAGCAAAGGGTTTGGTTTATATTCGGTTAGAAGCGGATGGTTCAATTAAGTCGAGTGTTGACAAGTTTTATACTCCGGAAGAGCTGAAGGAGTGGGCAGATCTCGCTGGGGCGAAGGCTGGAGATATGCTGTTTATGTTGAGTGGGGAAGAGGAGAAGACAAGGAAGCAGCTTTGTGAGTTGCGATTAGAAATGGGGAATCGGTTAGGACTTCGGGATCCAAAGGTATTTAAGCCACTTTGGGTAGTAGATTTCCCGCTACTGGAGTGGGATGAAGAGGCGGGGCGTTTTTTTGCCATGCATCACCCATTTACCTCGCCAAAACCACAAGATATTGTGAAAATGGAGTCAAACGATCCAGCGGTGTTGAAGAGTATGCGTGCGGACGCTTATGACTTGGTGTTGAATGGTGTGGAGATTGGTGGTGGTTCTATTCGTATTCACGATCGGGATTTACAGGCTAGAAACTTCCGATTACTTGGTTTTTCACAGGAAGAAGCGGAGAATCAATTTGGATTTTTACTGGGCGCATTTGAATATGGAGCTCCCCCCCACGGTGGTATTGCATTTGGGTTTGACCGATTGAGTGCGGTAATGAACGGGGCCAATTCTATTAGGGACTTTATTGCGTTCCCTAAAAATAACCAGGGGCGTGACATGATGATTGATGCTCCTGACGGCATTCATCAAAAACAACTTGATGAGCTTGGGATTTCCATTAAGGAGGAAACTGCTGAATAAGTTTATTTAAGGGCGATAAAAGGTTTTTTTACTTTTTATCGCCCAATTTATTCTGGGTACAAGAGGTAGTTGTCCCTCATTTTACGGAATTGGACAATACCAGGCCACCAAGATGCTCTTATTTCTTCTTCTGAACAGCCTTGTTCCAACTGAATTCTGAGGGTTTGGTTACCTGCAAGTAGGTTAAAAAATTGATTTGAGTTAAAGAAATCATCTTTTATTGGGCTGTTTTCAAAGAAGAAAAAAAGCCAGCTTAAGTCAAGTGATTTTTTTTGATAAAGCACATCAATAGGTGTGTTGCTCAGGTCTACGCCACAGCAAATAATTTCGTTGTAACTTGGTTTAGCTGCACCCTGATTGGGAGCGGGTTTAAAGAAGCAGCTGCCTGCGGGAAATTCAGGGTATCCAAGTATCTGAAAAGGGGAATTAGTGCCTCGTCCTACACTTACCTTAGTACCTTCAAATAGACATAAACTTGGGTACAATAAGATGGATCGGAGGTCTGGAAGGTTTGGAGAGGGTTTGATTGGCGGGGCATACAGCTGAGCGTGTTGATAATTGGAGCAAGGAATAATCAATAAGTCCAAAAAATCAGCGCAATTTATCCAGGATTCTCCTTTGTACATTAAGGCCAGCTCTCCGACAGTGCACCCATGCACGATTGGGATTGGAACGATTCCGACAAATGATCGATAATTCAGATCGAGTACAGGGCCATCAATATAGTGGCCATTGGGGTTAGGCCTATCTAAAACGATTAGTTGTTTTTCATTTTCAGCACAAGCTTCTGCAACATAGAAAAGTGTGCTAATGTAAGTATAAAAACGAGCTCCGACGTCTTGTATATCGTAAACAACAATATCAACCTCTTGGAGCTGTTCGGCTTTTGGCTTTTTGTTTTTCCCATACAAGGAACGTATTGGTAAGCAAGATTGCTCATCTATAGTATCATTTAGTAAATCGCCAGCACCAGCTAATCCCCGGAATCCGTGTTCGGGAGCAAAAACAAAGCGTATGTCTACTCCAAGTGATTGTAGGGTGTCGACTAAGTGTTTTCCATTTACCTGGGCAGTGTGGTTTACGACCAGCGCAACTCGTTTTTTTTCCAGCTTAGGAAGATAATCGTGTATTGCTACGGCTCCTGGTAAAGGGTTTTGTGCCAGTAGGGATTGTTGCTGGAATAAAAATAACAAAAAAATAAAGTAAGATCGGAGCATAATTTAAGCCCAAAGTAAGGGTAATTAGCTGTATTTAAATAAAAATAATCTTTGTTTCTACAGTATTTAAGGCAGCGTACTACCTTGGTTAAAGCGTTTCTTTCTGGTGTCAGTGGTTAAACGTACCTTTGCGCGGAAATTTATGGAACACCAACGAGATAATTTAATCGGAGTGCTACAATCGGTTTGGTTGTGGCGCAGACCCATTCGGAACATTTGTGTTATAACAGGAGCAGTCAGCATTGTAGTTGCGTTATTGTTGCCTAATTACTACAAATCTACGGCTATTTGCTACCCTGCGAGTCCTGAGCTGGCGAATCCTGAGAAATTGTTTGGGAGCAGTGGGCAGGCCACTGAGTACTATGGCACGGATCAGGATTTGGATCGTATTGCTGAAATTGCCAACAGTAATGCTTTGGTAGACTACATGGTTGAACAGTTCAACTTGTATGTCCACTATGATATTGATTCCACTTCTAAGGATGGTCAGTTCAAGGTTAGAAAGAGGTTTCGGAAGTTGTATTTAGCCCAAAAGAACAAGAATGAGGCACTGGAAATCAGTGTGGAGGATACAGATCCTGAGGTAGCGGCTAAGATGGCCAACGCTGCTATGAAGAAAACGGATGAGATGGCAAGGAAGTTAAATACGGAAAGTCAGGGCCGTCTTTTGGCGGCAATTGATGACAATATTCAGCGTAAACAAGAAGAGCTTAAGCGCCTTGGAGACAGTTTGGAGCAGCTGCAGGCAAGATCTGGCATATACGATCCTGTCGCTCAAGGTGAGCAGCTTGCGCTTAACTTAGCGAGTGCGGAATCGGATGTAGTAAAAAACAGGGCTCGCTTAGAGGTATTAGAGCCGAACCCATTGATTCCTCGTGATACGATTGCGTATATAAAAGCGAATTTACGAGCTGCTGAGCAGCAGCGACGGATGCTTACAAGGGGTGTAGAGGGTGAACAGTCTTCTGATGGTGTAAAGCAACTGACTCTGGAGCGTTATAGTACTGGTCTGGCAAGGCTTCAGGTGTTGAGAGATCTGCATTACCAGGCGCGCAAGCAGCTGAGCTATGACTTAGAACGGTATTACCAGATTAAGGCAGTGTTTAATACGGAGATTTCTGCGATTCACATTGTAGAAAAGGCGGAGCCAGCGTTGCGAAAAAATCGTCCAGTCCGTAGTTTGATTGTTTTGGGTTCTGTCATTAGTGTTTTTCTTCTCGCTGCTCTTGCTGCGGTGATTGTGGATGCTTACAGGGATGTGAATTGGGAAAACGTATTAAGAAGGTCGTAGGCCTATTAAAAAGTGTCACTTGATGTTATGTCCGAGCAGACCGAGGGTTTACCTTCAATAAAAATAAGGGGGAGTGCGGTGGCAGTTTTGGCTACTGTTTTTCTTGTGTTGGTTGGGGCTGGTATATTCACAGAATCGTGGTGGTTGGCAGGTTTGCCGTTTGGTTTGGCCTTGATCTGGGTTACGATTGTCCATTTCAAGTCTATTTACTTTTTATTGATGGCCTCGATACCGTTGTCAACGGAGATGGAGTTGCCGGGTGGGTTTGGCACCGATTTTTTTTCTGAGCCTTTAATGTGGCTGCTTACTGGAGCTGGCACCTTATGGTTAGTCCGACACGGAAGTCGGATTGATGGGCGCTTTTTGCGGCATCCTATCACGATAGCTTTATTATTACATTTGATTTGGACGGCTATTTCGGTACTTTTTTCAGAGGATTTTGGTGTGTCAATCAAGTTTTTGTTGGCTAAGGGGTGGTATGTGGCTGTTTTTTTCTTTTTGACGGGCCGTTTTTTGCAGGAAGAGGCGGACTTAAAGAAGATGATATGGTGGTTTTTTATCCCTTTGTTAGCTACTGTAATCATCATTTTGTTTCGGCATTCAGGCAAGGGGTTTTCATTTGAGACCATTAATTCAGTACTCTCACCGTTTTACAGGAACCATGTTATGTATGCGTGCATCATGGCTGTTTTCATCCCGTTTATTTGGTATGCGACCTACTGGTATAAGAGGTGGTCTCTAATCTGGTGGATACTAGTTGTGGGGATTCTAGTGCTATTAATTGGGATTAATTTTGCATATACTAGGGCGGCCTATGGTGCTTTGGTAGCGTCAGTAGTGGTAAGTTTTGTTGTCAAGTTGCGCGTTATGCGCTTGGCCCTTACTTTCACGGTCCTTCTTTTTGGTTTATTTGTCGCCTTTGTAACCTACAGAGACAATTGGTTGTTGTTTGCTCCAGATTATGAACGGACTGTTACTCATACGCGTTTTGAGAGCTTATTAGAAGCGACTACCAGATTAGAAGATATTTCATTAATGGAGCGAGTATACCGTTGGGTAGCAGCATCCCAGATGATTAAGGACAAGCCTTTTTTGGGTTTTGGTCCAGGCAATTTTTATTTTTTTTACAAAAATTATACGGTTAATAGTTTTAGGACCTACGTAAGCGATAATCCTGAGCGGTCTGGAATGCACAATTATTATCTTATGATAGCGGTGGAGCAAGGTTTGCCAGGGGCATTATTGTTTATCGGGCTTTGTTTTTTTGCGATGGTGCAGGGGCAGCGTATTTATCGCATTCAGAAAATTCCTTGGCAGCGCCGGATGGCATTAGCTGCTTTACTTTGTTTTGTTTTGGTTATTGTGTTGATGCTAATGAATGACTTAGTGGAGACCGATAAGATAGGGTCCTTATTTTTTATTAGCTTAGCTATTTTGGTTAACATGGATTTAGATTCAGGGAAGGAACTGGATGTTTTGGATAATCTTCCTGAATAAGCAACATTTTTATGTTTTTTGGCGTCTAATGGGGTGTACAGGTGATTCTTCTTTGGATAGATAGATCTTGAGCTGTACGGAACAATGAAACACAATGAATTTGTGACCATGAAGAAATTGTTGACAATCTTTTTGTTGCACGTAGTTGGTGTACTTACCGTGGTTGCGCAGCCATCAAATGATGACTGTGCGAACCCGATTCTCATTTCTGATGTTACCGCTTTTTGTAGTGCTTCGGGCGCGTTTTCGAATAATGGAGCAAGTGCCTCAGCCTACAGTGCACCGCCTTGTTTTGGTCCCGCGGTTTTCAATGATGTTTGGTTTTCATTTGTCGCGGAGGCGACGGATGTGAACATTACGGTACGTGGGGCTACAACACCGAGTTCGGGAGGTACATTAAATGATCCTCAGATTGCACTGTATGGGGGTAATTGCGGTGGCACTTTAGATCAGTTGGAGTGTCAGTCTTCGGCTGGCAACTCGAATGTGGTGGAGGCATATCAGGGGGGGCTGTTTGTAGGGTCTACGTACTACATTCGAATTCAAGGAGCTAATGGACAGACTGGAACTTTTCAAATTTGCATTAATAACTACAATCCTCCTGTAGATCCCCAGAGTGATTGTCCCGAAGCAGCCATTTTGTGTGATAAGTCACCCTTTGTAGTGCAAAATGTATCTGGAGCTGGATCTGACATTTCCGAGCTTAACGGAGCTGAATGTTTTTTTAATGGACAGGGGACAAATTTTGAGACCAATTCAACTTGGTTTGTTTGGACTTGTGCGACTCCGGGGACTCTCACATTTGCCTTAACGCCCAATAATGGTCCGGATGATCTTGATTTTGTTTTATATCGACTCCCCAATGGAATTGGCAACTGTCAGAATAAATTGATTGAACGATGCATGGCTTCCGGTCAAACCTCTAATGTTAATTCTGCTGCTTGTTTGGGGGCAACGGGGCTTCGGGATGGGGAGACTGATATCAGTGAGGATGCTGGTTGCAGTGATCCTGGGGATAATGCCTGGTTGGCCCCACTTAATATGGAGGCTGGGGTTACCTATGCGCTATGTGTCAACAACTTTAGTACGTTTGGCAATGGCTTCTCGGTTGAATTTGGAGGAACGGGCACCTTTTTGGGTCCTGAGGCCAAGTTTCAAACGATACCCAATGCTGTTTGTATCGGGGTTCCGGTACAAATTGTAGATCAATCCAGTTTTTCTTTGGGTGCAATCACGGATTACCAGTGGAGTTTTGGTGCTAATTCGGAGCCTCCTACTGCCTCTGGTAAAGGCCCTCACGAAGTTGTTTTTAATACGGCCGGGATTCGTTCTGTCGTACTTACCTTAACTACCGAGTTGGGATGTAAAGTGACGGATATTCAGACGTTGACGGTTTACCCAGACGTGACGGTGGACACGATTATTGCTGTTCCAGATTGTAATGGAGGGACCAATGGGGCGGTGGAGATAACCAATATTAATTCTGGCACACCGCCTTATTTATTTAGTTGGAACAGTGGTCCATTTACTAGCGATAATTCTCTGACTGGACTCGGTGAGGGTACTTATAATTTATTGATTCGCGATGCTAATAACTGTGAAACGGAACTTGATATTGATGTTTTAGAACTGCGGCTAGAGGTTGACCCAACGGTTACTCCACCCTTGTGCACTGGAGACGCTAACGGCTTAATAGCGTTGGAAGTTACAAATGGCACAGGCCCTTATCAGTTTGATTGGGGCAATGGTTTTTCATCGAATTCTATTCAAGAGGGGCTAACCGCAGGAGTGTATACGATTTTAGGTTTGGATAGTAAATTGTGCAAGGGCACTTTTTCAGTTACAGTGACGGATCATCCTCCAGTTTCCATTTTAGTAGATACGATCGATATTACTTGTTTTAATGCAAATAATGGAGCTGGGGTGGCCACCGGTCTTGGAGGGGTTGGAGGCTTTTCTTACCAGTGGTCAGATGGTCAAAATCAGTCGGAGGCGGAACGTTTGTCACCAGGCTCGTATCAGGTGACTGCTACGGATGCGAATGGGTGTACAGCCGTTGCCGCAATTAAGGTGAATGAGCCACCTGAGTTAGATGTTCAGCTCATTGATCAAAAAGATTTATTGTGTTTTGGGCTGCCGACTGGTGTTATTGAGTTAGGGGCTACAGGCGGTACACCTGGGTATGAGTACAGCGCAGATGGTGGGCAGTACGTAGACAGTCCTGTGTTATTAAATTTATATGCTGGAGATTATTGGGCGAAGGTCAGGGACGCGCTTGGTTGTTTGGATTCGGTATTTGTTCGTCTTCAGCAGCCACCTGAGTTGGTTGTTTTGGCACAGCCAGGGGATACCTTAATTGAACTGGGGTATCCTGTTCAGGCAAGTACAGTAGTTGGGCCAGCTGGTCGTTTAGTTACTTATCAATGGACTCCTGATGTTGGTTTAAGTTGCACCACCTGTTCTGAGCCGACGATTCAAGCCATTTCTGATGAGGATTACGTGGTTAAGATAACGGACCAGGATGGATGTATAGATACAGCAGTGGTTCGAGTACGGATCAACCAGCTACGTCCTGTGTATTTTCCAAATGTTTTTGATCCAGAAAAAGGAGTATTTCCGAATGACTTTTTTACTGGATTTGCGGGTCCGGCAGCTGTTGAGATTCGGCTATTACGGGTTTATGATCGATGGGGTGGACAGGTTTTTGAGGCCTCCAATATTCCATTAAACGAACCGAGTTTAGGCTGGAATGGGACAATTGATGGTAGGGATGGAGCTGTTGGGGTCTATACCTGGTATGCGTTGGTGCGCTTTGTAGATGGTGTTGAGCTTGAATACAAAGGGAGTACTACATTAGTTCGTTAGGACATAGAAAAGACTGATTTAAAAGATTAAATTGATAAAACAGTAGAAAAATGCAAAAACCAAGCATTCCAGAAGGTACCAGGGATTTTGGGCCGGAGGAGGTTCGCAAACGAACCTTTATTTTTGATACCATAAGAAGTGTGTTTACCCAATTTGGATTTCAGCCATTGGAGACACCGGCAATGGAAAATTTGTCTACCTTGACAGGTAAATATGGGGAGGAGGGAGATAAGCTATTGTTTAAAATTTTGAATAATGGAGATTATTTAAAAGAGGCAGATCAGGAGTTGTTGGCCGAGAAGTCATCCGCTAAGTTATTGCCCAAAATCGCAAAGCGGGGTTTACGCTATGACTTAACGGTTCCATTTGCCCGCTACGTAGTAATGAATCGCGGGCAGTTGACCTTTCCCTTTAAGCGGTATCAGATACAGCCTGTTTGGCGTGCAGATCGTCCACAAAGGGGGCGATACAGAGAGTTTTATCAGTGTGATGCGGATGTAATCGGCTCAGATAGTTTGTTGTTCGAGGCGGAACTGATCCAAATTTATGATAGTGCTTTCGCGAAGTTAGGTGTGCCTGTTGTAATTAAAGTAAATAACCGAAAGGTGTTGTATGGAATGGCGGAGGCAGCAGGTATCGCTGATCGCTTTATAGATATGACAGTGGCGATTGACAAGCTTGATAAAGTTGGGATAGAGGGAGTACGGAAGGAACTTTTAGAAAAGGGGATAGCAGCAGAGGCTGTTAATCGGTTAGAGGAGATGTTGGCTTCTTCTTCTATGGAGGGTTTGGATGTGTTCTTGACGACGGAAACAGGGAGAGAGGGGTTGGCTGAGCTGAATCAGGTGTTTGGCTTTTTACGTAATACTCCTTTAAAGAACCAATTACAGTTTGACGCTACTCTTGCGCGAGGGCTTTCGTACTATACTGGCTGCATATTTGAGGTTACGGCAGTGGGTGTTGTTATGGGAAGCATTGGAGGAGGGGGACGCTATGCTGATTTGACGGGTGTGTTCGGCGTTCCGGGTTTATCCGGTGTGGGTATTTCTTTTGGTGCTGACCGTATTTATGATGTAATGGAGCAGTTGAAAGTGTTTCCAGAAGCCTTAAAATCTTCTGTAGAGGTTCTTTTTGCGTCGTTTGATGAAGTAAGTCAGCGCTATGCGTTTGAGTGTGCGACGGTTTTGCGGAATGCAGGTGTTGCAACGGAGGTATTTCCCGAAGCGGGTAAGCTAAAGAAGCAGTTTGAATATTCTGCCAAGCGAAACATTCCGTTTGTAGCAATTGTAGGTGATACAGAGATGGCCCAAGGTGTCCTTACGATAAAGAACCAAGTAAGTGGTGATCAGTCTGTACTAACCGTTGGCGAATTTATTCAGATGCTCCGTCCTTAAATTGTTGAAGGAAACCTCTTACAGCACTAAAGCTTACGGTATTGTTAGCGAAATGCGCTTGTGCAGCTGTTGCCTCCTCCTCATTAGCACCTAGGTGGTTTAGAATATTTGTCAGGTGCATTTTCATGTGCCCACTTTGTATACCTGTTGTAACCAGGGAGCGAACGGCTGCGAAATTCTGAGCTAGGCCAACAGCTGCTACAATTTGCATTAGTTCTTGTGCGGAGGGGTTGCCAAGGATTTCGAGGGATTGTTTTGCGATGGGATGGAGAGCTGTCAGCCCTCCGACGGTTCCGAGTGCAAGTGGTAGCTTAAGCTCCATTTTGAATACTCCATCTTCCACCCATGCTTTACTCAGGCTTCTGTATTGGCCGTCTCTTGAGGCATAGGTATGTCCACAGGCTTCGATCGCTCTAAAATCGTTTCCGGTTGCTAGGACGACTGCATCAATGCCGTTAAAGATTCCTTTATTGTGTGTAGTGGCCCTGTAGGGGTCTAATTCGGCTATTCTTACTGCTGTGCAAAGCCTGTCTACTGCTTCTGGGCCAGGTAGGCCTGCGTGTCGCGCAAGATCTTCTAGTTCGGATACGGGGCATTCTACCCAAGCACGTACTAGGCAATTGGGGGTGAAGTTGGAGAGAATACACATGATTACTTCTACATCACGTTCTGCATCTGGCAGATCGGATTTAGTATCGAAATAGTATTCGAGTGTGTCTCCGAATCGCTCGAGCACGGAATTAATAAAGTTAGCCCCCATGCTATCACAGGTTTCAAAAGAGGCTCGAATTTGGAAGTAATTCGGTTCAAGCGAGGAAAAATCGATTAATTCAAGATCAATGACCCCCCCTCCCCTATTTCTCATGTTGATGGTCAGGTCTTCGCAAGACTCCAGTAGGACCTGTTTTAATTCGGGGAACAACGCCTGCATTTTTTTGCTGCCGCCTGTCCAGCGAAAGTGTACTTGGCCTAGTTTTAATGTTCCCAGCACTTCGGTGTGAAAGCCGCCTTTATCCAGCCAGAATTTTGCTGCGCTTGATGCTGCTGCAACGACGCTACTTTCCTCAATCACCATTGGGACTGCATACGTCTTTCCATTTACCAAGACGTTTGGTGCTATACTGTATGGAAGTGGATAGTTTGAAACGGCGTTTTCAGTAAATCCGTCTAAGATTTTCTGTTGGCTTTCATTGGGGTGTTGCCAAGAGTTCAGGACTGCTGTTAATTCCTCTGGAGAGGAGGCGAACTGCTCGGAGAGCCACTGTATTTTTTGAGCTTTTGTTAGTTTAGAAAAGCCGTTTATTGTTTTATTCATGGCAATGTTAAAAGACTTACAAAGGTAGGTGATTTCTCGATTTTGCGGTTTAATAATCTGGTGGCTTATGTTGGGATACCCCTTTTATATTTTATACAAAGAGTAAGGTTGGCAGTCATACATTGGGATTGAGTGCGCGATGGTACTGATTGTTATGAATGGCGCAATAAAAAAGCCACCTTGTTGAGGTGGCTTTGTGTGGGCGCAGAAGGATTCGAACCTCCGACCCTCTGCTTGTAAGGCAGATGCTCTGAACCAGCTGAGCTATGCGCCCTTAAATTGAAAAGCAAGATTAAATCTTGCAGGTGCGATAAACATTTTTTTTTGTGCAGAAGCTTATCTTGAAATTTCGAAATTCCACAAAGGTCATCCGATAAAAAAAGGACTCTTATTGAGAGAGCCCTTAAAGGGGTGGGCGCAGAAGGATTCGAACCTCCGACCCTCTGCTTGTAAGGCAGATGCTCTGAACCAGCTGAGCTATGCGCCCCTTGCTTTTATTAAGCGGGTGCAAATATACATACAAGAGTTTTGGATTGCCAAGTATTGAGGAGAAAATTTTCTTATTATTTTATTATCAGCGATTAAGTAATTGAAGTACTAGCCACACGAAGGGAGTTAAAACGATTAGGGAGTCGAATCTATCCAGAAATCCCCCATGTCCAGGAAGTATGGCTCCAGAGTCCTTAACACCCACGCTTCTTTTGAGCATTGATTCTACTAAGTCGCCTAGTGTACCAAAGATAGCCACTACAGTTGCGATGGCGAGCCACTGAGGAACGGAATAGCAGCTGATCCAGTTAGATAATGCCCATGCAAATAGAAAGGTAAAAACGATACCTCCGATAGTTCCCTCCCATGTTTTTTTAGGTGAAATTCTGGGAAAAAATGGTGTTTTACCAATAAAGTATCCGGTAAGATACGCAAAGGTATCATTCATCCAGTTGAGTAGAAGTAGTCCAAATACCCTCCAGGCGGAATAATGTTGATCAGGAGAGGCGATATCGGCAAGTAGTGCGAAAGGTATTCCTATATAAATGAGAGCCAGTAGGTAGTTGCCTACCTGTTGGAATGGTTTTGCTGCCTGCAAAAAAAGCTCGGTGAGCAGTAGCATAAAGATAGGCAGGAGGAAAAGTGCCCATAAAAGTGGTCCATCAATTGTAGAGGAGGAGCTTTTTGAGTGAAATAAAAAGAGCAGTAATGGCCACACGCCAAGAAATGCTCCGACCAACCTACGTCCTAATGCATAGTTGGTATCTTTGTCTGCTAGCATTTTCAATAACTCCCAGGCGCTCCCCCCAGCTATTAAGAGAAATAAGCAGGTAAATGGCAATGCTCCCCCAAAAACGCCTGCTAACATTATAACGGTGAAGAGAATGGCAGAAATAGCTCTTTCCTTCATATATTACAAGCGCTCTATTTTGGCACCAATTGCATTTAATCGGGTATCAATATGCTGGTATCCGCGATCGATTTGGTGGATATTATGGATACGGCTTTCTCCTTTTGCTGATAATGCAGCTATTAAAAGGGCTTGGCCTGCTCGAATATCTGGCGAGGTCATTTCTATACCGCGTAAGGCATATCTTCTATCAAGGCCAATAACGGTGGCTCTGTGGGGATCACATAGAATGATTTGGGCGCCCATATCGATGAGTTTATCTACAAAAAACAGGCGGCTTTCGAACATTTTTTGATGGATTAGAACGCTTCCGCGGGCTTGGGTAGCGGTTACTAATATAATTGACATCAAGTCTGGCGTGAATCCAGGCCAGGGGGCATCATAGATTGTCATGATAGAGCCGTCTATGAATGTTTGGATTTCATAGTGTTCTTGAGAGGGGATATGAATGTCGTCACCCTTAATATGAAGTTGTATGCCCAGTCGTTCGAAGGTATAAGGAATGATTCCTAGTTGATCGACAGCGGCATTTTTTATGGTGATGTCCCCTTGGGTCATTGCCGCCAAGCCAATAAATGAGCCAATTTCGATCATATCGGGAAGGCAACGATGATCGGTTCCTCCGAGGTGTTGAACTCCGTGGATATGGAGCAGATTCGATCCGATTCCCTCAATTTTTGCCCCCATTCTTACCAGCATTTTACAAAGTTGTTGGAGATAGGGTTCACATGCTGCGTTGTATATGGTAGTTGTTCCCTTAGCAAGCACGGCGGCCATTAGTACGTTGGCGGTACCGGTAACGGATATTTCATCCAAGTGGATAAAAGTACCCTTTAGACCTGAAGCGGGTTGTTCGACAAAGTAAATATCTTTTTCTTCATCGTATTTGAATTCGGCACCGAGCTTTTGGAAGCCCAGGAAGTGGGTGTCCAAGCGTCTGCGTCCAATTTTGTCACCACCCGGCTTAGGTAATGCGGCTTTCCCATAGCGGGCGAGCATTGGACCAATGAGCATTACGGATCCTCGTAGTTTTTGTGCTTCTCGCATAAATGCGTCGGAGCGCATGTAGGCGACATCGACGGTTGCTGCGCAAAATCGATAAGTATCTGGAGTGATTCGGTCTACGGTCACCCCGAGTCCACGTAGCAAATCGATTAGTTTGTTCACATCGATAATATCTGGGATATTCGATATGGTTACTACTTCATCTGTTAAGAGAACCGCTGAAATAATCTGAAGGGCTTCATTTTTAGCACCTTGTGGTTGCAACTCACCAGAAAGGGAGCGTCCACCAGTAACGACAAAAGTATCTGTCTGCATTTTTATAATTTAAAAAACAGGGCGAAGGTAGTTAGTTTAGGATTTTGTTTTGAAAATTTGCACTTGATTAAACCAATAACTCATGGTAAAATTTTTAAAATTTCTCTTGTACGCGGCGTTGACCATTCTGGTTGTGGTGATTGCGCTAGGCCTTTTTGGCAAAAAAGATTATCGCGTTGTTCGTAGTATCTCCATAGATGCACCTCGTTCAATGGTTGTTGATTATGTTCGGCATTTGGAAAACTTCAAGGAATGGTCTCCTTGGACCGCCTTAGATCCTGGCATGCAGATAAGTGTTACGGGGGTAGATGGCGAAGTAGGCGCCTCTTACCAATGGAAGGGAAATGACAAGGCTGGGGAAGGCAGCCAGACGATCACAGCCCTGAAGGAGGATCAAATTATATTGAAGACAGAATTTATTCGTCCTTTTAAGAGTAGTTCAGAAACTCGGTTTGATTTCACATTGGAAGAGGGCTTAACAAAAGTTTCATGGGTATATGATTGGAAGGCTCCGTTTCCATTGAATGGGTTAATGATGCTTACTGACATTGATGCTGCCCTGGGAAAGGATTTTGTAATGGGTTTAGAGAACCTTGAGCGGATTTTAGAAGAACGTGCTCACCGTAAATACCTTGGGTTTGAGGTGAAGGAGGAAGAAGCATGGGCGGAGCGAATTTATGCGGGCGTTCGCCAGACAGTTGATACCGCTCAAATAGGGAAAGCCTATTCTGCCGGTTTGCAAAAGACAGTTGGTCTTTTATCAAAAGCTGGAGGTAGTCCTGCTGGTCCTGCAACGGCTCTTTATTGGAGTTGGGAAGGAGGAAAGTCTGACTTTATGGCGGCATTTCCAGTCGATGCAACTACTACGACTTCAGGATTGGCGACCTATAAGCTTGGAGGGAGGAAGGCTTATATGATTGATTACCTAGGGGGCTATGAGGGAGTAGGAACTGCTCATGCTGCTATGGATGTCTATTGCCTTGAAAACGGGTTAAAGATTGTACCGCCTGCTATTGAGGAGTATGTAGTAGGTCCGGATAGTGAGCCGGATACAGCCAAATGGTTGACGAGGGTGATTTATTTTGCAGATAAGAAGTAATGATTGGTTTATTTGGGGTTCATTTAGGTGCCTGGGCACAGTCTTGCAGATGTTTTTTTATATTTTTTTCAAAATTTGCAAAGGTTTTTTTCAAAGATAGCACACACTGTTATTGAAAAATATACCTTTGTCCCAATTAATAGTTCAATTATTTTTTCACTAAAATTCAGCAACAGTGGAATTCGGGAAATTTAGACGGGGAGATCGTGATGATCTAAACAATGACCGCGGAGAAAACAATGACCGTGGAGGTGATCGCCCGCGTTACAGCGACCGCGGTGGTGACCGTTCACGTTACAGTGATCGCCCTCGTTATGGTGATCGCAATGACCGCAGCGGTGGAGGCCGCCGTTTTGGAAGCGATCGTGGTGGCGATCGTCCTCGTTATGGTGAGCGCGGTGGATTTGACCGTGATCGCAATGATCGCGGAGGGGACACCGAAGAAAGCGTATTTTCCAAAAAGGTACGTGCAGGTAAGCGACGTACGTATTTCTTAGATGTAAGGAAAACACGTGGGGAGGACTTTTTCATCACAATAACGGAAAGTACCCGTCGTGAGGATGGCTTTGGATACAAGCGTCACAAGATATTTCTTTATAAAGAAGATTTCAATCGCTTTGTCAGCTCCTTGAATGAGGTTGTTGATCATGTCAAAACGGAGTTAATGCCTGACTTTGACTATGAGGAGTTTGATCGCCGTCAGGCAGAGTGGGAGGCGCAAAATCGTTTGGAGGAAGATGACTACGAAGATGGTGAGTCAGTTGATATGGAGGGGTCTGGTGATGATTCTTTTGATGAGGAGTTGGATGATCGTCCAGCGAACAAGTCAAAAGGGGATGATGAGGATGTTTCCTGGTAAGCTTACTGCCGTACTCAACATTCTGGGCCATCACTTTAGCCTTTCAACTTGATATTGACCTGCGCTCCAAGGCTTCGTATATGATACGCGTTGTCTTTTCACAAGAACAATCAATTTAGAACTTTTTCTGTAGGATGTTGTTGATTGGACAGGGGCGAAGTTTTTTCAAATAATAGTACAACGAAAGCGAAGTGGCCTCTGTTGGTCGCTTCGCTTTCGCGTTTTTACACCACATTAATAAATACATATACTATTTCGTGACCTAGTCAAATATGGATACGCTTAAACAATTATTTTTCGAAAAGGCGCAGGCTCATGCCAAAGAGATGAAAGAAATGCTCAAAGAGCATGGTTCGCTACAAGTGGATGAAGTTACTGTTGATCAGATAGTAGGGGGAATGCGGGATATTACCTCTATGCTTTGGGAACCATCTTTATTAGATGCAGAGGAAGGTATTCGGTTTCGAGGTTTTTCAATACCGGAGTTAAAAGAGAAGCTTCCTACCGCACCAAATGGCAAGGAGCCTCTTCCAGAGGGCTTGTTTTGGTTAATGTTAACTGGTAATATTCCAACGGAAGAGGAGGTAAAGTGGTTGACTGATGCTTGGGTCAAGCGCTCTCAAGTGCCAGATAGCGTCTTCCGTGCGATTGAGGCGTTGCCGGTAGAAACCCATCCGATGACACAGTTTTCGGTTGGTATACTTTCTATGCAAAATACCAGTGTTTTTGCAGAGCGTTATGCTTCTGGCTTCAACAAGTCGGAGTATTGGGATGCTACGTATGAGGACACTATGAATTTGATTGCTCGGCTTCCAAGGGTAGCCGCCTACATATATAACCGAATTTACCGGAATGGAGAGCAAACGTTGCCTGATATTACGTTGGATTGGGGTGGGAACTTTGCGCACATGCTTGGTTTTAAGGAAGAAGGCTTCAAGGAGTACATGAGATTATTTTTGACCATTCATGCCGATCATGAGGGTGGAAATGCTTCTGCTCATACATGCCATCTAGTTGGTTCTACGCTTAGCGATCCCTATCTGTCGTTAAGTGCTTCTATGAATGCCCTTGCAGGTCCTCTGCATGGACTTGCAAATCAGGAGGTCATTCGTTGGATTCAGAAGATGGTTGATACACTAGGCACCTCTAAGCCTACACATGAGCAAATCGCTGACTATGTTAAAGATACTTTGGCAAGTGGTAGGGTGATTCCTGGGTATGGTCATGCGGTGTTGCGTAAACCGGATCCTCGTTTTACCGCACAGCGCGCTTTTGCGTCTGCGAATGCGGCTGAGAATGACTTGGTTAATATTGTTTGGAAAATATTTGACGTGGTTCCACCCATTTTGTCCAGCTTAGGCAAGGTTAAAAACCCGTGGCCGAACGTTGATGCGCATAGTGGTGCACTTTTGTTGCATTATGGGATGAATGAGTACAACTATTACACGGTTATTTTTGGAGTGAGCCGTGCATTGGGTGTACTGGCCGCGCAATGTTGGTCAAGAGCTTTAGGTCTACCATTAGAGCGTCCTAAATCAGTGACAACGGCTTGGTTACAAGAGTATATCAAAGAGAGGGCTGCTGCACAATAACCTGGATGGAGTGGCTGCCCTTTTGGGGTCCGCTTGTTCACACGAAATATTAAAAGAGAAGCCCGCAGATGCATCTATAGCTTTCTGCGGGCTTCTCTTTTGAATGGGACGGATGTTGATTGTAATTAATTTATGATTACTACTTTCGTGATAATAGCATCTGGATCTTCAAATGAGGTACTGCTGGTGGCATAGATCAGATATACCCCAGATGCAACACGTCTTCCTAAGTAGTCTTTTCCGTCCCAAACTGCCTGCCCTCCATTTGCTTTGCCTTCATATACAAGGTATCCAGAAGCATCGGTAATTTTTATATTGGCATCGCGCGCAAGGCCGTAGATGGCTATGGGGCCTGAGTAATCAGCCAGGACTGGATTGGGGTAAGCGTAGGCGGAGGTACTGTTTATTTTACCTCCAAATGTTGCATTCGATCTGAAAGAAACAATACCTTTTGTCGTTCCGATCCACACTTCGCCGGTGGTTGGATGAATGGCAATGGTTTCGATGGAGTTGGAGGGTAAAGGACTATTGGTGATATCAAACCTTTGTAAGGTGGTTTTACCATCGGGCGACTGAACGAAAATTCCATTAGTAGTTCCAACCCATTTTCTGTTTGCACCATCTACCGAGATTACTTTAATAAATTCATCTTGTAGAAGGTATCCATTAAATCCATCTACGGTTACAATTTGCCGAACACCTCTTGTGCAGTTATTATTTCCAAAAATAGCCCCAGTGCATTGGAAACTGTAAAGGCCTTCCTTGGTTCCTACCCAAATATACCCATTTAAATCGACGGCTAGGGAAGTAACCTCATTTGTGGCCAAGACGGAGTTGGCAGTATTAATTACTTTATACTGGTCGTCGGAAGGATCCTCTAAGTCAGCACCGGAATCGTAAACGCTTAGCCCTCCTGTGAAGGCGGAAACAAACCACTTGTATCCATTATTATCTACCACTACTTTTAGGAAGTTACCTCCACCAGGCACACTGAAATTAGCGAGTGTTCCATCAGGTTTGAGCACTGCGATTGGCTTATTTGCTCCGTAATTACAAATCCATAAATTGCCTTCCTGGTCAAAAGCCATTCCTCCTATAGCCGTTCTGTTCGCTCCTGCAGCACCTGCATCTCCTAAAATGGAGTTGTTTTTGTTAAAGCATTTCGTAGAAGTTGCATCATCACTTAGTTCGATTAGGCCACTGGTGAAGCTTCCAACATATATTTTTTCTTCGGTAGGATGTGGAGTTACCCGCCACCAGCCTTCATGGCAATTATCCAGAGTTAGCTCTGGATTAGAATCTCCGTTATATCGTTTCCATTGCCCGTCATCATCTAGCAGATACAGGCCTAATCTGCCAGGAATTGGGTTTAAATTTTGGTCAGCCCCCAATGTTGCAACAAACACCTTATTGCCTCTTAGTGCGATTTCGGTAGATTGATGATCGTAAGGAGAGTTGAAGGTAAAAAAGTCACAATTGCCGTTAAGGTGGTTGTACTGGCGGAATTTATCCCATGCATCAGCCATCCAGAATAACTGATCCCCATCTTCGACAATATCCAATGGGCGGAAAAGCTCGCAGGGAAGGTGGATATCGATCAAGTTTTCTGAGCTGTTGAGGTAGGTCGCTTTTCCTATTTCCCCATTTTTCCAAGCGATGACTAGCCCATTTCCTTCGGTTGTCATGAAGGCGACCTCCAGATCTGACTGTTGGTTTATTGATACAACCGAGGAAAGGCCATCATAGCGAACCAGGTCTATTCCTGCTATCCCTGCGTAGAGGAAGTTGTTAAAAACGGCTAAGGCATTCACTTGAAGACCCGCATTGAATCCTTGCGCAGGTCCAAGGAGCTGCCAGCGACTGAAGTCGGCGGGGTTATTATCATTAATGGGAAGGCGGAATAATCCATCCTCGGTACCCATGTAGTAGTTTTCCTTGTAAAGTGCAAAGGAGCGCACTGGAACTCCTGTAAAGACCGTAAATACCACTTCGCCCTTGTTCATATCGAGTTTAACAACGCCGAAGGATGTGGATATGTAAGCGAATTCATCCTCAAAAAATAAATCCTTGACGGTTTTATCTCCGGTGAGTACCGTATTTTTTAGAATAAACGGCAGGTTAACAGTCTTGTTGGAAGTGGGATAGTATAGGTCAATATTACTATTTGTGTAAGCTATGAAGAGTGCTTCTGCTTTTCGATTGTAGCGAATTTTTTGTATCCCAACATCATTTAAACCCTCTATTTTGGTTAGAAAGCGAGTGGATCTATCTGATTTATCAATTTCGACAACAGCCCATTCTGTACCGTAATATACATGGGTAGGACTGGAGGTAACAGAACGTGCTCGT
>Ga0315900_10000749_pt1 | contig 54282 bp, 42 predicted proteins | sample LakEriMetagenome_FD_203521 | JGI IMG/M metagenome (GOLD analysis project Ga0315900, IMG submission 203521) | Freshwater fungal communities from buoy surface, Lake Erie, Ohio, United States - Buoy 12 MA114 | ecosystem: Environmental > Aquatic > Freshwater > Lake > Lake biofilm | place: USA: Lake... | reverse complement strand
GGACGCCCGCGATGGTCTTCCGGGACGTCAATTCCGATGGCAGTCTCAGACATTCGTCATTCCCGTGCTTGTCTTGCGAGCCTTGCGCCCCTGTCTCCGTCCGGGACGGGGCGAAAGGCAGGAGCGACCCCTCTGGCAACGGTTCCCTGAACCAGCGCCCGCCACGGTCCGCATCCCGCCAGTCCGGGGGGACGGTGGCCACCGTCCCCCCCGGACCAACCCGATCAGACGACAGGATCTGCAAGACTCAGAGAGACAAGCGCCCGCCCCGCCCCTGGCGGGCGCTTCTCGCCCGCCGGGTCGGGCGCTGGCCTTTCGTGGTGCCTGAACCTGCCGGTCTACAGGGCACCGTCCCGCACGGGCGGGGGAAACGCGGATCGCGTTTCCTGTTCCCGCCCGGAGGGGCGAAAGCAGTTTCACCGCTTCAATGGCAGGGGCCATCGCCCCTGCCACAGCGCCACGCTGATCCTTGGCCAGCCGGGGGCCAAAGCCCCCGGCCAGCGCCCGACCCGCCCCCGGCGGGCGCTGGCCTGCGTTGTTCCCGGACCTGCCGGTCTACAGGGCACCGTCGCGCGGGGCGGGGGAAACGCGGGGCGTTTCCGGGTCCCGCCCGGAGGGGCAATTCCTTTCCCCGGATGGGGAAGAGTCTCCCGCCAGGCAAGCGGTCGGATTTCTGTTTCAGCATCCTGTCAGGCGACCCGAATCCTGCGGTTTCCCGCCTGTCAGGCCAGAAGCGGCCCCAGGTTGCGCCCGCCCAGAATGTGCAGGTGATAATGCGGCACTTCCTGATTGCTGTCGGGGCCGGCATTCGCAATTGTGCGGTATCCCGCACCGCCCGCACCGGGGGCAACGCCCAGCAGGGCACAGACCTGCGCCGCCGTGCGGTGGAAATCCACAAGCTCTTCCGCCGAGCCTTCGGCAGCGAAGTGATCGAAGGTCACATACCGCCCCTTTGGAATGATCAGGACATGCGACGGTGCATGGGGGCGGATATCGTGGAAGGCCAGCGTGTGGTCGGTTTCCAGAACGGTCCTGTTCGGAATCTCGCCGCGCAGGATGCGGGCAAAGATGTTGGTGTCGTCATACTGGTATGGCATTGGCATGATCCCCGGGTCCTGGTCGGCTGCGGTGATCATGTGCACAAAATCCGCCAGAAAACCAAGCCCGCCGATCTGCCGCCCCCTTTGCCCTGTTCTGCCATTTGGCCGGGGCACCCGCGGGGTCTGCACGGGCCGCCCGGCGGGGCACCGGCGCGCAGACACCCGTCTTCCTTCGCCCGGATATCCCGTCTGCGCGGATTGTCCGCTTCTGCGGGCGGGCGGAAGAGCGGCGGCGTCTGCACGGGCCTGCCATCGCCACAGGCGGGGTGAGCCAGACACAGACCCGGAACCGGGCGCTGCCCAAAGCCCGCCCGCTGATCCGCCGGAAGAGTTGGACGGCGGGCTTGAAAAGTTGAACTGCCCGGTTCATTTGTTCAGGGCGGTCCGGGACCGGGAGGCTTCGATGAACGCGGCGAACCAAGAGATCAAGCGGGGCCGGAAGTACGGCCAGGTGCTTTACGGGGCATGGGAGGTGTTTCGGCGCGACGGCTTCGAAGGGGCCAGCGTTGATGACATCGCGCGCGAGTCCGGTGTTTCCAAGGCCACGCTCTACAGCTATTTTCCCGACAAGCGGCTGCTGTTTCTGGAGGTGGCCAAGGGCGAATGCTGCCGTCAGGCGACAGAGTCTTCGGACCTTATCCCTTGCAAGGCGGCACCTGCCACCGTCCTGACCGGTGCCGCCACGCGCATGGTCGACTTTTTCCTGTCGGATTTCGGCATGCGCGTCTTTCGGATCTGCGTGGCTGAAAGCGACCGGTTTCCGGAGCTTGGCCGCGAATTCTATCGCAATGGCCCGGCCCTGGCCCGTGCCCGTCTGGTTGACTACTTCCACGAGGCCGAATCGCGCGGCGAACTGCGGATCACGGACAAGGACCTTGCCGCCGACCAGTTCGCCGAACTGTGCAAGGCCGATCTGTTTTCCCGTCTTGTCTTCGGGATCGGCGGCCCGATCAGCGCCGCAGACCGCACCCGCGTCATCACCGGCGCGGTTGAGACATTTCTGGCGCGCTACGGTGTTGCGGGCTGAGGCGGGTCAGGCCCGATCACGGGCCAGAAGCTGCCCGCTTGGACCCCGCTTCACCTCGAACCGGCTGATCTTCTTGATCAGATCGCTCAGCTTGGCGCTGCCATAGGTGCGCGTGTCGAAATCCGGGTTGCCTTGGGTGATATACTGGCCGATCTGCCCCAGCGAATACCATTCGCCCTCGGGATCGATGGCGCGCATTGCGGCAATGATCAGGGGAATGGCCTTGGCCGGCGCTTCCTTTGTGGCGGCGCGGGCCGCAGGCTCTGCCGACGGAACCTCAAGCCCTGGCTGTGCCGGTTCGCTGCGCACCGGGCTGCGGGCGGGGTCTTCCGCAACGATCGCCCCAAGGTTTTCCACATAGATGAAGCGTTTGCAGGCCATCCGGAAGGCTTCGGGCGTTTTCTTTTCGCCGATGCCGTAAACATCCAGCCCCTGTTCGCGCACCCGCGCGGCCAGGCGGGTGAAATCACTGTCGGAACTGACCAGAACAAAGCCGTCAAACAGCCCGGAATGCAGGAAATCCATCGCGGCGATGACAAGGCCGATGTCGCTGGCATTCTTGCCCTTGGTGTTTGAAAACTGCTGGTCCGCCACCAGTCCCAGGGCCGCCACCTTTCTGGCCCAGCCGCCAAGCCGCGCCGCCGACCAGTCGCCATAGATGCGCCGGACAGAGGCTTCGCCCAAGGCCGCAATCTCTTCAAAAATCGCATCGGCATAGCTGGCGGGAACATTGTCGGCGTCGATCAGAACTGCAAGGCGGGGGGCGCGGTTTTCGGCCATGGTGGTCGTCCTTTTCGGCTGTGCGCCCTTGTGCCTGAAAGGGCGTGGCGGGGAAAGGCGCTTCAGGGTCCGCCACGGCCTGCCCCGCCCCGGCGGGGCAGGGCAAGACAGGGGCCGCAGGCGGCCCTGCGGCCCGCCGGGTGCGGGTTTTCAGAAAACGACCACGCTGCGGATACTTTTGCCCTGATGCATCAGGTCGAACCCGGTGTTGATCTGATCCAGCGTCAGCGTATGGGTGATCATCGGATCGATCTGGATCTTCCCGTCCATGTACCAGTCCACGATTTTTGGCACATCCGTCCGGCCGCGCGCGCCACCGAATGCGGTGCCTTTCCAGACCCGGCCCGTGACAAGCTGGAACGGGCGCGTCTGAATCTCGGCCCCCGCCGGGGCCACGCCGATCACCACGGAAACGCCCCAGCCGCGATGAGTGCATTCCAGCGCGTCGCGCATCACCTTGACGTTGCCGGTGCAGTCGAACGAGTAATCCGCGCCGCCGATCTGGTCGAACGGGGTTTTCGTCATGTTGACGATATGCGGGACAATGCCGCCATCGATCTCGGCCGGGTTGACGAAATGGGTCATCCCGAAGCGTTCGCCCCAGTCCTTGCGCGCCGGATTGATATCGACCCCGATGATCATGTCGGCCCCCGCAAGGCGCAGGCCCTGGATCACGTTCAGCCCGATGCCGCCCAGGCCAAAGACCACGGCCTTGGCCCCGATTTCAACCTGAGCCGTGTTGATGACCGCACCGATGCCGGTGGTCACGCCGCAGCCGATGTAGCAGATCTTGTCGAAAGGCGCGTCTTCACGCACCTTGGCCAGCGCGATTTCGGGAAGGACGGTGTAATTGGAAAAGGTGGAACACCCCATGTAATGCAGGACCCGCGTGCCATCGGGCAGCGAAAAGCGCGAAGTGCCGTCGGGCATCACGCCCTGACCTTGCGTGGCGCGGATCGAGGTGCAGAGGTTGGTTTTGCGGCTGAGGCAGGACGGGCAGGACCGGCATTCGGGCGTGTAAAGCGGGATGACGTGATCGCCCGCCTTCAGACTGGTGACACCCGGACCCACCTCGACCACGACCCCGGCCCCTTCATGGCCCAGAATGGCGGGAAACAGGCCTTCCGGATCGGTGCCTGACAGGGTGAAGTCATCGGTATGGCAAATGCCCGTGGCCCGGATTTCCACCATGACCTCGCCGACCTTCGGGCCGTCAAGGTTGACCTCCATGATCTCCAGCGGTTTTCCGGCGGCTGTGGCGACGGCGGCGCGGGTGCGCATGATCTTCCTCCCCTTACGATATGTGCCGACAGTGCGGCAAAGCTGGCGCGGCTGCAACGGGGACTGCGGCGATTGGCAGCGCGGGGGCGGCATGGCAGAATGGCCTTGCCGCTTTGCGAAAGGTTCCCCCGATGCGTGCCGCCCCGCTGTTTTGCCTGATGGCCCTGTCCGCCTGCGCCGGACCCGCCCCGGCCCGGACGGGCGGCCCGGCCAACCCGGTGCCGCCTGCCGCCGAAGATACCTGCGGCGCGGCAGATTTTGCATCCCTGGTCGGTCAACCGGTGTCGCGGTTCAATGCAGAAGCACGGGCTGGCCCGGCGCGCGTCATACGGCCGGGCCAGCCCGTGACCATGGATTACAACCCCCTGCGCCTGAACGTCCTGCTGGACGCAGACGACCGCATTGTGGGGCTGAGCTGCGGCTGAATCAGTTCTTGTAGGCCGAATGACAGGCCTTGCAGGACCCGCCGATGCCGCCCATGCCGGCCTGGATGCTTTCCAGCGAGGTGGTGTCCAGCGCTTCGGCCTGAACCAGAAGCGTTTCGGACTTCGTCAGGAAATCGTCCCAGTTCGTCCAGATGTCAGGCTTGGCGTCGGACACCGGATCAGTGGCCTGCGGTTCAAACTTTGCCGGAATCCCGGCGGCGGCGGCGGTGAGGTTCGCCCTGGCGGTTGCTGCGGCTTGCGCGTTGAAGGCCACCTTGCCGCCAGCCATTTCGCCCAGCACCTTGGTATTTGCCGCAATGACGCCCATCAGGTCCATCCGCGCCTTGACGGCAGGGTCCTGAACGCCCTCCTTGGCAAAGGCCGCGCCTGCAAGGATGAGGGTGCCGGCAAGAATGGTTCTGGTCACTTGCTTCATATGATTCTCCTGACGCTGCGCGTTTGGTCACGCCGTCAACGGTAGCCTGTGACCTTGTGTCACGGAAGCCAATCTTTGGACGGAAGGCCCCTGTCGCCGGAATGTTATCGGCCATGGCGGACTCGACTTTGCCCGAAGGAATGGCGTAATGTGAACGGATAGGGAACATTTATGGCGCAGCGGCGGATTCTTTCCTTGTGGTTTCCAAGGCTCGCCGCAGAACGGTACCTGCGGCGGCTTGGCGGTGCGCTGCCCCGGCCCTTTGCCGTGACCGAAGACCGCAACGGGGCGCAGGTGATCGTCTCGCTTGACCCCGAGGCAGAGCGGGCCGGATTGCGCCCTGACCAGCCCCTGCGCGATGCCACCGCCATGTGCCCGGATCTGCTGACCCGCCCTGCCAACCCGCTGGCCGAGGCCGCCTTTCTGACCGTGCTGCGCCGCTGGGCCGGCAAGTTCTCGCCCTGGGTGGCAGAGGAACCGCCCGACAGCCTGCTGATCGACCTGACCGGCTGCACCCATCTGTTCGGCGGCGAGGCCGCATTGCTGGCGCAGGTGGAGCTGGACTGCGCCGATCTGGGCCTGACGATGCGGGCGGGCATCGCCGATACGCCGGGGGCGGCCTGGGCACTGGCGCGCTTTGCCGGCAATGGCATCAGCCCGTCCCGCAGCGGCGATGACATCATGCAGGAAGCCCGCGCCACCCGGTCGCGCGCGGCAAAGCGGCGGGCCTGGGACCGCAGCGGTCTGCCCCCTGCGCAACCATTCCACCCGGTGTCACAGGGCATGATCGCCCAGCCGGGTCAGATGCGGCAGGTGCTGGCACCGCTGCCGGTGGCGGCGCTGCGCCTGCCGCCCGACACGGTGGCGGGCCTTGCCCGGCTGGGCCTGCACCGCGTGGGCGATCTGACGGGCCTGCCCCGCGCCGCACTGGCCCGCCGCTTTGGCACTGAAACGCTGCGCCGTCTGGATCAGGCGCTGGGCCTTGAAACCGAACCCGTCAGCCCGGCCCGCGCGCCCTTGCACTTTGCGGCCCGCATCACCTTCCCCGATCCCATCGGCCTGCTTGCGGATGTGCAGGCGGGGCTGGACCGCCTGCTGCCCGCGCTGGCGGCGCGGCTGACCGAAAAGGGGCGGGGGGCACGGCGGGTGCGGGTGCAGGCCTTCCGCAGCGATGGCCGGATCGAGGTGATCGAGGTGGGCCTGGCCCGCCCCGCCGCTGAGCCGGCCCGCATCCGCCCGCTGCTCTGGCTCAAGCTTGACCGGATCGATCCGGGCTTCGGCATCGACTGCCTGCGCCTGGAGGCGGTCGAAACCGAACCCGTTCACGCCACCCGGCACAGCGGCCATCAGGACGCCGCAGCGGCCGCCGGGGCGCAGCGCTCCGGCGATGTGGCGCTGGGTGACCTTCTGGGCAAGCTGGGGGCGCGGCTGGGGATGGAGGCGGTGACACGCCTGCACCCGGCCGAAAGCCATATCCCCGAAAAATCGGTGCAGGTGCTGACCGCCGCCTGGTCCGCCCCGGCCCCCGGCCCCTGGCCTGCCGCGCGCGCCCCGCGCCCGCTGCGGCTGTTCCGCCCCGAAGCGGTGACAGCGCCCCAGGTGCCGCCGGTGCCGCAGGCGTTCCGCTGGCGGCGGCGCGACCTGCGGGTGCTGACCGCGACCGGCCCCGAACGCATCGCGCCGGAATGGTGGCTGGATGATCCCGACTGGCGGTCCGGCCCGCGCGATTACTGGCGCGTCGTGACCGATACGGGTGACCGGCTGTGGCTGTTCTTCGCCCACGGGGCCGACCTGTCGCCCGGCTGGTTCTGTCACGGGCAGTTCGGCTGAACGCCCGACGCATCGCACCTGACTGGAAACGGCGGTTTCTTTTCGGCCCAAATACCCTCGCCGAAGGCGTCTTCCCTGCCACCCGCGCAACGCGGCTGTGGGGGGCCGTGGCAACGCCGGGCGAGGCCCTCGATGGGCCGCAGCCCGGCAACCGCGCCTTCAGGCCACCATCGCCAGCCCCGGTGTCAGCCAGGGGCGCAGCAGGGCCATCGGGTGGCTGCGCAGGGTCAGGCGCATCGACACGTAATCTTCCACCACCTTTTCGCCCTCGCTCATCTCGCGGAACACCACGGCAGGCTCCACGATGCCCTCGCCGTCGATATCGCCTGCAAACAGCGGCAGCGGGCGGTCGTCGGCCAGCGCGCGGGCGGCCCACAGCGCGTCGCGGCGGCTCAGGCCGAGGGCGGCAAAACAATCGGCCTCGGCCAGGCGGGTGACGATGGCAGGACCCACCCCGGCGCGCCGCCACACGTCCTGCACCGCCTGATAGCCGTTGCCGCGCGCCGCAACGACCCACATCCCTTCCTCTTCGGACAGGCCCCGGATCTGCCGCAAGCCCAGCCGCAGCGCCAGGCTGCCATCCGCAGCCTTTTCCATCCGGTTGTCCCAGATGCTGGCATTGATGCAGGGGGGCAGCACCCGCACGCCATGTTCGCGCGCATCGCGCACGATCTGCGCCGGGGCATAAAAGCCCATCGGCTGGCTGTTGAGCAGCGCACAGGCAAAGATGCCCGGATGGTGTTTCTTGATCCAGGCCGAGGCATAGACCAGATAGGCGAAACTCGCCGCATGGCTTTCGGGAAAGCCGTAGCTGCCGAAGCCTTCGATCTGCGAAAAGCAGCGGGCCGAAAACTCCTCGTCATAGCCATTGGCGCGCATACCCTGAAGGAAGCGGTCCTTCAGCTCGGTCACATTGCCATGTTTCTTGAAGGTGGCCAGCGCGCGGCGCAGCCGGTCCGCCTCCAGCGGGGTAAAGCCTGCGCCGATGATGGCAATCTGCATCGCCTGTTCCTGAAACAGCGGCACGCCCAGCGTCTTGCCCAGCACGCGGCCCAGGTCATCGGAGGGAAAGCTGACCTGTTCCTGCCCGTTGCGGCGGCGCAGATAGGGGTGCACCATATCGCCCTGGATCGGGCCGGGGCGGATGATCGCCACCTGGATCACCAGATCATAAAAGCGGCGCGGCCGCATCCGGGGCAGAAAGTTCATCTGCGCCCGGCTTTCCACCTGGAACACACCCAGGCTGTCGGCCCGGCACAGCATCTCATAGGTGGGCGCATCCTCGGGCGGCAGGGTGGCAAGGGTATAGCGCGTCTGATGATGCTGCGCGATCAGGTCGAACCCCTTGCGGATGCACGACAGCATGCCCAGCGCCAGGATATCGACCTTGAGGATGCCCAGCGCATCGATGTCGTCCTTGTCCCAGCAGATGACGGTGCGATCCTCCATCGTGGCATTCTCGATCGGAACCAGCGCGTCCAGCCGCCCTTCGGTGATGATGAAGCCGCCGACATGCTGCGACAGGTGGCGGGGAAAGCCCTGAATCTCATCGATCAGTTCCATCGTCTGCACCAGGCGGCGGTCGGCCGGGTCCAGCCCGATTTCGCGCAGGCGGGTTTCGGTGATGGCCCCCGGCCCGCCCCAGCCCCAGATCTGGCTGGACATGGCCGACAGCGTATCTTCGGTCAGGCCCATGGCGCGGCCCACTTCGCGCACAGCGCGCTTGCCGCGATAATGGATGACCGTGGCGCAGAGCCCCGCCCGGTCGCGCCCGTAGCGGTCATAGATGTGCTGGATCACCTCTTCGCGCCGCTCATGTTCGAAATCGACGTCGATGTCGGGCGGCTCGTCCCGCGCTTCGCTGACGAAGCGTTCGAACACCATCGTGCCGATTTCGGGCGAAACCGAGGTGACGCCAAGGGCATAGCAGACCACCGAATTGGCCGCCGATCCGCGCCCCTGGCACAGGATGCCGCGCGCCCGCGCAAAAAGCACGATGTCATGCACGGTCAGGAAATAGGGCTCGTAGCGCAGCTTGCCGATCAGGGCCAGCTCGTGGGTCATCTGGGCGCGGACCTTGTCCGTGGCACCCGCCGGATAGCGCCAGTCCAGCCCCGCCCAGGCCAGCCGCGCCAGCCGCTGCGCTGCCGTTTCCCCATCGGCGGTTTCCGACGGGTAGACATAGCGCAGCGCGTCCAGCGTGAAGCTCAGCCCTGCGGCAATGTCCCCGCTGCGGTGGACCGCCGCCTCGTGCCCGGCAAAGAGGCGCAGCATTTCGGGTTCAGACCGCAGGCGGGTTTCGGCATTGGCCAGCGCGCGGCGGCCCAGCGCATCGACCCGGCAGCCCAGACGGATCGCGGTCAGCACATCGGCCAGCCGCCGCCGCGCGCCGTGGTGCATCATCGGCAGGGCCGAGGCGACGGTGGCAATGCCCAGCCGGTCTGCCAGCCGCGCCAGCCGGTCGAAGCGCGCCCGGTCCTGCCCGTCATAGCGCGGGGCCATCAGCAGCCAGACCTGCCCCGGAAAGCGGCCGGTCAGCCGTTGCGCCAGCGCCATCCAGTCGCCCGCCGCCCGGTCGCGCGCCGCAGGGTGCAGCAGCATTTCCTGCCCCTCGCCCCAGTGAATCACGTCTTCGGTGAAAAGTTCACAGTCGCCCTTTCGCGCGCGCCTGCGCCCGTCGGTCAGCAGCCGGCACAGCCGCCCCCAGGCCGCCCGGTCGCGCGGCAGCAGGGTGACGGTCAGCCCGTCGCGCGTCACGATCCGCGCTGCGGGGATCAGGCGCGGGGCCGCGCCATCGCGCCGGGCAATCTCGCGCGCCTCGACATGGGCGCGCACGATGCCCGCCACGCTGTTGTCATCGGCAATCGCCAGCGCGGGCAGGCCCAGGTCCGCCGCACGCCGCATCATCTCCTCGGGGTGCGAGGCCCCGGTGAGGAAGGTGAAGTTGGAGGTGACGGAAAGCTCGGCAAACCGCATGGGCAGAACATGAACGAAACAGGAACATTCTGCCATGATTCGCGACCTTCGGCCAGTGCCGCCTGACCCGGCCGGTCGCGCGGGGGGCTGTCCGCCCCCCGGTTACCGCTGCGCCGGTATGGGTTGCGGCACCATCCCCCCGAGGGTATTTTTCCCGAAAAGAAACCACGACGAACAGTCAGCGCAGCTTTTGCAGAATCTCCAGGCTGGCGTAGCCATCAGGCACAGCACCGATGGAGCGCTGAAAGGCCCGCACGGCGGCGATGGTGTTGGGGCCGATCTTGCCATCCGCCGCGCCGGGATCAAACCCGGCGGCGGCAAGGCGCTGTTGCAGTTCCACCCGTTCATCAAAGCTCAGCACCCGGTCCTGCCGGGGCCAGGCGGCGCGGAACGGCGGGGCGCCTGCAATCCGGTCGGCCAGATGACCAATGCCGATCACATAGGCATCGGCCGAGTTGTATTTTTCGATCACCTGAAAATTGGCAAAGATCAGAAAGGCCGCCCCCCGCGCGCCCGCGGGCAGCAGGACCGATGCCGGGCCATGATCGGGCAGGGGGCCACCATCCACGCTGCGCACCCCCAGTGCCTGCCAGCCGTCAACCGGCCTTTTCACCCGTTCCCCGGTTTCGCCATATTCGAACCCGGGCGGCAGCGTCACCTCGATGCCCCAGGGCCTGCCGGCCTGCCAGCCCGCATCGGCAAGGTAGGCGGCGGTGGAAGCCAGAGCATCGGCCGGATCATCCGACCAGATGTCGCGCCGCCCGTCGCCGGTGAAATCAACCGCATGGGCAAGGTAAGAGGTGGGGATGAACTGCGTGTGGCCCATCGCCCCGGCCCAGCTTCCGGTCATCGCGGCGGCATCGACATCGCCGTTTTGCACGATGGTCAGCGCCGCCAGAAGCTGCCCCTCAAAGAAGGCCCCCCGCCGGCCGTCACAGGCCAAAGTGGCAAGCGTGCCGATCAGGGGATAGGTGCCGCGATAAGTTCCGTAGGCGCTTTCCAGCCCCCAGACCGCCACCACCACTTCCTTGTCCACGCCATAGGTGGCCTCGATCCGGTCCAGCAGGTCCAGGTTGGCGCGCAGCGCCGCCTGGCCGTTTTCAACCCGTTCGTCCGACACGGCGCTGTCCAGATAGTCCCAGATTGCCTTGGTGAATTCGCTCTGGTTCCGGTCTTTTTCCACAACGGCGGGGTCGAAACGCGCATCCCGGAAGGCATCGTCAAAGGTCTGCCCCGTGATCCCCGCCGCCAGTGCGCGGGGGCGGAAACCCGCCACCCAGGCGGCAAAGCCTGCTTCGGTTCCCGTTTCCATCCTGCTTTCCCCTTGCGCAGACGGTACGCCGGTTTCGGTGGCTGCCGAAGGTGTTGCAAAGGCTGCGCTGACCATACCCAGCGCTGCCAGAAGTCGCCGTCCGATCAGCATGCCCTGCCGCCGTCCCTGTCCTGCCAGTCAGAAGGATAACGTGACCTCCAACCGGCAGAATGCAAGCCATCCGGTCTCAGCAGGACAAAGACCCTCTTCATTTTCTGTTCACAAGTATCCTCGGGGGGTGTGGGGGGCAGACAGCCCCCCACCCGTGTCACTTGCGCCGGCGCAAAACCTTGCGCGCCAGCTTGGCGTCCCGTGCCGCCACCTTGCCTGGTTTGCGCGGCGCAGAACGTCCGCGCTTGGCAGGGGCACCTGCCGATGCGGGCCGACCTTCGATCTCGAGCAGGTCAAACACCAGCCCGCCGGTGACCGGCTCGGCTTCGGTCAGGCGAACCGTCACCTTCTGCCCCACACCGATGATCATGCCGCTGTCGGCCCCCATCAGGGTCTGGGCCTGCGCGTCGAAATGAAAGAACTCTCGCCCGATGGACCGGATCGGGATCAGACCGTCGGCCCCGGTTTCATCCAGCTTCACAAATAGGCCAAAGCGCTGCACGCCCGAGACGCGGCCGGAAAACCCGGCCCCGATCAGGTCCGACAGATAGGCGGCAAGATAGCGGTCGGCGGTGTCGCGTTCCGCCGCCATGCTGCGCCGTTCGGCATCCGAAATCAGCCTGGCGGTGTCTTCCAGCATTTCGATGTCCTGCGCGGACAGCCCGTCATCGCCCCAGCCATGCGCCGCGATCAGCGCACGGTGCACGATCAGGTCGGAATAACGCCGGATGGGCGAGGTGAAATGCGCGTAAGACTGAAGCGCCAGCCCGAAATGGCCGAAGTTTGCCGGGTTGTAATAGGCCTGAGTCATCGACCGAAGCGTGGTGATATTCATCAGCTCGTCAAATTCCGTGCCTTCGGCCTGTGCCAGCAGCCGGTTCAGGTGGCCGGTCTTCAGCACCTGCCCCTTGGCCAGCACAAAGCCCGAAGCTTCGGCCACCTCGCGCAGCGCATCCAGCTTTTCCGGGCTTGGTTCTTCATGCACCCGGAACAGCAGCGGGCGGCGCAGGCGCACCAGTTCCTCGGCGGCGGCGACATTGGCCAGAATCATGAATTCTTCGATCAGCCTGTGCGCCTCCAGCCGGTCGCGGAAGGCAACCGACACGACCTTGCCATCCTCATCCAGCACGATCTTGCGTTCGGGCAGATCAAGGTCCAGCGGCTGGCGCAGCGCCCGTGCCCTGGCCACGGCGGCATAGGCCGCGTAAAGCGGGGCAATGACACGGTCCATCAGGGGGCCGCATCTGTCATTGGGGGTGCCATCGGCGGCGTCCTGCACTTCGCCATAGTGCAGGGTTGCGGCAGACCGCATAATGCCGCGCACAAAGCGGTGGCTGATCTTGTGTCCGTCCGCGTCCAGCCTGATGCGGACCGCAAGGCAGGGACGCACCACGCCTTCGTGCAAGGAACACAGATCCCCCGACAGACGGTCGGGAAGCATCGGCACCACGCGGTCGGGAAAATAGGTGGAATTGCCGCGCTTGCGCGCCTCGCGGTCCAGCGCCGATCCGGGGCGCACGTAATGCGCCACATCGGCAATCGCGACCCAAAGGATGTGTCCGCCCGGATTGGCGGCATCGCTGTCCGGCTCGGCAAAGACGGCATCATCGTGGTCGCGCGCGTCGGAGGGGTCAATGGTGACCAGCGGCAGGTCGCGCAGGTCTTCGCGCCCCCTGATCGTGGCGGGCTTTGCCGCATCGGCTTCGGCAAGGGCAGCATCGGGAAAATGGTCGGGAATGCCGTGCTGGTGAATGGCAATCAGCGACACGGCCCCGGGGGCGGACGGATCACCCAGCCGGGTGACGATGCGCGCCTGCGGCAGGCCCAGGCGCCTTGGCCCGGTCTGTTCGGCCTCCACCAACTCGCCGTCGCGTGCGTTAAGGGTGAATTCGCGTGCCACGCGCCATTCCTTGTCGGCACCCTTGTCGATGGGCACGATGCGCCCGCCTTCGGCATCCTTGCGGAAAATGCCCAGCAGCTTCAGCGGGTTCGATCCGATCTTGCGGATCAGCCGCGCCTCATACTGATGGGACTCCCCCTGAACTTCGGTCAGGCGCGCCAGAATGCGGTCACCCTCGGCCACCGGGGCGTCGGCCCTGCCGGGCAGGAACAGGATGCGCGGCTCTGCCCCGGGGCCCTGCCATTCGGTCGGGCGCGCGAACTGGTCGCCGTGGCGGTCGGGGGGCAGGATCGTCAGGATGCTGACCGGGGGCAGCTTATCGGCATCGCGGTACGTGCGGCCGCGCTTTTCCAGCGCGCCGTCCTGCTCCAGCTCTTTCAACAGCCGCTTCAGCTCAATCCGCCCGGCGTCCTTGATGCCGAAGGCCTTCGCGATATCGCGCCTGGCCGTCAGGGCCGGGTTATCGGCGATCCATTGCAGGATCTGCTCTTTCGACGGGGTCTGGGTCATGACCTAGGGTTAGCATGATGCCGGTCCATCGTCACGGGGGTACCCGAAGTGCCGACGGATCGTCGCGGCCCGGTGCCCCGGCCCGGCACGCCATGCGGGGCATGACGGCCACATCTTTCGGGAATGGCCCCGCCCCAACAGCCCGCCGCGCGGCTTGCCGCCCCGTCAGAACGGGCAAGGTGCCGAAAACGTAACGCTCTTGCCGCTTTCGATATCCCGCAACCGCAGGCTTTCCGCGTGCAGCATCAGCCGGGGAAACTCGCGGGCCGCCCCGGTGGCATAAAGCGGATCCCCCAATATCGGGTGACCTGTTTGCGCCATATGTACGCGCAGCTGATGGCTGCGGCCGGTCAGCGGCATCAGCCGCACCCGGCTTTCGTCCTCCTGCGCCCGGATCACCCGCCAGTCAGTCACGGCAGGCCGCCCGGTTTCGTGGTTCACATGCTGGCGCGGCCTGTTCGGCCAATCGACCGTCAGGGGCAGATCGACGCGGCCTTCCTTCGGCTCCAGCCTTCCCCGGACACGGGCCAGATAGACCTTGCGCACCTGGCGCATCTCGAACTGCTGTCCCAGGTTCGCCTGTGCAGACCGGGTCAGGGCAAAGACCATGACACCGGATGTGTCCAGATCAAGGCGATGCACAAGCAGCACCTCCGGAAAGGCCCCCCGCAGCCGCCCGATCAGGCAATCGGCACGATCATCTCCCCGCCCCGGCACGGAAAGCAACCCGGCCGGCTTGTCAACCACGACGATCTGCGAATCGTGGTGGATCAGCCGCAGCGGGGTGTCGGGGGGCGCATAAACAAATCCGCTCATGCCCAGGGGCATAGCGAAGCAACGGCGCGCGTCAACCCTTGGGCAGGCCATGAAACCGGAAACAACAGCAGGCCCGATGCCCCGCCCGGAACATCCGGGTCCTGCGCGCGCCGCCGCAACGCCCCGGTCGCGCGCGGGAACCGGGCAAGGTCACGCGCGGCATGGGCTACCGAATTCCGGCCGATGCTCAGCCGGCGTCAACCGGGCGGCGGATCAATGCTGCCGCCTCGTGCAGCAGCGGGCGCAAGCCGGTGCCGCCGGCGTCAATCATTTCAAACAACTGTCGCCGCATCCGGGGTTCCCAGAAGGCGTTGATATGGGCGGCAACCCCTTGGACACCTTCGTCATGCGGTTTTGACTCAAAGAAAATGGCAATCTGGTTTGCCATGTGCGCCAGCTTGTCATGCGACATGGGTCGACTCCCTTGAAAGAATGCGATCAGGGCGGGTGAACACCTCGAACCGGTCGCTGCGCGCCAGGGCGATCAGCGTGATGCCCGCCGCCTCTGCCAGGTCCACGGCATGGGCTGTGGGGGCGGATACGGCAATCAGCACCGGCACCCCCATGACGGCACATTTCTGCACCATGTCGATGGACACCCGGCTGGTCAGCACAACCGCACCGCCAGACAGCGCCATCCCGATGGTCGCCCCGGCAAGCTTGTCCAGCGCGTTGTGGCGACCGACATCCTCGCGCGAGGCCACCATTCCCTGCGCCGGGGTCCAGAAGGCAGCGGCATGGACGGCCCGCGTCGCATCGTGAAGGGGCTGCTGCGCGGGCAGCGCGCCGACGGCGGCAAAGATCTGCGCGGGCGTCAGCCGCAGCGCCGATGCGCCGACCGGCGGCAGCCGACGGACGGCTTCTTCAAGCGAGTCGATGCCACACAGACCGCACCCGACCGGACCGGCCATCGTGCGGCGGCGCGCGGCAAGGCGACCCTCGGCCTCGGGATGAAGCCATATCTGCAGATCGATCCCAAGGTCTGTCCCGACCACGGTGATGCCGGCAATCTCGTGCGGGGCCGCGATCCCCTCGGTCAGGGTGAAGCCGCGTGCGAAATCCTCCAGCGCGGCAGGTGTTGCCATCATCACCGCCTGGGTGGTGCCGTTATAGCTCAGCGCCACCGCCGTTTCCTCGGGCAGCATCCGGGTGCCCGGCTCGAACGTTCCGGCCTGATAGGCCAGACGTGTCAGGGGACGCTTGGTGTGCATCATTCCGCCGCAGGCAGGATGCGGCGCGACCGTTCTGCCCGTTCGGCATAGTCCACCTGCCATTCAGAGGGGCCGTTCGACGGGCCGATCTGCACCGCCGTCACCTTGTATTCCGGGCAGTTGGTCGCCCAGTCGGAATAATCCGTGGTAACGACATTGGCTTGGGTTTCGGGGTGGTGGAAGGTGGTGTAGACAACACCGGGCGACACGCGGTCGGTGATCCTGGCGCGCAGCGTCGTCTCGCCCGACCGGCTGGCCAGGCGCACCCACTGCCCGTCGGCAATGCCGCGCACCTCGGCATCGTGGGGGTGCACTTCCAGCAGGTCTTCGGGATGCCAGACGACATTGGCCGTGCGCCGCGTCTGTGCGCCGACGTTATACTGGCTCAGGATGCGGCCCGTGGTCAGCAAGAGGGGAAAGCGGGGGCCGGTCTTTTCATCGGTCGCCACATATTCGGTGCGGATGAACTTGCCGCGCCCGCGCACGAAGCCGTCAACATGCATCAGCGGCGTGCCCTCGGGTGCCTTTTCGTTGCAGGGCCATTGCACCGACCCCATCGTTTCCAGCTTTTCATAGCTGACGCCGGCAAAGCTGGGCGTGGTCAGGGCGATCTCGTCCATGATCTGGCCGGGATGGGTGTAGGTCCAGCCTGCACCCATGGCATTGGCCAGAAGCTGCGTCACCTCCCAGTCGGGATAGCCGTTGCGCGGGGCCATGACCTTGCGCACGCGGTTGATGCGGCGTTCGGCATTGGTGAAGGTGCCGTCCTTTTCCAGAAAGGTCGATCCGGGCAGAAAGACATGCGCGTAATTCGCCGTCTCGTTCAGGAACAGGTCATGGACGATGACGCAGTCCATGGCGGCCAGGCCTGCGGCCACATGCTTGGTATCCGGGTCGGACTGCAGGATGTCTTCGCCCTGACAATACAGGCCCTTGAAGGTGCCCTCGACGGCCGCATCCAGCATGTTGGGAATGCGCAGGCCCGGCTCGTTGTCGATCTTGACGCCCCAGAGGCTTTCGAAAATATCGCGCACCTGATCATTCGACACATGGCGGTAGCCCGGCAGTTCATGCGGGAAGGACCCCATGTCGCAGGACCCCTGCACGTTGTTCTGGCCGCGCAGCGGGTTCACCCCCACGCCGGGCCGCCCGATATTGCCGGTCAGCATGGCAAGGTTGGCAATGGCAATCACCGTGGTTGACCCCTGGCTGTGCTCCGTCACCCCCAGACCGTAGTAGATGGCCCCGTTGCCGCCCCTGGCATACAGCCGCGCAGCAGCACGCAATTCGTCCGCCGGAACACCCGTCAGCAGTTCCGTCGCCTCGGGCGAATGGTTGGGGGCCGCGACAAACTCGGCGTAATCCGCGAATTCATCCCAGTCACAGCGGCTGCGGATGAAGCCCTCGTCAAACAGCCCCTCGGTCACAATCACATGCGCCATCGCGGTCACAACCGCCACATTGGTGCCGGGCCGCAGCGGCAGGTGATGCGCCGCACTGATATGCGGTGTCTTCACGAGATCGATCCGGCGCGGATCAATCACGATCAGCTTCGCCCCCTGCCGCAGCCGCTTCTTCAGCCGGCTGGCAAACACCGGATGCCCGTCGGTCGGATTCGCGCCGATCACGATCACCACATCTGTCTGTTCAACCGAATCGAAATCCTGCGTGCCGGCACTGGTGCCAAAGGTCTGGCCCAGGCCATAGCCGGTGGGCGAATGGCAGACACGGGCGCAGGTATCGGTGTTGTTGTTGCGAAAGACGGCACGCGCCAGTTTCTGGACCAGATAGGCCTCTTCATTCGTGCAGCGGGACGAGGTGATGACCCCGACCGAGTGGCGCCCGTATCTTTCCTGGATGCCCTTCATCCGGTCGGCGGCAAAGCCAAGGGCCTCGTCCCAGGACAATTCGCGCCACGGATCGCTGATGCTTTCGCGGATCAGCGGGTTCAGGATGCGGTCCTTGTGGCTGGCATAGCCATAGGCGAAGCGGCCCTTGACGCAGGAATGGCCCCGGTTGGCCTTGCCGTGCCTGTAGGGCGTCATCCGCACCAGCTCGTCGCCGCGCAGTTCCGCCTTGAACGAACAGCCGACCCCGCAATAGGCGCAGGTGGTGATGACCGACCGTTCCGGCGTGCCGATGTCGATGATCGACTTTTCCTGCAGCGTCGCGGTCGGGCAGGCCTGAACGCAGGCCCCGCAGGACACGCAATCGGATGTCAGCGCTGTGTCGGTCTTCGCGCCAAAGGACACCCGGCTGTCCCAGCCGCGCCCTTGAATCGTCAGTGCGAAGGTGCCCTGCACCTCTTCACAGGCGCGCACGCAGCGCGAGCAGACGATGCATTTGGCAGGGTCATAGGTGAAATAGGGGTTGCTGTCGTCCTTTGGCAGCCACTGCGGGTTTGCCTTGCCGGATGTGTCGCGGGCCTTGAAATGCGTCTCAACCGCCTCATAGCGCACATCGCGCAGGCCCACGGCCCCCGCCATATCCTGCAATTCGCAATCACCGTTCGCCGAACAGGTCAGACAATCCAGCGGGTGGTCGCTGATGTAAAGCTCCATCACCCCGCGCCGCAGGGTCTTCAGCCTGCCGGTCTGGGTCCGCACCTTCATGCCGGCGGCGACGGGGGTGGTGCAGGACGCGGGCGTACCTGCCCGCCCCTCGATCTCCACCAGACACAGGCGGCAGGAGCCGAAGGCATCGATGGAATCAGTGGCGCAAAGTTTCGGCACCGATATGCCGGCCTCGGCGGCGGCGCGCATCACGCTGGTGCCTTCGGGCACCGTCACATCAAAGCCGTCCACGGTCAGCGTGACCATCACCTTCGACTTCGCCGCAGGGGTTCCGAAGTCACGGTCCGGGATGATGAAGTCTTTCATTCGGCGGCCTCTTTGGCGGATGTGTGGAAGTCATCGGGGAAATGGGTCAGTGCCGACATCACCGGATAGGGCGTGAACCCGCCCAGCGCGCAAAGCGATCCTGCCTTCATCGTCTCGCACAGGTCGGTCAGCAGCGGAATCGCCGCCGCGTCGCCCCGCGCGATCCGGTCAACCGTTTCCACCCCGCGCACCGCGCCGATCCGGCAGGGGGTGCATTTGCCGCAGCTTTCGATGGCGCAGAATTCCATCGCAAAGCGGGCCTGTGCCAGCATGTCGGCGCTGTCATCGAAAACGACGATTCCGGCATGGCCGATCAGACCGCCTTTCTGGGCATAATCTTCATATCCGAAGGGGGTGTCGAACAGCGCGCGCGGGAAATAGGCCCCCAGCGGCCCGCCGACCTGCACGGCCTTGACCGGCCGCCCGGTGGCCGTGCCACCCGCCAGATCATCCACAATCGTGCCCAGCGGCATCCCGAAAGCCGTCTCAAACAGCCCGCCGCGCCGGACGTTTCCGGCAATCTGCAACGGGATCGTTCCGCGTGACCGGCCCAGCCCGAAATCGCGGTAAAATGACGCCCCGCGTTCAAAGATCACCGGCACGGTGGCCAGCGAGACCACGTTGTTCACCACGGTCGGCCTGCCCATGAAGCCTTCCAGCGCGGGCAGCGGCGGCTTGGCGCGCACCACGCCGCGCTTGCCTTCCAGCGAATTCAGCAGCGCGGTTTCCTCGCCGCAGACATAGGCCCCCGCGCCGATGCGCAGTTCGATGTCAAAGGCAGGCCCAAGGCCCAGCACGCTGGCCCCCAGCAAGCCGAAAGCGCGCGCCAGCCGGATTGCGTCCGCCAGCACGGCATTGGCATCGGGGTATTCCGACCGGGAATAGATGAACCCTTTGTCCGCCCCCACGCCCAGCCCCGCAATCACCATGCCTTCGATCAGGGTGAAGGGATCGCCTTCCATGATCATGCGGTCGGCGAAAGTGCCGCTGTCGCCTTCATCGGCATTGCAGACGATGTATTTGCGGTCTGCCGTGGCACCCGCCACCGTCTTCCACTTGATCCCGGTGGGAAAGCCCGCCCCGCCCCGGCCGCGCAGGCCCGAGTCGGTGACTTCTGCCACGATGGCGTCCGGCGTCATCCCCAGGGCGCGGCGCAGGCCGGTCAGGCCGCCATGCGCCTGGTAGTCCTCCAGCGACAGCGGGTCGATCACGCCGCAGCGCGCGAAGGTCAGGCGCGTCTGCGCCTTCATCCAGGGCAGGTCATCTGTCAGCCCCAGCGCCTTGTCATGCGCACCGAAGCCTGCATCGAAAAGCCCCGCCACATCGCCCGGTCCGACCGGCCCGAAGGCCATGCGGCCCGCTGCACTGTCCACCTCAAGCAGCGGCTCCAGCCAGACCATGCCGCGCGATCCGTTGCGGACCACGGTCACCTCAAGGCCGCGCCGCAGCGCCTCGGCCCTGACGGTCGCAACAACCACTTCCGCGCCAAGCGCCTTGGCCGCCGAATCGAGGGGGACGTAAATCCTCACAGCCGCACCTCTGAGATCAGCGCATCAACGCGCGCCTCGTCCACGCGGCCCACGACGCGCCCGTCAACAAGTGCCGCCGGCGCGCAGGCGCAAAGCCCAAGGCAGAACACCGGCTCCAGCGTTACGGCACCATCAGGCGTGGTCTGGTGCCACCCGATGCCCAGCGCGTCCCTGGCATGGGCGGCGACACGGTCTGCGCCCATGGCCTGGCAGGCCTCGGCCCGGCACAGCTTGAGCACATGACGGCCCGCCGGTTCTTCGCGGAAATCGTGGTAGAAGCTGATCACGCCATGCACTTCGGCCCGGCTGATGTTCAGATGCTGCGCGATCAAGGGCAGTGCGTCCCCGGGGATGTACCCGAAGGCTGCCTGCACCGCGTGCAGGACCGGAAGCAGCGGCCCTTCCAGGCCATCATGCGCACGCAGGATGTCCCCGATCTGCTCGGCACTGTCTGCGATGCCTGGCGTCATCATGGCCCTCCGCTTGGCGTGGCCGCAGTTCTATCCCAATCGATAGGCAAATCAATATTGATTACTCGTTGAACGATAGAAGTGGTCTATCGCGCCAGCCGTTCCGCTTCGGCCAGAAGGGCGGCGAGCACAGGGGTCAGCGGGTCGCGCCGGGCCGTGACCAAGCCGATAAGATGTTCGGCCTCCGGCGCGACGATGGGCACGGCGACCAGACCGCCGGCCAGCGCCATCCCGGCAAGTTTCGTGGGCACCACGCTGGCCCATCGCCCCGTCATGACATGGGCGATCAGCGCAATCGTGGAATTCGATTCCACCTGCGGCACCACGGATGCCCCGGTTTCCGCCAGATGCTGGTTCACGATGCGCCGGTTCTGCATGTCGGCGGTCAGCAGGCACAGGGGCTGTTCGGCCACCTCGGCCCAGGTGACCTGGTCCCGCCCGGCAAGCGGCGTGCCGGGCGCGCACAGCAGGCGATAAAACTCGGTATAAAGCGGCACCTGCGCCACGCGCCCCAGCGGTTCATTGTCCAGATAGGTGATGCCGGCATCCAGCTCCAGGCTTTCGATCTCTGCCAGAATCTCGCCAGAGGTGCGCGACAGGATCGAAACGCGCACATTCGGGTTGCGCAGAATGAACGGGGCGGTCAGCTCTGCCACCATGGGAAGCGCGGTCGGGATAACCCCGATCCGGACATTGCCCGACAGGCCGGATCGCACCACCTTCATTTCGGCCCGCAGCGCCCGCATGTCGCTGACAATGCGCCGCGCCCAGTCCAGAACCCGCACACCTTCGGGCGTCAGCCCCTGAAACCGCGACCCGCGGAATACAAGCTGCACGCCAAGCTGATCTTCCAATTGCCGGATGGCGGAACTCAGCGTCGGCTGGGTCACGCCGCAGACATCGGCAGCGCGGCCGAAATGGCGTTCGTTGGCCAGGGCGATGAACATTTCCAGCTTGTCGATCATGCCCCCGTCATTGCATCAAAGCCGCCAGCGGGCAATGATCGCAGTGGAACCGGCTTGCTGACGCCGCCTTGCCGCCCTAAGTCGGGGATCATGAGACGCTTCATCCCCTTCCTGAAGAAACAGCCGCTTGTCGCCGTGATCCGGCTGCAGGGGGTCATCGCATCCGGCGGGCGTGGCGGCAGCGGCCTGAACGACGCGGCGCTGGCCGCCCTGATCGAAAGGGCCTTCACGCGCGGCAAGCCCTGTGCGGTTGCGCTGGTGATCAATTCACCGGGCGGCTCTGCGGTGCAATCTTCGCTGATTGCCGCCCGCATCCAACGGCTGGCCAGGGAAAAGGACGTGCCTGTACACGCCTTTGTCGAAGATGTGGCGGCATCGGGGGGCTATTGGCTGGCCTGCGCGGCGGATCAGATCTGGATTGATGACAGTTCCATCGTCGGGTCCATCGGGGTGATCTTCGCCAGTTTCGGCTTTCCGGAATTCATGGCCCGCCAAGGCATCGAACGCCGTGTCGTCACCTCGGGCCGGTCCAAAAGCCTGGCGGACCCGTTCCTGCCCGAAAAGCCCGAGGATGTGGCCCGCCTGAAAGCGCTGCAGGACCCCATCCATCAGGCCTTCATCGCACATGTGAAGGCACGGCGCGGGGCACGGCTGGATGACTCCGCCGATCTGTTCAACGCCGACATCTGGGTGGGTGCCGGGGCGGTGCGTGTCGGCCTGGCCGATGGTCTGGCCCATCTCGTGCCGAAAATGAAGGACCTGTTCGGCGACAAGGTCAGGCTGGTGCCCTATGGCCAGCGCCGGTCGCTTCTGCAGCGGTTCGGGGCGCAGATCACCGGTTCTGCCCTGTCCGAGGTTGAAGACCGCGCGCTGTGGGCGCGCTTCGGCCTTTGACATGCTGGTAAAGACCATCCTGCTGTTTCTGCTTGGCATGGTGCTGATCGCCATGATCGGGCGGGCCTTGTTCCCGGATGCGGTGCGTCGGCTGGCGCGGCGGCGGTCCGTGGCGCTGAGGCCCGGCACCTGCCCGCGCTGCGGCAGCTACATCATCGGCACGGGGCCCTGCGCCTGCGGCCCATCCGGGAAGAAACCATGAGCCTGTCGCACGCGGCACCGAAACGTGCCCTTGTGACAGGTGCGGCGCGCCGTCTGGGCCGGGCCATGGCCCTGGCGCTGGCCGGGCGCGGTTATGACCTTGCCATCCACTATGCCGGATCACGGGACGAGGCCGAGGCGACCGTTACCCGGATTCATGCCCTGGGCCGCAAGGCTGTCGCGCTGCAGGCAGATCTTCTGGTCGAGTCCGAGGGCGAAGCGCTGGTTTCCCGCGCCGCAAGCGGGCTGGGCGGCCCGCTGACGCTTCTGGTGAACAACGCGTCAATCTTCGAATACGACACCCTTGCCAGTGCAACGCGCGACAGCTGGGATCGGCACATCGGTTCCAACCTGCGCGCCCCTTTCGTGCTGACGCAGCAGTTTGCCGCGCAGGCACCGGCGGCCTTGCGGGACAAGGCGGGCGAACCCGCAGCCCAGGCGATGGTCCTGAATATGATCGACCAGCGCGTCTTCAAGCTGACGCCGGAATTCATGACCTACACCATCGCCAAGATGGGCCTTTGGGCGTTGACCCGCACTGCGGCGCAGGCGCTGGCCCCCGATATCCGGGTCAATGCGATCGGCCCGGGGCCGACACTGCGCGGCGCGCGGCAATCGGAAGGCCACTTTGCGGATCAGCGGGCGGCAACCATCCTGCAGCGCGGCGCGGACCCGTCCGACATCGTCGCGGCCATGCACTACTTTCTTGATGCGCAGGCCGTGACGGGCCAGATTCTGTGTGTCGACGGCGGCCAGCATCTGGTCTGGCGAACCGAAGATGTGCTTGGCGTGGAATAGGCCCATGCAGGCCCGCGCAGCGGCGTTCCGCAGACCGTCGGCGAAAGTTTTCCACTTTGGACGCGCGCATCACACAATCGTTGCAATTCCTTCATGGAAATCAGGGATTTGTCAGACACCCCAAAATAAATCCATATAAAACAACATGATAGAAAAATGCCTAAAAATCAGGCGAAGTAGTGAACGTGTGAGAATCCAAGGAAAATTCCAGCCTCCCGGAATGTTTTGCGCAGAGTTGTCCACAGAAAGCGTGGACAGGTTTCTTCTTGCCCGTCCGCATTTATCGTTGCAGGCAAAGCCGGGAATCGGTGAATTCCAGAAAGGATGAGTCCACCGTGCAGGCAGAGCAGGGAACCACGCCCGGGGCACCTTCCGGGCACACGGTCATTCAGGGCTATCTCAAGACGATAGACACCTCTCCCGGCGTCTACCGTATGCTCGATCCTGTGGGCACGGTGCTTTATGTCGGCAAGGCACGCAACCTGAAGGCGCGGGTGGCCTCCTATGCCCGGCCGTCGGGCCATTCCGGCCGCATTGCCCGGATGATCGGCGAAACCGCGTCGATGATGTTTCTGACGACGCGCACCGAAACCGAAGCGCTTTTGCTGGAACAGAACCTGATCAAGCAGCTCAAGCCGCGCTACAACGTGCTGCTGCGTGACGACAAAAGCTTTCCGGACATCCTGATCGCCAAACACCACCCCTTTCCCCAGATCAGGAAGCACCGGGGCAAACGGTCTGAAAAGGGTACCTATTTCGGTCCCTTCGCAAGCGCGGGGGCGGTGAACCGCACGCTTAACCAGCTGCAGAAGGTCTTCCTGCTGCGCACCTGCACGGACGCGGTCTTCGAAAGCCGCACGCGCCCCTGCCTTCTGTATCAGATCAAGCGCTGTGCAGCGCCCTGCGTCGGCAAAGTCGGGCGCGACGATTATGCAACCCTGGTCGGGGACGCCGAGCTTTTCCTGCAAGGCAAGACAACCAGGGTTCAGGCCGATCTGGCTGCGGCGATGGCCGAAGCCTCTGCCGCGATGGAATTCGAACGGGCCGCCGCCCTGCGCGACCGCATCCGCGCCCTGACCCAGGTGCAGTCGGCCCAGGGCATCAATCCCCGGGGCGTCGCCGAGGCGGACGTCATTGCGCTGCATCTGGAAGGCGGGCAGGCCTGCGTCCAGGTATTCTTCATCCGCGCCAACCAAAGCTGGGGCAACCGCGACTTCTATCCGCGCACCGGGGCCGGGGCGGAAGCGCCCGAAATCCTGGAGGCCTTTCTGGCCCAGTTCTATGACGACAAAGAGCCGCCAGGGCTGATCCTGCTGTCGCACCCCGTCGAGAATGAAGATCTGGTGACCCAGCTTCTGTCCGACCGCGCCGGGCGCAAGGTGTCGCTGGCGGTGCCCCGGCGCGGCGAAAAGGCCGAACTGGTGGAAAACGCCGCCCGGAACGCGCGCGAAAGCCTGGCGCGCAAGATGGCCGAAGGTGCGTCGCAAAACAGGCTTCTTGCCGGTCTTGCCGAAGCCTTTTCCCTAGATGCGCCGCCAAAGCGGATCGAGGTTTACGACAACTCTCACATCCAGGGCAGCAATGCCGTGGGTGGCATGATCGTGGCCGGGCCGGACGGCTTTCTCAAGTCGCAGTACCGCAAGTTCAACATCCGGTCCCGCGCCGGGGCCAACAGCGACGATTTCGGCATGATGAAAGAGGTGCTGACCCGGCGTTTTGAACGCCTGCTGAAGGAAGACCCCGACCGGTCGTCAGATGCCTGGCCGGACCTGCTGCTGATCGACGGCGGCGCGGGGCAGGTCAGCGCGGTGGCGGAGATTCTGGCGGAACTTGGCATCGACGACATAGCCATGGCCGGTGTCGCCAAGGGCGTGGACCGCGACGCGGGCAAAGAGGAGTTTCATCGCCCCGGCCAGCCCCCCTTTGCGCTGCCCCATACCTCGCCCGTGCTGTACTTCGTGCAGCGCCTGCGGGACGAGGCGCACCGCTGGGCCATCGGCGCACATCGCGCCAGGCGGGCAAAGGCCGTCAGCGCGACACCGCTGGATGACATCCCCGGCGTCGGGGCCACCCGCAAACGCGCCCTTCTGGCCCATTTCGGCAGTGCCAAGGCGGTTGGCCGCGCGGCGGTGGATGACCTGAAGGCGGTTGACGGAATCTCTGACACCCTGGCGCAAAGCATCTACGACTTTTTCCACGCAAGGGGCTGATCCGGGCGGACAGGCCGACGGTGGCCGCTTCCCCCGGGCCGCATTGCCACGCGCCGCCGCATATGAGATGCAGCGGCAGACCTGCCTCTTTGCCGCAACGGACCCCTTCCTTGATGCGCAGCCTTACGCCTCGACAATCCGGCCTTCTGCTTTTGCTGGCCGGAGCCGCCGCAGACTCGACCTCGGGCCTGTTCACCCGGCTGCTGCCGACCGACGGGTTCACGACCGCCTGCGGGCGCGGTCTTGCCGCCTTTGCCTTTCTGTTCGTGCTGCTTGCAGTCCGCGACGGCAGGGGGACGCTGCGCGCCCTTGCAGGGGTTGGCGTCTGGGGAGTGGTCCTTGTTGCCCTGAACTCTGCGGGCATGGTCCTGAACATCCTGTCGCTGAGCCTGACCAGTGTCGCGAATTTCTTCATGATCTTCGCCACTGCCCCCTTCGTTGCGGCGCTGGGGGCCTGGCTGCTGCTGGGCGAACGGGTGGACCGTGCCACGCTGCTTGCCGCGATTGCAGGCTTTATCGGCATTGCGGTGATGATGTTCGCCGGTGCGCGTTCGGGGGCGGTCCTGGGTGACCTGCTCGCGCTGGTCTGCGTCTTTCTGTATGCGGCGGTTGTGCTTGTGCTGCGGCGCTGCCAGACCGTCGATATCCTGCCCACCATCACGCTGACCGTTCTTGCCAGCGGCCTGCTTGCCCTGCCGCTTGCGGATTTCTCCATGGTCCAGCCGCAGGACATCGCCCTGTTGGCGGTCTTCGGCGCGCTACAGCTTGCAATCGGCAATCTGCTGATCTTCACGGCTGCAACCCGGATTCCGGCGGCACAATCGGGACTGCTCGGCATCCTCAATGCGGGCTTTGCACCCTTCTGGGTGTTTGTGTTCCTGAAAGAGGTGCCGCCGCCGGCAACGCTTCTGGGCGGGGCGATCATTCTGGGGGCAGCCATCGCGCATCTTGTCTGGACGGTTTCGGCCAGCCGCCCTGCGGCCGCGGCCCCCGGAAAGGCCTGATACCTGCAGCGGGACGGTGCGGCGAATGGTCTGGTGCCGGCACCTCGCGCAGGGTTCCGGCGCGTTCCCTGCGGGTTTGAATTATTTCAATGCATTACGTGATGGTTTCGGCATGCAACACTGGGCGGTCTTTGCGCTATTCCTGTTCCCTCGGCCCCTGTGATCGGGTATTCCGGCGTCATGAAATGGAACCTTCCGAATATCCTGACGGTCCTGCGCCTGCTTGCCGCCCCCGGTGTGGCGGTGATGTTCCTGTACTTCAACCGCCCCCTGGCAGACTGGTTTGCCCTGACCCTGTTCATCACCGCCGCGATCACCGACTGGTTTGACGGCTATCTGGCCCGGCTCTGGAAGCAGGAGTCCAAGTTCGGCACAATGCTTGATCCGATTGCCGACAAGGCCATGGTGGTGATCGCGCTGCTGATCATCACCGGCTATTCCGGGATGAACCCCTGGCTGATCCTGCCGGCGACGGTCATTCTGTTCAGGGAAATCTTTGTGGGCGGTCTCAGAGAGTTTCTGGGCGCAAAGGCGCGGCTTCTGGCCGTCACACCGCTTGCCAAATGGAAGACGACCGCCCAGATGGTTGCGATTGCCGTCCTGTTTCTGGGCACCGGCCTTGAACATCTGGAAGGGATCGCGCGCCAGGGCATGACGCCCGAGCAATATGCCGAAGCCGTCAGGGCAGGGGTGGCCGATCCGATCCGGTCCTGCGGCGCGCGGGGCTGCTCTTCGCTGGCAACGCTGGTGGGCCTGGTGCTGATCTGGATTGCCGCCGCGCTGACCTTTGTCACCGGCTGGGATTACTTCCGCAAATCCCTGCCCTTCCTGCGGGATGAGCGATGATCGACGTGCTGTACTTCGCCTGGGTGCGCGAACGCATCGGCCTGCCGCGCGAAAGGATCGCGACATCGGCCGTGACGGTGGCCGACCTTGTGGCAGAGCTTTCCGCGCGGGAAGACCGCTATGCGGCGGCCTTTGCCGATCTTGCCGCGCTGCGCGTCGCCCTTGACCAGGACTTGTCCGATTTCTCGGCCCCGCTGGCGGGTGTGCGCGAAGTGGCCTTCTTTCCCCCGATGACAGGCGGCTGACATGCGTGTCGCCATCCAGAGCGCGCCGTTCGACATCGGCACGGAAACGGCGGCCTTTGCGCAGGCAGCCGCCGGGGCCGGGGCGGTGGTGACCTTTACCGGGATCGTGCGGGATCTGTCGGGCGGCCTGACGGCGATGGAAATCGAACATTATCCCGGCATGACCGAACGGGCGATCCGGGACATCACCTTGCAGGCCGTGTCGCGGTGGGACCTGATCGATGCGCTGGTGATCCACCGCCACGGCACGCTGCGCGTGGGCGAGCCGATCATGATGGTGGCCACCGCCGCCGCCCACCGGGCAAGCGCCTTTGCTGCGGCGGACTTCCTGATGGATTACCTCAAATCCCGCGCGCCGTTCTGGAAAAAGGAAATCACCGCCTCTGGCGGCGCATGGGTGGCCGCCACGGATCAGGATGAGGCGGCCCTGTCGCGCTGGTGACAGCGTGATGCGGACCGCAGACAGCAAAATGGCGGCCCCGAAAGGCCGCCCTCAGCCGGTCGCGACAGCAGCGGTTACTGATCCATGTAGATATGCCGTTCGGCCTTGGCGCCGGGATGGGTCACGGCGCCCCAGCGGGCACCGCCGACCAGCTTGGCGAATTTCCACACCGCGCCGGTTTCGTACTGGGTCCGGCGCGGGCCGGCCCACTGCGCCTTGCGCGCCGCAAGCTCGGCATCGCTCAGCGCCACCGAAAGCGTGCCGGTCAGTGCGTTGATGGTGATGACATCGCCGGTCTTGAGCAGGGCAATCGGCCCGCCATGCGCCGCCTCTGGCCCGACATGGCCCACGCAGAAGCCGCGCGTTGCCCCGGAAAAGCGGCCATCGGTGATCAGCGCCACTTTCTTGCCCATGCCCTGCCCGGAAAGAGCAGCGGTGGTGGCCAGCATTTCGCGCATCCCCGGCCCGCCTGCGGGGCCTTCGTTGCGGATCACTAGGACCTCGCCTTCCTTATAGGCGCGCTGCTGCACCGCCTCGAACGCCTCTTCCTCGGAGTCAAAGACGCGGGCAGGGCCGGTGAAGACCTGCTCTTCGTCGCTCATGCCCGCGACCTTCACGATGGCCCCGTCGGGGCAGATGTTGCCCCTCAGGCCCACAACACCGCCGGTCTTGGTGATCGGGGTTTCGATGGGATAGATCACGCGGCCGTCGGCCTCTCGGGTGATCAGGTCAAGCTCTTCGCCCAGGGATTTGCCGGACGCCGTGATGCAGTCTTCGTGCAGCAGACCGGCCTTGCGCAACTCCTTCAGCACCACGGGCACGCCGCCCACCTCGTACATGTCCTTGGCCACATACTGCCCGCCGGGCCGCAGGCTGACGAAATAGGGCGTATCGCGGAAGATGTCGCAGACATCGAACAGATCGAAATCGATCCCCGCCTCATGTGCAATGGCCGGCAGGTGCAGGCCGGCATTGGTGGACCCGCCGGTACAGGCCACGACGCGGGCCGCGTTTTCCAGGCTTTTGCGCGTGACGATATCGCGGGCGCGGATGTTCTTTTCGATCAGCTGCATCACCGCCACGCCCGAGGCATCGCCATACTGGTCGCGGCTTTCATAAGGTGCCGGTGCCCCGGACGAATTGAGCAGCGCCAGCCCGATGGCCTCAGAGACGCAAGCCATGGTGTTGGCCGTATACTGCCCGCCGCAGGCCCCGGCGCTGGGGCAGGCGACCCGTTCCAGAATATCCAGTTCGGCGTCCGACATGGTGCCTGCCTGATGCTTGCCGACCGCTTCGAACACGTCCTGCACCACCACGTCGCGCCCGTTCAGCTTGCCCGGCAGGATCGACCCGCCATAGATGAACACCGACGGCACGTTCAGCCGCACCATCGCCATCATCATGCCGGGAAGCGATTTGTCGCAGCCCGCCAGCCCGACAAGGGCATCATAACAATGCCCGCGCATGGTCAGCTCGACCGTATCGGCAATCGCATCGCGCGAGGCAAGCGAAGACCGCATGCCTTCATGGCCCATGGCGATGCCGTCGGTGACGGTGATCGTGGTGAACTCGCGCGGGGTGCCGCCGCCCTTCTTCACGCCCATCTTCACGCTTTGCGCCTGCCGGTTCAGCGCGATGTTGCAGGGGGCCGCTTCGTTCCAGCAGGTGGCCACGCCGACCCAGGGCTGGTGGATTTCCTCTTCCGTGATCCCCATCGCGTAGAAGTAGCTGCGGTGCGGTGCCCGCGACGGGCCTTCCGTCACATGGCGGCTGGGCAATCTGGACTTGTCGAAGCGCTGGCTGGTCATGGGGTCCTCCGGAACATCTGGCTGGCTACGCCAGATAACGGGCGCAGGCGGTCCGGGCAAGCCGGGAATGGCCACGCCGTCTGTGGATCAGACATCTGTCCGCGTGACCAGTGTCGTCTCTGCATCCAGTCGCGCCTTTGCCGCTGCTCTTGCATCCATCATCCGGCCGCGGGTGAAATCCAGCGTCCGGTTCACCAGCAGCACGTCCAGCATGTAAAGCACCAGCCCTGTCACCAGAAACAGCACCGCGCAGACGAACAGGGTTTCGACCACCAGTGTCAGCTGCACCTTTGTCTGCGCATCAAGGAAAAGGGTAATGACCGCAAGCGCCAGAGAAAGCGAGGCAAGGGTGCAGCTGAACACCGCCCAGCGGATCCGGTTCGCCCGGGCAAGGTAGAACAGCAACTCTTCTTCCAGCCGGATGTCCTGATCCGTTGGCGACCTCAGCGATGTTTCCAGCATCCGGCTGCGATCCACGATCCGGTTCAGCCGCGTGTCGATGATCAGCAGCGTCGTGCCGATGGCCGACAGCAGAAACACCGGCGAAAGCGACGCCGCGATCAGCGGCGAAACCGTGGAATACATCGTTCCGGTGGACATCGGTATGCTTCCTTTTCCCGGGGCTGCTTTGCGCCATGACCGGCAGCATAGCGCGGTGCCGGGTGAAAGGCACCGTGCAGAAAGCACTTTGTGACCGCGTTTCTCCGGGCCGGTCATGCAAACATCCCACCCTTCCGAATTGCTTTTCCCGCCCCCCCGGCTTATCTGCAAGGCCAACTGTTGTGACCAAAGGGCATCCCCTGCGATGAACTGGATCTCGAACTACGTCCGCCCCAAGATCAACTCGCTGTTCTCGCGCCGCGAAGTGCCCGAGAACCTGTGGACGAAATGCCCCGAATGCGGAACCATGCTGTTCCACCGCGAATTGTCGGACAACCTGTTCGTCTGCACCGGTTGCGATCACCACATGGCGATCAGCCCGCGCGCCCGCTTTTCCGCGCTGTTTGACGGCGGCATCTTTACCGAGGTGAAGGTCCCCGAACCGCTGGCCGATCCGCTGCATTTCCGCGACCAGAAGAAATACCCCGACCGCCTGAAGGCCGCTCAGAAGGCGACATCGGAAAAAGAGGCGATGCTGGTCGCCGAAGGTGAAATCGGCCGCACCCCCATCGTGGCCGCGGCACAGGACTTTGCCTTCATGGCCGGCAGCATGGGCATGTATGTGGGCAATGCCGTCATTGCCGCCGCTGAACGGGCGGTGAAGCTGAAACGCCCGCTGGTGCTGTTTTCGGCCGCAGGCGGCGCCCGGATGCAGGAAGGCATCCTGTCCCTGATGCAGATGCCGCGCACAACCGTTGCGGTGCAGATGCTGAAAGAGGCGAACCTTCCCTACATCGTCGTGCTGACCCATCCCACAACGGGCGGCGTCACCGCATCCTATGCCATGCTGGGCGATGTGCAGATCGCCGAGCCGAACGCGCTGATCTGCTTTGCCGGTCCGCGCGTGATCGAGCAGACCATCCGCGAAAAGCTGCCCGAGGGGTTCCAGCGCGCCGAATACCTGCTGGACCATGGCATGCTCGACCGTGTCACCCACCGCAAGGCACTGCGCGACGAGCTGATCATCCTGACCCGGTTGCTGATGCAGCTTCCGCCCGCCGTGCGGGGCGACCTGCCTGCACCCGGACCCATCGCGGCACCGGAACCCGCGGAACCGGCCGGGGTCAAGGCGTGACCGGCACATCGGATGCCATCCTTGAGCGGATGACGACGCTGCATCCCAAGGTCATCGACCTGACGCTGGACCGTGTGCATCGCCTGCTTTCGGCACTGGACCATCCCGAACGCCGCATTCCGCCGGTCATCCATATCGCCGGAACAAATGGCAAGGGGTCTACCCTGGCCATGATCCGCGCCGGGCTGGAGGCGGCGGGTCAGGCTGTGCATGCCTATACCTCGCCGCATCTTGCCCGGTTTCACGAACGCATCCGGCTTGCGGGAACCCTGATTTCGGAACCCGCGCTTGCCGCCCTTCTGGACGAATGCGTGACCGCCAATGGCAGCGATCCGGTCACCTTCTTTGAAATCACCACCTGCGCGGCCTTTCTGGCCTTTGCCCGCACCCCGGCGGACTGGACGCTGCTGGAGGTGGGCCTGGGCGGGCGGCTGGATGCCACCAACGTGATCGATACCCCGCGCCTGACCATCATCACCCCGGTCAGCCTGGACCATCAGCAATATCTGGGCGACACGGTGGCCCAAATCGCCGGGGAAAAGGCAGGGATCATCAAGCGTATGGTGCCATGCGTGGTTGGGCCGCAGACGGAAGAAGGCCTGGCGGTGATCGAGGCGCGGGCCGCCCGCCTGGGTGCGCCGCTGCTGGTCTTTGGCCAGCACTGGCACATCGGCGAAGAGCGCGGGCGGATGATCTATCAGGATGACACCGGCCTGCTGGAAATGCCCCTGCCCAACCTGCCCGGCCCGCATCAGGTGCAGAACGCCGGGGCGGCCATTGCCGCGCTGCGCCACCTGGGCTTTGACGGCGCGGCTTGCGAAGCCGCCGTCACCCGCGCCGTCTGGCCCGCGCGGATGCAGCGGCTGCGGCAGGGGCCGCTGGTTGATGCCGCGCCGCAGGCCGAGCTTTGGCTGGACGGCGGCCATAACCCGGCGGGGGGGCAGGCGCTGGCGGCAACGCTGGCGCGGATGCCGCAGCGCCCGACGCATCTGATCTGCGGAATGCTGAACACCAAGGATATTGGCGGCTACCTGCGCCCGCTGGCCGCCCACGCCGCCAGCCTGACGGCGGTTTCGATTCCGGGCGAAAAGAACACGCTTCCGGCGGATGTCACCGAAGCGGCGGCCCTTGCGGCGGGGATCAAGGCAAGCCGGGCGGACGGCGTTCTTGATGCGGTGCGGCGCATTGCAACCGCCGATCCGCAGGCGCGCATCCTGATCTGCGGGTCACTGTATCTGGCCGGGCAGGTGCTGCGCGAAAACGGCTGAAGGCGGCAGCGGATCAGGGGTGCAGCACCTGCACCTGTGCCCGCGCCGATTGCCCGGCCCCGTCAATCACCGACAGGGTGACAAAGCCGGTTCCCGGAATGTCCAGCACCGTGTCACGGTCGCGGGTGGCCACCGCAACCGGCACCCCATCGGCCAGCCAGGTAAAGGGCGCCGCCCCGCCGCTGACCCGCACCAGCAAATCGCCATCCACCAGTTCCACCTGCGCCCCGTCGGGCGGGAAGGCGACCTGCGGCGGATCAGCGGCAAGAAACGCGGCATTGCGCGGGCGGAACCGTTGCAAAGGCTGCGGCAGCTGCGCGTTGGATACCAGCAGCGTGGCGGGCGGCGGCGGGGGCAGGGGGTCAAGCTGTGGCTTCAGCCGGTTGAACGCCTGGAACAGCACCGGCGCGGCCAGGTCGCCGCCAAAGGCCCCCGGCACTGGCGTGCCATCGGCCCGGCCCATCCAGACACCAATCACATGCCGCCCGTCAAACCCGATTGCCCAGGCATCGCGGTTGCCGTAACTGGTGCCGGTTTTATAGGCCAGCCGGTTTTCCGGCGCGCCGGGCGGCGGGGCCAGGCCAGACAGAATATCGCCCACCTGCCATGCGGCGGTGGCCGACACCAGACGGCCCCCCCCGGTGCCGGTGCCTGTCACCCGCAGGGGCAGTGTCACGCCCCCCCGCGCCAGTGCGGCATAAAGCTGCACCATGTCGTTCAGCGTCACGCCCACCCCGCCCAGCGCCACAGCGAGGCCCGGCTGGTTTCCCGGGATCGCCGGGTTGACCCCCGCGCGGCGCAGCCCGGCCAGAAGCCGGGCAGGGCCCATGGCATCGGTCAGGGCGACGGCAGGAATGTTCAGCGAAAGCTGCAACGCCTCGCGCGCGCGGATCGTGCCGTGAAAGGTGCGGTCAAAGTTTTGCGGCGCATAGCCGCCGAAATCCGTCGCGCGGTCTTCCAGCAGCGTTTCGGGATGCGCCAGACCTTCGTCAAAGGCCAGCGCATAGATCAGCGGTTTCAGCGTTGAACCGGGCGACCGCAGCGCAGAGGTCATGTCAACAAACCCCTGCCGTGCATCACCGGTGTAGGCCGCCGATCCGACCGAGGCCAGCACCTCGCCCGAGCGGTGGTCTGCAATGACGATCGCCACCTGCAGCGCCTCCGGCCGGGCGGCCACGGCATCGGCTGCCAGCGTCTCGATCTGTGCCTGCAACCGGGCATCCAGGGTCAGGTGATGGCGGCGCAGCACCGGGTCCGCCGCCCGCATCCGGTCCGCCAGGTGCGGGGCCAGGGCGGGAACCGGGCGGCGATGGTCCGGCACGGCTTCGGTCCGCGCGGCTGCGGCCTGATCGGCATCAATCAGGCCCGCGCCGACCGCCCGGTTCAGCACGCGGCTGCGGGCCACTTCGGCCCTGTCCGGATGCCGGTCCGGGCGGCGACCCTCGGGCGACTGCGGAATGGCCACCAGCAGGGCCGCTTCCGCTGGCGTCAGGCGGCGCGGTTCCTTGCCGAAATAGGCCAGCGTCGCCGAGCGGACCCCTTCAAGATTGCCGCCAAAGGGTGCCAGATTCAGATACAGCCCAAGGATCTGCTGCTTTGACAGACGGCGTTCCAGCGCCAGGGCCACGCGCATCTGACGCAGCTTGCCGGAAACCTGCCCGGTTCCGCCGTTTTCCAGAAGACGGGCCACCTGCATGGTCAGCGTCGATCCGCCTGACACCACGCGCCCGTTCCACGCCGCCTGCACCACCGCCCGCAGCAGCGCGCGCAGGTCAACCCCGGAATGGGCATGGAAACGGCGGTCCTCATAGGCGACCAGCATCGCCAGATAGGCGGGATCGACCGATCCCTGATCCACGGCCAGCCGCCAGCGGCCGTCTTCCACCTGAAAGGCGCGCAGCAGCACGCCATTGCGGTCCAGCACCTCGACCGAACTGTCGGGCAGCAGCGGCGGCAGCACGGTTGCCGCCACCCAGCGGTCCGCCGCATCCCGCCCAAGGGCGGCCAGCCACAGGCAGGCCGCCAGCGCAAGAAACCAGCGCGCGCCCATCACTCGGTCACGGTCACCACGCCCGCGTCGCTGCGCGCGCGGAAGTCCGGGCGATACATGTCTTCCACCGTGGCCGCCGGGTGGTGGAACGTGCCGGGCGACACGGCGCGAACGATATAGCCCAACTGGAACGGCGCGGGACCCGACCGGTCGATGGCCGTCAGGAAGCGGTCCTGCCGGAATTCGGAATGGGCAACGTCCGATTGCAGGTCAAAGGAGTCAAGCCCGGTCAGGTCGCCGCCCCGGATCAGGTTCGGGTTGTCAATCTCGAACCCCGCAGGCAGCGGGTCACTGACGATCAGCCGCGCCGCGCCGGATGCGAAGGGCGTCACCTTCAGCACGGTCAGCAGCCGGGTTCCCACCGGAACGCTGGCGACATCGGCAGGCCGGCCGTCCAGCGTGTGGTAGCTGCGGGCAATGGCATAGCCGTTGCCCCCTGCCGGTTCCGGTTCGGTCGGAATGCCAAAGGCGGTGACGGTCAGCATCGTATCGCGCGCGCCGCTGTTGGCAACGACAACCGGCTGCGCCGCATCGCGGTTCAGCACGCGCACCAGCGGGCCATCGGCCGGCGTGCCGTTCAGCGTGATCCCGTCGGCAGCCTGTGCCGCAATCAGCGCATGGGCGGCCAGAAGCGCCCAGGTCGCTTCCTGTGTCGAAAGAATGCCGCCGCGCGCGGCAATGCGGGCTGTCAGCGCATCCTGGTCCACCACCGTGGAACCGGCCTCGGCAGACAGGGCCAGCAGCGCGGCGGCATCGCGCAGGTTGGTGCCGAAATCGGCACGGAAAAGTTGCTCCGCCTCGTCCAGAGGCAGCCCTTTCAGCAGGGCGGCAGCCCGCGCGAACATGGCATCAGCCCGCCTCTGGTCGCCATAGCTGGCCAGCGCCACGCCCAGTTGGGCCGCCGCCGTGGGCGTGCTGAACGCATCGCCCTTCACATCGGCATAGTAGCGCAGATCACCGATTGCCGCCGCACCCTCACGCGCCAGCACCATCAGCTGATAGGCCAGCGCCTCGCCGCCCGTGTCGAAATCGGGGGTGTAGTTCACCTGATTGCGCAGATTGTCCAGCGCCGCGCGGAAGGCAATGTCAGGCACCGCAATGCCCTGCGCCCGCGCGCGGGACAGAAAATCGGTGACAAAGGCATCAAGCCAGGGGTCGGCCATCCCCGGCCCCCACATGCCGAAGCTGCCCTGGGACGACTGGTTTGTCAGGATCTTGCCGATCGCCTGATCGATCCGCTCACGGATGTCGCTGGCCTGATCCAGCTGCATGACCTGCGCCATCTCGTCAAAGTAAAGCAGCGGCAGGGCGCGTGAGGTCAGTTGTTCGGTGCAGCCAAAGGGATAACGGTCCAGCGCCGCCAGAAGGCCGGGCGCGTTCAGCCGTGCCAGCGGGCCGACCGCAAGCGTGGCCAGCGCCGAATCGGGTTCAAGACCGGCAAAGACATTCCTGTCAAAGGTAAAGCTTTCCCCCGGTGCCAGGGTAAAGCGGCTGGTGCGCGCCAGTTCGGGGTCGTTCACCTGAACCGGAACCGTCAGCACCTTGGTCAACTGGCGGCCATCGGCGGTGGTCAGGGCCACGGTGACCGTCTGGTTGCCGGTCTGCCCGGCGGTGACGGGAACGGAAATCACCTGCTTGCCCTTGTCGGCCAGATCAAACCCGGACGGCACGGGGCCAAGTTTCAGCCCCTTTGACGAAACATCCAGCCCGATGCGGCCAGAGGGGCCGCTGGCATGAACAAATTCCAGCAGCAGGCGGCTTTGATCGCCCGGTGCCAGAAACCGGGGCAGGCTGGCCTTGACAACCACGGGGTCACGCACCAGCACATCGGCCTGTGCCTGCCCGACCCCGGTCTTTGACCAGACAATGGCCATGACGCGGACAGTCCCGTTGAATGACGGCAGGTCAAAGCTGGCATGCGCCTTGCCGTCTTTGCCCACCGCCACCGGGCCGGTGAAATAGGCGACCAGCTCTTCGGTCGGCGGCGGGGCCTGTAGCCGGGCCTGCGCGCCCGAATCGCCGCCAGACCTGATTGTGCCTTCGGCCCCGTTCAGCCCGTCGATCAGCCGCCCGTAGATGTCACGGATGCCGACCCCCAGCCTGCGCTGGCCAAAGTAATGCGCCGACGGATCGGGGGATTTGAACGCGGTCAGGTTCAGGATGCCAAGATCGACGGCGGCAAAAGTCGCATAGGCCACTTCGCCCGGCTGGCCGCCCTTGACCGTGACGACAATATCCAGCGGCGCACGCGGGGCGGCTTCTGCCGGGATGTCGAGCGAGGCCGCAAGTTGCCGCCGGCCCGGATCAACCGCCGCATGGGCCAGTCCCAGCGCGCGGGCCGGGTTGCGGCCCTCCGCCACATCCATCGGGCGCAGCACCGAAACGGTGACATAGGCCCCCGCCCCCCAGTCATCGGTGACCGGCAGGTCGATCAGGTTTTCCCCTTCGGCCACCGCCACCGCCTTCATCGCAATGACCCGGTCCGACAGAACCGAAATCAGCGCCGTCCCGGCCGCGCGCGGCACCACGCGCAGCCGCGCCGTCTCGCCGGGGCGGTAGGCCGCCCTGTCCAGCGACATCTCCAGCGTGTCGGGCGTGCGCGCCACATCGGCGGCGGCGAACCATCCGGCGCTGAACCCGGTGGAAGAGGCGGCCGTGCCGCCATCCGCCTGTTCCACCACCAGTTCATATTCGCCCCAGCCGACCTTTTGCGCGATCTCGGCAGGTTCCCGGCCCGGCATCGCCTCGCCCGCAGCCACGCGGGTGCGAATTGTCACCGGTTCCCACTGCCACTGGCCATATCGCTGATACCATTGATAGCGGGTGTCGATCCGGTTGATTTCCCATTTCACGGCCATCGGCACCGGCGTTTCATCCGGCCCGACCGCCAGCAGCGAAAACCGCGCCTCGGCCCCTTCGCCCAGCACGCCGTCGAACAGCGGCCTGATCCCGATCATCGGGGCGGACGGGTGCAGCGCACGGATCACCTGGCGTTCCACCGGTCTGCCTGACCCTTCGGCAACCCGCAGGGTAAAGCGCGCCTCCAGCGGGCGCGCCGGATCCTCGACACCGGGCAGCCTGACCGTGACGTCGGCATGACCGGCGTGATCGGTGCGAAGCCCTGCGTCCAGCGTTGCCATCTGCGGCGAAAACGGCTGATCCATGCGGCCAAAGACATAGCCCGGAAATCCGGCCAGCCCGGATGCGGCGCGCAGCAGCACCTCTCCCTCAACCGCCAGACCGGCAGCGGGTGCCCCGAACAGATAGCGCGCGTTGATGGAAAGCACCGGCGCATCGCCGGGCCGGATCGGGGCATCTGCCAGGGTCAGGCCGAAATCGATCCGTTCCGGCAGGAAATCTTCCACCAGAAAGGTGGTTGCGGCCAAGGGTGGCGCGTTCACATCCGCCAGCACCTCCAGCCGCCAGACACCGCGCGGGGCGGTGCCCGCAACGGGCAGGGCAAAAACATGGCCGCCCGCCGCACTGTCCTGCGACAGGTGCCGGGAATATTCAACGCCGTCGGGACGTTTCAGAACGGCGGTCAGCGGCAGCCCTTCGATGGCGGCGGCGGTTCCGTCGCGGGTCAGGGCGGTGGCGAAGACGGTTTCCCCGGCGCGATAGGCCCCCCGGTCCGTGGTCAGGAACACATCCACCGGCGGGGCGGCCTCTCTCCCCGCCACGCCACGGTCGGACAGGTCGAATTCCGGGTCGGTCAGCGACAGGAAGGCAAGGTCATCCTCCCCGTCACGAAGGGTGATCAGCGCGGGGGCCGCAGCGCCGTTGCCGCGCACCAGACCGGCATCGAACCGGGCATAGCCCGTTGCATCGGTGGTGGCGGTGCCCAGCACGGCGTTGGCGCGGCTGAGCAATTCCACCGTGACGCCCGCCTTCGCCCCGGCGGTTGCAAGGCTGCGCACGAACACATGCAGCCCGTCAACGCCCGACAGGGTCGTTACCCCAAGGTCAGAAATCACGAACCATTGCCAGGCGGGCGGCATGTTATAGGGGTCTGTGCCGGGGACGGCAGCGCGCAGCGCATAGATGCCCGCAGGCAGGCCCGCCAGCGCCTGATCCATCGGCAGGCGGGTGGTGACATCGCGGTTCATGTCTTTCGCCACATCGGCGGTGCCCTGCCACAGTTCGGCCCCCAGATTGCGGGCAAAGCTGTCTTCCGACCAGGGCTGGATCGGTTCGGAAAAGTAGCTGTCCTGCATGGCGCGCAGCAGGCTGCGGTCGGACACGGCGTAGAGCCGCAGGTCCAGCCTGTCGGTGTTCACTGTTTCAACCGGAACCGACGCGCCCCCGGCCCGCGGCAGGACATAGGTGCGCCCCGGAAAGCGGGCCGATGGCGCACGGTCGCGGATATACTGGGTGATGGTCACCGATTTGGCCAGCATCTGCCCATCGGCCGCAGGAAGCCCCTCGCGGAAGGTCACGGCATAGCGCGCGCCGTGCTGCACACCTTCCACGCACAACTGCCGCCAGCCGCCGGGCGCCACGGTCAGACCCGGGTCGGTCATTTGAACGAAGGCGGTGTAATCGACACCCGTTTCAGCAAGGTCCTGCGAGAATGTGGCGCAAAGGCGCGGGCGCGCACTGTCGCTTTGCACATCGGTTTCCACGATGCGAAAGCCGTATTTGCCGATGGCATCTTCCAGCAGCCGCCCCGTGTCGTCGCGCGGTTGCAGGCTTTGCGCCAGCAGCAGCGCCTGCAGGGTATCGCCCCCGCGTCCCGCATCTTCCAGTGCCTCGCCCAGCACAACCAGCACCGTGTGGCGCTGCGCCGCGCCGGAAGACCGCAGATAGGCGTTGGTTGCCGCTGAAACGGCCCGGTCGCGGAAGTATTGCTGCGCCTCGCCCGCCGGCCGGCCGGCCGCAAGCAGCAGGCGGGAATAATCGGCCCAGTCATCGGGCGCGTCGGTGATGTTCAGCGCCGCCACATCGAACCCGCTGGCAGGTTCGGCATTTATGCCATATCGCACCTGCTCTTCTGCCGTCAGACTGCCGGTGACCGGCAAATCCGCCAGCCCCTCGGCCTGAAGCCGGGCCTGATCAATATCGGCATCGGTCAGAAATGCCAGTTCCGCCCGGCGTTGCGGTGCCAGGGCCAGCACCGCCGCAGCGGTGCGCGCGACCGTGCCGGAAACGGCCCCGTCAAAGGGCACGCTTTGCAGAGACCCGGTTTTCGGAAAGCAGGACCCGTTGGTGCTGTTGAAGGTAAAGGCGGTGCAGCGCGCATCGGCAAGACAGGCGCGTTCGCAGGCGTCAAGGGTGGTGTCGAACAGGCTGGACAGATCTCCGCCGGGAAGATCAACCCCCCCGGTCAGGATAACCCGCCGCTCGGGCACGGGCGATTGCTGGCCCTCGGCAGGGCCAGCGATGACCAGGGCAAGGGAAAGCAGCGCGGCCGCGCTCAAGGTCCGGGCAATGACACACATCCGAGTCACCCTTATGTCGTGATGGCCGATGCTGTCACGCCGCACGGATCCCTTCAAGGCAAACCATCCGTTTGCGGCCGGTCGCAAACGAGGTGCTGAAACAGCAATCCGGCCGCCTGCCTGCCGGGACACTCTTCCCGGTCCGGGGAAAGGGACTGCGCCTTTGGGCGGGATCAGGAAAGGCGGCACGTTTCCCCCGCCTGCGCGACGCCTCTGCAAAGACCCGGACTGCCCGCACAACGGCAGGCCAGCGCCCGGCCCGGCGGGGGCGAAGCGCCCACCGGTTCGGGCGCTGGCCTCGGGCATTGGCCCCCGGCTGGTCAAGGATCAGCGTGGCGCTGTGGCAGGGGCGATGGCCCCTGCCATTGAAGCGGTGACAGTGCTTTCACAACTCCGGGCGGGACCAGGAAACGCGTCGCGTTTCCCCCGCCCGCGCGGGACGGTGCCCTGTAGACCGGCAGGTCCGGGAACAACAGAAGGCCAGCGCCCGACCCGGCGGGCGGGAAGCGCCCGCCGTGGGCGGGTCGGGCGCTGGCCGGGGGCTTTGGCCCGCCGGCTGGTCCTGATGCCAAAGTAGCGCTGTGGCAGGGGTGATGGCCCCTGCCATCTCAGCGGTGAAACTGCTTTCGCCCCTCCGGGCGGGAAGAGGAAACGCGACCCGCGTTTCCCCGCCCGCGCGGAACGCTGCCACCAGGACCCGTGCAACCCGCACCAACAGAGGCCAGCGCCCGACCCGGCGGGGGCGAAGCGCCCGCCGGGGGCGGGTCGGGCGCTGGCCGGGGGCTTTGGCCCCCGGCTGGCCAAGGATCAGCGTGGCGCTGTGGCAGGGGCGATGGCCCCTGCCATTGAAGCGGTGAAACTGCTTTCGTCAGTGCGGGCGGGAACAGGAAACCAACTGCGTTTCCCCCGCCCGCGCGGGACGGTGACCAGCAGACCGGCAGGTCCGGGAACACGGCAGGCCAGCGCCCGCCGGGGGGCGGGTCGGGCGCTGGCCGGGGGCTTTGGCCCCCGGCTGGTCAAGGATCGGCGTGGCGCTGTGGCAGGGGCGATGGCCCCTGCCATGGAAGCGGTGAAACTGCTTTCGTCAGTGCGGGCGGGAACAGAAAATGCGACCCGAGTTTCCCGCGTCCCTGTGATCGCCCGCATCAGGACCCGTGCAAGCGCCCCACAAAGGGCCGGTGCCCGGCCCGGCGGGGCGGGTGCTGGCGGGGGCCAGGGCCGCCTGCCGCAGCGGGTGATGCGTGCAGAAGACGATCCTGCCATGCGGTCAGGCCGCCAACAGGGGCGGGCATCTTTCGGAACCCCGCCAAGGGGCGCGGTCTGCTTTCTGGCGGACCTGGCCGGCGCGGGCGGATTTCCCGGCGTCCGGCGCGGGGATGGCACCTTGCCTGCGCTCTCGCGCCCCCTGGCAATCGGCCCCGGCGCAAGGGTAGTGGTGCCTGGCGTCCGGCTTCTTCGGGGGCTTCATTCCCCGGCGGTCTTGCCCGAAGGGCTGCGCGGCGGCCGGAGGTCGGAGGTTAACCACTTATGAACATAAGAAGAACAGTTCTTTAACTTCCCCGCTTGACGCGCTAGCATCACCGCCATGAGCAGCTTTGACGAACATGAGGCTTTCGAGGCGGCGGTGCCATTGTCGCGCCGTGCCATGGTGGCGCGGCCTGCGCCCTATCTGGATGATCTGAACCCCGCGCAGCGCGCGGCGGTGGAGACGCTGGATGGACCGGTTCTGATGCTGGCAGGGGCGGGCACGGGCAAGACCAAGGCGCTGACGGCGCGGGTCGCCCATCTGCTGACCTCCGGGCGGGCGCGCCCGAACGAGATTCTGGCCGTGACCTTTACCAACAAGGCCGCGCGCGAGATGAAGGATCGTGTGGGGCGGATGCTGGGCGAGACGGTGGAGGGGATGCCCTGGATGGGCACCTTCCATGCGATCAGCGTCAAGATCCTGCGCCGCCATGCCGAACTGGCCGGGCTGAAATCGAACTTCACGATTCTGGATACGGATGACCAGTTGCGCCTGCTCAAGCAGCTGATCCTGGCGGCCGATATCGACGAAAAACGCTGGCCGGCGCGGATGCTGGCCGGGCTGATCGACGGCTGGAAGAACCGGGCGCTGACGCCGGCCCGCGTGCCATCGGCGGAAGCGGGGGCTTACAACAACCGGGGCACCGAGCTTTACGAACAGTATCAGGCGCGGCTGCGCACCCTGAATGCGGTGGATTTCGGCGACCTGCTGCTGCATGTGGTCACGATCTTTCAGGCGCATCCGGATGTGCTGGCGCAGTACCAGCGCTGGTTCAGATACATCCTGGTGGACGAATATCAGGACACCAATGTGGCGCAGTACCTGTGGCTGCGGCTTCTGGCGCAATCGCATCACAACATCTGCTGCGTCGGCGACGACGACCAGTCGATCTATGGCTGGCGCGGGGCCGAGGTGGGCAACATCCTGCGGTTCGAGACGGATTTTCCAGGGGCCAAAGTGATCCGGCTGGAACAGAATTACCGGTCCACCGAGCATATTCTTGCCGCCGCTTCGGGTGTAATTGCCGGCAACGCTGACCGGCTGGGCAAGACCCTGTGGACCAAGGCGCAGGGCGGCGAGAAGGTGCGCCTGATCGGCCATTGGGACGCCGAGGAAGAGGCGCGCTGGATCGGCGAAGAGGTGGATGCGCTGGCGAAGGGCCGCCGCAGGCTGGAGCCGAAAAGCCTGGACGACATGGCGATCCTGGTGCGCGCCAGCCACCAGATGCGCGCGTTTGAGGACCGGTTCCTGACCATCGGCCTGCCCTACCGGGTGATCGGCGGGCCGCGCTTTTACGAACGGCTCGAAGTGCGCGATGCGATGGCCTATTTCCGCCTTGCCGTGTCGCCCGACGATGATCTGGCTTTTGAACGGGTTGTGAACACCCCCAAGCGGGGCCTGGGCGACAAGGCGCAGCAAGCCATCCAGGTGCTGGCGCGGGCCAATGGCCTGTCGCTGCACGAAGCCGCACGGATGCTTCTGGCCGAAGGCGGGCTGGCGGGCAAGGGCGCCGGGCAGTTGCGGGCCTTCGTGCAGGGCATCGACCGCTGGCATGCGGCCACGCAGCGGCCCGGCTACAGCCATATCGAACTGGCCGAGCAGATGCTGGACGAGTCCGGCTACACGGGCATGTGGCAGAATGACAAGACGCCCGAAGCGCCGGGGCGGCTGGAAAACCTGAAGGAACTGGTCAAGGCGCTGGAAGGGTTCGAGAACCTGCAAGGCTTTCTGGAGCATATTGCCCTGATCATGGACAACAGCAGCGAAGATGCCGCCGAAAAGGTCAGCATCATGACGCTGCATGCGGCCAAGGGGCTGGAGTTTCCGGTGGTCTTTCTGCCCGGCTGGGAAGACGGGCTGTTCCCCAGCCAGCGCAGCATGGACGAAAGCGGCAAGAAGGGGCTGGAGGAAGAACGGCGGCTTGCCTATGTCGGCCTTACGCGGGCGGAAGAACTGGCAACCGTTTCCTTTGCCGCCAACCGCCGCGTCTACGGCCAGTGGCAAAGCGCGCTGCCGTCGCGCTTTATCGACGAACTGCCAGAGGCGCATGTCGAGGTGCTGACCCCGCCGGGGTTGTACGGCGGCGGTTATGGTGCGGCGGGGATGGCATCTTCCATCGAGACCAGGGCGATGAAGGCCGATGTCTATAATTCTCCCGGCTGGAAGCGCATGCAGGACCGCGCGGCAAGCCGCCCGGTCAGCCAGCCGCGCGAGACGCGCGAGTTGGTGATCAACGCCACCGCGCTGTCATCCTTTGCCATGGGCGACCGCGCCTTCCACGACAAGTTCGGCTATGGCACCGTGGTCGGGATCGAAGGCGACAAGCTGGACATCGCCTTTGACAAGGCCGGGATCAAGAAGATCGTGGCGCGCTTTGTGCGCAGCGCGCAAGCGGCGGGGGATGTGCCGTTCTGAGGGGGGCGGTTTGGCGCTGACGTTGACCGATCTTGCACGGGCAAATCGTAGCAGCGCGTTCAGACATTTCTTGCGAGAGTTCATAGAATCGAGCAAGAAACAGTATGGTCGAGCGTCGCAATTGGTCAGAAGAGGAAGTTCAAAGAGCTCTTTTGCTCTATCTTCGGACGCCTTTCGGAAGAATCCATCAACGCAATCCGGATATCATCTCGCTTGCTCAGGACCTCGGGCGCAGTGTCTCTTCAATTGCTCTGAAAATGGTTAACTTGGCGTCGTTGGATGATAGCTTGGCCCAAAAGGGCATGGCTAACACCAGTGCCTTGGATCGAAAGGTCTGGCGAGACTTTATTCTTGCGCCAGAGCCGGCACCTTCGACTGATTTCTACACACACCCTTCGCCCCGATATGGCGGACTTTCTGAAGAAGGGCATGCTTTCGCGGACGGAGCGGGACGCAATGTTCCTGTGACGTCAACTCGGCGTGTTGGTCAGGATTTGTTTCGTGAGGCCGTATTGGCGTCGTATCATGGTCGATGCGCTGTGACTGGGATTGACGATCCACGGCTGCTCAACGCGAGCCATATTGTCCCCTGGACCGGCAATGAGGACCACCGCATGAACCTTAGAAATGGGATCTGTCTGAGCGCCTTGCATGATCGAGCATTCGATCGTCACATCATCACCTTTGACCGAGACTGGTGCATGATCGTGAGAGACGACGTTCCTGCCGCAGCCAAGGCAGCGCTTCTTCGTGGAGCTGGGTCGCATCTTCGAATGCCGGACCGTTTTCTTCCAGACCCCGACCTTCTGGCCGTCCATAGGGCTGTCTTTGAGCGTGCTGCTTGACGTTCAGCCCCGCCGCATGTCCTCCATCGCATGGAACAAAAGCCCCGCCAGCAGCCCCAGCAGCGCGGCACCGATGCCAAGAAAGGTCACGCCCGAGGCGGTGACGGTCAGGGTCACCGTGACGGCGAAGCGGTGCTTCTCGAAGGCGAAGGCGGTGCTCAGCGCGCCGCTGAGCGGGCCGATCAGGGCCAAGGCGACAAGGCCGGTGACAATGGGATGCGGCAGGATCGACATGAGGGCGATCACAACCGGGCCGAACAGGCCCAGCAGCACCCAGACGCCGCCATAGGCCAGGCTGACCTTCCAGCGTTCGGCGCGGTCCGGGTGGACATCATCGCCAAGGCAGATGGCCGCCGTGATGGCCGCCATGCTGACCGGATGCGCCCCGGACAGCGCCGAGATGGCGGACAGCCCGCCGGTGGTGATCAGTGCCGGGCGCACGGGCGGCTCATATCCGGCGGCGCGCAGGGCGGCGAAGCCCGGCAGGTTCTGCGAGGCCGTGGTAACAAGGTACAGCGGTATTCCAAGGCCGATCAGGGCACCCATGTCGAATTCGGGCCGGATGAACAGGGGGGCGGGCATGGTGAAGCCCAGCGCATAGACCGGAACGCCCCACAGCCCCAGCAACAGACCCAGACCCAAAGCGGCCAGCACCGCAAAGGACGGGTTGCGCAGGCGCGCCAGGGCAAAGACCGCAATCATGGACAGCACGGTAAACGGCGCGGCCTGGACGGCCCCGCCGAGGCGCAGCACAAAGGGCAAAAGGACGCCCGCCAGCAGGGCCGAGGCGATGTCTTCCGGGATCCGGGCAACCAGATCTTCCAGCGGGCGGAACAGGCCGGTCAGCGCGATCAGCCCCCCGGCCAGGATAAAGGCCCCGACCGCCTGATTGATGGTGTAGCCCGAACTGGCCGCGATCAGCGCCGCGCCCGGCGTGGACCAGGCCAGAACCACGGGGACGCGGGCGTACCAGCCCAAGCCCGCGCTGCCCACCGCCTTTGCAAGGCAGACCGCCAGAACCCAGCTTGCGGCCTGTGCCGCATTCGCACCCACGGCAACAGCGGCAGACAGCACCAGCGCAATGGTCGAGCCGTAGCCAATCAGGGCGGCGACAAAGGCCGCAGACACCATTGAAACCGTCATGATCCCCCCACGTCCGCCGCGCGGACTATCGAAAGCGCTGCCGGACTGCAAGGCGCAGACGAAACCGGCGGCGTTCCGGGCGGGGCAACGCCGCCGCCAGAGACGACGGGCCGGGAAGAATGGATGGCCCGTTGCATCGTTCGGGGCGGTCACCCCCTTTGGTGCCGCAGCACCGGGCGAGGGGTTGGTAAAGGCCCGCTGCGGGTCTTTGAAGACAAGGCCGCCATCCGCCAGGTGATCTGAACCGCAAGATGCAACCGCCATGACATGGGCGGCATGGCGGCCAGTGACCTGTGCTGCAACAGGGGACTGATACCTTCTGCCGGGGAATGCGCATGGCCTGTTGCCCTGTTCCGGCAGCGGTTTGCGGAACGTTCGGTTGCGGGCTTTTCGCATCCTGGTCGTTCCGCTCAGAACACGGGACGGGCCGAAGGGCGTCAGCGGCCTGACAGGCTGATCAGCGGTGTCCCGTAGTGCCGCAGCAATGCCGTCAACGGAAAGCGGTGGATTGTGCGGGTCCAGACCCCCCATCTTCCTGCGCCGGTCAGGCCGCGCAGCCTTCGGCCTTCTTTCTGTTGCGATAAGGCCAAACAAGCAGTGCATCCTGCATATCCTTTGAAAACAGACGGATATGCTCCGCAGCCGCCGGATTCCACGGCGGACCGGGTTGCCCGCCGGCCATCACTCAATGCCCCAAACCTTGCCGATCCGACACGGCTTCAGACGATGGCCCCCCTGGGGCAGCAATACGGGGTTGCAACCCCGCACCTCCTCCAGTACATCCGCGCAGCAAGACCACCGACGCGGAGAGGTGCCGGAGCGGTCGAACGGGGCGGTCTCGAAAACCGTTGACCCTTTGCGGGGTCCCAGGGTTCGAATCCCTGTCTCTCCGCCATTTCAGCTATCTAAGATATTGATATTGCTGGAAACTTCAAATTCGCTTCCCCCTATCCTTCCCCCTTGGCGTGCCGGATGCCCCCGGATTGTTCGGAATGTGAAGGTCAGATGCCTTCCCGAACGGCACCGCGCGCCTTCCTTTACGGCGGCGGAAAAGTCAGAATTTGCGGACAAGTGCGCGCGGACGCGCGCGCGTGCGTACTGTTCCGCAGATCGGCGCGCCGTTCCGCATCGTGGCATTCACGGGCCTCAGGTCCTTTCCAGAGGGAAGGACCTCAGGGTCACAAAGCCATCCAACTCAATAGCACGTGGTATTGACCATGCCGCCGTACCCACGTGAACTTGTACAGTTCACAGGTCGGTAGCTGTTCGCCGCGTTGTAGTATGCGTTGCTCATTGATTGCATTGCTCCCGCCGCTGCCATCCGGCGCTGATCTGACTCGGCCCGAGCTTGCTGATCCATTGCCATCATACACTGTGAGAACTGTTCCGTACCCGCCTTAAAGCCGTAGTCAATCTGGCAGGTTCTGGAAAATTCTTGAATCTGTGCCTCGCGATCAACTTCCGTGCATCCTGGAGCGGCAACCATCACCGTGCATCCAATCGCAACCATTCGAAGTATCATTTTGCCTTCCGATTCTTTGCTCGCCACGACTTCATCATAAGCGCGCGGCGTCTCGGTGAGAAGGCGAATCAATCTTCGTGCATTTGAAATGGGGCACATACGCGCGCGCGAGAACTCATGGTAAAGGGCTTTGCCTGTCTGCGTCGTGCTCTTGCCGACCGCTTCCTGCATCCCGCAGAGCAATAGACGGCATCGGCCCGCCGGAACAGCGGCACAGGCTCAGCGCACCAGCGGCAACACCAGCCCCCATGTCGCAGGTTTCCCAATATCGCGACCGCGCGGCGCTTGCGGGTGCGCCGGTTTCCACAGCCCCAAAGTTCCATTTCCACCGACAAGCTCGCGGGCCAGTCCCGGCCAAGCGTGACGCCATTCGGATCGGGTGCAGGCATCGGCGCGGTCTCCCTATTCTTGGGGCCAGAGGCGGGCCAAGCCCCCGGCCTGTTTCGCGTCGCCGAATTGACTGGTGCCAGGCGTGCCCTGGAAGCACCGTGACACGGATAATGGACGGCATTGAAGCCTATTGAAAGCGCGCAGGCGCGCCACGGGGGCAATGTTTACGGAATCCCGTCAACTTGCAGCTTGGAACGGCGGCAGTGCAGGGGCAACCCTAGATCGTGCTGACCTTCCGGCGCGCCTGCCTGCACCGCGATTGCCGCGAGCAGGTCGCTGGCGATGGTAAGGGCGGCGGAAGGCGAGAGCGGCACGGCGGCAATCTCTGCGCCGTCGCGCCAGACGTGCAGCACCGGGCCGGGGCGAATTGTTATGAGGTTCACCGGGCACCCCCCGGCAAAGAACCAGGCTGGCCCTTTATCACTGCCTGATCGGGACAGCCGGGACACCCTTTAGGGGTGTGTCCCGTCCCGTCCCGGTACACAGCGGGACATGTCCCGGTCTTGTCCCGTCCCGTCCCGGTCATGATTTCGCTTCCGGCAGGCGTGCCAAGCGATATTGGCTATCGGTCACGGCAAGGTCACCGGCGGCAACCAGTGATTCCCGCACTCTCTGGAACGCCTTTTTCCTGGCCTCAGGTGTGTCGCCTGTATGCCCCGAATAGAAGGCCCTGCGCCAATCCTCGATATCGATTGCGGCGCTAACGTCATCGCCCTTCCCGGCTTCCCGCATGGCCCGCTGAAATGTTTCCAGCCCCAAGCGGTTCGCGGGTGACAAGCGCGCCCTGCTCTTGTGCGGTGCCGCGATTTCCTCGAAGGCCAGGCTTGTCACGGCCTCGCCCTTTGCCGTGCGCCCTATCTCGATGCTATGCCCCTGAAAGCCAATCGGCGGCGGGATTGCGCCCTCTTTCGACTTGGTGCCCTGCAGCGTCGTGATGCCGTCCACCAGTTCCGTCCGAAACTCTGCGTCAAGCGCGGCAAGCAACACCGACGATCCGCGCGCCCGGTCGCCTTCGCCGTGGCCAGTGTGATGCACCAAGACAACGGCGCAGCCGGGGAAGCGGCCTTTGATGCTGTCCAGACTTGCCACGAAAGCGGACATATCCCGCGTGCTGTTTTCATCGCCGCCGCCAAAGTTCCGCGCAACGGTGTCGATGATAACAAGCCGGGGCGGTTTCCCCTCGGCCTGCGTCACGCTTTCAATCGCGGTTATCACTGCGCCTGCCGCCTCAGGGTCCAGAAGGCTTGTGGCACGCCTCGAAAAGTGCAGCGGCGCTGCGGCAAGGCTCACGCCGTGATACTTTTCCCAAGCCGTCAGACGCCGCTTCAACCCATTGTGGCCCTCGCCCGCGATGTAGATGACGGGACCCTGCATCACGGCCCGCCCGTGGTATGGCCTCCCGCTGGCAACGCTTGCGGCCATGCCCAGCGCAATGAAGGATTTGCCGCTGCCCGGTTTCCCGAATATCGCGGCCAGACTTTCGGTTTCCACAAGGCCCGCAATCACAAACTCAGGGTCTGCGAAAACCATGTCGCGGGCCGGCACCAGTTCAAAAGGCTTGCCAGTCTGCGCCTTGCCCTTGAACGCTACAGGCGCGGGCAAAGCGCTGGGCTTGGTGATCGGCGCATTCATGCGGCCACCCCCGCCCGCAAGGCATCGTTCCAATCCTTTTGGCCTTCGGGGGGAAGCCATATCCAAACCGCCCACCCCAAGGCTTGCGCCCGTTCTGCCAAGGCTTCCGCCGCCGCCATGCCTGCGCCGTTTGCATCGCGATCTGCGGCAACCACCAACTCGGCCGGATTTTCGGGCAGGTGCAGCGCGCGCATCCCGCTTGTGGACAATGCCGCCCAAACCGCTGCAGGCCCGTCCAGAAGGCCGGACAGCAGGGACAAACCGGTTTCAATGCCCTCGGCCACCACGAGACGGGAAGGCCCCTCAGAAAGCGCCACAGCGCCGCCTGCGCATGGCCCCTGCATCATCTTGGCATCATTGCGCTCTATCCGCTGCCCGCTTTTCTCGAAAAACGTCCGGTGAACGCCCCCGGTCGATACATCGGCAACCATCGCGGAAAGCCATCGCGCGGTCGGGGCATGAAAGCAATCGGATGCCCAGCGCAGGGAATCCGGAAGCGGGCAGTTTATGCCCCGGCCCCGCAGGTAGGTTTCCCCTTTTGTTCCCCGAATAGAACGCGCCCCGTTCCACAACTTGCGCGCGCGGGCCAGTTGTTTGGCCTCATAAGCGGCGCGCTTTTGGGAAGATTCGCGCGCCGCCGCCAAGTCAATCGCCCCGGTGGTGGCAGGCATCCCCGCCGCCTGCAGGACGCTGCGAAAATCGCAGCCCGACTTGTGGCAAAAGGTCAGCAGGCGGTTGCCTTCGGCTCGGATCGAAAGGGCGCGCTGATCGTGCCGCCGCTCCGGCTGGCAACATGGACAGGGGGCGGTGCCGCAGTTGCCGCGCCACTCGCCCCCCAGGGTCAGCGTAATCTCGCTGGCGTCTGTCATTGCGCTGCCCCTTCACAGGACGCGGCTACAGCGGCCAAGTCCGTTTCGCCCACTGACGGGCCGGAAAAACCGACTTGCGCCCCCAGCCGCGTTCCAGCGCGCGGTTTCGGGGCAAAATGCGGGGGAAGGTTGCCCAGCGCCGCGCCGTCATCCCCGGTTGCCCGCTGCCAAAGCCGGATCAGCGCAGATCGGGTGCGGCAAAAGGATTCCGACCGCCATCTTTCCCCGACGTTGCGTTGCAAGAGCCATTGCAGGCCATCGGCGCATTCTGCCACTCGCCAGCTACCACGGCTGGCAATCTCGCCCCGGTAGCTGTCTGCCGTTTCACGGTGCGCCGTCATGGCTGCACCGAACGCTGCAGGGCTTCGATCAGCAGCGGCACCAGTTCCAGCCGCACCGCAATGCCTTGCTTGCCGGGGCGGTATTCGGTGCCGTCCAGATACCAGACCCGGATATTCGCCAGCGCAATGCCCCGGTAGTCATCGACCGAAACCCGGATTTCCTCGCGCGCGTTTTTGGGAATGGCAATCATGCGGTCACCATCGCCACGGGCCGGACCTGCGCCCTCAGGATATACCGCCCATGATGCCCGGCAAACTCGCCCCCGTGCGGTTCGTGAATCGTTTCGATTGGCACGCCCATGCCGCGCAACATGTGGACGTATCCGGCTAGCCGTGGGGCTGGATTCTCCATCGACGTTATTCCCCGCGCGCCCGCCTCGATCAGGGCATCAAGCGCCCATTTCGGACGGCCTTTCGCGGTTACCGTGAAGGCTTCGCCCTCGGTCGGGGTGACGTGATACGCGGTGCCGTTATCCTTGCGCCGCGCCTCAGATTTGGCTATATCAAGAGTGCCCGCCGCAATCGCAGAGCGGCCCTCTTGCCCCGGTGTCGCTGCCCTGCGCGCCGGGGTTTCCATTTGCCCGCCCATCCGCTCACGCGGCCTCGCGCATGGCTTTTCGGCTTTCAAGCCAAGCCGTGATTTCGGACTCGGACCAGCCTACGGCGCGCGGCCCCAGCCGGATCGACTGCGGAAACTCATTGCGGGCCATGGCCTCATAAAGGCCGGATCGGGAAAGCCCGGTGCGGGCCAGCACGGCGGGAAGACGATAGATCAGATCGGGCATAACGCGCCTTTCTTATGCGGCGCGGCTGCCAGCCCTTCCAAAAAAAGGGGGTGACAGGCCGCGCGATTTCGGCGCAAAAGGAAGGCGTAGGGAGCGAATCAGTTCAATACCTAGCCGACCATCTGCCCCGAGCCGCCACAGCTTGGGGCAGATACCCGCATTTTGCGCATTGGATATGCGAGCAACGCCGATAATGTACGATGAGTCGCAACAGCGCAAGGGCAGGCGGGGGCCATGCCGCGCGAAAGTTTTGTTTGAAAAGAGCCTTCCAGAAAAACCCAAAATCAGTAAATTAAGTCCTGATTATTGAGGCTTAGAAGAGCGGGCCTTCACCGGATTACAGAGTTGCGCCAATATCACACGCGGCCTGCCATTTGAACAATATTGCCCTCGGCCTTTTCGCCGCGAAGGAATTGCCCCCAAAGCGCCATCATTGCCCGCCGCCGTTCCAGCATATCGGATCTGCGATAAGCCCGCTCCACCTCAGAGCCGACATTATGGGCAAGCGCCATTTCTGCCATGTCGCGGTCAATGCCCTGTTCTGCCGCCCAATCGCGGAACGTGCTGCGCAGCCCATGCGGCACGGCGGGACGCTTGGACCGGGGGTCAAGCCATCCGGGACGGCCTGCCTTCACTTCGGCCTCTTGCATGCGCCGCATGACAGCCGAAAGGCTCATATCGGACAGCGCCCCGCCACGGGGGGCAAAGAATACGATTTCGCTGCCTGCCATCCGGGGCAGGCTTTCCAGAAGCGCCAGAGCCTCGGCGGTCAACGGGACGCGGTGCTCCCGGTCGGCTTTCATCCTGCCTGCCGGGATAACCCATGTCGCCCGCGTCACACCGGCTGCCCGCTCAATTTCCAGTTCGCCCCATGTCATGCCGCGCACTTCGCCAGAGCGCGCCGCCGTCATTGCCGCGAATTGCAGCGCCCGTGCGGCCATGCCGTCGCGGCCTTCAAGGTCACGCCACCAGCCCGGCACATCGGACAGCGCCAGAGCCGGTTGATTGCCCGTCTCGGCCACTTTGCCGGGCTTGGGCAACAGTTCGGCAAGGTTGCCCTTCCACCGCGCCGGATTGTCGCCCGCCCGATGCCCCGAAACCGTCGCCCATGAAAGCACGGCCTCGATCCGTCCGCGAAGGCGGGACGCGGTTTCGGTCTTGTCGGCCCAGATCGGTTTCAGGACGCGCAGCACGTCTTGCGTTTCAATTTCGGCCACCAGCTTTGCCCCGATGACCGGCGCGGCATAGGTGTGCAGCGTTGCCGCCCATTGCTTGGCGTGCTTGTCGTTTGAAAATTCGGCCGATTTACCGGCGAGATATTCCTTCACGGCTTCCGCGAAGGTCAAAGTTTCTTGCGTCTTTCGTTTGGCTGCAATCGGGTCGCCACCAGCGCGGGCCAGCCTCTTGTTTTCGCCTGCCAGTTCCCTTGCATCGGCCAGCTTGACGCCGGGCGGGCTGCCCAATCCTATTTCCCGCCGCTTGCCCCGGATGGTAAGGCGCTGAATCCAGAACCTGGCCCCGTTTGGGTCAACGCGAAGGAAAAGCCCAGCGCCCCCGCCGTCATGATACTTGCCCGGTTCCTTGATTGTGGCCACCTTTAGGGCAGTCAAGACATTCGCGGCCCGCTTGGTCTTTCCGTTCGGCATATCGCTTCCCCCAATCCTTCCCCCTCAATATGGGGGAAGCTGTCGGACGTTGCAAGACACAAGCGGACAAGAGCATGGATATTTCCATTTCACATCAAAGGCTCTGTGGAAGGCCCCGGAAGCTATCGGAAATAGCAATGGCTGCCTGTCTCTCCGCCAGTAAATCAAGCTGACATGCTGATCTTGAAGGAGTATTGACCGACTTCGAGGTTGGTTTCCCCTTGCCTTGGCGCGCTTTCGTGACGGTGTTTCATGCGTCACAGGGGTGCCTTCGAAGGGTCGCATGCCCATCTCTGCGCGAATGGGCATCCGGGAAAGCGCACGCTGCCGCGCCTGTCGCCTGTATTGTGCTGATCGTGCCCCCCGCCTGGCGCATCTCGCCGGCAGAAGGGGCACCCGCGCTGCGCTTTCACATGGCTGGCAGCGCGGTGGCCGTCTACTGGACGGCCGCCTGGTCCGCCTTGCCCTTCTGGACGGGGTTCTCATGCACCCTCACCCGCCGGGGGCGCGCGGGGTGATGCCGGTGATCAGCGACGCGCCTGCTTCGGCGTTGTTGCGTAACTCACGCCTGAGGGATGAGAGCCCCTTTCCCCTTCGGGATCAGGCCACGCGGACGATCTCGGCCGTTCCGAGCGCTGAGAAGCGGTTCATGAGGGCGACACGTATCTGGAT
>Ga0315900_10000746_pt1 | contig 54337 bp, 45 predicted proteins | sample LakEriMetagenome_FD_203521 | JGI IMG/M metagenome (GOLD analysis project Ga0315900, IMG submission 203521) | Freshwater fungal communities from buoy surface, Lake Erie, Ohio, United States - Buoy 12 MA114 | ecosystem: Environmental > Aquatic > Freshwater > Lake > Lake biofilm | place: USA: Lake... | reverse complement strand
TAATCATACCTAACACCGTTCCAAATAAACCAACGAGTGTTCCAATTGGTGCCAGCGTTGCAATAACGGATAAGTTTTTTTGAAGCATGGGCAGTTCGAGAGCTGTAGTTTCTTCAACTTCCTGTTGAATTGCCAGAAGTTTCTGATCCTTACTCATTTGTTTATCGACACCCATGGCCTGATACTTTTCCAAACCTGCAAGAATCACATTGGCAACAGATCCTTTCTGTTTGTTACATTCAGAAATCGCAGCGTTCATGTCGTTATTGGTAAGGTGGTACTGCACACGTTTAACGAAAGAAGCAATATTACCCTTACCGTGAGCCTTGCGTATTGTGATAAAGCGCTCAATCGAAAATACAATAACCATTATGGCCATAGACATAAGTAGCGGCACAATGTACCCTCCTTTGTAAACTACACCGAGATAATTACCCTGCTTAGGGTGATTTGCAGGATTGTTGTCGATGAAGTTAGCCGGATTACCCAGAATGAACATAAAGATGAGAATGGCCACTACTAAGCATAAAGGAATTACGATAGCAGCGAAGATAGATGAGAGGTCAGTTTTTTTCTCCATGATGGTTATTTAGTTTATTGTTTATGTATTTATTTATTGAGGTTGGCAAATATAGATTTAAAATTATGGGAGCAAAACGCCTTGATGTAATTTTTATTCTTTGTTAATGTATGATTTGACAAATTCATGACAAATTACTTTTGAGGCATACCAATGAATACAAATTTCCAAGCGTAGTATACCACGTGTACGGATGCAAATATCACCGAGAAATAAAACAGTACCGAATCATTTCCTGCTGAATGCAAATGATGGAATGAGGCTACAACAAAAAGTGCCATAGCCAAAAGTAATCCGCTATATCCAATTATGCGTTTTTCTTTAATGCTTCGCTGATGTTCTGTGTAAACTGATTTCTTAAAACCATAAGCCGCAAAAATGTCTATACCAATCATCATCCAAACAATTAAACGAATCCATGTATCGAGAGGTAGAAAGACCATCATAAACAAACACGTTGCAATTCCAAGTATTGGAACCAATGGAACCAAAGGTGTTTTAAAGGATCGGGGCGCGTCGGGCATCGTACGACGTAAGACGATTATGCCGATACAAACTAAAATAAAGGCAAAAAGTGTTCCGATGCTGGTCATCTCACCTACAACCCTTGCCGGAACAAATGCCGCAAACAAACTCACAAATAACATAAACATCATGTTATTTTTAGCAGGTGTTCTGTATGTTGGATGTACCTCGCTGAAAACAGAAGGGATTAATCCATCACGACTCATACTAAAGAAGACACGGCTCTGTCCCATTAACATCACCAATATAACTGAGGCATAACCTGCAAGAATGGCAATGATAATGGCTTTGTTCAACCAAGGGTAAGCCGGTACAATGGTACCCGATGCATCAGGAGTTCCCATCTGATCAATAGCAACAGCTACGGGTGCAATGCCGTCCTGTCCGCGGAATATTTCATAATTCGCAACACCGGTCATGACGTGGGCAAAAAGAATATATAAAGCCGTGCAAATGGCCAACGAAACCAATATTCCGATTGGCATATCCTTTCTTGGATTTTTAGCCTCCTGAGCCGCTGTGCTTACGGCGTCAAATCCGATGTAAGCAAAAAAGACAATTGCCGCAGCCCTAACAATGCCGCTGATTCCAAATTCACCGAATTGGCCCGTATTGTCCGGAACATAATTGGAATAATTCTCAGGGCGAATGAACTGCCAGCCCAATGCTATAAAAATGATCACAACTGAAACCTTAAGCATTACAATTAAGGCGTTTACAAACGCTGATTCCTTAGTTCCGCGCATCAAGATTGCAGACATCAACATAATGATAAATACTGCCGGTAAATTAATAATACCCTGAACCCCACTCCCATCGGCTAATGTTTGTGAATCAAATGGACTCATAGTAAGTACCGTCGGTAGCTGAATATGATAATACCCTAAAAATTTCACCAGATAGCGTGACCAACTGATTCCGACTGTAGCGGCACCAACGGCATATTCCAACACTAGGTCCCAACCGATAATCCAGGCTACATATTTTCCCATCGTAGCAAACGAATATGTATAGGCACTTCCTGCAACGGGTATCATGCTGGCAAATTCGGCATAACACAAGCCGGCAAAAGCACAGCCCAAAGCGGCAATAATAAAAGAAATAGTAATGGCCGGACCGGCATTATTTGCTGCAGCCATACCGGTTATACTGAATAACCCTGCTCCAATGATGGCTCCAATACCAAGAAGCACTAGTGCCGTTGCCGACAAGGTTCTTTTTAAGCCCTTCTCAGATTCAGAGGCTTCGGCCAATAAATCTGGCAATGGTTTTCTTGAAAATATCGACATAAAAGTTAATTTGAGTTAGGTTGGCAAAATAGCAGAAAAGAAACAAAAGCAGTTAATCCCTGTTTAGACAGAAAAATGTCAACAATTCAACCTGTAATTATTCGTCACAATTAGCCAAGCAATTAAACATTAATCCTTTCTGGGCGCATTGGTATTTCCACCCAGAGATTCACGCATACCGGTATCGGCCTGAATGTTTTTCATGCGGTAATAGTCCATGATACCGAGGTTACCACTTCGGAACGACTCGGCCATTGCCAATGGAATCTGCGCCTCTGCCTCGATAACTTTAGCACGTGCTTCTTGTGCTTTAGCTTTCATTTCCTGCTCTTGTGCAACTGCCATAGCTCTACGTTCCTCAGCTTTAGCCTGGGCAATATTTTTATCGGCATTAGCCTGATCCATCTGTAACTGCGCACCTATATTCTTACCAACATCTATGTCTGCAATATCAATAGAAAGTATTTCGAATGCGGTTCCGGCATCGAGGCCTTTTTTAAGAACTACTTTTGAAATGGAGTCCGGATTCTCAAGTACATCTTTGTGTGAATTCGCTGAACCAATCGAGCTGACAATACCCTCTCCCACACGGGCAAGAACCGTTTCTTCTCCGGCGCCGCCAACTAGTTTAGTAATGTTGGTTCTAACCGTTACCCGAGCCCTACACACCAACTGAATACCATCCTTCGCCACTGCTGATACCGGTGGCGTATCGATAACTTTTGGGTTTACACTCATCTGAACCGCTTCAAAAACATCACGCCCTGCCAGATTTATCGCAGTACTCATTTTCCAATCCAATGGGATATTGGCTTTGTCTGCCGAAATCATCGCACGTATTACAGCGTTAACATTACCTCCGGCAAGGTAGTGTGTCTCGATATCATTTGACGTTACGCGCAAACCGGCCTTGGTTGAATTAATTAAGGCATTCACGACCAACGCAGGCGGCACTTTTCTTATACGCATGAAGATTAGCTGAGATATACTGATGTTGACCCCGCTGAATACTGCTGTGATCCATAGATTTAATGGGATGATATAAAAAAATAAAAAAAGCCCGACGATGATGCCGACTGTTACAAGAATGAGAAAAACAGGTTCCATATTGTGTTTATGATTTAGGTTTTACAAAAATTTTGTTCATTGAAATTTTTACAATTTCTATTTTGGTATTCTCTTCAATATACCCCTCTGTGGAATGTACTTCTATAGTTTGTCCGGCATGTAAAGCTTTTCCGCTCGGAGCTATCCTTGAAATTGCTAGTGCCTCATCACCGATCTTTACATTTTCTAAATCTTCCTCGTTCATGCGAGAGGATATTGTTTGGCGTAAAGACAGCTTTTTCCAGAATCCACTACGCATAGCCGCAAATAAACTGATTGAGCAAAGAACTATCGTTATGCTCGCAGTAATCCAACCTACCGTAGAACCAAAATGATAAAAAGCGAAATAGATACCACTCAGCATCATCAGTATACCTAAAACAGCAAGAACCGTTATTCCGGGTATGATGAATATTTCAATAAAAAGTAATATCCAACCTAATGTAAGAAGACTAATGATGATAAACCAATCCATCTGCTAAGACTTTGGAAAAATACGGCTAATATGTGATTCTTTATAATAATAAAAAATCCCGGTACAAGACCGGGATTTATAATTCGGATTCCACGAACAAAGGACAATTATCGACAGATCCGAATAGCTCTTGTCTATCTGTATTAGTTATTGGATGGTGATTTTTCCAATAATACCTTACGGGACAGTTTAAACTTTCCAGATTTAGAATCTATATCAAGCAGTTTAACCTGAATTTTATCACCAACTTTTAAAACACCCTCAAGTGTTTCTAAACGTTTATGAGCAACTTCAGATATGTGCAACAACCCATCACGACCGGGCAGAAACTCAACAAATGCTCCATACGGCTGAATAGAACGTACGGTACCTTCGTAGATTTCATTTACTTGTGGAACAGTTGTAATTCCTTTTATCTTATTCACTGCCTTGGTCAGTCCTTCAAGATCTGCTGAAGAAACCGTAACCTCGCCCTTGCCATTTATTTCTTCAATAACTATAACCGTGTTGGTTTCACGCTGCATTTCCTGGATTACTTTACCGCCTGGGCCAATCACTGCACCGATAAACTCTTTATCAATAATTAATTTAACAATTCGAGGCGCGTGTGGTTTGTAATCCGCTCGTGGTGCTTCAATTTCGGTATACATCAGATTTATAATGTGCATACGTCCTTCTTTGGCCTGCAACAAGGCCTTTTCCAATAGTTCGTACGATAAGCCTTCTATTTTGATATCCATCTGGCAACCACAAATACCATTACGAGTACCGGTTACTTTGAAATCCATATCGCCGAGGTGATCCTCATCGCCCAAAATATCACTTAGAATAGCATACTTACCATCTGCGCGGGTGATGAGCCCCATGGCAATACCGCTGACGTGGCTCTTCATTTTAACACCGGCATCAAAAAGTGCCAATGAGCCGGCACATACCGTGGCCATGGAACTCGAACCGTTTGATTCAAGAATATCTGAAACCACTCTGATGGTATATGGACAGTCATCGTTACTTGGTAACTGATTTTTAAGCGAACGCAAGGCCAGATTTCCGTGCCCAACTTCACGACGACCCGGACCACGGTTAGGCTTCACTTCGCCTGTAGAAAAGGCAGGGAAATTATAGTGCAAAAGGAAGTTGGTATAGGTTGTTTCCATAGCACGGTCCAGCATTAATTCGTCAAGTTTTGAACCAAGCGTTACCGTGGTCAGCGATTGTGTTTCACCACGGGTAAATATAGCCGAGCCGTGTGTAGATGGTAAGTAGTCCAATTCCATCCATATGGGGCGTACTTGTGTTGTGTTTCTGCCGTCTAAACGTGTTCCCTCGTCGAGTATCATGTTCCTCATAATATCATACTCAAGATCAGCGTAGTATTTTTTTGCCAATGCTAATTCATCATCTGTTGATTCTGAGAAGACCGCCTTTAACTCATCTCGTAGTGCGCTGAATGCGGCTTTGCGCTCAGATTTTGGCAAATTAGATTTACAAACGTTGTAGACTTTAGTTTTAAATAATTCACTGATTTTATGTTTGATATCCTCATTGCTTGGTGCAGGTTTGTATGCTCGGTGCGCCTTACGACCACCAAGCAATTCGCATAATTCAAGCTGTGCTTGGCAATGCATTTTGATGGCCTCATGTCCTGTTTTTATAGCTTGTACCATGTCAGCTTCAGAACATTCTTTTGCTTCCCCCTCAACCATAACAATACTGCTGGAAGATGCTCCTACGATAACATCCAGTGTCGCCGTTTCCAGTGCCTCTTTAGTTGGGTTGATCACAAACTGATCACCGATTTTTGCAACACGAACTTCTGAGATCGGTCCTTTAAAAGGTATATCCGAAATCGTAAGAGCTGCAGATGCGGCCAATGCGGCAAGGGTATCGGGGATGATATTTTTGTCGGAAGATATCATTGAAATCATAACCTGTGTATCGCACAAGTAATCTTCAGGAAACAGCGGACGTAAAACGCGGTCTACAAGTCGTGAGATTAATACTTCGTAGTCTGATAATTTAGTTTCGCGACGAAAGAAAGTTCCGGGTATTCGACCTCCGGATGCAAATTTCTCCTGATAATCAACTGAAAGAGGGAAAAAATCTTGTCCTTCCTTAACGTCTTTATTAGAAACAACGGTAGCAAGAAGCATGCAATCGCCCATTCTTACCACCACCGATCCATCAGCCTGAGTGGCCAGTTTACCTGTTTCAATTGTTACCTGACGGCCATCGCCTATGTCAAATGTCTTAGTTATTGGTGTTTTTGCCATGATTTATATTGAATGTGTATAAAACAAAAAAGCGAGAACAATTTGTATTCTCGCATCTTTGATTTGTTAGTTTGTTAATTATTTTCTTAGTTCTAGCTTTTCCAGAATCTTACGGTAAGCGGTGATGTCTGTATCGTGTAAGTGGTGCAATAAACGCTTGCGCTGCCCCACCAGCTTCATTAAACCACGCGCTGAATTAAAGTCTTTTTTTTGACCTTCGAGGTGCTTGGTAATATCGTTTATACGTTCTGTTAAAATAGCAATCTGAACTTCTGCTTTGCCGGTATCCTTATCGTTGGAACCATACTGCTTAACCAGTTCAATTTTTCTTTCTTTCGTAATCATCTATTTAAAAATTATTTTTACGGCGCAAATATAACTAAGACCAACTGCATTTCAACCATTAATTTGCAATTTTTACTAAAAAATTAACCCTCTCCATCATAAATCCCATCATATTATATTAATTGATTATAACCAAATATTGAAGATTTCGGAATATGAATTTGTCACAAATAAAACAACATAATTAATTTTTATATTATTTATTTTCAAACAATTGTATAAGGTCAGATAATCGTTGCTTTAGCTCTTTTCTTTTTACAATGAAATCAAGAAACCCGTGCTCAAGCAAAAATTCTGAACGCTGAAAACCTTTAGGTAAATCTTTTTTTATGGTTTCTTTAATAACTCTAGGGCCGGCGAATCCGATCAAGGCGCCGGGCTCAGCCATATTGATGTCCCCTAACATGGCATAGGATGCCGTAACGCCTCCGGTGGTAGGATCGGTTAGTAATGAAAAGTAAGGCAAATGAGCTTCAGCCAGAACGGTCAATTTTGCAGAGGTTTTGGCCATTTGCATCAAAGAAAAAGCCGATTCCATCATTCGGGCACCGCCAGATTTGGATATAATCAGTAAGGGAGCTTTTTTTTGAAGACAAACATCTATAGCACGGGATATTTTTTCACCGACGATACTTCCCATTGAACCACCAATAAAGTTAAAATTCATACAAGCGGTAACGAGTCCGTGGCCGTTAACCGTGCCATAGCCTACGGTAAGTGCTTCGCTGACATTGCTTTTGGATAAGGTTTCCTTAATCCGATCCTTATATGGCTTTAAGTCGGTAAATTCGAGGAAATCCTTTGGCTTTAAATTTTCAAATAACAGTTCTGCCCTACCTTCGTCGTAAATGATACCAAAATATTCAACGCTGTTTACCCGGGCGTGGTATTCGCAGGAGGTGCATATGTAACTGTTTTCTTGTAGGTCTATGGTTGGAATGGTTTTTTTACAGGAAGGGCATTTCCACCAGATGCCATCAGGGACTTCCAGTTTTTCCTCTGTGGTTGTAGTTATACCTTCGGCACTTCGTTTAAACCAACTCATTGTTGATGATTAAGCTAAATCAATTTTAGACTCAAGATATACGTCCTGTATCGTATGGAGTAACTCAACACCCTCTTTCATCGGTTTTTGAAAGGCTTTACGTCCGGATATAAGTCCTTGCCCACCGGCACGTTTATTCACCACAGCGGTGTAAACGGCTTCAGCCAAATCCGATGCACCCTTTGATTCGCCGCCTGAATTGATTAAACCAATGCGCCCCATGTAGCAATTCGCCACCTGATAACGACATAAATCAATTGGATGGTCGGATGATAACTCACGATACACTTTAGGATGTGTTTTACCAAATTTAATTGCTTCATATCCGCCATTATTTGTTGGCAGTTTTTGTTTTATGATATCAGACTGAATGGTAACCCCCAGGTGATTTGCCTGACCGGTCAAATCAGCAGAGGTATGATAGTCTACCCCATCCTTTTTGAATCCCGGGTTACGAAGGTAACACCAGAGAATAGTCGCCATACCCAATTCATGAGCAAATTCAAAAGCATCGGCTACCTCCTGAATCTGACGGGAGGATTCCTCTGAACCAAAATAGATGGTGGCTCCAACAGCAACAGCTCCCAGGTTCCAAGCTTCCTTAACGGTTCCGAACATAATCTGATCGTAACGGTTGGGATATGAGATAAACTCATTGTGGTTAATCTTTACTATAAAAGGAATTCTGTGTGCGTATTTACGAGATACTGAGGCTAAAACCCCATAGGTTGATGCAACCGCATTACAACCACCTTCAATGGCCAGCTTAACAATATTTTCAGGATCAAAATAAATCGGGTTGGGGGCAAACGAGGCCCCGGCGGAGTGTTCGATACCCTGATCAACGGGCAAAATAGAAACGTAACCGCTGTTGGCCAAACGTCCGTTACCATAAATAGAATTCAAACTTCTGAGCACCTGTGGCGTGCGGTTTGTAGCACTAAATACGCGATCTATAAAATCAGGCCCGGTGGCGTGGAGGGTTTTCTTATCAATTGTTCCACTAACGTGATTGAGTAGAAATTCAGCTTTGTCGTCAAGCAGTTTTGTTATTTTATTTAAAGACATTTTATTAAAGATTATTGATTAAGGTGGACAAATATAATTAAGTATATAAGATCACACTATCCGGCGGAATGGTATTCGATGTAATGAAATGCCGCAACTTGCTGAAATAGACTGCCGCCTTTATCATTCTAGAGCCATACCAGCTGAACATCTCGCCATCTATGATAATTGGTATGATTCCAAAATCAGATAACATGGCTTTATATTGCTGTATGTGTTTTTCTGAAAAAGGATAGGGCTCCGATGACATAAATAAATATTTCGGTCCGGCTTCAAAGATTTCATTGAGTGAGATTTCCGGATACCTGAATCGTTTACCAAACACATTATCAAATCCTGCCGCAACGAGCATGTTATGTATAAACGTATCCCCTCCAACAGTCATAAAGGGTTCATTCCAGATCAGATAAGCAACCGGTATTTGACCGATACGGCCTAACCCGGTTCTAAGTGCGCTTAATGAGTTGGAAATATCGCCACATAAGCGTACGGCCTGTTCTGCGGTATCAGTTAGCCCGGCAATTTGATGTATCGCTTCCAAAGCCGTTTCCACACTATTTATATCTGAAACATAAATTGTGAATTTTTGTGCAAGCCGATCAATCTGCTCCTTTACATTTTCCTCTTTACTCACAATAATTAAATCCGGCCGGATCCTTTCAATTTCCTCAATATCTAGTGTTTTGGTGCCGCCAACCCTTGTAATGGATTTTACAACTGGTGCAGGATGTATGCAAAACTTTGTTCTTCCAACAATTTTATCTGCCAAGCCTAAGTCAACCAACAGCTCTGTTAGAGATGGCACTAAAGAAATAATTCGAGAAGGATAATGTTCTAAGACGACCTCCCGGTTTAGCTGATCCCTAATCTGGATCATTTTGTTCCGGGCAACTTAATAATGTTCTGAATACTGCCATCCTTCATCACAAACTTTGAGTCAGCAAGATTGGCCAGTTCTTCATTGTGTGTAACAATAACAAAGGTCTGATAGAACTCACTTCGAAGTTTAAAAAATAATTCGTGTAATTCCCTAGCGTTCTCAGAGTCCAGATTGCCGCTGGGTTCATCGGCAAAAACCACTTTAGGGTGATTAACCAGTGCTCTTGCCACAGCAACACGCTGTTGCTCGCCGCCCGAAAGAGCTGATGGTTTGTGATTCAGCCTTCCATTCATACCCAGATAATCGAGTAATTCTGTTGCGTCTTTAAATGCTTTCTTTCGTTCTACACCTCCTATTAAGGCCGGCAAGGCAACATTTTCAAGCGCGGTAAATTCAGGCAACAAATGATGAAACTGAAATACGAAACCTATATTCTTATTCCGAAAATCAGCAAGTTGATTGCCCTCCAGTTCACTAACTACGACACCACCAATTTTAACCATTCCCTCATCGGCCTGATCCAGCGTACCCAGTATTTGCAGTAACGTGGTCTTACCTGCCCCTGAAGCACCAACAACCGAAATAATTTCAGCCCGGTTCACTTTTATGGTTACATCATTGAGCACCTTTAAATCACCAAAACTTTTTGAAATACTTATTGCTTCAACCACGATTAAAATAATTTATGCAAAAATGCATTTTATAGCTTAACCAAGAACATATTCTACTTATAAACAACACCTTATTGATTATTAACTATACGTATGAATATTAATCAGCTACTATTCTTTAATTTTCGGTGGTGATTCAATATACTTGCACTAATTCTCTAAACGTCCTTGGATCTTTCCATACATATCAAACAGCTATTGTATAAACACAATTGTCTGGTTTTACCCGGATTTGGAGGCTTGCTCCTTCATTATCACGCCGCTCGTATTCATCCGGCACAACATCAATTTCTGCCACCCAGGAAAGCGATCACGTTTAACAAAAGTCTTACCGTTAATGACGGGCTTTTAACCAGTTGCCTGGCAAATACATCAAACATCCACTATAATACCGCTGAACTGCTTGTTGATCATTATGTTCAGGAAATCAGCCGTTCGCTTAAAACCAAGGGTGACTTTACGATAAATGGCGTGGGAAAATTTAAAACAGATATAGAGGGGCATATCATTTTTGAGTCCAATGAAGAAACCAACTATCTAACAGATGCTTTCGGGATGGAACATTTTGTATCTCCGGCAATCATTCGAAGGGATAGTTTTCAGCCGCAACAGGCTGAGCCGCTAACTAAAAAAACAAAACGCTTTAACTGGTTTGGGTTGAGCGGTGTGCTTTTAATTATGGCATTACTTACCTATCAGATACTGGATATCACTAAACTACTGAAGCCACACGACAGCGCATCAATTTTGCCGGATTCACAACGTCTTCAACAAATTGCTATCGAACGCAATGAAGCTATGCAAAAAAATAATGCGGATAGCAGTTACCAACCCAAGCGGGACACTATGGTTCAGATTATAGTGATTCGTGATGAAACATCAACAGCCCCGAATACTTCAACAACCAATAATTCGAATAATTCAGACTCCGCTTCAACCAGCCAAACAAGCGTATTAAAAGGAAATGCGAATAATAAGAAACTGCAGGACAGCATTCGTTATTCCTCAAAGGTGCCCTATCCTTTAGCATCTGAATATAATCCATCGAAATGGGGTAATTTCTTAATTGTTTTTTCTCGACATAAGAATCAGGAAGCCGCAATATTGAGCCAAAAGCAGTTAATCAATGAACGAATTGGTGTAAGGATCTATGTAAACGGTAGCGAATACTTTGTCGTAAAGTCGGGTTACCTGACCAAACAGGCTGCGGCAAAGGATATTGCACTCTATGGTATGCTGGGTTACAGCAACACGTGGATATATAAAATGTCTGAATAAACGGACTGCATTACTTCGACTTCGGAAAGAACTCCCCTATATTTACATACAAACTCAATGCATTATTTGCAGCGGCCGTGTTATACAAGGCATACGAATAAGAAAAACCCCAACGGTTTAGCGCCAGCTGAAGACCAAAACTGAAACCACTTAAACCGCGTCGTTCGTTGAAAGCCAATTCCATTCTGCGAAGGTGATTGTATGCAATATTGGCTCGAAGTACTTTGCCTAGGTATAATTCTGTACCAAAAATGGCGTGGCGAAATAGTTTATCGGCAATATATTTTTTTTCTTTCTGCCCGGTTGTATCCGCATCAAAGATATTGGTTGTGCGAAGCGCAGGATCATCGTAACGGATATCCCAGGTAAGTAGGTGATGAAGCGTTAAGGAGAATAAAAAAGGTGTATGCGTGAGGCGTTTAGAAATGCCGGCCTGTAAATCCATAGGCAAACGTTCATCCGTGCCTTTTGTATATCGTCCGAGCATCGTTCCAAAATTCTTAAGTACAATACCGGTATAAAAGCCCTCGGCACTATCAGCAAATGCAATACCGACATCTGCCATAATACCTGAGGCAGTAATATTGTTATAGTTTGAATTAGTATATTTCAGAGAGATGCCATAATTCGCTTTGTTAGATAATGGCCTGGCCACACTAACAACTCCAACTAGGTCCTGAGCATAAGCATTTCCCAAATCTGTTCCATCGGGAGTCGTTTCCGCTGATACCCCGTAATTAATGTATTGAAGTCCAAAACCGGTATACCCTAACTTATTAAAATTTCTGGAGTATGCGGCTGTCAAAAACGAAGAACCGGTTGGAAAAAACGAGTTATTAATATGCGCATGATTATGCGTCCAACGGCTTAAGGTTGCCGGATTCTGAAACATAAAGGCTACATCACGATCCATCATTGCCTGATTGATGCCTCCCATAGCCGCGATACGTGCTGAAGCAGGGATATTGATAAATTTAAACACCTCCTGACCTCCGGTAATCTGGCTATATGAGTTTACTGTATTCAAAAAAATAACCGTAAACCATAATGCTATGTTGAATCTCATTGAATTTTTAAAACGAATTAAACACTGTTTTCATCCGTAAAACTGCTTATTATTTCTAACATAGGCATAATTAAATTGCACAATGTGAGAATAACCTGTCTAAGAGGAATATTTTTATACCGTATAGTTAGGCTTTCATTGTATTTTTGAGCCGCAAAAAATTAACTTTATGAAAGTAACTGTAATAGGAGCAGGCAACGTGGGAGCTACTTGCGCCAATGTTATCGCACATCAAGGCTACTGTAACGAGGTGGTCCTCTTAGACATTAAAGAAGGTATTGCTGAAGGCAAAGCCCTCGATATCTGGCAAACAGCCGCCGTTAACTCTTACAACACCCGTGTTAAAGGGGTAACAAACGACTACAGTGCCACAGCCAACTCAGATGTAGTCGTAATCACTTCCGGACTGCCACGTAAGCCGGGTATGAGCCGTGATGATTTGATCTCAACCAACGCCGGTATTGTAAAATCCGTGACTGAAAATGTGATTAAATACTCTCCCAATACCATATTGGTTATCGTCTCTAATCCACTCGACGTTATGACCTATTGTGCCTACCTGACCGCTAAACTGCCAGCAAACAAGGTATTCGGAATGGCCGGCATTCTTGATACAGCTCGCTACAAAGCATTTCTTGCCGAGGCACTAAACGTATCTCCATTAGATATTCAGGCTGTACTTATGGGCGGACACGGCGATACAATGGTACCCCTTCCGCGTTATACAACGATCAGTGGCATACCGGTTACTGAATTAATTGATAAGGATCGCCTTCATGCTATCATCGAACGCACCAAAAAAGGTGGCGGTGAATTGGTAAATCTTATGGGAACTAGTGCGTGGTACGCCCCGGGAGCTGCCGCAGCACAAATGGTGCAGGCAATTCTTAAAGACGAAAAACGAATTTTCCCCTGCTGCGCTCTACTGAACGGTGAATACGGTTTGAACAATATTTACCTTGGTGTTCCGGTAAAACTGGGAAGAAAAGGTATTGAGGAAATTATCACTCTGGATCTTAACGCCGATGAAATGAAACTTCTAAAAGCCAGTGCCGAAGCTGTTAAAGAAGTAATGGATGTGCTCGACAACATGAATGTTGTTGCCTGAAATAATTAATTTATTCTTATGAAAAGGATGGCTTTTGCCATCCTTTTTTTATATTACAAACTATGAAAAAACATATTGTTCCGGTTGAAGTTCTGGAATTACAGGACGGGGATTATCACCTATTCATCAGCGCCTATGTAGGCAGAAAAAAAATACGCTTGTTAATTGACAGCGGCGCATCTAAGACCATTCTTTCCAAAGCATTTTGTAAACCTATTAAGAACTTACAGTTATTGAGCAGTGGAAACACTGCGACAGGTCTTGGCTCAGCCGATATGAAAAGCTGGTTGACCAAGATAAGTACCTTTAGTTTGGGTACTTTCAGGATTCAAAATTATACCTGTGGCGTATTAGACTTATCTCACGTCATTGATATTTATAAAAGACTTAACCTTCCATCATTTGAAGGGATTCTTGGCTGCGACTTATTAGTTGGTTATCACATGATCCTTGACCTTAAACGCAAACAACTGATTATTCATTCCTGATATAATTCATTTGAATTAATTCAATGCATACTGAACCGACCTGCCCCTAAAATGTTTATTCATAAAATCATCGACATGAAAAATTCAATAACAGCATTCACCTTTATTGTACTTGCACTTTTCTTCTCCTGTGCTAAACCTGGTCCTGGTGGCGAAGCTGAAATACATATCAACGCAAAACACCACGACGCATTGATTCCAAATACTGTAGTCTACATTAAATACGACGCTAAGGATTTTCCCGGCGATGATTTAAGTCTTTATGATGCATCTATAACCACAGATGCTATGGCTCACGGTCACTTTAAAGATTTGAAAAAAGGCAACTATTACATCTATGGTGTAGGATTCGACTCGGCAATTAACCAGGCAGTAACCGGTGGCATGAAGGTTAGAATTTCTAAAAAAGATGAGATGACGGAGGTTGACCTCCAAATTACAGAGGGGGATTAATTGCTCAACGTATAGTCATCGAATGATATTAGTTCTAAAAACAAACACTTACAATAAGTTTTACAAACAATGAACTAAACTATACCTTTACCCATAACATCAAGGTATGTTTCTTATCCCAAAAAAATCAATTTACCTATATATAGGCTTATTCATTTTACTAAGCTGTAAATCTGATTTACCCTTTAGCTCCAAAACGAAATATCCCGATCAGGTTAATACGATCATAACCACGCGATGTGCTACAACCGGATGTCACGACGCAAAAAGTAATCTGGCGGCCGGAGGTTTAAATCTTGAAAACTGGCAACGTTTGTTTCAGGGGGGTCGGGGTGGAAGTGTCGTAATACCATTCCGAAGCGACCGGAGCTGGCTCCACTACTACACCAATACCTATGATAATCTGGGTATCAGCCTGTCACCCACTATGCCAATAGGCGGTGCCCCTCTCTCAAGGGAGGAGGTGCTCTTACTTAAAAATTGGATTGATCGTGGTGCGCCGGATGATCAGGGAAATATTGCCTTTTGTTGTAATCCGAATCGACCAAAATATTATATTACCAATCAGGGTTGTGATGAGGTATCGGTCTTTGATGCGGAATCGAACCTGGTGATGCGTTATATCAATGTGGGCAACAATAACAGCATAGAGTCGCCACATTATCTTATGGTTTCAGCCGATGGCCGATACCTTTATACCGTATTACGCTTTGGTAATGTAGTGCAAAAATTTGATGCCATTACTGATCAATTCGTTGCCGACTGCTTCATAGACAATGCTGACTGGAATGTAATTGTTCCGGCCCTGCAAGGCAGGCTGGGTATCATCTCCGACCTTAGCCCGGATGGTAAGATCCGCATCATCGACCTGAACACAATGACCATACTCAAATCACTGCAAGGGTTGGTCAATCCTCATGGACTGTATTATATGGATCAGTCTAATACACTATATGTTACATCACAATTCGGAAATAGTTATTACAAACTATCTTTCGATACAACAGACTTTTCTATACTGAACTTTGAAACCTTATCGTTACAACCCGGCACCATGCCAAACTTCAATCCGAACACACTCGATCCTCATCAGATTCAATTTACTCCTGATGAATCCGTTTACTTCATAACCTGTCAGGCCTCCAACGAAGTCAGGGCATATAAAACCCAAAACGACAGTTTACTGGCAATCATTCCGGTTGGCACGTTTCCACTCGAAATGGCTCTATCCAAATCTTTACCCTATCTCGCAGTAACGTGTGAAGAGACTACATCAACAATACCCAGAACCAAAGGTAGTATCAGCATTATTAACTATGAAACGCTACAAGTGATTGGAACGATTAATCAACAACTTTTTCAACCACATGGCATTGCCATTGATGATGTTCGTAAACTGATTATCGTAACTAACCGTAATAAAACAACAGACGGACCGGCTCCTCACCACAGCTCGGAGTGCGGTGGCCGTAATGGGTTTATTTCCTATTTTTCGCTCAGCGACTTTTCTGTCTTAAGCAAAATGAAAACTGAGGTATCTGTTGACCCATACTCCATTGCAATCAGACCATGATCCATGTTGTTGTATTGAGTGGTGCGGGCATCAGTGCCGAGAGTGGCATCAAAACCTTCCGCGACAGCGATGGCCTTTGGGAAAGCTACCGCATCGAAGATGTAGCCACACCCATGGCATTTGAACGTAACCCGGAGCTGGTTCTGGATTTCTATAATTTGCGACGCCGTCAAGTATTGCAGGCTCAACCCAATCAGGCGCATATTGCTTTGGCTGAAATGAATGGTCAAAAAACAAAGAGCGGTAAAAACATTAAGCTACATATTGTAACACAAAACATCGACGACCTGCACGAGCGTGCGGGTTCTGAACAGGTTATACACCTTCACGGTGAAATTCTCAAAGTACGCAGCACAGCACATCCACATTTGATTTATTCCTGGCAAAAAGATTTAACCATCAAAGACCGATGCGAGAAAGGCTCACCTATGCGTCCGCACATTGTTTGGTTTCACGAAGAAGTGCCTATGATGGAAAATGCAATCACCACGGTGCAACAAGCTGATGTATTAATGGTTGTGGGTACTTCATTACTTGTTTATCCCGCCGCAGGTTTAATTCATTATCGCAATGCCAATGTACCCGTGTATGTAATAGACCCTAATTTACCACTCGTAACCGGTGTGCATCCGCTGCATACTTACAGCGAGCCTGCAAGCACTGGTGTTGCTAAGGCATTGCAACATATCAAAGACAACAACTAATGGAAGAAAATCCCTGGAAAACACTCAGCAGTAAAACCGTATATCGCAATCCCTGGATAGAGGTGGACGAACATCAGGTGCTCACTCCTGCAGGCAAGCCCGGCATCTATGGCGTGGTTAGGTTTGTACACGATGCCATTGCGATTGTTCCCATAGACAAAGAAAATAACACTTGGCTCATTGGTCAGTGGCGATACCCCCTGAAAGAATATAGTTGGGAAGTACCTGAAGGCGGCGGTAAAAAAACAATGACTCCACTCGAATCGGCACAACGCGAGTTACTTGAAGAAGCAGGTTTAACCGCAAGCAAATGGACGATGATACAAAAGCTGCATCTTTCCAACTCCGCTACCGACGAAGTTGCCTATATATTTATAGCACAGGAATTGACCATAGGTAAAGCAGAGCCGGAAGAAACCGAAGCACTACAGATTAAAAAGCTTCCCTTCAGTGAAGTGTATCAGATGGTGTTGCGTAATGAAATTACCGATGCACTCAGTGTTGCTGCTATACTCCGAACCAATATTTTTCTGGAGCATGAAAAAGGCAGGTAATCGGATGTATTGATTTTAATGATGCGACTTACCCCGCTTTGCACTATTATATGTTTGCCACTGTAAATGCTTATGATGTCATAATCTAATGTGAGGTTGGTGTTGATGGTGAGGTGCGGCCTTATGTTCAATCTTGTGTTTTTTATGTTTCAGGCATAATACTCCACACTGCGGTAATGCATCTGTAAGCTCCCATGAAACTAAAACTCAAAACCACTGAATACATCAACAGATCAGATCAGTTTACTTTCTTTTTCATTTGATTCAATTCATTTTGCATCAGCATCATCATTCGTGTTAAGGAATAAACGTTCATATCATCAGGCTGCTGAATATCAAACCGGATATAACCTACGGCATACCATATTTCCAGGATATCGTTCGGGTTGAGCTCATATGGTTCATATTCCAGATTATCTGACTTAAGGAGAAATGTACCGCTATCGTGAATGCGGTTATACAATCGCTTAAATACGATTCCATCATTTGCTGTTACGATAATGTAGGGATATCCGTCACGAATTTCATGCCAGTTCATTACATACTCACAAATAATGTAAGAACCACTTTCTATTGGAAGCATACTATCACCGGAAATCTGAAAGGTGCGATATGTTCGATCTGTTTTAAAACGGTCAAAGGGAAGATTGAAGGTAGGTAAGGTCTCAATAAATTCCGGATCAGCGTATCCGTTCAGATAACCGGCTGCGGCTTTAGAGGGGACTACGGTGATTAACTCCCGATTTTCACGATCCACTACAATAGGCAATACTCTTAAACCTCTTCCTTCAATATCCTTGTATAGCCCTTTATGAGATGAATTATTTGTTCTGTTTTTTTGAGCAAACTGCTTTTCCATATCGCTATCAATCATATCGTGAATACTTACCTTAAACAAATAGGCCATACGCTGAAGGAGTTCATATTTGGGTTCTGCCCTGCTCTCTTCATAGGAGCCGATCATGGCGCGGTTTATGGCCAGTTTATCGGCGAGCTGCTCCTGAGTTAATCCTTTTTGCTTTCTTAGAAAACGAAGATTTGATGCAAAGAATGACATATCCGTTTATTTATTGTTGGCTTGATTTAAGACGTGTTTGTTTACTAAATTATTTAGCTAAAATATCAATTTATATGAAATTTATTTCAGGCAATTACAAACGAGTTTATACACAAACTTGTTCCTTGTGTATTCCTTAGATAGTTTTACCCAATTACCATATGAAAAAGATTCTGATTGCCAACCGCGGCGAAATAGCCATACGTGTTATGCGTGCCGCACTAGAAATGGGGATAAAAACTGTGGCCGTTTATTCTGAGGCTGACCGAACAGCCCCTCACGTTCGATATGCTGATGAGGCCTTGTTTCTGGGGCCTCCGCCATCGGCGCAGTCGTATCTGCTGGGCGATAAAATTATTGAAGGTGCCCTAATGTTAGGTGTTGACGGCATCCATCCCGGTTACGGATTTCTGAGTGAGAATGCCGACTTTGCCAGAAAGGTGCGCGAAGCCGGTATAATTTTTATTGGTCCATCGCCTGAAAGTATGGACATGATGGGCAGTAAATTGGCAGCTAAAGAAACTGCGGCCCGATACAAAGTACCTATGGTTCCCGGCACGGCAGAAGCAATACGTGATGTGGCTGAGGCAAAGCGAATTGCCAAGGAAATTGGGTTTCCGATACTGATAAAAGCTAGTGCCGGTGGTGGCGGAAAAGGTATGAGGCTGGTTCAACGCTTGGAGGATTTTGATGAACAGATACGAATGGCTCAAAATGAAGCCAGGAGTGCCTTTGGTGACGATGCGGTATTTATGGAAAAATATGTAACTGCTCCCAGGCATATTGAAATACAGATTTTGGGTGATCAGCATGGAAATATTGTCTATCTATTCGAGCGCGAATGCAGTATACAGCGGAGACATCAGAAATTAGTTGAAGAAGCTCCAAGTGCTATTCTTACGGATGCATTGCGTCAGCGTATGGGAGAGAGCGCTATTGCCGTATCCAAAGCCTGCGGTTATTATAGTGCCGGAACCGTTGAATTCCTGGTTGATAATCAACTCAATTATTATTTTCTTGAAATGAACACCCGACTGCAGGTTGAGCATCCGGTTACAGAATTCATTACCGGTATCGACTTGGTCAAAGAACAAATAAATATAGCACGGGGTGAGAAACTATCTTTTACTCAAGCTGATTTAAAAATTAACGGACATGCCATCGAATTGCGTGTTTGCGCAGAGGACCCGATGAATAATTTCTTGCCGGATATTGGAACATTAACTCGCTACCAGAAACCACAGGGGCCAGGTGTTCGGGTTGATGATGGTTTTGAACAAGGTATGGACATACCAATCTATTATGACCCTATGTTGGCTAAATTAATCGTACATGCCACAACCCGGGAGCAAGCGATAGAACGAATGAAACGTGCTATATCAGAATATGAAGTAAGCGGAGTGAACACCACCCTGCCCTTCGGTCGATGGGTGATGCAACACAATAAGTTTAGAAGCGGTGATTTTGATACCGGATTTATAGCCCGCTATTTTAATGCCGACACGATCTCGTGGCTTGCAGAAGATTCCACATCGGAGGTAGCCGCCGCTATTGCCGCTGTGGAGGCATTATCTACAGCAACTACTACGCTTGATTCCGCATCAAACAACTCACTTGAACATAAAAGTAAATGGACGCAAAGGCGTTCTGCTTAATTAATCATTAATATCTATTTTCTTGCATCGCTATTTATTCATTACACTTATATTTTATGCCTGTACAAATGCTTCAAATTATCAGCATACGAATCGTGTACATCAGCCGGGAGGGAATACGATTGAGACACGCTTTACACCGCCGGCCGATTTTCAACGTTTAGCGGTTAGTAAGGGTTCGTTTGCCACTTACCTGCGCCAATTACTCCTTAAGCCCGAAGGCACCCTCGTAAAGTATTATAATGGTAGCATTAAAGATGATGACGCTTATATTGCTGTTGTTGACATGGATATTTCAAATAAAGACCTTCAACAATGCGCTGATGCTATCATGCGGCTAAGAGGTGAATATCTTTTTGCTAACGGATTTTATGATCGTATTTCATTTAGATTAACCAATGGGTTTCAGGTTGATTACCACGAATGGATAAAAGGTAAACGGGTAAACGTTTCCGGCAACGAGACCTCTTGGATACAGCGTGCAAAACCATCAAATACTTACAATGATTTCAGAAATTACATGGAGTTTATTTTTACCTATGCCGGCACACGTTCACTGGCAAAGGAATTACATTCTAAATCGCTTCAGGATATTTCGATAGGTGATGTCTTTATACAAGCGGGCTCTCCCGGGCACGCGGTTATTGTTGTTGATGTTGCCGTTAACAATAAGGGAGAAAAAGTATTTATGCTTGCTCAAAGTTATATGCCTGCACAGGAAACTCAAATACTAAGAAACAATAATGATAGATCAATGAGTCCGTGGTACAGTGCTTCGTTTTCCGGAACATTACAAACGCCTCAATGGACATTTAACGCAACCGATCTTAAAACCTGGTAAGGGAATTTTATTACTGCATAATATAATCACTTACAACGAAACTTCAATATAGTGGGTATGAATGCACTTCGGAACAAAGCTATTCCAGATTATCCTCACATCAGCATCACTGAAATTCATTCACAGTGTGATAAAGGCTAAATCTTTTTGCTTATAGATAGTAAATAGATTCAGGATATATGATAGCCGCCAGTCTTCTCTCAGCAGAAATCCAACGTTCTTATTAATCTCCAAATACATTTAAACCAATTACTCTTTCACAACAGTTTAGTAGCAACTGTATCAAGCCCCTGAGTTAATAAAAGTATTGCATAGTTAACCGTACTCTGGAATCAGATGTGCTGTATAGGAATATAACTTTTGCTTCATCTGCCTTTACTGTTCCGGGATATGCTTTGTATGTTGTTATAGGTAACTCTTCCTTATATAATTTTCGAGTATTATCGAAATTGCATCGCGAGATCTGAATCAACTTATAATCGTATTCACATTGCATGTATGCATCATACTGTTCATCTTCAACATATCGTAAAGAGTCCAGCGGTATACCCAATATCTCTGAACATTCATAGGCCAGATAAATTGTAGTGCTATCGAGATATTGATTAAGTTTTTCTTTGCTGTTTATGATAACACCATACTGACCATAGCTACATAAGGAGTGAACGAGCAAGATACCGAGGATAATTAGTTTTTTCATAACCGCATCTTTATTTTGGCTAACGTAAGAACATATTAATTTAGTATTTCATTAAACCATCAATCAAGAACTAAGTCCTAAAGAAGACACTCGCTAATCATGAAGTTCATTATTAAATTAATAACCGGCTTTACTTTACTTTCAGGTTTAGCTGTTGCTCAAAACGAAGGGAACCTTTTTTTTACTGAAGGTATCGTACACGAAATTCATTTTAACTTCTCTCAGGCCAATTACTGGGACAGCTTAGTGGCCAATGAACCCTCAGAAACCTATATGACCTGTAATGTAACTATCGACGGCATCAATTACACGAATAGCGGTGTTCGTTTTAAGGGTAATTCATCCTACAATAATCCGAGTCAGAAAAAACCGTTTAAAATTGATCTTGAGGAGTATATAGATGGACAAACTCACGATGGATTAAAACAACTTTCGCTGAATAATGCATTTAAAGATCCCAGTTTTCTGCGCGAAAAACTTGCACTCGATTTTATGCGCAAACATCAGATACATGCTCCCCGTGCCACGTTCGCGCGACTATATCTGAATGGAATCTACTGGGGACTTTATTCTGTAATTGAAGATGTTGGAAAAACTTTTCTCAGCCAGCACTATGGCAATAATGATGGCAATTTGTTTAAAGGCGATCCTCAGGGACGTTTAACATGGATGGGCAGTGATCCTGCTTCGTATTACAACAGCTATGAACTAAAAACAAATGAAGATCTTAACGACTGGAGCGATTTGATAGCGCTGATTGATGCACTGAATAACTCATCTGATCTCGATCTTATTGATGCGCTCGGCTCCCGATTGAATTTTGATGCCTGGTATGATTACTGGGTTGTTCATCATCTTTTTGTGAATCTGGATAGCTATATCGGTTCTGCGCATAACTACTATATCTACCATAATGAATTCAGTGACAAATTTGAATTTATAGCTTGGGATGAAAATGAATCCTTCGGAAATTTTACTATGGGATTAACGACAACGCAGTTACTTAATTTATCACATACTTACATACCCCAGCCTGCTAATCAGCGTCCTTTGATGAAAAGAATTCTGGAGAATGAAACACTTAAACAGGCCTATATCAACCGGTATTGCGAACTATTAGCTCACTTCACCCCGGAAGCTTTTGAAAGCCGGATAGACTCGCTAGCCAATCTCATTCGTCCTTACGTGTACGAAGACAATCTTAAGACATACAGCAACAATCAATTTGAACAGAATCTTACTCAGGTCATCAATGTTCAGGGACCTCAGGGCGGAACTACCATTATGGGTTTAACCTCTTTTATTGCCTCTCGACGATCCTTTCTGGTACAGGAACTCAGTAATGCCGGCTGTACGTCATCCATATCGAACGAACAGCTATATAGCGGCAGATTATTTCCGAATCCGGCCAGTGATTATTTTTTCATAGATCGGTTAAATCGTTCAGTTCAAACCATTGAAATTGTTGGCGTAGACGGTCGTATTTATCAGCAACATCAAACTACCGATGTTAATCCGGTTCAAAAAATAGACATCAATCTTCCCTCAGGGATATACCTTGTAAAATTAATTTCCGATGATGGACAAATGAACCATTTTAAGCTTATGGTTACACCGTAAAGCCGTAAAACATATTAGCAAGGTAATTATCTATATTACAACGCTCAATAGATTGAGGCCATAGTTTATTAGCATTCATTACAGATGAAGGGGGACACCTGGTTTATTGATATTAAACTAATTTTTATTTGTATTGTTGTCATAATGTTTTGATAAAAAATTCTAACGCCATAACTCGCTTTGTCGTAAATCTTTTTATAATGACTTATCACTTATTAAGATCCGTTTTAATCGTATTTTTTACATTAATCATTACTGAACAGGGTTTTGCACAAAAACAAAACAATCAGTGGCGATTTGGGTATGAGGGTGGCATTAATTTTAATACCTCTCCACCTACAAATACACCTCCTTCAGCCATATTAACCGGCGAAGGTGGTGCTAGTGTAGCTGACAGAAATACCGGCGCACTTTTATTTTATACTGATGGCGTAAGTGTCTGGAATGCGCTAAATCAGATTATGCCAAATGGTAATGGATTACTTGGTGGTGATCCTATTCTGCTTTCTTCAACCACGGCGGCTGTTATTATCCCTAAACCGGGCAGTTGTACACAGTACTATATCGTTACCATCGATGAACAATTTGGTGGAAACGGGCTGCGATACAGTTTGGTTGACATGCTTTTGGATGGCGGACTTGGCGACATTGTTCCTACACAAAAGAATATTTTACTGTTTAATACCAACTCGGAGAAAATTGAAGTGGTACCGGCACAGAATGGTGAGGATTTCTGGGTAATTACCCACGACAATCCGGGTAATTCGTTCTATTCCTTTTTATTAAACAACAGCGGCTTCCAAACTACACCGGTCGTTTCAACTTTGGGCGGTACTCAGGGTAATGGAGCCGGTCATCTAAAAGTGAATCAACAGTTTAATAAACTGGCTTGCGGCAGTTTATTTGACGGCACTATGGAACTCTTTTCATTCAATAATGCAAACGGAGTTGTCAGTGACCAAATTGCCTGGGATCTTGATCCCATAATGACTAATTTTTCACCACTGATTTATGGTGTTGAATTTTCACCCGACGGAAATCTCTTATATATCAGCAACCTAAATATTATATTTCAATACGACATTTCAAGTGCTTCGTCCAATACCATTCAAAACTCCGCTTATCAGGTCAACACGTCTTCATTTAATTCCCCTGCATCGCTGCAATTAGGCCCTAACGGGAAAATATATATTAACTCAGGATCAATCGATGTGATCAACGCTCCAAATAATGCCGGAGTGGCTTGTGCTTATGAGGCCGGTGTGTTAACAGGCGGAGGATACGGACTACCCAAGTGGGTTTATTCCATTTCAACTACGGATACCATTACCACGAATGGCGACACCTGTTTAGGTAGTTTAATATTATTTACAATTGATCCCGCCAATAGCATTACGACTGCAAACTGGAATTTTGGTGATCCAAACAGCGGCACAAACAATACTTCCACAGCGGTTAATCCAACGCACCAGTTCAGCGACACCGGCACGTATTTAATTAGCTGCATCGTTACACTTGCGTGCGGAACAGATACCTTATTCAAAACAATTACCATAACAGATTGCTCATCGAACACAGAATTCCTGGACATTATTGCCTCATCAGATAGTTGCCTGCAAGACGCTGTACTTTTTTCAATCAGCACAAACCTGTTCATCGAGAGTCTCATTGGATGGAATTTTGGTGATCCAAACAGCGGTACAAATAATACTTCTTTACTATCAACACCTACCCATACATTTTCAGATACGGGCACCTATACGGTAAGTTGTATTGTTCAGATAAACTGTAGTGAACCACCTACACCAAATAATCCGATAACCGTGCCTTGCTTCTATGTTGATACGATATATACCACTGTGCAGATCATAGATTGCTCACCTCCTGACTCTTGCAATATCGTAATCATACCACCTACAGACACTTGTCTGCAATCCAATCTGTTTTTTACCGCTCAATCCGACTCATTAATTTTTTCACTTGATTGGAACTTTGGCGACCCTAACAGCGGGGCCAATAATACATCTATACTAATTAACCCAACGCATCAATTCAGTGATACCGGCACGTATACCATTCGCTGTATCGCTAACCTGTCTTGCGGTATCGACACAAGTTATATCAATGTTACGATTACGGATTGCCCCGTTGAGCCGGATTTTATTACCATCGAACATTCCACGGATAGTTGTTTGCAGAATCCTGTTGTCTTCTCGATTAACTCAAATCTGCTTATCGAAAATATAATTGAGTGGAATTTTGGTGATCCAAACAGCGGTACAAATAATACTTCTTTACTATCATCACCTACCCATACATTTTCAGATACGGGGACCTACACGGTAAGTTGTATTGTTGAAATAAACTGTAGTGAACCACCTACACCAAATAATCCGATAACAACACCTTGTTTCTATGTTGACACTATTTATACCCAGGTAACCATCATACGTTGTGAAGAACCTGAACCGGAATGTACCGTTTATTTACCCAATGCATTCTCTCCTAATGGTGATGGTATCAACGATCGTTTCCAGGCCATTTCGCTTTGCGAACTTGAAGATTATAACCTGTCAATTTTTAACCGATGGGGTCAGTTGATATATAACACCAACATTCTAGGTGATAAATGGGATGGCACATACAAACGTTTGAATTGCGAAACCGGAGTGTATGTCTATTCTTTACGCTACAAATTTCAATCAGAAGAATATAAAATAGTAAGTGGTAATGTTACCCTGCTGCGTTAAAATCATATCTGAATAATTATTATGGCATCTTATTGAAACGACAATATGTTTAATAACCACTGAATTAGCATTCATTATGCGGTTAAACTTGTACTTTTAAAAAGAGTCCAATAAAAAAAGTATACATTCTAATTACAAATCCCTACCGTTTATGAAAAATGTTCTGCTTATCCTATTATGTACGTTTCAAACATTGTGCAGTGTTGCTCAGGCACCCAAACTTTATATTCATATCGTATCGCATAATGAACCTACTGATAATATTGAAAATAGTGCATTTATTTTTAATCGATTCAGAAATAATACGCTGCAAATGGCCAACATCATTAATTCAAAAAATGTAAAGTGGAACCTCCAAACGTCAGACGGCTTTATACTGGGAGCGTTGCAGTATGAATCGGCAGGAACTTCGGGAACCGATATCTTCGAAACCATATCCAATCCTCCATACAACGATAATATAGAAATAGATCCAAGATCGAAAAATAAAAACGGACGCAACATCGCGGATCAGTGGTATTTGCTGGATTCGTGCGGTGCCAATCCAACAACTCATTTGGGAGGATGTATTTATTCCACTACCAATGTTAATATAGCGCCGATTGACTGGATAGGCTATCGTAACCCAATTATCGGAAACATATACGGAAATACCTGGCAGTGCTCAATTATAACCGGAGCCGGTAGTTATCCGCCTCATACAAATGACCTAAACGACTTTGGCGTATTTAAACCTGATACCACAACAAATTTTTATCAACATAATCCCGAAAAAAATTTATGGTGTATGGGAACCGGTTGCGCACCCTTACTAGACTCTCTGGATAATGAACAAGAAATTATCGACTTAATACAAGGACAAGTTGACAGCATACAAAACGGATTATGGCCTGCCGATAGGTTTTATGTTACCCGCATCATGACCAATCAACGGGAATATGGCCCTTTATTTTTCAGTAAAATAACTAATGTAATTGATTCGCTGAATGCTATACCCTCATCAAAATTACAATGGGCAACCATAGGTGAAACGTTTACTGCATTTCAAAACTGGCAGATTTCCAGTGGCAAAGATCATAGTCAGTGGTTATGTGGAGAAACAATCAGCAGTAGCAGTTATCCGGAGATTATACCCGCTACAAGCTATCCTAATCCCGTGCTACAAACTTGTACCATTCAATTCAATGATCAGCAAAAACACAATCTGAACCTGTATACGATATGCGGCAGACTGTTATATCAAGAGGTGTTTACCGGTGATATCACCCTGGATATGCGTGGTTATATGCCGGGAGTCTATTTATGCAACATAGACCAAAACAAACCAATCAAACTAATTAAGCTTTAACAATTATCATTTAATCCCGGTAGATTGTTTGTTATCCCTAACCTATTGAATAGCCGGATAGAAAATGATACCGGATACTCGTTTTTCGAAACTAAGGTAATGAACCCCAATAGCTGACTTAATAAATCAGATCAGCTGATAGAAAGGAAAACAGCAATTGAATCCAGAATATAATCATATCCATTATATTTGAAAAACACAAGAAATGAGAGCACTCGGATATTATATTTCGCTACCTATAATCTATTTTGTGGCGGCACTACCATTTCCGCTATTATACATTATTAGCGACTTGTTATTCATCCTTATGTTTTACGTATTTGGTTATAGAAAACAAATAACGACTATAAACCTACGTAATGCCTTTCCTGATAAAACTGATTCTGAGATCCGTACCCTTATGATTGGCTTTTACCGTCATCTATGTGATATGATTCTTGAAACATTCAAATTGTTAACCATACGTCGCAGTGAGTTACTTAAACGCTGTCGAATTACAAATTATGAATTGTATTTTGATATACTCTCCGTACAGCGGAGTATCATCGTAGCCTTAGGGCATCAAGGCAACTGGGAATGGCTTGGTGCGGCAACAGCAACCCGGGGAGATGGCCCTCTACAGGTTATTTATAAACCGTTGAGTAATCCCTATTTTGACAGGCTCATGAAAAAAATACGTTCCCGATTTGGCGCTACTCCAATACCGGACAAAGATGTATTGCGCCAGATGATTGCCACAAAAGGAAGTCTATCGACTACAGCTTTCATTTCCGATCAAACCCCGCCGCCGGATCACGCATTCTGGATAAACTTTTTAAATCAGGACACGCCGGTATTTATCGGCACCGAAAAATTAGCCCGGCGGTTGAATTATCCCGTATTATTCGCGGCTATGAGAAAAGTAAAGCGTGGTTATTACGAAGTGGAAGTTTTACGTGTATGTGATGAACCCGCTGAGAGCGATCCCGGATCGATTACCACCGCACACACACGACTTCTTGAAGAGCAAATTATCAAACAGCCTGAAACCTGGCTCTGGAGCCATCGACGCTGGAAACATCAACGCCATAATTCGAAACAGTAATCCAATGAAATCTACCTTCTGCTCAACCGCCACACTTGCCCTGATGATACTTTTTTCCTGCAACTCGTTAACTAAACGAAACACAGACCTGGAAAAAGCCACCGCCTTCGGAGACCCATATAATGACAGCACTGTTTTATTAATCTCGGTGGATTCCCTTCAGAGAATCCTTCCACTAACTGCTCCGTTGACCGGTGTATTTACAGGGAAAGTGAGTGCCATCTGTCAATCGCGAGGTTGCTGGATTAAACTGGAAAATCCCGGAGGTCAAGATATCTTCGTTGATACAGATGAATCTTTTACCATGCCGTCATCAATTGTGGGTAAAACTGTGCGTGTTAACGGCTATGCATTTATGGATACCACCGATGTGGAAACGCTTCGCCATTTTGCTGAAGATGAAGGAAAAAGTAAAGAGGAGATTTCAAAAATTACAATACCGGCGATTGAGGTAAGTATCAAAACAACCGGGGTTAAAATAAGATAATATTATTTCTGCATACGGAACGAACGTATGTTGTAGGTGAATATCAGCATCGAGTATTGAGTAAGTACGTTAGCCTGTACATCCTCGTAATAATTATCACTGACATTTCGTTGAATACTTCGGTTCTGTCGAAGTAAATCAAATACATAAAGCCTAAGATCTGCCTGCTTATTCTTTAAGAACTTATATCCCACGGCCGCATTCCAGATCACAAAACGAGTATTAAAGGAAGCACTGAGTCCATTGATATATTGATGCTGTATGTCTGATTGTAATACCAGTCCCTTCCATGGCATCAGGTTCATTCGAAGTTTGCTGGTTTGTATGATATAATCCGTATTGAATTCCGGTTGCAGTTGATTTAATACCCGCACGACATTGGAATTAGATGAAAGTGTGAAATCAACTTTTTCTGAAATATTACTGCTGATGGTAAGGCCTCCATTTAAGGCCTGATTCTGCGTTTGGTTTCGCAATCGATTGATGATACCGGGTGTGTTGCTGTATGTGGCTCCCAGGCTAAGGTTCACCTTTAATTTTAATTTGGTAAGCGAGAAACTATAGTTGGTGTAGAAACGTCCGCTGTAAAAGCTGTTCAGATTTACAGGGCTGGTAAACTGTGCTCCTTTGGACAATAAAATATTTTCATTGAGAATTGTATCGGTGGTTGCAATCAGTATCTGGTTGCCAATGAAACGATTTGTGTAAGCCCCTCCAAGCATAATAAAAAATGATGTTCCCTTGACAGGATTTGAGCTTAGGTAACGGCCAAATAATGTATGTTGAAAATCCTGTTTAAGGTTAGCATTACCGGATGTTACCGATAAAGGATTGGATACATTGAATGCATCTGAAAGCTGATCAGGTCTCGGCGGATTATTTACGGTGCGATAGTTAATCCGGATATTAGACTTTTTTGAAAAACGATATTGTAAAGATGCGGATGGTAATAAGGTGTTAAATCGTAAGGTATTTTCAATTGATACCGGTAATTCCTGGCGAGTTCCGAGATAAGCATACTGGTAATTAACACCAGCACTGAAATTAAAATTTTCTTGCTGATAACGATAAGCAAGCGCCCCGCTGTGTGCATTGTAATCGTTAAACAATTCTGTGCTCAGTATGGTATCGATTATAGTATTGTTAAACGGATTTATCTGACGATCATATACACGTCGACGCTGAAAATTTGCATTCAGATTATTCAGATAAGAGACAACAATAAAGTTATGGCTATTCAGGGCCTCTGTAAACGATAAATTACTGTTAACCGATGACGCAGAACGACCGGGTGCGGTGTAGAGGCTGATTTGTGTAGACAGTGTTGTATCGTTGAGATTTACAATTTCTGAATACTGCAGGTTGTTGCCGCTATTTACATTATATGATGGATTAATATTTAGCGACAACGTACGTCCGGTTTTTTTAAATGAATGCCTGAACAGCAAGGGTACGGAAATAGTTATAGCCTCAAAGTCATTGTTATTCTCTGATTGATTTTCGCTGAGGCTGATACCTTCCTGAGGTAAAATATTGGAGCCGTTTATGAAATTCCGGTAATTATTTTTCTGTATGCTGAATCGGGGTTGAATGAGAACCGAATTTGCTGAATCAAGTGTTACATCGATTCGCATCGATGCTCTGTGATTATAATTATTCGTGATGCTGGTATCCAGTTGCACATAATTTAAACCGGTATTAAATGAACTAAAAAACTGTCGGTTGATATCATTATTTAATTCACTTCGCGACTGATTAAAAAAGTAGGATGCCGTGAAGTCAATGTTTTTCCATTTGTTACTATAATTGATTCCTCCCGAGTAGGTTCTGACAACACCGCCGGCCTGATCTACCATAAAATTAGATGTACTACCCTGCATACCGCGCATGCCCTGACCCATTCCCATGCCCACACCCATCGGCCTTGAACCGCTACCCCATCCTCCGCCTCCACCGGCTCCGGGCATCATAGAACTGCCGGTCATAGCACTCAGATCCTCCATTGAAAAATTTTGCTCATTAACATTATTAAATTGCATAAGCAAGGTAATTCTCCTGTCTTTATTAAAATCATTCAGTATCAGGCCGGACTTATACCGATTATCTGTTCCAACACCACCATACACTTTACCAAACCGACCATTACGAAAGGCCGATTTGGTTACTATATTTATTGTTTTGGATGCATTTCCATCATCAATACCCGTAAATAAACTCTGATCGCTTTTACGATCAAAAACCTGCACCATATCAATAAGGTCAGCCGGAATATTTTTTAGTACAGCATTCGGATCATTACCACCCATAAATGGTTTTCCATCAACAAACACCTGCTTCACGTCCTCGCCCTGTGCCTGCACTTTACCATCTTGTGTGCTGATGCCCGGCATTTTATTCACCAGCTCATCGGCTTGGGCATCAGGATTTGTTTTAAATCCATCGGCTTTAATGACTGTAGTGTCACCTTCAGTTTTTACCGGGTTTACATAACCCTTTATCTCCGTGTTCTTAAGGTCGTATACTTTATCGGTGAGGGTTATACGCAGGAACACAATAGAAACTCCCGCATTACTGATTACGGTATCTAGATCCTCATAGCCGGTATAGGATATTTTAATACGACAGGTATTTTGAAGAATAGAGTCAAATACAAATAATCCACTGGTGTTGGATAGCGTGGTTTTTATCAACTGATTATTCATAGCAAACAATCCAACTGAGCAACCAATCAGCGGCTCATTGCGTTGATTCGATACCACACCTCGAATTTTCTGAGCGGAGAGCGCTGTAACCGTAAAAAGCAGGATGATTAAAAGGAATGTTCTTAACAAAGTAAAATGATTTAACCGTATGGGCGCAAATATCCTATCTATGGAACAAGTTCCGGTGAATAATTTATTACGGAGATATCCGGGTTACTTGTAATTTGGTCCTATGAAACAATTTCATGATTTGCTGAGGCATATTCTCGAAAACGGCACCCGTAAGCAGGATCGAACCGGAACCGGAACCATCAGTGTTTTTGGCTATCAGATGCGTTTTGATCTTGATGAAGGATTCCCGTTGTTGACCACGAAAAAAATTCACACCAAGTCGGTAATCCACGAGTTACTATGGTTTCTAAAAGGTTCTACCAATATTCAATACCTAAACGAAAACGGTGTATCGATTTGGGATGAATGGGCCGATGATCATGGAGAACTCGGTCCTGTTTATGGTAAACAATGGCGCAGTTGGGCGGCTCCAGACGGAACCGTAATTGACCAGATTGAACAATTAATTAATCAAATAAAACGCAATCCCGATTCACGACGATTGATTGTTAGTGCATGGAATGTGGCAGATATTGATCGGATGAAACTTCCTCCATGTCATACACTCTTTCAGTTTTATGTTGCAGATGGAAAATTAAGTTGCCAGCTCTATCAGCGAAGTGCGGATGTATTTTTAGGTGTTCCGTTCAATATTGCATCCTACGCCCTGCTAACCATGATGATTGCTCAGGTTTGTGGCTTAAAGCCAGGCACTTTCGTACACACATTCGGCGATGCGCACATTTATTTAAATCACCTTGATCAGGTTCATGAATTATTAGGCCGCGAATTCAGGCCCTTACCTGTTATGCATATAAACCCCGATATCAGCAGTATTTTTGATTTCACCTACAATGACTTTACGCTCCAACATTACAACCCACATCCTGCAATAAAAGCTCCTGTTGCCGTATGATGATTTCCGTTGTAGTAGCCGCCGATGAACGTCAAGGAATCGGCATCCATAATAAATTACCCTGGAAACTGCGCGCCGACCTGCAATACTTCAGGAACCTAACCACCGGCCATCATATTATTATGGGCCGTAATACGTATGAGTCTATTGGAAAACCCCTGCCCAACAGAGTAAATATCGTACTCAGCTCACAAAAAGATTTTAACCCGGAGCAAGTTATTGTTAGATCATCTTTACACGATGCCATCGAATTTGCCCGCGATGCGGGAGAAACAGAATGTATGGTTATAGGAGGCGCCGCACTATACAATCAGATCCTGCCTTTTGCAGACCGAATCTACCTGACCCGAGTTCATGCCAACTGCACCTGCGATGTTTTTTTTCCGGAAATGGCTCATGACGAATGGAAACTGATTTCATCCGAAAAACATCCTAAGGATGACAATAACGAATACAGTTACAGCTTTGAGGTATACGACCACATTATGGTAAATACATAATGGTATAGCGTACACCCGAACTTTGTATCAGCACTGTTTTTCCATTGCATTGGGTAAAATAATAAGGATCACTCTGTTTCCATATGGCTGCGGGCAGGCTGTATTGTTTCTTGAAATTTTCATTGCCCCCGGCGTATGTTACCCACTCAAAATGGTTATTTGAGTTTGGCGCATAATTGACCATATTGAGGGTGTCCTTATGATGATAAATAAAATCAAGCTCCTCCTGAATTCGTCCCCGGGTTTTGATGATAAAGCTCTTGCAGTCATCGGTATTGCAATGAAGTATGATCGCATAGGTTTTAATGATATCATATGCGTGTGTTAGTCTTGCTCCATTGATCTCTTCGAGGTATTGACCACTTATAACACCGTTAGTAGTATGGTCTGATTTGTAAATGTCAGTGATGAATGAGCTATTAATTTTTGGTTCATTATTATTAACTGAAATCATTTTAGACCCGGTAATGGTATTAGATAACAGTTGATACGATTTCAAAATAACATTTTCAATATGCACGAGTGAAGTATCTGTTACCGGCAGCAGGATAAGTAATTGGGAGGAGTCTACAATCACGGCATCCGGATATCGAACAATCATTTGAGCATCGGGCATTAGGTTGGTACTACGCCGTATAAGGTTATTTTCAAAGTGTTCCAGGATATAAAAATAGTTAGGGGCCATGCCATCCAGCTCAGAACCGGCCTGTTTAAATCGTTTTACAAGTGCATAGTATCGTCCCTGATTATCAATCAGCGGTTTTAAAAGCTGATAGGTATGAATGTCGGATGGCAATTGTTCACGCATCGTGAAATTTACAGTTGCAGTTTTCAGGTTGACACTGCTCATCGAAAACCGTCGCTGATAACTCTCGAGAATACCGGATAGCGTTACAACACCGAGTTGCTGATGATCAGGGGATTGAATCAGGTAAAAGGTGCCGTTAAAAAAATCACTTGCTTCAATTTGCATCAGATTAATTGCCTTGTCGCGATCCAATAAACCACTACCGGTATTAAAGGGTATAAGTATTACCTGAATGGTATTTTTTGCTTTAATGTAATTCAGAAAAACAAACCATACTCCTGTTGGGGTGGCTATCGCATCCTTAAAATATAAGATGGTTTTATTATTTGCCGGAGGTATTTTAAATACAGTGGCTTGTTGTTGAGCCTGATTATGAACAGCCACATACAAATAGTCGCATAATTCCATCCAACGTTCTCTTCCGTATATAACCAGCAATCGGTCATCATCCATATGAAGTACTTTTTGAAACGAAAGATTTTTATCCGTATTAAACAGTGTATATTGAACCTCCTGGGCTACTGTGCTTAATGAACAGAGCAAGAACACACTGAAAAGGACTACCTTGAACGTGATGCGCATAATTTACAAAGCGGAAAATTAGGTAATGTTATGCTATGCAAGGCTTAATTTTGGAGAATTGAATTTATGCAGCAACCGGATTCTGAAGATCTTCAGGACATTTCGCAATCACAGGATGATGAGCTCTATGTTCATCATACATTCACTGTTGACAAAGGACAGCAACCCTTACGTATTGATGTTTTCCTAACCAATAAAATCACCAACGCTACCCGTAACAAGGTACAGCAGGCTGCTGAGGCAGGGATGATTACCGTAAACGGACGAGCGGTAAAACAAAACTATAAGGTTAAACCGTTGGATACAGTCGTTGTACTTATGCCACACCCAAAGGCGTCGTATGATTTAACTCCGGAAAATATTCCACTCGATATCCTATTCGAAGATGATGATCTCATCATTGTCAACAAACCGGCAGGTATGGTCGTTCATCCGGGAAGCGGCAACTATTCAGGTACCCTGGTAAATGCACTGAGTTATCATTTTCAGCAGTTGCCCCAAATGAGCGGTAACGAAAACAGACCGGGACTGGTACACCGCATTGATAAAAACACCTCCGGTCTGCTGGTGGTTGCCAAAACAGAACTGGCTATGACCGTGCTGGCCAAACAATTTTTTCATCATACTATTGACCGAAAATATATAGCACTCGTCTGGGGTACATTCAATCAACACGAAGGAACAATATACGGCCACATCGGACGACACAAGCGCTATCGTATGATGATGGATGTATATCCGGATGGCGACGAGGGCAAAGAGGCTATCACGCATTACCGAGTGCTCGAGACTTTTAATTACACCTCACTGCTGGAATGTAAACTGGAAACCGGACGAACACACCAGATTCGAGCACACATGAAATTTATCGGACATCCCATATTTAATGATGATACCTATGGCGGCGACCGCATTGTTAAAGGAACAATATATAGCCGCTATAAACAGTTTGTCGAGAATTGCTTTGAACTGATTCCCCGACATGCCTTGCATGCCGCCTCACTTGGCTTTGAACACCCCCGATCAGGCAAACGCTATTTATTTGAAATTCCATTACCCGAAGATTTTAATCAGGCGGTAATGAAATGGCGCGCCTACAGTCAACATGTAAATAACAAGGAATGAAAGAAGCCTACAAAGCCATACTCCGTCAGTCGCAATTGAAAAAAAAAGAGATAAAACGTTTTTTTGAGCGGCTGAAAAAGTTGAAGCCAAACAACCTGGATCGTATTACAAATCAACTTCACGATGAGGCCTTTACAGACATCGACTGCCTGCAATGTGCCAACTGCTGCCGCACCACAGGCCCCCTGCTTAAAGATAAAGATATCGAGAGGCTATCTCACCATCTTAAACTGAAGCCGGGTGTTTTTACTGAAAGACACCTGCGGATCGATGAAGACCAAGACTATGTATTTAAGCAATTGCCCTGTCCTTTTTTAGGTGAGGATCATTATTGCAGTGTTTATGAAAGCCGCCCAAATGCCTGTCGCAACTATCCGCATACACAGCAACGGGATATCTATCAGAAATTAACGATCACCTATCATAATACGTTTATCTGTCCGGCAGTTAGCAAAGTGGTTGACGGACTGATGAAAGTATATACCTGATTATTTATTCATCCACTCTGTTCGGAGTTGTTCGAAATCGTTTTGTGCCAGTCTGGATTGCTCATAAAACCCCTTTACGTTCCGCTGGCGCTGTGCCTCATATAAACTAACCGCGCAGGCCACAGAGATATTTAAACTTTGCACCATGCCATGCATAGGTATAATAAAATTACCGTCGCACAACCGGGTTAGTTCCTGGCTGATACCTGCACTTTCATTACCAAAAACAAGGGCAACACTATCTGTTAAATCAAGATCATAAAGCGATTTAGCATCAGCGGATAACTGTGTGGCATAAATCTTATCATACCTGGTTCTTATCGCTTGCACGCAAGCATCAATCTCATAAAAGTAATGTGGTGTAATCCACTTTTTAGCACTCGAAGAACTACGCCGGCCAAGCTTGGTGCGTTTTACATCCTGAGTATAAAGTACATAAACCTCCATAACGCCAACAGCATCGGCGGTGCGCAACACGGCAGAGATGTTGTGTGGATCCCACACATTTTCAAAAACCAGGGTCAGATCGGGCTGGCGCTGAGACAACACCCGATTAATTTTTTCTTCTCGCTCCGGAGTCATAAGTGTTGCAATGTTACTTTAGACTGATAACTTGAACAAACAACGATAATCATTAGGTGTGAAAACAAGCCGTTAATAATATAGCGTACGTACCTAAAAGTACACAACAAGAACCAGTGGTGTGAAGCAATCAATATAAGCGCAGGAAAACATTTACACATATTTGCTTTCGTTAATGAAGAGTCTTTACAAGCTATACCACGTTTCAAGAGATTACATCCTCATCTTATGTGGTGTGCTTTCTGCCGGTCTGGGGCTTAAGGGATTTCTGTTGCCCAGTGAATTTACTGACGGGGGCATAACCGGCATCAGTATTCTTACATCAATTGCTACGGGTATTCCGTTATCATTATTGATATTTATTTTTAACATTCCATTTCTGTATTTCGGCTACAAACAACTTTCGCTCCTGTTTACCCTTAAAACATTATTGGGAATAACTGCATTGGCGCTGTGTACTTATTTCATTCCCTACCCTGTTATCACTCACGATAAATTATTGATTGCTGTTTTCGGCGGCTTCTTTCTTGGAACCGGTATTGGACTGGCTATTCGGGGCGGTGGCGTCATCGATGGCACGGAGGTGCTCGCCCTCCATATCAGCCGTAAAACCATCCTGTCTATTGGTGATGTCATCTTATTCATTAACATCATCATTTTCGCAGTTGCCATTTTCGTGCTCAGTTTTGAAAAAGCGCTGTACTCAGTGCTCACGTATATTATTGCGTCAAAAACAGTTGACTTCATTATACATGGCATAGAAGAATATAAAGGAGTAACCATCATTTCATCTAAACCGGATGAAATCAGACGGGCAATCATTGATGTTATGGGACGTGGTGTTACAATTTATAAAGGCGAAAGAGGGTACACGACTCGAACTCCCGATCGTGCTCCTGCTGATTACCAACTGGATATCATTTTTTGTGTTGTAACCCGGCTCGAGGTATCAAAACTGAAAACGATCATTGAAAAACTGGATCCGCAGGCTTTTATTACGGAGCATACGGTAACCGATATTAAAGGCGGTGTGGTAAAAAAACGGCCTTTTGATTAATGTGTAACCATCACATTGATATTATTTGAACCGTTTCTTGGGTTGTATAGGATAAGGCCTGAATAAATCGGTTATCGCAAAAATTAATACATAATTTACATTACGCTTACACAGTAAAAAGTTGGCTTTTATTATATTGCAGCGCTTTATGCGTAAGTGGGTTCAAGCGATTTTACTTTTTGTTTTATTATCACAGATTGCTCTTGCGCAGTCATCTTTCAAACGTCAAACCGTAACAGTCGGCAATATGGGATTCAGTTTGTCGAATTTTGGCACAATTGGAAATCCCTTAATCGTAAGCAATCCCAACAACGATCCCTCCATGGAATACCCAATAAATAGTGGCATAGAACATCTGTTTGAAGGTGGCTTATGGATCGGCGCATATCTAAACGGACAAAAAACGGTCAGCACCGGAGCAATAGATGCTTCCGGTGGATATATCGCCGGGGCCGGTGGTTTTGAATATTGCGCCCCTGTTGGAACGGATTTAATTAAACGCTCCACACTAACCAACAGCGACAATTATTCGGTTGATGCTGTTTCGCACGAAGATTTCATCTGCGATTTCAGCGATCAATACACCATTATACCCGGCACCACCATTCCGATAACTGATCATATCCAACCGCTCGGAGCCTCGGTTCATATGGAAAGTTATGCCTGGAACTACAGCTTTGCCGATTACTTTGTAATCTGTAACTATACCATCACAAATACATCGGCCAATGTTTGGGACTCTGTATGGATTGGCTTTTGGACCGATCTTGTAGTTCGTAATGTGAATGTAGCCACTGATAATGGTGCGGCTTATTTTAATAAAGGCGCTGGTGGATTTATTGACTCCTGTCAGGCGGTATATGCTTTCGATGTGAACGGCGATCCCGGATACACGAACTCCTATGGCGCAACGCAAATTCTTGGTCTTACCTGGCGCGACTTATTATTTATGCCATCCAATGCACCCAACGTAATCAGCGCAGGCTACCCTGAACCAAAAGTTAATGCTAATTTTTGGGTGTTTAAGCAATTTACCGGTACTCAGTATAATTCTCCTGCCGATGATCTGGAGCGTTATGATAAGATGAAAACCGGATTAAATTTTAACGATGAAGTGGTTAAAGAAACCATACAGACACCATCAAACCGTACTCAATTAATCTCAGTAGGCCCCTTAGAAGAGATGCAACCCGGCGAAACTGCTGAATTTGCAGTCGCTTTCGTATGTGCCCGTCAGAAAGAAACCGGTGCTACTACTGGCCCTGAAATGGACACACCTTTTGCACAAACCGAATTAATCGAGCATTTGGGTTGGGCTAAGCGTACTTATAACGGTGAGGATTTAAATGGAAACGGCACCCTGGATTCCGGTGAAGATCTGAATGCCAATGCACAGCTTGATCGGTACATATTGCCCGAACCACCTCAGGCGCCTAAAGTAAAGGTGGTATCAACTGAAAATAAAGTAGAACTATATTGGGATAAGAAGGCCGAATTCAGCATCGATCCCATCTCCAAAGAAGCCGATTTTGAAGGTTACCGTATCTATCGTTCCGTAGTTGGAGAAGACCTTTCCAATCCGGATATCATCAACAGTGCCGCATTATTACAACAGTGGGATTTACCGGGTAATAATATTGGATACAATAATGGTATAGATATCATTGCACTATATAATCCTGTAAAATTTGAAGGTGACACTACAACCTATTATTATCGGTTTACAAATGACGGTCTGCTCAATGGTTGGCAATATGTATATGTTATCACTGCTTTTGACCGGGGTGATGAAAACCTTAAAATCTCATCACTCGAATCCTCAAAAACGGTTAACACCTTTAGAGTTTGGCCGGGCACGGCAGGTGTTTCCGGCACCGGCGATATAGGTGTATATCCAAATCCCTACCGACTCAGTGCCGCTTGGGATGGACCAACACCTTTTACCCGAAAAATGATCTTCAGTAAATTGCCCAAACGTTGCACGATAACGATTTATACCTTGTCGGGCGATATTATTACAACATTGAATCATGATGAGTCCTATAACGGGAACGATATCCGATGGTATTCAGACTATGCCGGTAATGAGAACCAACGTGTTTTTTCGGGTGGCGAACACGCCTGGGACATTTTATCGGAGAGCAACCAAACAATAACTCAGGGCATCTATATGTTTTCAGTCAAGGATCTAAGCACCGGACAGACAAAAACAGGAACCTTCACCGTACTTAAATAAATTAATCCTTAAATACCCTAAACAACATGAAAATTCTAAAACTACTTTCACTTGCACTGCTGACCACCGTATCAGCAGTTATTGCTCAACCCACGGTCAGCATTCAGGAGATACAATTCAAAAGTATTCAGGACCTGCAAAATAATGATGACTTGTCTTCCTATGACGGTGACACCATCGTGGTTGAAGGCATTGTAACATTTAATCCCTGTGCATATGGCTTGAGCACCTCCGGTTCTCGTGTAGGCACCTGGATCAGCGCAAGCGGCGGAGGCGCCTGGAATTCGGTTCATATATTAATTGACCCCACAGCCATAGGCTTTACTCCAAATACGGTTGATGCACTCGATGCTATTGTTAAATTCAAAGACAATTTTGTTATCGGCAATAAAATTCGTGCTACGGTGCGGGTAAGCACATTTAACGGGTACACACAATTACTTTGTCTTCCGGTTGAATCGGAGGTATTATCACTCGGTGAAACAATACCGGGTGCGGAAACACTATCCATTGATACATTTATGAAAAGCGATGGTCAGGGCGGACAAATCAGACAATTGGTTTCCGGCGAACGCTGGGAAGCCTCCTATGTACAATTTGATAATGTACAAATCGTTGATGTGAGTTTAGGTTCCGGTGCATCAACCGGGCGCGTGTTCTGGAGCGTTCAGGATGCTCAGGGTAACAAGATTAAAATCCGCGACATATCCGGTCATTTCCGTAATGATACATCCGACAACTTCTGCACCAGTGCGGGTTCATATACACCAAACACCTTTGAGACCCCTCTGGTAAATTCTACTATTGCCTACGTCCGTGGTATCATAGCGGAACACGTTCCCACCGGTTCTCCAAACGAATATTACATTAGTCCGCTTGATCCGTCTGACCTTGGGCCTCAGATTTCCGCGGCTCCTGTTATAACTAACATACAACGCAGCCTTCCCACAACCACCACCTCACAAACACAAACCATTACAGCAACAATAACAGATGCAGACGGAAACATCTCTAGTGCCGTGCTTAAATACGCACAGGGTCTTGCAAGCAGTACATTTACCGACATTGCTATGACGAACTCCGGAGGAACGACCTGGACGGCAACGATTCCGGCTATATCCACCGACAGTACCTGGGTTAAATTTTTTATAACGGCAACCGACAATAATAATAATTCAACTACGGGCCCCAATGGCTTAAACTACTTCAATTATTACCTGGTTAAAAATGCCGGCATCACGAAGATTAGCGATATACAATTCAATCCGCTTAATGGAAATGACTCACCGTTCCGTAATGCTAAACTAAACGGCATTTCAATTACCGGAGTCGTTATGAGCACAACACAGTTAACTGATCTTGGCTTAGTTTACCTTCAGGATGGCGAAGACAAATGGAGTGGCATATTGCTGGGTGCTCCCGGTATCAATACCTTACAGCGTGGAGATAAGATTACGATAACTGCCGCTAAGGTGGTTGAGAATTTCTCTTTAACACGTTTAGACAGTATCACCTATACTTTAGTTAACACATCTAACCCGTTATACAACCCGGTTATGGATTTAACGTTCGATTCAGTGGCTACATCCCAATACAATTATACTGAGCCTTATGAATCCATGCTACTTAAATACAACAATATGATTGTATCCAACTTAAATCCCGATGATCCGAATAACTATGGTGAATGGACCATTACCAATACTGCAGGTGGTTTAAATTTACGTTGCGATGATTTCTCAAACGATATCCTTCCTCACGGTGGATTTAATTTGGATTCGCTTACCGTAGGACAAAATCTACAGTATGTCTATGGCGTACTGGCTTACACCTTTGGTAACTGGAAATTACTGCCACGCAATAAAGATGACATAGCCGGTTACAGCACCGTTTACACATCAATAGCATCAAACACAGGCAATGAGGCCCTTTTGAATGCCTATCCGAATCCATTTAATCAGGAACTTAATGTTATCATAGAAATGAAACAGCCTGAGTTGGCCACTATCCGTTTGTTCGACATCAACGGTAAACAAATTAATGCCATTAATAAACAACTGGGCGTTGGAAAAAATAATATGACCTACCCTACCGAGAACCTGAGCAAAGGAATTTATTTCATTAAATTTACTACTGAAACCCATTCGGGAATAATTAAAGTCGTTAAGAACTAAACCAACCGAATGAAAACCAACCACGGGAGCCGCTGTATACAGCGGCTCTTTTTTTTATGTATATCACAATAACGAACTATTATTTATGAAAAACATAATCTCGCTCAATCTTTGCAACACGGACATGATACCACGTATACCAATGTTCCTTGCCATATCGCATCGCTAGCTGATGTTCCGCTTGTTTTCGCCAAACAGCAATAGCCTCCGGGCTTTTCCAGTAACTGATACTAATCCCCAGTTCATTCCGGGCCGAGTCCTGCCCGATAAATCCATCAACGCCTGCGGCTATCTTCTCAAGTAGGGCATTCATCTCAGCATAACCTTCATGCACCTCCGTACGGATCGATGTGAAGATTACGGCATAATAAGGGGGTTGCGGGGTGATTGTGGGTGTATTCATAAGAAGTTTTAAAAGTAAGGAATCCGGCAATGAACGATTTGGCATCTTAAAGAGTTATACCAACAGATTTCGATATAAATTTGCACAATGAGGTGGTTTATCTATCTGTTTGTTCCCATACTCAGCAGTTTACTGTCAGCTGACAGTATGGCACAACAGCCTTTCTATAAAGATTATCAGGTATTTCACGCGAACGGCATCATCTATATCACCTGTACGATAACACAGGGCAATACGTGCAATGGCATTACCCTGTATCGATCTGAAGACAGTATTTACTTCAATCCGATTGATGAAATTGCAGGGGTATGCGGCAGTACGGCGTTCGACCAGAAATACACCTTTACCGATGAAAACCCCATTGCAAATAGCCGTTCATGGTACAAGCTCTTTTTGGGTGGCGAGGGCTATACTGAAGCTTTGGGCATAGACTACTATGACGTATCGGAGGGTTACGTGATCCGTAACCTTGGCCAAAATCAGTTTCAACTCTATTTCAGTAACGATCTCAAGAATCGTTTCCGGTTTAATTTATATACAACAGCCGGACAACGCATACGAAGCGAAGAGACCGAAGCAGACAACGTAATTATTCAGTCCCCCACATTACCCGGCCAGCTTTTCATCTTTGAATTGATAAACCTCGAGGGTGCAGAACGATTCACCGGTAAACTCGGATTTTGACATCGGCCATTTATCTGTGTTCTAACTTGAACGATTTAGCGGAACTAAAGTATTTTAGCGGCTCGATATAAAAAACACGTCAATCCCATGAATTTACACGAATATCAGGCTAAAGAATTAGTAAAAAAATATGGTGTACCTATACAAGAGGGCATCGCTGCCGACACCGTAGATGCCGCTTTGGAAGCCGCAAAAAAATTACAAGCTGATACCGGCACCGGATGTTGGGTAATTAAAGCTCAGATTCACGCGGGCGGGCGTGGTAAAGGTGGTGGTGTTAAAGTGGCCACCTCTATGGATAAGGTAAAAGAAAAATCTGAGGCCATACTCGGTATGAATCTGATTACCCCTCAAACCGGTGCTCAGGGAAAATTAGTACGTAAAATATTAGTAGCACAGGATGTGTATGATGGCGACGCTTCGCTTAGAAAAGAATTTTATGTAAGCATACTTACTGATCGTTCCCGTAAGTGTGATGTCATCATCTACTCTACTGAAGGTGGTATGGACATTGAAGAAGTGGCCCACAGCACTCCCGAAAAAATTCATAAGGAATACATAGACCCCGTTGCAGGGCTTCAACCCTTTCAGGCACGTAAAGTAGCCTTCAATCTTGGTTTAAGCGGCGATGCATTTAAGCATATGGTTAAATTCATCTCTTCCCTCTATAAGTCTTATCAGTCTATTGATGCCTCGTTAATCGAGGTTAATCCCTGCTTAAAAACATCCTCCGATAAAATTATTGCGGTTGATGCCAAGATTAATCTGGATGACAATGCCCTATACCGTCATCCGGAGATAGCGGCTATGCGTGATTTGCACGAAGAAGACCCTACAGAAGTAGAAGCCGGAAAACACAACCTGAACTTCATTAAGCTTGATGGCAATGTGGGATGTATGGTTAATGGTGCCGGACTGGCCATGGCCACTATGGATATGATCAAATTGGCCGGAGGCTCCCCGGCAAACTTCCTTGATGTTGGAGGTACAGCCAACGCCACTACCGTTGAAGCCGGCTTCCGCATTATTTTAAGCGACCCGAATGTTAAAGCTATTCTGATAAACATCTTTGGTGGTATCGTTCGTTGCGACCGTGTGGCGCAGGGTATCGTGGATGCCTATAAGAACATTGGAGAAATTAAAGTGCCGATTATTGTTCGGCTCCAGGGCACCAATGCGGATGTAGCCAAAAAACTTATTGATGAAAGCGGTTTAAAAGTGTACTCGGCTATATTACTCAAAGAGGCGGCTGAACTTGTCAATCAGGTTTTGAAAGACTAAGAGACGATTACGTGCTGATTAAAATTATCCCTGATCACATCAGTGAACACAAAATAAAACAGGTAGTAGCGTGCCTAAAAGATGGCGGTATTATTATCTACCCTACCGATACCGTGTATGCCATCGGATGCGATCTGCTGCACCACAAAGCCTGTGAACGAATGATTGAACTTAAAAATGCTCGAAAGAAAGGGCTGAACTTTTCACTCATCTGCCCGGACTTAAGTTCACTGAGTGATTACACCTCTCAAATCAGCACACCGGTATATAAACTGATGAAACAATTATTGCCGGGTCCATACACCTTTATTTTGCCCTCGAGCAGTAAAATACCGAGCATCTTTAAGGCAAAAAAGAAAACAGTCGGTATTCGTGTTCCGAATAACCCTATTGCACTAAGAATTGCCGAGCAACTTGGTAATCCCATTCTAACCACTTCTTTACTTAACGACGATCATATACTTGAATACGAAACGGATGCCTCCGTGATCGAAGAAAAATTTCGCAAGCGGGTTGATATGGTCATCGATGGTGGGCCCGGTGGCATACAACCGTCAACTGTTTTAGAAATAAATCATACATCCATTACCCTGATTCGTGAAGGCGCAGGCCCTGTGGATGGTTTAATAATTGAATCCTGATTAACCGACTACATGAAGAAAAAAATAATCTCCGCATTACTGATTGGACTGATCATAAGCACCAACCTGATGGCTCAGAAAAATGCCAATATCCGCGGCACCGTTATCGATAAGGGAAACGGTGAGCCGGTATTGTTTACTAATGTAGTGTTGAAAGGAACAAATTACGGAGCGCAAACGGATGAAAACGGTTTCTACAGTATTCCAAGTATACCACCCGGAAACTATACCCTATTTTGCACTTATGTTGGTTACGACACTTTTCAACTTCAGCTTAACGTTAAGGCGAGCGACCTCATCACCCAGAATATTTCCTTAAACAAGGTAAACATCAACTTGAGTGGCGTTACGATTACCGCAAAGAGTGAAGAGAAACGCACAGAAACTACAATTTCCGTTACTAAAATAACGGCTAAGGATATCAATAAAATACCGGGCATTGGCGGCGAACCTGATTTAGCACAATTTCTTCAGGTAATACCCGGTGTTATTTTCACCGGCGACCAGGGCGGTGAATTGTATATGCGTGGCGGCACACCCATACAAACCAAGATACTGCTCGATGGCATGACCATTTACAATCCGTTTCACTCCATAGGTTTATTTAGTGTGTTCGAAACCGATGCCATTAAAAATGTAAGTGTGTTAAATGGTGCATTTAATGCAGAAAACGGTGGACGACTCTCTGCAGTTGTCGATGTGCAAACGCGCGACGGAAACAGAAAACACCTTGCCGGGAAACTATCAGTAAATCCTTTCCAGTCTAAACTCTTGCTCGAAGGACCATTTAAGAAAATATCCAACGAAAACAACAGCAGTATCAGCTACCTGTTTACTGCCAAATCCTCTTATCTGGACCGTACTTCCAAATTGTTATATAACTATGTGGACTCTCTTGGATTGCCCTTTAATTATACCGATTTGTACGGAAAAATTTCTATCAATGGCGATAACGGAAGTAAGCTGACCTTTTTCGGGTATCACTTTAACGATAACGCCAACTATTTTTCATCGCGCTATGGCTGGAAGTCGTTTGGTGCAGGTGCCAACTTTGTTGTGGTGCCGGGACAAAGCAATGCCCTGATTAATGGTAGTTTTTCTTTGTCAGATTACCGTATGAGCTTACAGGAGGCTGATACGAAACCCCGCACCAGCGGCATCAATGGGTTCGACCTGGTCACCGACATTACCTACTTTCTTCAGGATGCTCAGTTGAAATATGGAATCAATATTGGCGGATACCGGACCACCCTCGAATTTGTTAATTCGATTGGCAACCGTATCGATCAGAATCAGAACACCACAGAAATTTCCGCTTTTTTTGTATTTAAGAAAAACACCAAACGTATTGTATTGGAACCGTCATTCCGATTACATTACTACGCTTCACTGCCTGCCTTCTCGCCTGAACCACGTATAGCCATAAAATATAATGCATCCGATGACCTCCGCATTAAGTTCGCGTCGGGTATCTACTCACAGAACTTCATCTCTACCAAGGCCGACCTCGATATCGTGAATTTATTTACCGGATTCCTAACTGCTCCCGATGGGCAACTGCAAAGAACCGACGGTTCATTATCCAACAATAATCTTCAGCGCGCCTACCACATCGTTATGGGTTTTGAAAAAGATGTTGCCAAAAACATCGAGATCAATATCGAACCATACTACAAATACTTTCAGCAACTGATAAATTTAAACCGAAATAAAATTGCACCGCGCGATCCGGACTTCCAGATTGAAACCGGACAGGCCTACGGTATTGACTTCCTATTGAAATATGATTACAAAAATTTTTACCTGTGGACAGGGTACTCTCTAAGCTATGTGTATCGTGATAATGGCGATCAGGTGTATTTCCCTCACTACGATCGTCGCCACAATGCCAACATCGTATCCAGCTACAGCTGGGGTAAACTTAAAAAATGGCAGGCCGATATCCGATGGAACCTGGGAAGCGGATTCCCCTTTACCCTTACTCAGGGTTTTTACGATTATCAAACTTTTTCTCAGGGACTTTACTCCAATCCATATACCACCAATGGTCAATTGGGTATCGTGTACAACGATCAGCTCAACACCGGACGACTCCCCTACTATCACAGACTTGATCTATCGGTAAAACGTACGTTCTATATTTCCGAAAGGACAAAAATTGAAAGTTATGTTAGTATTGTAAACGTATACAACCGGAGAAACATCTTTTACTTTGACCGCGTACGATACTCCCGTGTCGATCAGTTACCCATAATACCGGCCGCGGGTTTGTCGTTTAGTTTCTAACGGTTAAACGAACGCGCAGTTATGCTTTACAGAAAGTTTTTACGCTTTCTGATGTTGTTCGTGCTCACGGGCACACAACTCAGTGCACAAAAAACAGAATTATTCAACGATAATGTTGAATCGTACAGGATTGGAACAGAGTTGTTTCAACAAAACCAATATGGTTCTGCAATGAAGCAGTTTAATCAGTTTATCCGTTTTGTTGATGAACAACAGGACCGTTTAAAATACCATGAGTATTATATTGATGCCTTGTACTACAGGGCGCGTTGCTCCAATGAGCTCGATCAGCCTCAGGCAGAGAATTATTTTTTAGACCTGGTTGACGACTATGAACTGACGCCGGTTACCCGAATGACTTATTACTATCTGGGTAATATCTACTACAAGCAACGAAAATATGACCGGGCCATAACCTATTTCTCTCAGGTTAAAGTTGCCGATCTGAACCAAACACAACTGAACGAATATCGCTTTCAACTGGGTTATTGCTACTTCTTCCGAAAGAAATTTGATAAGGCGGAAGCCCTGTTTAATATCATCAAAGAAACGCAAAACAAATATTACTATCCGGCAAACTACTATTATGGTTACATCGCTTATTACCGGGGTAATTATGCCGAGGCAGAAAAAAGTTTTAACCGCATAGCTGACACTAAATTATTTGGTCCGGTGGTACCATATTATACTGCGTCTATTGCTTATCATCAGTCGAAATATGAAGATGCTATAAGTCTGGCTAATCTTGCACTTGAAAATGACAAACTAAAGTATCGCGACGAACTGAAACTCCTTATCGGTAAATCCTATTTCAGTCTTGGCGATTATCAGAAAGCCTTACCCTATCTTAAAGAATACTACGACAAGGTCAGCAAAGCCAACAAAGACGATATTTATCAGATTGGTTATTGTCAGTACAAACTACAGCAGTATGAAAGTGCCGCAAAATCATTATCTAACCTGAGTACCCTTAAAGACTCGCTCGGACAAAATGCGCTTTATATTATGGGTGATTGTTACCTAAAACTCAATCAAAAAGCCAACGCCCGTAATGCTTTCCTTGAACTGCTGAAAATAGATGGCGATCCAATTATCAGAGCCGAGGCACAATTTTATGTTGCCAAGTTGAATTACGACCTGGGATTTAATGATCAGGCCGCGGCAACGATGCAGGACTTCATCATCAAACACCCCCGCTCCTCACATATTGATGAGGCCAGAGAAATTCTTACCCAAATATTCCTGAGCACCAATAACTACCGCGATGCCCTACAGGTAATTCAGCGTATTGAAAATCCAAGTGCATCAACAAAACAAGCCTACCAGAAGGTAGCCTACGGCCGTGGTATACAGCTATATAATGATAAAGCATACACCGACGCACTTAAAATTTTTGAAGTATCGTTAAATAACCCCATCGACTTAAGCATTCAGGCCTTATGTTATTTCTGGAAAGGTGAATGTTTTTATGCCCTTAAAAAGTATACCGAAGCTAATTTGAATTATTTCAAATATCTGGAAACGGCAAAAGTCGTACAGCAAAAAAGTTTAAATACCTCACCTGCGGCGGCAAACTACGGCATCGGATATGCGTACCTGAAAAAAAATGAATACAATAAAGCGGTAACATACTTTGATCATTGTTTGAATGAACTGCAAAGCAAGAACTCATATAATAAGGATGATAAACCATATTACGACCGTATCTATCCCGATTGCCTGCTTCGTTCGGGCGACTGTTATTTTGCAATTAAAAATTATTCCAAGGCAAGGACATCGTATAGCAGTGTAATCAATAAAAAATTTCCCGGCACGGATTACGCGCTCTTTCAACGTGCCATGTTGTATGGACTCGAGGGGCGTCTTAACGACAAGATCAGCGATTTGGAAACACTCAGCAACACGTATGGCCTCTCTCCATACCTTGACGATGCTCTTTTTGAAACAGGCGACACCTATCTTAAATCGGAGCGCTATGAAAATGCCATACTCGTGTTCAACCGTATTATTAACGATTTTCCAAATAGTCGCTATGTTAAAAATGCTCATCTGAAACTGGGATTGATTTATTTCAATACCAATCGTAAAACCAATGCACTAGATGAATACAAAATCGTAGCATCGCAGTATCCAAAAACACCTGAAGCTAAAGATGCACTGGATGGCATCAAAGAGATTTACATGTCTTTAGGCAATGCAGATGCTTATATCAGCTATATCAAATCGATTCCAAACAGCGGCATAACTGCTTCTCAGGAAGACTCCGTGGTATACCAGACTGCTGAACGAAAGTATAAAGAAGGGCAGTTTGATATCGCTCTTGATAAATTCAGCAATTACCTGAACTCTTTCCCAAAAGGTTATTTCAGCAACGATGCACACTACTACAGAGCATCCTGCCTCATGATGAATAAGGATTATACCAATGCGCTTACCGACTATGAGTACATCATCAATAAAAATGATCAGCGGTACCTGGAGAACGCACTGCTTAATGCCTCCCGTATTGAATATTATGAATTCAAACAATATGAAAATGCCTTCAACCATTATAACCGACTGAGTAAAACAGCCGAAATCCCTTCCAATCTGCTGGAAGCCAAACTGGGTATGATGCGCTCAGCATTTATTCTGGAACGATATAATGAGGCACGTATTGCGGCTATTGATATCAGCGGTGATGATTTAGCCAAAGACGATGCAATTCATGAGGCCGCATATTATCAGGGTAAGATCGCACAAAAACAAAATCAATATACTGATGCCATAACCTATTACAATAAGGTATTTAAAGCGACCAAGAACGAAATGGGTGCCGAAAGCGGGTACCGCATTGCAGAATGTTACTATGCGCTTAAAAACACCAAAGACGCTGAGACATGGTGTTATAACGTTGTAGAGCAAACCCCCAGTTCTGATTATTGGCTGGCAAAAAGTTATTTATTACTTACAGATCTCTTCATAGAACAGGGTGACCTATTTAATGCCAAAGCAACACTGAACAGCATCATTGATAATTACAAACACAATGATGATATTGTCCCTGCGGCAAAAGAAAAACTGAATACCGTTCTGGAGCAGGAAAATCAAAACTCTAAAATGTATAATCCGGAAAACAATGAGGAACTACCTTCTGACAACAAGTAAAACAAGTGTAATGAAACAAATACGATTCATCGTGCCGGCTATGATCCTGATGAGTTCAGCTACGCTTGCTCAACAAAACGGCTCCATTATTAAGTCCGATACCATTTTTGTAGTAAAGGATTATAAGCCGCTACTCGCTGATGCCGACAAATACATCTTTCAGGCTCCATTACCCCAGCCCGACTCTGCTAAGTTGAAACTGAAATACAACATCAACCCGCAGTTAAAGAAATTGCCCTTCACCCCATCTGAACTCAAACCGGTGGCGATGAGCAGGCAGGACGAACAGGAAAAACTCCAAAACATATACGTAAAAGCCGGCTTCGGCACACAATACTCCCCGTTCCTTGATGCCCACTATAATAACGGTCGTAATGATAAATTCTATTTCTCCGCCAATGCCTATCACCTCAGTGGTCGAGGTAAACCCTTATTTAAAAACTTCAGTGATACGCGAATAAATGCCGACACCCGTTTTCAAACAAAAAAACTAACCATAGGACTCGATGGCGGCTACAAAACCAATACCTTCTATTACTATGGCTTTAATGATCAGATTGTCCCCGACTCAGCTGAAGTATTACCATCCAAGGATGAATCTAAACGCACCTATAATTTAATTCACGGTAATCTATTTGTCAAAAACGCCACCACAACTAAAAGTGGAATCGACTATTTGTTTAATCTCAGTGAAAAATATTTTTATACCAATGGCGTTGTCAGTGAAAACGAAATCGAAACCGGATTAAAGCTCAGCAAGGTACACCATACGATACACCGGTTTAATCTGGGTATCGGATTTAATCATATATCACTTAGTGATTCTACTGCATCAGGTTCATACTGGCTTTTACCATTTCATCCGTATTACGAGTATGAAAAAGACAAGCTTTATGCCCGCGCGGGTTTCAATCTGGTTATATCCGATTCGGCATTCTTTATACCCGACATCCTCGTACAATACTCGTTGCTGAATGGAAAAGTGATTCCATTTTTACGTGTGGATGGCATGATGGATAAAAATATAATGATGTATCGTTCTATCGACAATCCGTTCATCAACCGCAATATCGAACGCAGTATTGGTGCTTCATACAATTTTGGAGGTGGTGTAAAAGGTTCAATTTCTGATTATGTGGTTTTTGCCGCCGAAGTGCATTATCGCCTCTACAACTTCCTGCCTATTTATACCCCGGATTCACTCAATCAGGTTCGCTTCTCGGTTAATTATGCCGAAAATGCCGGAGTATTTAATCCGCACGTGGAACTGGGCTTCAGACGTAACGATAAATTTGCTACCACGCTTAAAGCGGATTATTACCGCTTTGATATTGATGCCGTAGATTTTATTGCAAGCAGTTATCCCGAATGGCGTGTTACCCTTAATGCAAGCTATAACATACAGGAAAAGATTCTGGTTACCGCCGATGTGTTTTTAAATGCTCCCGTTACCTTTCAATATACCGGCAAACGGACAACGATCAACACAGGTGCTTGGGCCGATGCTAATCTATCCGTAATTTATAATTACAAATCAAACTTTGGCGCATACCTGCGTCTCAATAACCTGACCGCATCACAATATGCCCGTTGGTACCGGTATAATACCTATGCTTTTGTGATGAGCGCCGGATTGGTATTCAAGTTTTAACCTTATTCAAAATAGGGTTCTTCAAAATAAATCTCGCCTTCAACCTGATAGGTAGATGTACCCATCCACCGTGTTGTTTCGCTTGCATACACCGAGTAAGATTTGAACGGTATATAGGTATAAGACTTCGTAATTGTAGTCATAAAATCAGATGAGTTTGTTGTACCGCTAATCCGATAAATGGCCTGCTTCGAGTCAAATACGACTTCAAGACTGCTTACAGGAAGATCTTGTTCCATAGCAGTATAAGTAACGCGCTTCATTACAATCGAACGATCATTACGTATGGGATAAAAGATACTTGTATCTACCTTATATTTCCCCTCGTAGCTGGCCGATGATATGCTCAGCTTGCGAAAGTGTTCCAGTTCCAGATTCCAATCCGGTTTGGTGTATTTAATATTATCAATGGCTGTTCCGGACTGAGCTGTTTTTATGAGCATCGCTTTTTCACGATACAGTATCGCAACGTGACTTCGTAAGGCACTTTCAATATTAAAATAAGAACTGTATGATTCAGTATCTGTGTTGCAGGCAGAAAAAAATGTCACAAGCAGTATAAAGCTCAGGTAGATTACAGTTCTCATACCAATAAACTTTCTCCGGTCATCAGTGAGGGTTGCTGAATGTGCATCAGTTCCAGAATGGTTGGTGCCAAATCGCCAAGCTTGCCGGGTTTCAGCTCCTTTTGAATATGATTACTTACCAGGAATAGAGGTACGGGGTTGGTGGTGTGTGCCGTATTGGGCGATCCATCGTCGTTTATCATATAATCGGCATTACCGTGGTCGGCTGTAATCAGCACGGTATAACCCTTTTCCAGAGCAAACTCCGTTACCGCTTTAACACAGGAGTCAACAGTCTGCACTGCCTGAATCACCGCCTGCATCACTCCGGTGTGCCCCACCATATCGGCATTAGCAAAATTCAGACAAATAAAATCCGGCACGCTGTTTTTCAGTTCAGTAATGATGGCGTCCTTTAATAAGAAAGCGCTCATTTCCGGCTGTAAATCGTAGGTAGCAACCTTTGGAGAAGCCCGGAGTATTCGTGTCTCGCCCTTAAACTCCTTCTCACGACCGCCGGAAAAAAAGAAGGTGACGTGCGGGTACTTTTCAGTTTCGGCAATACGCACTTGTGTTTTGTGATGTTGCTCCAGAATTTCACCAAGGGTATCCCGTAAATCATCATTATCAAAAATAGTAACCACGTTCCTGAACGAGGCATCGTAATTTGTCATCGTTACATAGTGCAGTGATAATGGATTCATCTGTTGTTCCGGAAAGGCCTCTTGTGTAAGCGCTCTAGTTATTTCTCTGCAACGATCGGTTCTGAAGTTAAAGCAAAGTACCGCATCGCCGTCATGTATGGCTCCGTCCACACCGGCTTTAATTAGGGGCAGAATAAATTCATCCGTAACACCGGATGCATACGATTGCCGTACAGCCTCCGATAAATCATCGAACACGGCTCCCTCACGATGCACCAGCATATCGTATGCTTTTTTTATGCGCTCCCAGCGGTTATCGCGATCCATGGCATAATAGCGCCCAACCACACTAACCCACTCGGCTTTGTATTTGCGGCACACCTCATCCAGCTCCTTTAAAAATCCATATCCGCTTTGCGGATCGGTATCCCTGCCGTCGGTAAAGGCATGAACCCGTATGCGTTTGATGCCGGCGTTTGAGGCCTCGCGGATGAGGGCATGCAAATGATGATGATGTGCGTGTACCCCACCATCCGAAACCAGGCCCATCAGATGCAGTGTTTTATCTTTATGGATGCAGTAAGCAAATAATTGTTGTACGCGTTCATTTTGAGTTAGCGTGCCGTCGAGCATGGCTCGGTTAATGCGCACGAGTTCCTGATATACAATGCGCCCCGCGCCAATATTCATGTGTCCCACCTCTGAATTGCCCATCTGCCCGTCGGGCAA
>Ga0315900_10000745_pt1 | contig 54346 bp, 44 predicted proteins | sample LakEriMetagenome_FD_203521 | JGI IMG/M metagenome (GOLD analysis project Ga0315900, IMG submission 203521) | Freshwater fungal communities from buoy surface, Lake Erie, Ohio, United States - Buoy 12 MA114 | ecosystem: Environmental > Aquatic > Freshwater > Lake > Lake biofilm | place: USA: Lake... | reverse complement strand
ATCAACGTTCGTATCTTGCGGCAGGATGGTCCAGGAAAACCCTCCTACTGGGAGCGTCATCAGGTCGACTACGAACCGGACATGAACATCATCAGCGTCCTGCAGAAGGTCGCCGCCAACGCGATGACCTCGGAAGGTCGCAAGGTGGCGCCGGTTGCCTGGGACTGCGGTTGTCTGGAAGAGGTTTGCGGATCCTGCACGATGGTGATCAACGGCCGGGTGCGCCAGAGCTGCTCGGCCCTGGTCGACCGGTTGCTGGAAGAGTCGGGCAATGAAATTGAACTTCGTCCGATGAGCAAGTTTCCGGTGGTCCGGGATCTTTGCGTCGACCGTTCGCGACTGTTCCGAGGACTGCAGAAGGTGAAAGCCTGGGTTCCTGCAGACGGTTATTACGACATGGGAGCCGGGCCGCGGATCGGCCGATCCGATCAGGAGCAGGCGTATCCGCTTAGCCAATGCATGAGCTGTGGTTGCTGCTTGGAAGCATGCCCCCAATACACCAAAATCGAACTTCAACAGAGGCCCACGGAGACCGACGCTGAGTTTCAGGCTAGGAAGAAGGAAGCTTACGATCAGGGCTTTCTGGGTGCCGCGCCGATCTCGCAGGCCGTCCTCTTCAATGGCCATCCAACTGGACGGAATCTGGCGGAAGAGCGGCTGGAGGCGCTGATGCAGCCTGGGGGGATTGCTGCCTGCGGGAACGCCCAGAACTGCGTGGCCGTCTGCCCCAAAGAAATCCCGCTCACTACATCGATCGCCAAGGCAGGTCGAGCGGTGACGCTGTACTCGATCAAGAAGCTGTTCGACCGTTGAACCGGGGGACTACCGGGGACAACCGGCCGCAGAGGGATCGTTCGGGCCATCCCCTGCATCCAGAAGCATGGCGCAGCGAATATCCATTTAAGTCGTATTGGACCGACTTGGATGGGTGGCGATACCATCACGTCGAAGCGGGGGTGGGGGAACGGCCCGTCGTTTGCGTCCATGGAAACCCAACCTGGTCGTTCTACTGGAGGGAGCTGCTTGCGGCGCTGGGCGACCGAAATCGCGTTCTTGCGGTCGATCACCTCGGATGTGGGCTCAGCGATGCACCTGGGGAGGATTATCCTTATTCCCTTGAGACTCACACCGATAATCTGGTCCGCTGGTTGGAACGGCATGACCTAAAGAAGATTCTTCTGGTGGTTCATGATTGGGGGGGAGCGATTGGATTGGGGGCGTACCGGCGGGTGCCGGAGCGATTCGAACAGCTGCTGATCCTCAATACTGCCGCGTTTCCTCCTCCGCTGGCGTGGATTCCACTGAGAATCGCCGCCTGTCGATTGCCTTGGGTTGGATCCTGGGCGATTCGTCAGCACAACGCGTTCGCTCGCGCTGCCATCTGGATGGCGATGGAGCGGCCTGAGGGGCTGTCGCCAGTGAGTGCCCAAGGACTTTTGGCACCCTATCAGGAACCGGCACGGCGTATCGCCATCGACCGATTCGTGCGCGATATCCCGATGACGCAAAGCCATCCCACCTGGAAGGTGCTAGGCGATCTAGAGACGGGGCTAAAACAATTGCCACCCATCGCGACGCAGTTGGTCTGGGGGATGAAGGATTGGTGTTTCACTCCTAGATGCCTGCAGCGGATGCACGCGATCTTTCCCCACGCGTCGGTGGAACGGTTGCAGCAGACCGGGCATTACGTCATGGAAGAGTCCCCCGCTGCCGTGGTGGCGGCAGCACGTAGGATGCTGGATCCAGCCAGCCATTCACCAATCCCCAGGGACTCGGGTGGTTGATGGATCGACCGACTCGCCAATCGGAAGACTTGGAATCTTTGCATCCGAGTTCGAACTGGACGATCGGCAGATGCGCCGAGGTGGCTTGCGTGCTGGAGGCAACCGCGAAGAAGGCGGGCAATGTGCATCCTGACGCTGCGTTTCGAGATATGCATGTTCGTGATTTCTATCGCTCGGCGGCTGCTTTGCGATGGGCCATCGACGCCAATCCAGTGGCATCCGTAGGGGAACTGATCGAGGCGGGCTGGTCGGCGACTCGTCGCGTGGTATCGGTCAATACCAACCTCGGTATTCTTCTTCTGATTGCGCCGCTGGTGGTGGCTTGGAGACGTCTGGTGAGGGGGGGCGCGGCTGGCGGTGAGGTTGTTGCGTTGTGGCCGGGAGAAGTCTCCAGTGTGCTCCAGCAGCTGAGTCAAGCGGATGCCGATGGCGTCTTTCGCACCATCGCTGCCGCCAAGCCCGGCGGCTTGGGGCAGGTGGAACGTGGAGATGTGCGGGAGGTCCCGCAAGTGACACTGCTGGAAGCGATGGAGATGGCGGCGGAGCGCGATCGGATTGCTTGGCAGTACACCCATCGATTCGAAGAGCTTTTCCGGATGAGCGATTGGATCGAAGAGAAGAGGGGGCTGGGGGAGCCATGGGGATCGCTGATTGTCGATCTCCAGTTGCAACTCCTTTCGACGTGCTGTGATTCGCTGATCGTCCGAAAGAATGGCCTGGAGTTGGCGAAAGAGGTCAAGCAACGGGCAGGTCATGTTCTGGCCAGAAAGAAGACGGGGGATCCTGATTGGAACCAATCGTGGATCGATTTCGATCGATGGCTTCGCGCCGACGGCCATCGCCGCAACCCCGGTACGACCGCCGATCTAATCGCAGCGGCGCTGATGGTCGCCCTGGTGCGTCAGTGGGCGAGTTCAAGCCGACGATGAACTGCGAGGGGGGTGAGTCAGTTCGTCCCTGTGGGATCACATTGGCCATCTATTGCTGCAGATGGCCGAGGGAATGCGTCGGCATGATGCTGGATGAGATCAGCGATCCGGACGTGGAATATTCATCGATTCCAGTTTGCGATAAAGCGTCGCTCGACTGATCCCAAGCAGTTCTGCAGCTTCCGGTACATTGCCGCCGCTGCGTGAGAGCGCTTCGCGGATCAGTTTCTCTTCCCATTGGTCCAATCTCAGCGTGTCGAATTGCTGTGAGCCGACATCATGAAGTCCGAAGTCGCTTGGTAGGATTTCATCGCCAGCTGCCATGACGACAACACTGTCCATGGTGTTTCGCAACTGTCGTACGTTTCCTGGCCAGTGGTATTCGAGAAGTTTTTTTCGCGATACAGGGCTCAGATGCAAACGGCTTCTGCCTCGTTGCTTGCGGAAATGATCGAGGAATACATCGATTAGCAGTCCGATGTCGGGGCCGCGTTCGCGGAGCGGAGGAATCCACAGCTCAAAAACGCTTAGCCGATAAAACAGATCTTCGCGGAATCTCTTTTCTCGGACCAGTTCCTTCAGATCCCGATTGGTTGCGGCGATCACTCGGACATCGACCTTGACTTCGGAGGTTGAGCCGACGGGGTGGAATGGGTGGCCTTCCAGAATGCGCAGCAGCTTCGCTTGTCCCTCCAGCGTCATCTCCCCGATTTCATCCAGGAAGAGAGTGCCTGTATCTGCCTGTTGGAACCATCCTGCGTGGTCTTTGTCCGCCCCGGTGAATGCGCCTCGCTTGTGTCCAAAAAGCTGGCTTTCCATCAGGTCGACTGGGATCGCAGCGCAGTTGACGCAAAGCAAAGGTCGGTGGTTGCGAGGGCTCGCTCGATGGATCGCGCGAGCGACCAGTTCTTTTCCCGATCCGCTTTCGCCGCGGACCAGGACGCAGCCGTTGGAGTTGGCGACGCGTTGGATTTTGTCCTTCAGGTTGAGCATGGCGGGGCTTTCCCCGAGCAGTTCATCGAAGACGGCATTCTTCGCGATGAGTCTCTCGCGGCTGGATTGAAGTTCCACCTGCTGCTGGCCTCGGGCGAGAGCCGAACCGATCAGGCTAGATGCAGAGACGATGAAGTCGAAATCGGCTTCACTGAACTGGTTGTTTTCACGGTAGACGTGGATGGCGCCGACCGTGCGGGCATCGTCGATCAGCGGGACGCAAATGGCATCGGCATGTCGCTTCAGGACGCCGTCTCCCCGATTCTTTTCGTTTTTGACCCAGATCGCTTTTCCTTCCCTGGAGACCAATTCGGTCAATTTGCGGCTGAGCATGATTTCTCCCTCGCCACCCGGAGGGATCACACGTTGAGGGAGCAACGTGCCGGCGGGGTCTGCCCACATCAGGCCAACCACATGGGCGTGGGTTCTGGCCATGAGGACATCGAGCCCCAGGTCGGTGACCGCCGACGGCTCGGTCAGTCCCAAGAGGCGGATCGAAAGTTGGAACAGATCGAGCAGATCTTGTTGGCGTTTGGTGTCGGCAACACCACTGCCAATCGAGAGCGGCACCATCGACTCCGGTTCGGACCCCATGGCGTAGTCTTGGACCAGCGTTTGAGAAAGCGGAGGTCCGGCGGGGGTGGAGGGGCCTGCAATGCTGATGAAAGAAAATCGCAGGTCGCTGTTGCCGATCCGGATGCGGTCTCCATCTCCTAAATTGGCGGCGTCAATTTTGGAGCCGTTGACGCGCGTGCCATTTCGGCTACCGCAGTCCCGAATCATCCAGCTGCCTCGCTGCTTGGAGACAATCGCGTGGACGCGCGATGCGAGGGGGTCATCGATCACGATATCGCAGCTTCCCCCTCGACCAATCTTCATTTCAATCTGATCGTTCAGCGGGAAAGATCGATGCAGCGGCTCGCCGCGAATCACGGTGAGAATAGCACTTGCCATAAATCGGAACTCTTGGCGGTGGGCAGGAGGAGGCTTCAGAGTTGGTGAGAGGATGGGCTCAGGCTCAGAAATCAGATCGTCTCATTTCATGCCATTCGGTCCCCCGATCCGTGGTGTCATTCTGGGAATTCGCGTAGCGAGGGAGCACCTGATGCCTCCCCCCACTGTGGCTGTACAATGGAGAAATATATCAGAGTCGGAGACTGGTTTCATCGATTTGTAGGGGGGCCGGAAAGCTTCTCGGATAAAAACAGGAAACCTTTGCGGCTTGTTGGGGTTCCATAGGAGTGGTGCGAGTGGGGAATCGCAGGGAGTTGGGGTGTTTGGTGGCGATGACGCAAGCCTGCTGGTCTTTGTTCCATCGTGCTTTGGGTGTAGCGGAGGGAAGGCGGATCTGGGGATCGTCGTCTGCCACGCTGGGGTCTCGGATTGTATCGGTCATTTGTCCACGCGACTGGCAGGGCGAGATCGACTGGTTGGCAGGAATCGGCATGGTGGACGCCATGCTGCGTTGCGTTGAGGGGGCCTGTGATTGAACGAATCGCATCATTCGTCACCGACTCCATCGTCCTTGGACCCCGATGCGCAGTTGATGCTTCGCGTCCGGGATGATGACGCGTCGGCGTATGAAGAGCTGGTCAACAAGTACCAGGGCAGCGTGATTCGGTTGATGCAGTCTTGGACCAACGACCGCGATTTGGCAGAGGACTTGGCACAAGATGTATTTCTGCGGGTCTTTCGATCGCGGAAGAGTTACCAGCCGACCGCTAAGTTTGCGACGTGGCTTTTTCACATCGCCAACAATGTTGGAAGCAATGCCGTTCGCGACCGTTCCCGTCGACATGAGGCTCCAGGGATGATGGTTCAAGACGGTTCTGGGAATTATCTGGGGATGGATCAGTTGGCGGCAGCACCAAGCGGTGCGATACCTACGCGGCAAATCGAACGCAGTGAACGGGCTCGCATGGTGCAAAATGCAGTCCATGCACTTCAGGAAAGACAGCGCATCGCTCTGGTGCTCTCCAAGTTCGAAGGGATGAGCTACCAGGAGATTGCTGACTCCATGGGAATGACCGTCAAAGCGGTCAAGTCGTTGCTTAGTCGCGCCCGCGCCAACCTCCGAATCTTGCTGCAACCCTACATGGAGGAAGGGAGTCGTTCGTCTGAGGAAGCGTCTGACTTGCCGGGAAGGGAACGAGAGGAGGAGGATCGATGACAGGAGAGGCGATTCCCGAGTTGGACGAAGAACTGCTAAGCGCCTATCTCGATGGGGAATTGAGCGACGAGCAGCGGCGGGAGTTCCAGGCGCGGTTGGCCAGTGAACCGATCTTGAGGGAACGGTTGGTGACCTACCAGCAGGCCTGGGATCTTCTCGACCAATACCCGGAGACTCCACAGAAGCCATCCTTTACGAAGAGCACGCTAGAGATGGCAGCGGTGGGGGTGGTTAAGGAAACTCCGGCGAAGTCTTATCCGGTCTCCCGTGAAGGCCGTCTGCTGAAGTTGCCTTCGTGGGCTCTTTGGCTGGTCGCTTCTTCCATCCTCGGCTCCTTGGCCGGGTTGGCATTTCGCTGGCAGCGTATGCAAAGCGAACTGGAGCGGTTGCTTCCGGCGGCTCATCTCCCAAGTCTTCGTTTCATTCAGGATCTTCCGGAGGCGGAGAAACTGTTGACCATGCCCGAACTGGAGTGGTTCGCAGAGCATGTCGATGGTGTTTCCGAACGGATCCTCCCCGCGATCCCAAGTCGGCTTCCAGCGCGGAGCGATTGGGTGCAGCAGTTGTCGCTAACCCATCAGTCGATTCTCTGGCGTCGGGTGCGCGAGCTGGAAAAGCTTTCCGATGCCGAGCAGTTGGAGGTGACTTCTGCTGCCAAGAAGCTGGATACCTCCAACAGCAGCGGGGAATTGTGGAGACGGATGGCGATGGTTAGCACCCTCATCGATTCGATCAGCGATGAAGAGAAATTAGCACTCAAGTCGCTGGAGCCAGGGAAGCGACTGCAGAGGTTCGAAGAGTTGCTTTTCGGGCGGCTGGCGGTTTGGTATGCCGAGCATCTGGAGAATGCCGATCGCGATGTGTTGCTTCCCTGGGCGGGAAGCTTCATCATCGCCAACCTTCCGAGGAATTTCTCGCGGCTTCCAGGAACTGGGGATCGGATTCCGCCGTTTGCACAGGAGGTCTTTTTCCGGGAGCTGCTGCGGGATCCCAGTCGGATCAATCTGGTCGAGGAATCGTTCGAGGAGGTGCAGCCACAGTTGACTTCCATGGCGCAGCAGATTCTACGAGGGGTCCACCCCCGTGATCGCTCGATGATCATCGCCACCTGGGCGATCGCCGCCTTGGGCAACCGAGGGCGGAGTTTTGACGAGGCAGATCTTTGGACTGCCTATTTGCGGCAAAAGGACGAAGATCGAAACCTTCTGGATCTTCGAAGCCCAGAAGCGGTTCGGGAGTCGCTGCGAAGCGATCTGATCCGGCGTGGCCGGGCTCCCGCCAAACGCGAAGAACAAAATGGAACGCCAGCCACTCCTCGCTGATTTTCTCCAGCCGTTGGTGGCCCGAAGATGCCCGGCGGACCCTGCCCAGCCAAGAGTTTCGATGGCTCTTGATCGGAACAAGCCGGGAAGGTTATACTCTTGGGTTCCTAAAGACGGTTCGATCTTTCCCTATTCCTGACGGCTGTGATCGCTGTTGAGGAGCTACTTTCCGGAGGTTTGCTCGTGGGTGTCAAGAAAACTGGACGTGGACGACGTAAAGTGGGTCGCAAGAAGCGTCGTATGCGTTCGCGGATCCGACACCGCAAGAAGTAATCTGGTCCGGTAGCGGGATGCTGATGGTCTGACGTGTGGTCGGTGGGATCAAAGTGGAGCGGTCGCGGCTTTCACGCGGCTCACCGATCTCTTGTTGCTAACCCCATTGAGATCGATTCCTGTTCTGTCGATCGCTTCCTGGTCCACTCTTTGCCAATAAGGCCATCACTCGCTTGTGGTGGCCTTCGGTTTTTAAGACGTCTACGATCGACGTCGCGCAGGTCGATTCTTTCGGCCCGGACTTTTACACGAGCTGATGCGGAGCGAGTCCCGGCGATCGTTTTGCCTTACGCCTCACGCGCCGGATAGCGGATTTGCCTCGTGCTGCGGCTTGGCAACTCGCGTGGTGATCGAGGCAACGCCTTGGCGTCTTGCAATACGAGTCGCTGAAACAAAGAGCCTTCCGGAGCAGAGTCTGTTTTGGGGTAGAAGCGAAATGGTCTGGATCGATGCTGGAGATCCTTTGGGGGAGGCGTCCTAGGGCGCGGGTGGGAAGAGACTGTCGAGACGAAGTCGATGTTCCCCGATTTACAGCGCGTCCGATGAAGGGCATACTTCCCTTTCTGGATTGGGTGGTCGGTGGCAAGGAATGATGCTGTGGAAGGAGTCGCAGGTGAGGAATGAGAATCTTCCTGGCGCTCCCGGAATGGCACCTTGCGAACGATGGTCCATCAGCGAACTGTCGACCTACCGTTGGACATTTGAAGAGGATATTTTCCGCTACCGCAAGGCTGGTTTCGGAGCGGTGGGGATTTGGCGACCGAAGCTGGCGGATTACGGCGAGCTGAAAGGTAAGGAACTGCTCGACGAATTCGGCCTGCGGGTATCGTCTGTGAGTTGGGCAGGCGGCTTTACCGGCAGCGACGGACGAAGCATATCCGAAGCGATCGAAGATGCGGTGGAGGCGATTCGGCTGACTCGGGAGTTGAACTGCCAAACGCTGGTGCTGATGGTGGGCAGTCGAGACGGCCACACGCGAAAGCATGCCGCCAGGATGGTGCGAAGCGCCTTGAAGGAACTGGTGGGGGCGGCGTTGGAGCATCAAGTGCAGTTGGCGGTTGAGCCGATGCATTGGGGGTGTGCTCACGAGTGCACCTTCTTGACAGATATCCCTCAGACGCTCGATCTGATCGCTCCCCTGACTCCAGGTCCGATCGGGATTGTCTTTGATTGCTACCATCTGGGGCACGACGAAGCGACTCAGCAGTGGCTTCCGCATTGGATACCCTGGATCAAGTTGGTGCAGTTGGCCGATGCGCATGATGCGCCGCGTGGCGAACAGAATCGATGCCTTCTGGGGTCTGGAGGGTTGCCGATTCGCGAACTGGTGGACTGCTTGGAGCGATATGGTTACCAGGGGTACTACGAGGTGGAGCTGATTGGCGAGCAGATTGAGCATGGTGATTACCTGCAGATGCTCGACAAGACCCGTCATTCGCTCCATGGATTGTGGCAGCTCGGTGAATCAAACACCTGACCTGATCGCATGGGGTGATGCCTAGGAGGCTGCGGCATGGCAAAGCGGCGGTATCGCAACGAAAGTGTCTCCAGAAACCAGGGAAGCGATTTGCCTGCGATCGGAGGACGTTGGGTTTGGATCGGCGATCGACAGGATGAACTGGGTTGGGTGGTTCGGCAACTGCAGCGTTGGGGTAAGCTTCTAGTTCTCGACAGCTGGGAGGTGTGGGAGGAGTTTGGAAGTGGTTTGACATGTGACCATCTACTGATCGGTTCGCAGCGACGACTGGAATCCAGAGATCATCTTCGAATCGCCCAACAATGCGAGAAGCGGGGTGTCGCCTGCACGCGTGTCCTAGGGCGAGTTTGGGAAGGGCATCAGCGAACCGATCCCCCAGAATCGCCTCTGCCCTCGGTGTACTGGAGTCAGTTTTGGGATCGACTGTTTCCGGCGCTGGGAAGCCAGTCATTGGGTGACGACAAAGTGGGGCAGTTCGATCCCCATCGACGATTTCCAGGGGAGGGGAAAGAGATAAGGGAGGGTGCCACGGCGGCGGAGTCCAAATTGGCGGTTGGTTTCTACCGCACCCATCAGGATGCGAGGCTGGCAGACGATCTGCTCGGCTACCTCGGGTTCCAGGCGATCCTGGTGCGAATCGACCACCCATTGCCCGAGTGCCCTGCGAAACTGGTATTTTGGGATGACGCGGGGGAAAACGCTGGTTCCCAATTGGGGGCGAGGCTAGCGCACGATGCCGCGAATCGTTATCCCTCCGCTGTCCGTCTGCGCTCGATCCATTGGCCTCATTGGCAGCAGTGGCAAATGGCTGCTCAAAGCCAGTGGCATCTGCTGGTTCGGCCACCGGTCGATCTGGAAGGGCTACGATGGACGCTGGGGGCATGGGATCGAATCCCTGAAGAAGGTGCGCTGGTGGCAAATTGAGTTGCGGCGAACGTGTCTGTTCTGGAAGGGCGGTGCATGCGCATCCTGATCGATCAAGATAGAATCCAAGAGGGGATTCGCGACCTAGCCAACTGGACTCATTCTGAGTTTGGTGACCAGCCATTGACGGTGGTGGGGGTGATGACCGGCAGCCTTCTGATGCTCGCCGATCTCGTGCGCCATTTGCGCATGCCTCTTTGCATAGGCTTGATTCAGGCCAGCAGTTACCGGGGAGGCACACAGGCCGGCACGCTCACCGTGGTCGATACCATGATGCCGAAGCTGCAGGGGCGAAACGTTCTTTTGATCGATGACATTTTTGATACCGGTCAGACCTTAGAGTCGCTTTATCGGCATTGCTTGATGGGAGAGCCAGCCCAGCTGAAGACCGCCGTGCTGCTGCGAAAGGAAGGGGTCAGTCGAACCGTCTTTCAGCCGGACCATGTGGTCTTCACCATCCCTGATGAGTTTGTCGTCGGGTATGGTTTGGACTATGACGAGCAGTACCGGAATCTTCCTTACATCGGGGTTTTCGAAGCATGCGACCAGGCAGCCCACCAGAGGGCTTGATCGATCGCTCCTGGGTGGTGCTCAGCCGCCATCATTGGCCGATGTGCATGGATCGCACTGGACGCTTGTTGCGTTGGGCCGGCGATCTGCGCGGGGATGGGCTGGAGTTTATCTTCCTTTCCCCTTCATGGCACGCCAGTTGGCCAACTCGATGTCTGATCCGCGAGCTGCGGCTAGAACGACTTGGGTTGGCCAGCGGGAAGGCGGGGGCGTGGGAGCGATGGTTGCAAGGCGCATTCGAGTGGATCACCAGCCAGTCGTCGCGCGTTGCAGGTGTGTTGATCGATGACCCGTATCTTAGCCTCCCAGAGGCGGCGGCATTTCTGCCGCGTTGGAGGGGGCGTTGGATCGCTCGATTTCAACTGGAAGAAGGTAGGTCCGAAACTCCTCAAGAGGATCCCCGTAACCGAAGGATGATCGAAGCGCTGGGGTACGCTTCGGCGATCGTTGTCCCCGATGCACGCTCCCATCGCCACCTGATCGCTCATGGGATCCGCGACAATCGCATCCGAAGACTGCCGGATATTAGCCGTTTGCAGATCGAACGCCATCCGCAGGTCATCCGATCGATCCGGCATGCGCTGGGGAGAATCAATCAGGAGTTGATGGTTCCTCCGGCGCATCGGTTGCTTGTGGCTTGGTCCGACTTTCTCGATATCACCGAGGAAAAGCGGGTCACTCGCGCGGTCGGTGAACTGGTGGATCGCAGGTATCCGCTGCGGATGTGGTGGTTGGGAAACGGTCCCAGAGCGGCCGCATTCCACCGGTGGATCAAAGATGAAGGATGGCAGCATGAAATCCTGCTGCCTGGGGTGCTGGACCATCCAGAGGACCTGCTGACGGCTGCCGATCTGGTGCTGTTCGCCGGTGGTCCTGGTCGATGGCCGGCGCTATGGCGCGAGGCGATGGCGTCGGCTGTTCCGTGGATGGCCGACCAACAGTTCAACGTGGCGCTGGATACGCCGGCGGCGGAGTCTTGTTTTTTTTCGGAGCAATCGCTTGGAGAGCGATTGCGGAAGTGGATGGAGGATCCTGCTGGTCACCAGCAGCAGATCGACCAATGCGCCCACGAACTGAGACGTCGGGACGCAGACGGATCGATCGATCAGCAGTGGCGTCAACTGCTCATGGACTGAAGCAAGTGGCGGCTAGAATCTCTTGTCGCGGGCCCAACACCTGCCCCTTAGAAGCTCCACTCCAGCCCGACAGTCGCACCGTGAATCAGGACGAAATCGTCCGCTTCGACATCGCTTCCGGTGGAAGGTCCAACGCGAGCCGGCCCTTGCTCATCCACCGTCGCAACTCCAAGCAGACCCCAGATTTCATAACCTACCGACGCGACCAAGCGGGGAAGGATGCGGTAGCGAATCGCGGTCCCCATTTCACCCATGCCGGCAATATCCACCGAATCATCCTGGTTGAATCGGACCAATCCTGCATTGTTCATCCTTGCGTCCACTTCATCGAAGTTGGCGTAGGCTCCAATGCGCCATCGAGTCGCCATCGAGATCCGCTGGCTGACAGGTTGATTGGCATCCAGCCCTGCATGCAAACCAATCAGCAGGTTGTCTGTCTGGATTCGATAGCTTCCTGTGGCACCGCCTGCTTTGGTGGAGTCGAACTGGTAGTCTTCCTTGTACTGGATCCCCTTGAAGCCCACCAGCAATCCGAGGATATCCCAGGCCCACCAGCGACGATTGAATTCAAGGCTCTGGAAACGCCGGTCCAGTCTCTGCCGGTGGGAGATCGCGCCATTGAAGGCGCTGATGTTGCTGGCATCAAAACCATCCACTGGGATCAAACGACTATCAAGATTCGTCCCTGTGGTGACGGCGCTTTCCTGCCAATTGAAGGGGCCGACATAAACCGCTTCAACCCCATCCAGACAGTCAAACTGCTGACCGATCGTGTAGCGACCACCGAACTGATAGTCGGAACCCTGCATCTGCTGAGCGTACGAGAGGGTGAAGTCATCGGAATCCTGATTCATCCACAGCGCGTCGAAGCTGGTGTAGAAACTGCGAGGGCAACCCTGGAAGCAGTCTCCTCCGGTCATCGCGTGACCATTGATCTGAGGTTGAGCCGGCTGGAAGTGCATCGGCTGCTGCAACCCCGAAGCATCGTAGCTTTCCAGGGTGGAGCCCATTCCCAGCGAATCGCCCATGATCGTGGGCGTGGTCGTCATGGGACCTAAAGCCGCACCAGCCTCGGGCACGCCCTGCCACACGGGGTTTCCGGCGACCGTCTGACCGGCGACCGCAGCTGCGTCCGACAGTCCGATCGCTGCTCCCGGTTGCTGTGCCAGCAAGTCGCCAGCATTCCATGCTGCGAGCATCCCCATCCCCAGTCGGAACAGCCAGCGGCCTGTTCGCTTGCGATTTTCCAAGCGACGGACGGACAGTTGATTGGATCGCTGAACCATGCTTGATCTTCCTGATTCAAGGAGCATCTTGACCGAGGGTGGAATGAAAGTCACTTCGATTGGGAAACGATTTCGTCTTGGATGGGGACTAGGCAAAGCTGGCGGACCATCGACAGGATGTCGCGAGCGACCGATTCACTGGGCACGGTCCCTTCGACCACCAGTTCGCCCTGTTCCCCCTGCCGAAGCTTCACTTCAGAATTTGGATAGCAGGCTTGGATCGATTGCTGAACCAACTCCAAATCCGTTGTTGAACTGCCAGAAGCAAATCCGGGGCGGCCCACCTGAAAGGCCAGCGACCAGGGGGCCGCCTGGGGATCGACCGGATGGAAAACGATCAGCGTCGTGCCTTCCTGGACACCCAGAAGGGTCAAATCCATCGGCGAGCGGAGGACAGCCTGAACTTTGTTTTTTCGGACCATTTCCACCCGTGCAACCGGGCGGTTCAGTCGCAGATTTCGAACTTCACGTGGAGCTAGTCGCAAGGTCTGGAGAGCGGCTGGATATTTGTTCCACTCAATTTCTGGCTCGGCCGCCGCCTCCGACAGTTCAATGCCACTGCTGGTTGCCCCAGCCTCTGCCTTCTTACCTGAATCGATCAGCAAGCCCGCTGGTGCCGCAACTGGCTCCAGCTTCGCCAGTTCAGGAACGCTTCTCCCAGTCTCTGCCGGCGGCAGACTTTCTTTACTTCCCCGTGCAGGGAAAGAGGGAGTCTGGATCGCGGAGGACGTCGATCGCGGGGTGGCGGGTGGCTCTGTGTAGCTTCCGGCAACTTGCCGAAGCGCCTTCATCAATGGATCCTCGGTTGCCAAGGGAGTCGCCACGATCGGAGCCGTATCGGTCGCAACTCGGTCAAGCGATTGTTGCAACTGTTCGGCATCGGCGACCATCAAAGGTGCCCTGGTGCTTGGCGTTGGAACTGCTGCGACCTCTGGGGTGCGGACAGCTCGGGTGTTATCCTTCCCATCCGACGATTCTGTCTTCCCTGACGATGGACCCTTCGATTCAACCGACACCACCATCGCCTTGGGGCGATAACGCTCCGGTTGCCTCTGCTGCAGACTGTCGGCACTTCGATCCTCTGCCCCGTTGGTTTCCGAAAGAGCGATTGGCGTAGGGGGTGTTGGCAGCGACGATGGGGCCGCTGCGGGGATGCTTGGAGGGGCAATGTTCAGGGAGCGAGGCGGGGCCAGAGGGACCGGCGCTGCTGCGGGGCGCATTGATTGCGCATTGCGATCGACCACCGCTTCGTCATGAATCCGGAAGTTGATGCCGGATCCGGCCTGGTCGCTCTTCTGCTTCGGTTGGCCCAGCAGCGACATCGGCTGCGAGGTGAGAAACTGGATGCCGATGGCGTCTGTGATCGGATGGGATCGCGCCGCGCTGGAGGCCAGCGGATCGGCACCTTGAAGTCCCGCGACCGAGGTGGAAAGGAAGCAGCCTGCCAGCAACCAAGGTTGCCAGCGGCGTAGCTGGGGCTGCGTGGAGACAAGCGGATGGAGGTTTTTGCATTGCATAGGCCGCACCTGTCAGTCGCTCGCAAACCCAAACCGATGAAAAAAGAAATCGCCAGCTTCGAGGTGCTCTCACACCCACTTGCTGTTCCTTCGGTATCGGTCGGCCAGAAATGCCGAATTCAGCGATTTTTCGGGATGCGCCGCTGGAATCGATCAAAAAGCAGTAACATCGCCGGCAAAACCACCAAATCGGCGGCAAGCGCGAATGCCAGCAAAGCGATCATCAGGATCGCGAAGGTCCGAGTGGGAAGAAACTCGGAGAAGAGAAAGGGAGTCATTGCGCTGCAGGCGATCGCGGTGGTGGCCAGCATCGACTGACCACAATGCTGGTAACAGGATCGGATCGCTGAAAGCGATTTACTGCCCAGACGCTTTTGCCGATCGTACCAGGAAACAAAATGCAGCGTGTCGTCGACTGCAATTCCCAGTGCCACGCTGGCTGTCAGAATGCTGGCGATATCGAGGCCCCAGCCAAGCCACGCGACGAGCCCGAAGACCATGGTCACCGGAAGGACGTTAGGGACCATGATGGCTAAGCCCAACCGGAAGGATCGCACCATCAACATCATGACGGGGGTGATCAGGAGGAAGGCTGTGGAAAAACTGACCGCTAGATCGCGGATCAGCGTTACCTGGGTATCGTGCATCACGGGGGTCATCCCGGTCCAGTCGACCTGCATCGGTTCCTGCGGCTGATTTTTCTCAAGAAAGGATTGGAGTTCGGCTTGTGTGGAGGCAAGTTGCTGACCGTAATCACGAGAGTCGAGTGCGGAGACCTTCAACGTCAGTCGCCAGACTTCTTCTTGGGAGTTGAAGGCCATCACCCCCGAATCCGCTAACTCACTTCGCCGCGCCGTCAGCACTTCTTCCAGTGCGGCGCGCGAGGCAGTGGCGCCTAGTCCGCCTCGCGTCGAAAGACGTGGGAGAACACTTGACGGGGAGAAGACGGCACCGATCTCTTTCGATCGGCGAAAGTGATCGGTCAGTTGCTGTACGAACAAAGGGCGATTGGACTGATCGGTCGGCTCGCCAGGAAACCTCAGCAGCAGCTCGATCGACGCGATAGGGCCAAGTTCCTTTTCCACCCAGTCCATCTCGGAGACAACGGGGCTGTCATCTGGAAACATCCGTTCGAACTTGGTGGCTGGTTTCAGCCACAGCAATGAGGCGGAGGAGGCAAGTAAAAGGAGTAGGCTGCCGACGACGATGGAGCCAGCCTTTTGATTGAGCAAGGCCAGCCATCGGAAGAGGGTCGGATGGGTCTGGCCTGCAGGTGGACTGCTGGACGAGTGATCGGCCGAAAGCTCGACGGGGACTTGGGTGTTGGCGTGAGAGCGATCCAGAAACCAGCGACAGACCGCTGGAAAAATCGCCAGCAGCAGGATGGTGGCGATGGAAAGTCCAAGCGCCGAGTAGGCGCCGAACAGACGGACGGGAGCCAGTTGGCTGGTTGCCAGCGAACCCATTCCTAAGACGGTCGTCAGCGCCGAGTAGAGGGTCGGCAGGAAACCATGGCGAAGGGCCAGCGGACCTCTCCAGATTCCATGGGACGCGGGAATCTGCCGATGGTAGTTCAGCAGATGGATTGCACCCGAAAGTGTCAGCATGAACACCAGCGTCGGCAGAACGATCAGGACGGCGCTAAAGCGGCTTCCGGTGACTGACACCAGCATCACCAGAAAGAGCTGCCCCAATCCCGCCAGCCCCAGGGCAACGAAGGAGTACTTCCACGACCGAAGAAAAAAGATAGCGACGGCCAGAGCCGTCAAAGAAGAGGGGAGAACCAGCCGGCGCAGATTGTCGGCGGCAGCTTCGTCGACCGCATACGCCTCGTAAACGGTGCCGGCCATCTTCAGCCGTCCTCGCCCCAGACCGGCAACCTCGTCCGCAGCCTCGCGCAATCGCTCCATCGACCCAGTGTGCTCGGTAACCCCTCGATCGGTCAGGCGGACGATCAGCGCTGTGGTCCCTTTGGGGCCGATCAGGAATCCCTGCAGTCGACTCGCAGCTTGTTCGCGACTGAGATTCAATGGCGCTTCCTGAAGTCTCGCCATCGCGTCGCCACCCGAATGCACCGACTCGATCCAGTCTTCTTTCTGGTCCAGCGACGCCTGGAGCCGGTTGCGAAACTGCTCCAGCCTCGGATCTTCCGGGACGCATCCTTCCCAGGAGATCAAAACATACTGATCGGTCCCGAACTGTTCGACAAAGCGATCGTAGCGAAAGCGTTCCGGCCGATTTTCAGGGAGCCATTCATGAAAAGAGGCAGTTCCGACTTTCGCCTGAATCGCTTCGTGCACCACCCACGGAAGCACCATGGCCAACAGGATCAAGCTGCCCAGCGAAATACGAGCGATGCGAGGTAGGCTCCAGATCCTGGCCAGCGAACTGCTGGTCGACTCAGGTCCCAAAGAATCCTTCGGAGCAAAGGGATCATCGGACGTGGGGAATCCTTCTGGAGATTGGGTCATCCTTTTTCCCCCTGCTCCCCTGGGCTCGATGGTGAGATCTCCCATCGATCAAAAAGCGACGGCTGTCGAATGCGATGGGTGGTTGGTTGGGAAACGACGGGGAGGTGTCCCAGACGGTCCATCAAGTGAATGATCGTTTGCTGGTCGGTGCGGGTGCGCAGGTGGGATTCGATCAGGAAGAAAAGTCTTCGGGCCAAGTGCGGCGCCTGCCGATCATCCGGCGCATGAGTGAAGACCCAGGGCTTCTTTCCCTCCAGCATCCAGGTACAGATCGTCTGGACCCATGGTCCCCAGGCATCCTCCAATCCTTCCGCATGGTCCCGACCGATCAGTCGCAGCATGGGGTTTTGTCCTGGCGTTCGATGTCGCACCGCCACCTTGGGTTTCTTGGCGCTGGCGACTCGCTCACACTCCGTTTCGGGAGGCCGCGAATAAAGCCATGTAGCATCTAGGTGCACTCGATCGATCCCCAACTCCTCTAGCAACTGATCGACTCGGGGTTCCCAGTTCTCCTCATCAAACCAATCGGGATGCCTCAATTCGACGGCCCATGGGTACTCTTTGGGCAACTGTTTCAAAAAGGTTTCTAGCGTGGTCCACGAACGGCTGGAGAAAGCTGGCCCTAATTGCAGCAGGGCAGGTCCTAGGCGGTCCTTGCGAGCGGTCTGCTCAATCCATCGCAACCAGGGCCGCATCGCCTGTTGGTCGACTGCTAGCTGATAAGTGTGGCTGATTGCTTGAGGGAACTTAAAGCAGAATCGGAAGCCCGAGGGAGTTGCATCGCACCAGTGTTCCAGTGTGGATAAGGGAGGCAGTGCGTAAAAGGTGCTATTCCCTTCGACGGTTGGGAACATCTGACCGTACCAAGCCAGACGTTGCGCCGCAGCGGTGCGCGCGGGGTAAACCACGTCCGACCAGCCTGGACAATTCCAGACCGGACAGCCGATTCGAAGCGATCGACTGCCCCATGATGCAACCGGCCCATCGTCTGCCGGGGGAGTGGTTTGAAGCAACGGCGACCACCTTTCTCCCGGGGAAACGAATTGAGAAAGACCGATTAGGAAACTTCGGAAGCGATCCTCGAATCGTCCATGATAGCATCTGCACCTGCAGGCTGCTCCAGCCGTTACGATCGCTGCAATCGTCAGAATCGCTTCCAGAAAAATCGTTTTTCGGGCAATTGCCTTTTTTCTTTCAAGCGAGTCATGATGGAGGGGTGGCTGGCGAGTTCCAATCAAGGATGGACCGGAGCTGATTTTTGGGGAGGTCAATGTGTCTCCTCGATCAAGCTTTCCATCCGCACTGATTCCGCACCGAGCGAAGGCAAGAAGGCGCCCGAAGATGAAGCAGACAAATCGACGATCCTTGCGCTGTGGTTGGCGTTCGCTTGCGGCATCGATTTCGTTGACTGCCCTAGTGCCTAGTGGGGCGTCGGCTCAGTGGTGCGGGCCTTGGGGATGTGGGAAGACCGCGGCACCCGCCTATCCGATCGGGCAGCCCTTCCCTGTCGCCGGTCCAGCCTACGCGCCTCAGCCCAGCGCCCCTTTCTACCCAGGTAGTGCCGTTGCTCCGACGGCACCGGCGAACGCGACTGCAATGGCTGGGCCGCCACCGGTTTCCGCTACCACCAGCATCCCATGGACAGGATTGCCTCAAACGCAGATGTCACTGATGCCGACTGCAGGGTACGCATCCCAATGGAATCGCGCGGAGGTGACCTACTATCGGCCGGTCACCACCGTCAACCCGGCCACTGGGCAGCCGATCACCCAGTTGATTCCTTGCAGCTCGTACGAACTTCAGAATCAGCGAGTGCCGGTGGTCACCATGAAGCCAGGGGCGGCTCCCGCGACCTATCCCTCCACTGATCGCTGGCCCTCGCTGACGGCTCCCACCTACGGAGCGGCGACTCCCGTCCCGACCCAGAATTATCAGACCGTTCCGGCCAATGGCGCGACGGCTGCCATCGGCCAGCAGGCCAACTACGGTACCTACTCTGCCTACCAGGACGCCAACGCGTCCTTGGCACAGGCGCCTTCCGCCGGGTCGATGTTCTCGTTCCCCGCTCCCCTTCCCCCCGCATCAGCAGCTCCAACCGGTTGGGGAGGAAGCAGCACCACGGCGGCGATGCCTGTCAGTCCCTCAAGTATTCCAGCTACCAACGGCGCGATCTACTACGGCGCGCCCACGCCTGCGGCCGTGGGTTCCTGGCCGCAGGCAACCATCGCTCCTGTCGCGCAGCCGATGATGACTCAATTGCCCAACGGCGCGGTGGCCAGTGCCCCTGGCTTTCAGAGCCCCGTGTATGCGGTACCGATGATGCCCTCGCCGGTGGTTTCGGCTGCAGGAAATGCGTTGCCTTATGTCCCCGGCACGATCGGATCGAGCGGCTTGTCGGCGCCCCTTTCCAGCAACACCATCGTCGCGCCCGCAGGTGCATGGACCCCAGCCAATGGCACGGTGATCGATAGCACTTGGAATCCGATTCCGACGGTGGGGCAACCGGCGGCCGCCGAGCCTCCGAGGTTCCGAGACGACCAGCCGGCTCCAAGCAATCCCAGCCCATTGCTCCCTTCGCAAACGGGACCGCTGGTGATTCCATCGATCGCATCCCCTCAGTCTTCTGTTGCCGATCCATTGTTTCCAAGTCAACCGGACGGTCCAAAGTCGGTTGAAGACAAGGAGTCGGTGGTGATCCCAACTCTGCCTTCGGATGCGCAAGACAGTTCCGAAGGGATGTTCCGACTTCGTCCGCTGGAACCTGCCGAAGGGGCGGGGGCTGCAGGGGCAGAGCCGTCCGATCGGTCTCGAGAGGGGACTGGTGGAGCCACGGAGGAGCCAGCCAAAGAGAAGTCGTCGGAGGGGGCCAGCGGTGGGCAGTCACAAGATGCGACTGGAGGCAATGCGCCGACGGCGACGTCTGCCAATGGGCAGCCAACACGATCCCGAAGCAACCCATGGCGATCGATCGACCCGATTCCTGCTTCCAGCAATCGAACGGCGCCTCAGTGGAATCCTCAACTGATGCAGCCTCGCCGTGACCCTCCCCCTGCCAACGGTGCACAGCCCATGGCGACGGCTCCCTCAGCACCTTCTGCATTGTTGGTTTCCAATCGGTCGCGATAGGATCGCATGGGGCCAGCCCTCCAAGTTCCGAGGATCGACTGGATCAAAAGAATCACCGCTCCTCTTTTTCGGTCCAACATGGATGATTGCGGGTAGTGATTGCTTCACTGCCGCGAGACAAGCAATGCCGGTGGCCACAGCGCCCAGTCACCCTTGCAAGGGGAGGGTGAGATCCATCGCACGCCTTGTATCCGTGGTCCTTGCCCCTACGACTCCAGCCCGCCTAGTCCGGTCGGCCGGATGGATACGACTCCACAGAATTTTCGGATGGAACTCTTTACTGCATGGGGACGCCACGGCGGGAGTTTCCCCTGTCCTCTCGTGCCTGAGAACGCCTCTGCCCGCTGGGGTCGCTGGAGTAGTCTGATTCTGCGTGCCCATGTTGCAACGGTGCACTTGTATCCATACATTCTAATCGGCGTTAGAATATTATGGCCACTATCGCTCCGGCGCAAGTGCGCATGGCTTCTCGAAGAATGTGATCGAACAGGGCAAGATTCTATGCAGCGGATCGTGTGGAGAGTTGTTCTGGTGGCGTTCCTGGTCAGAGACGCAGCGACCGCCAAAGGGGAGATTTCGGTGATATCGCCCGAGCGAGCAAGGGCGATGATGGAGTCGCCGGATGTGTCGCAACGTCCAGTGGTGATCGATACGCGTGGTGGGTACAAGGACTATTTTCGATCCCACCTTCCAGCAGCTCATCACCTCAACTTCGATACGCTGCGTGGCACCGACCAGGGAGTTCCGGTGCAGTACCTTCCCGATGATCTGATGCGTCGATTGCTTCGCCGCGCTGGTATCGATCGCAAGAAAGTCCATCTGCTCTATGCGACAGGGGCTTCGCTTCCCAATGACGAAATACTGAGCACCAGCATGGTTGCTTACGTTTTGGAGAAATATGGGGTCGAAGAAATTCGTATTCTCGACGGAGGGCTGGCCAAGTGGCAGCAGCTAGGTTTTCCAACGACGCAGGAATACTTCGGGAATCCTGAGGGGGAGCTGCCAGAGAGAGCAAAGGCCGAGATCGGAATCGAACTGAAGGAGTTGCTCGAGAAGCGAGGGCGTTCGGGGGTGGTGATAGTGGATGCGAGGCCGAAGAACGAATACCTCGGTCAGGACGACATTTGGTTGCGCAAAGGACACATTCCCGGGGCTATCAGCTTCCATTGGGCGAGGTTGATGGAAGACCAAAACACGCATCAGTTTCGATCGATCGCGTCCTCTTTGGAATTGCTGCAGAGCGCCGGGATCACGCCAGACAAGGAGGTGATCGTGTACTGCGGAACTTCGCGTGAAGGAAGCCTCTTGCGATTCTTTCTGGCTCATGCAGCAGGCTATCCCAACGTTCGACTCTATGAGGGATCGTGGAAAGAGTATGCATCGATGAAGCAGTATCCGACCGAGCTTACCGAATCGGTGGTTGCGCCCTAGGGGAATTGGCAGATGCTGTGGGCTTTGATGCTGGCCGTCCTTTGTGTGGCGTTCACGAACGGCGCCAATGCAAACTTCAAAGGGGTCGCGTCGCTCTATGGGAGCGGTACCACATCGCTACGGACAGCACTGCTATGGGGAACTGCGACGACATTTGCTGGTTCCATGATGGCGATTTGGCAAGCCTCTGGATTGCTGAACACCTTCAGCGGTCGTGGGGTGGTGGATGATGCGACCGCGGCGCGTCCTGAGTTTGCGTTGGCTGTGGCGGTGGGGACGGCAGCCACCAGTTTCCTCGCGACGAGATTGGGTTTCCCTGTCTCCACAACCCACGCACTGGTCGGTTCGCTGGCAGGTGCCGGATGGATGGCCACCAAGTCGATGGCTCCTGCCGCGCTTTGGAAGTTGTTTGTTTTTCCCTTGCTATTCAGCCCCATCCTAGCTGCGCTGCTGGGATCGGCCGTCATCATGCTATGGGGAAAGCGGCTCGCCAGTTGGGAAGCGGCAGGAACCTCCCTGAGTCCGCTCCATTTTCTTTCCTCAGGGGCTGCAAGTTTTGCCCGGGGCATGAATGATACTCCCAAAATGGCCGCGCTCCTGATGCTGATTCCATCGATGCAGCCCTCCTGGGCGCTGATGTCAGTTGCGATTGGCATCGGATTGGGGGCAGTTCTGGATGCACGTCCTGTTGCGGAAACACTTGGGAAGAAGGTGAGCCGAATGGATTCCTCGCAGGGACTGGCCGCCAATCTAGTGACATCGCTGTTGGTGACTACAGCGAGCTGTCACAGTTATCCCGTCAGCACGACGCATGTTAGTGTCGGCGCACTTTTGGGAATGGGGACTGCAACGGGGCAAGCCGACTGGAGGAAAGGGCTGGAAATTCTGGTTGCATGGCTAACCACCGCTCCCTTTGCTGCCGTGGCGGCGATTGGCTCTTGGTACCTGATCGACACGTTTTGGCGATGAAGTCAAGAGGCGACAAGTTCGATGGACAGCCGGATGATGCAATCGTTCAAGGGCCAAACAGCTGGTCGAGCAGCTCGGTTAGTTCCTGGTTGGTATGCCGCGTCTCTTCCCAGACCTTGCCGTACCATCGCTTTTGACTTCGGGACAGTTTCCAGTTCAGCGGGATAATCGCCGACGGGTCGCTTAGCTCAAACGGGATCTCCAGCACCAGGATTGGGTCGCGTTCGATTCGCTCCTGAACCGATGGGACCGCGTTTTGCAAGGCAGCAGCTTTCTGCTGCGGCGGCATGGGGACTCTTCGGTTTCTTGGCATTGTCGCTTCGGGATGCGTTTGTCGAAACCGATCTCGCGTCGCTTTGTCGCGCAGCGGATTGGTTGCCGGAAGACGCTCTGCAGGAGGCGCGATGCGACGCGTGGTGACCGCTTCCATGGAAGGCATCTGCATCCATTGGGGAGATTCCTTGAGAGATCGCCCGAGGAATGATTCTCCCCAAAGATCGGTCAAATCCTTCTCCAAGTGACCCCGCTCCAGCTGCGATGTGGAGCGGACGCGAAGCATCGCTTCCATGGGACCGGTCAGCCAGCGGAGGCTGTCGAAGATTGGGGAGGCTTGAGGCGGATCAAGTGCATCGCCGCTGCGAGAAGGATTCAAGTGAAGCAGCATCATTCGATCGAAAGGGCGGCTGCCCTTGGGGAGATCGTGCCATCTTCGAAAGAGGAATTCAATCCAGTCGATGGCCGAGACGATTCCTTCGTTGTCGACATACGCGCCATCGCCGATCGCCAGTCCCCTGCCCTGCTGGTTGGTCGACTCCAGCCGCACAAAGGGAGAAATGAACGGGAAGGAAGCAGAGGCCCTGGCCGCCGAAACCAGTTTGATGTCGGTCTTGGGGACGCTTTGTTCGTCGATCAGCTCCCGATAGTTCAGTGGACGACTGGTCAGTCCGATATTGGACCATCGAAACGGAGTCGGGATCGAATCGAAGAGGACCCGTCTACCGGTGACGGCGTCGGTGGCGTTGAAGACGACGATCGGGGCGGAGCCGGCATGGGCCAGGTCCCCCCAGTGATCCAGAGTGGCGTTTCCCCAGGGCAGCGGCAGTCGCCTGACCCAAGACTGTTCCAATCGCTCCCCCCGGTCGCTCCATCGCATCATCGGAAAGAGTAGCCCATAGAGTTCGTCGGTCATCATGCCCATGGCGATCGACTCCAGGGAGGATCGAGTCGCCGGTTCGAAGATCTCCATCCGCCGGGGATGGCCGCTGGCCTTAGCGGCCTGGAGTTCCTGAAGCGCTGCGGTGAAGTAGAGCGACGCGACACCACCTCCAGAAACACTGCTGATGACGGCGACGGAGTCACCGAACGAGTCGTAGCGATTGGAAAGCGACTGGAGCACCATCGAAGCCCACGCAGCGGCATGAATTCCACCCCCAGGGCAGGTCACCACCACCAAGGTCTTGCCATGCTTCGGGTGCTTGGGCACCCGCTCCATTCGCCGCACCACCGCTTCCCACGCGATATCCTGGAGACCTTGGGCGGCAAGCTGCACCTGTTCCACTCGCTCCAAGTCCTCCCGAAGCGCCTGATAGTCTGCCTCGCGCACCCCAGCAACCTGTTGCTGGAAGTTGTTCTGTGCCTGGTGCGGAACACTGGCGAGAGTGGCGTGCCGACGCAGCCCTGGAATACTCTGAAGGATGGCTAAGGCAGCGACGATCGCAAGGACGACCGGGATTCGGACACGATCCAGCCAGTAGGCGGCTCCCGTAAGCAGCATTCCTAAGACCCAAAGAGCAACCACCACCACCGACGGGACGGTGACCCAGCCCAGTTGGTAGCGATCAAATGCCCGGGTCAGCAGCAGATGAAAGAGCATCAGTAGCGTCGCGTAGAACCCCATCTGGATATCCGCGCCGCGCAGAAAGGTGCGGCGCATCAGATGGATTGCGAACGCCTTCCCCTGCCGCAGCCACGCGCGGTGCGCCCGCGACTCGAATGGAAAATAATTCCCCTCCGATCGGCGACTACCGAAAAAAAACGTCCGTATCCAACCCAGCAGCATCAGCAGCGCGATCGCTGCAAACCATCCGCTCAACACCGCCACCAGGCTCCGCAACCCATGGCTCATCCAATCCACTTCCCTCTCCAGGTCGGTTTGCAATTCCGAGAACTCGGAACCAAACCAAGTCACTAGGCATAGAGGTGTTACCAAAGCGGAGGATCCCACCAGTAGCCACTGCCGATCCGTCCAGGGGGATTTGCCAGAACCGATCCAGTAGTCAATACAGGGAAGCCTGACTTCGGATGGCCTTCGGTCTTGGAGCAATCGTAGGATCGCCACACTGCAGACGATAGCAACAGCATTCAGAAAGCTGACTAGCATCAGTTGGGGATAGCTCTCCAGAAGCAAGGCATTGTCCAGAAGAGCCCGCGCCGGAAAGACGCGTACGATTGGCACCCAGCAGGTCAGCAGGCCCAGGAACAGCAGCCCAAAGCGCTGCTCCATCAACACCCGTAGCCATGGAAACCAAGTGGACGCCATCGCCATCCCCGCATGGTCTTCGCTTCCCTGTTCCCAGCAGTCCTCGTGCACGCTTCACGGCTTGTACCCTTTTTGCGTGCAGATCGCTAGAACAGTTTGCATGGCCGATTGGGTCGGCGATGGTTGATGTCCGGCGAGAAAATCTCGAGGGAAAAGTCTCTCTCTAGGCTAGCCCGCGAATCGATCGCTTTTCCGATGCTCAGCGATGGCGGAAACGACGCACCCCATTTCCCATTGCAAGCAAGCTGGCAATCCCAAGCGATGATGGCTCGGGGACGGTGGAAGTGCTGCCGTAGCTGATGCGAGCTTCGATCGGTGTGCTTCCGTAGGCGAAGCCATCGTAGACGGCAAAGTCGATCGTATCGCCCGGCGAAATCGTCTGATCGAAAGAAAATATCCCGGCCTCTGTGGTCGAAAACATCGTCAAGGGATTGGGCGTCACCTGAGATTAGTCAGGGTCGCCGATTTTCCAGAGCTGGTTGACGCTGCGCACCCACATCTGGTTGCCTGCGACCGCAGGGGATCCCAGAACCGATTCCCCTAGCGTATTGGTCTGGATCAGTTTCCCTTCATCGCCAGATAGGTCGACAACAAATGCTTTGCCATCTTCGGCGAAAGCGATCAATCGCTTGTCGACAACCACGGGCGTGGCCCAGATCGAACCAGCGTCAGGCAGGCGGACTTGCCACTTCAGTTCTCCCGTTTGGGCATCACCGCATACCAGCACGCTGCGATTGACGCAGTAAACTTTCCCTTCGTGCAGGATGGGGGAGGCGGAGTTGGATCCCAGCTTGTTGTTCTTCCAAAGGATCTCCGGGGTCTGGTCGCTGCGGCCGATTCGGATCGCAGTCAGACCGCCAGAGGGAACAAAGAGGGTTTGTCCAACTGCAACCGTCGATGGGATCCCGCTGCAGGGAACGTCCAGCTCGAATTTGGTGACTCCAGTTTTTGGATCTAGTCCTATCAGGCTTTTGCTGCTTTGCAGCAGGATCAGCGTCTTGCCATCTTCCGTCTGGACAGAAGTGGGGGATGCCCAGTTGGCCTGGCGAGGCCGATCGACTCGCCACATCGTCTTGCCGGTCTTTGCATCCAGGCCGATGGCGAACGAATCGCCTTGGCATTCGATCTGCAGCACCAATACGCCATCGACCACCCAGGGAGAGCTGCTCATGCCGACGTCATTGCCGGCCTTGGGAAAATCGGTTGCCAGCGATCGAACCCAGACCAGCCGGCCTTCCAGGTCGAAGGCCGCGCAGTCGTTGGAACTGAAGAAGGCAAAAACATGCTGGCCGTCGGAGGCAGGCGTGGGGGCTGCGTTGGCGCTGGTGGGGTGGCAGAACGGGCGACCTCGCGCCACCCACTGCTGTTGCCAGAGCACACGGCCATCGGTGCGGGACACACTGGTCAGATAAAGCCGTCGCTGGTCGACGCCACCGCTGCTGGTGGTGATCACCTGATCGCCGACGATGATTGGACCGCTGACCGCGCGGCCGGCGATCGGGATCTGCAGCAGGACATGCTTCTTTTCATCCCCTCCGAAATCATCGGGAAGTGTCGCCTGAGGCGCGGCGCTGTTCCCCGAGCTGCTGCGAAATTGCAGCCAATCATCGGCTGCATGGAGCGTCCCGAGTCCAGTGATTGCGGCCCATCCGGCCAGAGGCAGGCTTGCCCAATTCCATCCCGTCCGTCCCGCTTGCCGTTGCATCTTGCTGTCTCCCCTGCCCTGATTCATGGAGTCGATCATTTGTATCAATGTGGTGAATGGTTCCGTCGCTCCCCGCTTCGCGCAGGGAGGCAGAAAATCGATGCGAACGATAAGCCTAGTCCGCTTTGGCGGCGATCGCCTTGCCCGTCGCGTCGCACAGTCGAAGTTGGAATGCCCAATCCTGCGCCCAGGGCTCGGTCTGTTCGTTCTGGCAGACTTTCACCACGATGATGTTTTTGCCCGCCTTCAGCGCGGTTTCGCCGACGTACTGGTCGATTTGAGAGGAGGCGTGGTAGACCTCGTTGCTGAGGACAAGTTGGCCGTTGACCCAAACCTTGTTGGCGTTGATGCAGCCCAAACGCACCTGGCAATCGAGTGGTTCGAGGGCGACGAACTCCGCGCGGGCATAGACGATCGCTCCCTTTTCATTGGCGTAGATCGGATTGAGGTCGACAGCTCCTTCCTCCTCATTGCCCGTTGCCTCCTGCCAGGCGGCATCGCCCTTCTTGCCCGCGTACTTCTGCTGTGGGTTGTAGAGACCTTTCAACAGATCGGCTTCCACCGGATAGGCGACTTCGAACGCTTTCTGCCCGACGTTGTCGAAAGGACCGATCACCTGCCACTGCTGCAGGAAGCCGAAATGCTTCGCTGGCGACAGCTCCACCCCCACCTCCTTGAGCAGTTTAAGGAGCGAATTGACCTGGTCGGGATGGCGAGCGGAGGCAAGAAGTGGTTCCAGTAGCAAGCGTCTCTGCTTGTTCCCCTCTTCATTCAGATCGGCAGGTTTTTCCCCAAGCTTTCCGAGCGCCTGTGCAATCGATGCGTAGCGAAGTTCTGGGCTGGGGTCTTCCATCATTCCCTCCAGCAGCCTGGTGCGCAGGTCGGGACGCGACTGGGTCAGCCAATCAAACACCAGCGCCCTTGCCTCACCGGCATGCTGAGTTTCTCGCAGGAAACTCTGAAGCGTCGGTTCATGCTGTTCCAGATTGCCAGCGTACAGCTTGGAAGCGATGCCAGAGAGCCAGTTGCGGCCCAGCGGCGTCGACTCATCCATCGCTCGCAGCACTTCCACCAATTTCCCCGATGGCAACTTCTGCAACTCTTCTGCTGCCGCAACCGCTTGCTCGATCTTCGCGTCACCCGGCTCCATCTGCTGAAGCGTCTTCAGGGAAGCAGTGGCGGACTGAGCGATTGTCTGGGTGGCCGAGCCGATCGAGAAAATCGCCAAAGCCGTCAGCAGAAAAAGGGAGGCGCTTCGCCTTGGGAAGAAAGAGTCAATCCAGCGTTGTCTTCGCGTCATGGGCAATTCCTTATTCGATCTTTCATGCCAACAGGAAGCTGGTCCAGGCAAACTGGAGTATAACCATTTTGGCTGAGCCTCTGTTGCGTCGATGGCGGTTGCGCTGATGGCGATGGAACGGGCCTGTCTTTATTGCGGTGTTTCTCCAAAGTCAGGAGACGACTTCATGGATATCAATCAACGATCGCTCATCGGATGGTGCCTGGGTGGACTCCTTGCGATGGCCGGATGGGCGGGAGACGCCATGAGCCAAGAGGAGGAACTGGTGGCACCCGGGGATCAGTTGGTGGTGGAGGGAATCCCGGCGGTCCCCAAACGACTCAAGGAACGGCTGCGGCCCTACACGGAATCGCGAGCCGCCGCATTCTTTGCGTGGCACCCCTCTCTGCGTCAAATGCTGATCGGAACCCGTTTCGGGCAGACCAACCAGATCCATCATCTAGCGATGCCGATGGGCGCTAGGACCCAATGGACATTTTTTGACGAACCAGTTGCTGGAGCGCAGTACGAACCAAAGGATGGCAGCTTTGTTCTCTTTTCCCGCGATGTGGGCGGCAATGAATTCGCTCAGCTGTTTCGCCTGGATCCTAAAAAAGGGACCAGCCGCATGCTCAGTCCCGGAGGCAGGACGCAGATCGGCCAGCCGCTTTGGAACCGCGCGAAAAGTCAGTTTGTCTACACGTCGACCGAGCGAAATGGAGCGGACCGAGACTTTTGGTGGATGGATCCCTATGCGGAGAATGAGCCGAAGCGGATGCTGTTGGCCAACGAAGGAGGTGGCTGGGGGATTCTCGATTGGTCGCCCGATGATACCAAACTGTTGGTGGTCGAACGGAAAAGTGTGAATCAGTCGCAACTCTACGAAATCGATCTAGCGACAGCCCAGCGGAGGCCACTGACCGACCCAAGCGCACCTCCTGCCGCTTTTCTCGGTGGGCAGTACCTTCCTGGAGGTGGCGAAGTGATCTGCGCCAGCGATCGGCAAGGCGAGTTCCTGGAGTTGGTGAAGATAGACGTAGTGACCGGTAAGGAGACGCCGATTGGTGAAGCCAAAGATGGCGATGTCGAATCGCTGACGCTTCATGAGGATGGTAAGAACCTTGCCTTCGTGGTCAATCAGGATGGCGTCTCGCGGCTGTTCCTACACGAGCTAACGACCGGTCGACAACGGGTTATTGAAGGGCTACCCCAGGGGGTGATCTCCCTGGGAGACTGGCACCGACAAATGCCCGAGTTGGCGTTGACCATCAATTCCGCCAAGAGTCCATCGGATCTGTTTTCCGTCGACGCACTAGACGGAAGTGTGACTCGGTGGACCCAAAGCGAACTGGGGGGGATCTCGGCTGAGTCGCTGACGGAACCGGAACTTGTCCGATGGGAGGGGCACGATGGACTCGCGTTGACCGGATTTCTCTATCGACCCCCCGCTAGCTTCGAAGGGAAACGCCCCGTGATCATTTCGATTCACGGAGGCCCGGAAGGCCAGTCCCGCCCGATTTTTCAAGCGAGAAACAACTTTTATTTGAATGAGCTGGGGGTGGCCATCGTCTATCCCAATGTGAGGGGATCGGTGGGCTACGGAAAGACCTTCACCCAACTGGATAACGGGATGAAGCGTCTGGACTCCGTCCGCGACATCGGCTCACTGCTCGACTGGGTCGCTGGGCAACCCAACCTCGATGCCAATCGCATCATGGTGACGGGAGGTTCGTACGGTGGCTACATGACCCTGGCGACGGCGACTCAGTACAACAATCGCATTCGCTGCGCTCTTGATGTGGTGGGGATTTCCCACTTCGGGACGTTTTTGAAGAACACGGAAAGCTACCGTCGCGATCTGCGGCGAGTCGAGTATGGGGATGAAAGGGATCCGGAAATGGCCAAGTTTTTCGATCAGATGGCGCCGCTGAATCGAGCCAGTCAGATCACCAAACCTCTTTTCATCGTCCAGGGTGGGAATGACCCGAGAGTCCCGCTGAGTGAGGCCGAACAGATGGTGGCCAAAGTGCGTGCCAACGGGGGGCCAATCTGGTATTTAATGGCCAAGGATGAAGGCCACGGCTTCAAAAAGAAGGCGAATGCAGATTACCAGTTTTATGCGACCGTGCTCTTTATCGAACAGCACCTACTGGCGCCTTGACCAAGCGGGGCCATCTTACGTGGCATGGGCGTCACGCCCATGCCAGATGAAGATAGGTGCAAGAGACGGCCAGGGAGACATGCATGAAAGCTGCTTCTTTTGACTTGCTAGCTATTGCGATCTTCTTAGGCAAATTGGTCGGAAAGGTTCAAGTTCCCTTGACGCGGTAGGACGCCATCCACTACCTCCTCCTTCGAAACCTGCCGGGGCGGAGTCGGTCCGCCTCGATTTTTCCTGGGAGGATGCCGTGGCGATGCAGAATCGTTCGATGCCAAGCCGATCGCATCGTCGTTGGGTGCCTCTCGCACTGTGGGTCATTGGGTCTGCGGTTGCCACATCCGGATGTCAGCAGCGTGTCTATCACGACCTCTACTCCCAGCAGGCGTCGGCGGAAATCCGAGCCTTGGAGGATCGAATCTACGAGTACGATTCGGAGTTTCGATCGCTAGAAGAGGAATTGGTTGGGATCGAGCGAGAGAATCAGAGGTTGCGATCGGAGTTGCAGCGGCTGGGCCCCGGCGGCTTGCCGCTTCGAGGGAACTCCAGCACCACCCCCAGCCCATCCGATCGGCCGCGAAGCCTGTTGGAGCCATCCAAGCCACCTGCAAAAAAACTACCCTCTCCTTCCGGCGGAACGCCGGTGCAGCCCAAGCTTCCGCAAGGGCCGGGCGAGGAGATCGATTTGAGTCCACCCGTGGTGGAAGTTCCCAAGCTGGATCCAACTCGCGATCCGCCCAAGGGATCCGCGTCGGGTGGCGTCCAGCCGCCTGCCAACGTCCCACTGGATCCTCCACCATCGTTGATCCCTAGTACCCTTCCGAAGCTGGAAAATGGCAACGCTCCCTCCGAGCTGCCGATACCGGAACCCCGTGGAACGCTCCCCGAGCCTGCGGCTCCCTCCGGAAAGGAAGTCGATCGTGGTTCCGAGCTGGGACTCCCAGGGGCAACTCCTGCCAAATTGCCCGAGGAACCTTTGTCATTGCCTCCTGCCCTCGGTCCACCTTCCGCTCCAGGGAATCAGATTCCACCGTTACTGAACCCACCCACCAATCCGGCCGAAAGCCTGCCGCTTCCTCCCGGCCAAGTGCCTGGCCTTCGAGATCGAGGCTCCTTGGAGTCGCGAAGAGCGCCAGTCGCAAGCGTGGCGATGGATCGCGGGGGACTAAACCAGGGAGGGAGCGTCGTGTTGGCTTCGGCAGAAGACCCGATGCCTTGGGTGGAGGAATCGGTGATCGACCTGACATTTCATCCGGGCCTAACCCGGGTGCAGAGTAGGAAACTGGGGGACTGGATCGACGGGGTGCAGATCGTCGTGCAGCCTCGCGGGGCTTCCGGAGGGATCCTCGAGGTCGAAGGCGTATGGACCGCAGCCATCCTCGATAGCTCCTTGCCATCCGAGCAATCGCGCATCGCAATTTGGGAAATCGATGCTGAGGGAGCCCGGCAGTCCCATGAGTCTTCTGGGGCGGCTCAGGGCTATCATTTCCTTCTTCCTTGGCAGGATGTCCAGCCGATCGGCGATCGGCTGCAATTGCACCTCCGTCTGCAGTTGCCCGATGGAAGGACGCTGGTCAGTCAACGTGAACTGCGGGGCAACGGGACTCGCAGCGATCCAGGATCCTCGGTATGGGTGCCAAGGAGCGCCGCTCCGGCACTGCCCAGAGAATCGACTGGTCGGGGCACTTTGGAGGCGACGGAATATGCTGTTCCAGGCAATCCGCTGAGAGAATCGCCCCTTTCTGGTCCCGAAGCGGGATGGGGACGTCGCTGAACCCATCCCTTGTGAACGATTGCGAGCGGTTGGGCAACTTTTTCGGCTGGTCGTTCGTTTGCTCATCCGTGGAGCGAATCGTGGCGATCCAAGATCCCGAAAATGCTTGAATTCGGATCAGTCCGTTCGTAGCGATTGCATCGCACCGGGACCGAAAAAACCAACAAGTGTCTGGGACGATCCTACGAATGAAGCGGAAAAGCCAGATCTCGGAATTTACTGGGATTTCGATTGCGAGCTAACAGGGAGTGTGCCATCGCGGCGGGTTGTAACGGGGGCAGCCGCGATTCAGCCAGGTTGTGGTCGCGTGGGTGAAATGGTCGATACGAGAGTCCGTCATGCCAACGTCTTTGGCCGAAGGGAACCTCGATGGACCAGCCAGTGCATGTGATCACATTTCTCAAAGGGGACGAACAGTACGTGTTCGTCTTCAACCAGGATCAACGCGTTGCCACCCTTCGCATGTTGGGGCGACATGCTGCGGATCCTCGATTGTCCCTGAATTGGTATGATGCTGCCCAATTGAGCGAACGGATTCGCTATGTTTGCGGGGAGCAGGAATCTGGAATCGAAACGATTCGCTCGGAAGAGGACTTGGAAGACACATTGCCTCCCGCCCCAAGAATTTCGCGATCGGGAATGCAGCGCCGAATTAAGTGACCTTTTTGCCGATTGGCCATACGCAGGTTGCAATCCGTTTTCCCTTCAGGCGGACTGGATCGAAGGGGAGGTGCGATGCGGGAACAGGTGACAGCATTTCTTCGATACCTGGATCTGGAAAAGAACGCATCGGACCACACGATCAAAAGCTATCGTGAGGATTTGTTCGACCTCTCGGATTTTCTCGCGCAGCGTTTGGGGGAGCCGGTCGATCCGGATCGCGTCGGCCCCCAAGACCTTCGCGCCTACGTGGCGACGCTTCATGAAGCGGGTTACGCCCGGACCAGCATCGCTCGTAAATTGGCGTCGCTCCGAAGCTTCTATCGTTATGCACAGCGCCAGGGTTTTGCCAGCAGCAATCCAGCCAAGCCGCTGAGGAACCCTCGTCAAGCTCGCACTTTGCCCCATGTGCTCAGCGATCAGGAGGTGGCCAAGCTGCTGTCGACGCCAACCGGCCAACAGCCACTGGCTCTTCGAGATCGCGCTATCTTAGAAACGATGTACTCGGCGGGGCTGCGCGTCAGTGAGGTGGTTGGGTTGAACGACCGGGATTTGGATCTGGTTTCAGGAACGGTTCGTGTTCGCGGCAAGGGGAAGAAGGAGCGATTGGGAGCGATTGGGAGTTACGCGGTGGAGGCGTTGGAGCGTTACTTGGCCAAGCGAGTTCGCGAAGCGCAGGAGGGGCGTGCCAGTGAGGGGCCGTTGTTCGTGAATCGGTACGGCAGCCGACTTTCGGTCCGAAGTGTCGCCCGAATGCTCGATAAACACATCCTCCAAGCAGGCCTGGATGGCCGCACGACGCCGCACACGCTGCGCCACAGTTTCGCGACGCATCTGCTCGATCGCGGAGCCGATATTCGAAGTGTGCAGGAGCTTCTGGGGCACAAGAATCTGGTGACCACTCAGATTTATACCCACGTCAGCGCTGCGGTCCTTCGAGAGGCGTACCTCAAGGCTCACCCGCGAGCGCGCGGGGTGGGATGACTTCTTCTGGGGTTCGACCGTGCGCTGGGGTTCGGTAGGATGCGAGAGCGATGGAAGATTTTCGATCGGTCCGGTGCGATCAGAAGCGATGCCCGGGACGTGGGCCCAGCGGTGTTTGAGTGAGGATCTCCGGTCCATCCTCGGTCATCAGGATCGTGTGTTCGAATTGAGCCGACAGTCCACCATCGCGGGTGCGCACCGTCCAGTGATCGACTGGATCCAGCTTGGTGAAGCGGCTCATCTCGTTGATCATCGGTTCAATCGTGAAGCAGAGACCAGGTAGCAGTCGCTCCTGCCGACTCTTGCGATCCGCCACGTGTGGGATGTTGGGGTACTGATGAAATCGACGCCCCAACCCGTGGCCGACATATTCGCGAACGACGGAAAATCCACGTTCATGCGCCAGGGCCACGACGGCATCCCCTATGTTGGAGATCGTGCAGCCTGGGTAGATCGCCTGGATCGCAGCGTGAAGACAATCGAATGCCGTCTGCGTCACCGCTTGTGCGGCATCGCTGACACGGCCCACCAAAAATGTCTCTGACTGGTCGCCATGCCAGCCGTCGACGATCGTGGTGATATCGACGTTGACGATATCCCCTTCCCGAAGTTGCTCCGGCGACGGTATGCCATGGCAGATCACATCGTTGATGCTGGTGCAGCAGCTCTTGGGATAGCCCAGGTATCCCAGAGTCGCCGGAGTGTGACCAGCCGCCAGAGTGAATTCGTGCACCCACTGATCGATCTGATCGGTGGTGACGCCCGGTAAAATCTGTGGGCGAAGGAAATCCATCAGCTTGGCGTTGAAGCGGCCAGCTTCCCGCATGCCATCTCGCTGCATCGGGGTTAACTGCAATTTGCGATCGTGTTGAAGCATGACCGTTGGGAAAAGATCAAAGGGAGATCGGACCGAAAAGGGTGGACGAAAGGATGTTCCGCATCGACCTACAACAACCGAAAGATGGATGAAGGCAGGAAGGGGCGGCTTCCCGATCAACCCTCCTAATGTAGACAAATTGCTCGAAAATTCCTAGCGAACGGATCCAATTCGATCGCCGCAGGTCCCCACAGGCCATTCGTAGCAAGAACGGATGGTCGGTTGGCTTTCGGAGGAACCAGTGGGCAGTGGACGGGCTGCGGTTTTCGCCAGCCGCAAAGTGACCTACAATCGGAAATCTGGATTTTTGCTAGTGCGAAGATGCGTCTGGATGGATGGAAACTCATGCCGCGTTACAACCCTGCTGTGATCGAGCCGAAGTGGCAAAACTATTGGGAGACAAACCAGACCTTTCGCACTCCAGATCTTCCCCTAGGAAAAAAACTCTATGTGCTCGATATGTTTCCCTACCCTAGCGGTGAAGGGTTGCACGTAGGCCATCCTGAGGGGTACACCGCCACCGACATCGTTTGCCGTTTTGCCCGAATGCGTGGCCAATCGGTGCTTCATCCGATGGGCTTTGATGCGTTCGGTCTGCCGGCCGAAGAGCACGCCATTCGGACCAACACATCTCCGAGGGTGAAAACTGAGGAGAACATCGCCAATTTCACGCGTCAGCTGAAAATGCTTGGATTCAGCTACGATTGGTCCCGAGTCCTGGCCACGACCGACAAGGACTACTTCCGCTGGACCCAGTGGATCTTCTCTCTGCTCTATGACACCTGGGTCGACCCACAGACCGGCAAGGGGCGACCGATTGCCGAGTTGCCGATTCCAGCTGACGTCGCGGCGGCAGGCGATCTAGCGGTAGAAAAGTATCAGGCAAAAAGGAGGTTGGCTTACCTGGACGAGGCATTGGTGAACTGGTGTCCCGCTCTAGGAACCGTGCTGGCCAACGAAGAGGTGATCGACGGGAAAAGCGAACGCGGGGGGCATCCGGTCCAGCGCATTGGGCTGCGGCAGTGGATGCTGCGCATCACCGCGTACGCAGATCGCCTGCTGGCTGACCTGGAGCCTTTGGACTGGTCCTCCGGCATCAAGAAGCTGCAGAGCGACTGGATTGGCAAGAGTTCCGGAGCGGAGATCGATTTCTTCATCGGTTCCCCAGAACAATACCGCAAGTGGCAGCAGCGACGTCAAGATGGTGGCTGGAGCGAAGAGCCCGATTCGGAGTCGCTGCGCATCTACACCACGCGCCCGGATACGTTGTATGGAGCCACCTACATGGTGATCGCCCCCGAGCATCCTATGGTGGGCAAGCTGACGAGCGTGCAGCAAAAGCAGGCGGTGGAATCGTACTGTCAACAGGCTTCCTTCAAAAGCGACCGGGAACGCACCGAAGGGGAAAAAGCGAAAACGGGGGTCTTCACTGGGAGTTACGCCATCAACCCTGTGCACGGAGAACCGATCCCGATCTGGATCGCCGACTACGTGCTGGCCAGCTACGGAACGGGGGCCATCATGGCCGTTCCGGCTCACGATGATCGCGATTACGAATTCGCCAGATCCTATCAGCTTCCGATTCGCGTTGTGGTACGCCCGCAGCAGGGCGATGCTTCTCCAGAGGAGTGTTTTACGGGACTCGGGGTTGCCGTCGACAGCGGACCATTCACGGGAATCGATTCCCAGACCGTCAAGCAGAAGATTACCCAGTCGCTAGCAGCGCAGGGATTGGGCCGTGCGGCGATCAACTTCAAGCTGAGAGATTGGCTTTTCAGCCGTCAGCGATTTTGGGGAGAACCCTTCCCGATCCTGCACGAACTGGATGCCCAGGGGCAACCGACGGGCCGGATGCGACTGGTGCCTGCCGATCAATTGCCAGTCGATCTTCCTGAACTCAGCGACTTCAAGCCAATTGGGAAACCGGAGCCACCGTTAGGGAAGGCGGGACCGGAATGGCTGGAGGTGGAACTGGATGGAAAGCGATACCGACGTGAGACCAACACGATGCCTCAGTGGGCCGGTTCGTGCTGGTACTATCTGAGGTTCATCGACCCGAAAAACGGAGAGGCTCCTGTCGACCCGGTCAAGGAGAAAGCCTGGATGCCGGTCGATCTTTATGTGGGGGGTGCTGAACACGCCGTCCTGCACCTGCTCTACAGTCGCTTTTGGCACAAAGTCCTCTACGATCGTGGCTATGTAAGCCACCCCGAACCGTTCCAGAAGCTGGTCAACCAGGGGATGATCCTGGGGGAGATTGAGTACACAGCCCTGCGCACGGCCGAGGGGCGATTTGTCAGTTACGGCCAATCGGTCAGGACCGAAGACGGCTGGAAGGAAGTGGGGACCGGTGTTCTGCTGGACTCGGTATCGGTTCAGGAGGAGCAGGTGCAGCGTCAAGGGGATCTCTTTGTTCTGAAAGAAGATCCGCTTGTCCGTGTCGACAGCCGGGCTCACAAGATGTCCAAGAGCCGTGGGAATGTTGTCAATCCCGATCAGATCGTCAAAGAATACGGCGCCGACGCGCTTCGGCTATACGAGATGTTCATGGGACCATTGGAAGCGACCAAACCATGGAGCATGTCGGGTGTCGGTGGGGTTCGAAGTTTTCTCGATCGCGCCTGGCGGATGATCGTCGATCCCAAAGAAGACCAGGTCCTTCTGTCCGAATCGGTTCAGGATGGGGAGCCGACCGAAGGCCAGATGCGGATGCTTCATGCGACCATAGCAGCCGTCACGCGCGACCTGGAGCAGATGGGGTTCAATACAGCCATCGCAAGACTGATGGAATTCGTCAACTTCTTTACCAAGGAAGCCGTTCGGCCCCGGGTGGCCATGGAGCAATTCGTGTTGCTCCTTGCACCTCTGGCACCTCACTTGGCAGAGGAATTGTGGGAATGCCTGGGGCATCCGCAGTCGCTGGCGTGTCATTCGTGGCCGGTTTACGATCCGCGCTGGTTGGAGGCAACGGAGGTCGAGGTGCCGCTGCAGATCAACGGCAAGCTGCGTGCGAAGATTGTCGTTCCCGCTGGGTGCGACGCGCAGCAGCTGGAAGCCGCCGCCCGCGCCCACGAACGGATCGCAGAGTTGTTGGAGGGGAAGCAGATCGTCAAGGCCGTCGTCGTCCCAGGGAAGTTGGTGAACTTCGTAGCGAAGTGACCTCGACTAGTCCTTTTGGGAGGCGCTGCGGATGACTCGAGAGGAAGGCCAGGCGAGCGAGTCGCGGTGGTTGATCCTGATCTGCACCTACTGCGAAATGGGAAATTTGCCATCGCTCCTGGAAGCGATCGCTACCTGGGCGCCTCATGCCGATGTGTTGGTGGTCGATGATGGATCGCCCGACGGGACCTCCCAATGGCTCGCCCGTCGCTCCCTCAATCACCCCCGACTGCACTGGATCGATCGCGGAAGCAAGCTGGGATTGGGGAGTGCGATTCGCGACGGTCTGCGGTGGGGGACTGAGCACCACTTTGATTGGGTTTTGAACCTCGACGCTGATTTCAGCCATGATCCGAAGTGCATACCCGAGTTCCTGCAGCATGAGCACGATCGGCCAACGCTCTGGATCGGTTCGCGTTATATCACGGGCGGTGGTTTTTCCGGCTGTTCCTGGCGGCGGAGGTGGGTCAGTTACCTCGCCAATCTCTACGCTCGCCTGCTGCTCCGGTTGCCCGTCCACGACACCAGTAGTGCCTTTCGCGCCTACCGGCTCGACATCTTCCAGAAGCTCGATCGACTCCCCTGGCAGGAGGCTGGCTACGGATTTTTGCAAGAGATCTTGGCGCGTTGGGTCTGGACGGGCCACCCAGTTCAGGAACTGCCGATCGTTTATGTCGAGCGACAGGAGGGGCTGTCGAAAATCAGTTTTCGGGAGGTGCGAAGTGTCCTCTCCAGTCTGCATCGACTGGCATGGAGTGGACGCGCGGTTGCTCGTAGGCTCTCCAAAGATCCTCCCGGTGTTGGGCGGTAAGCTGCTCCCTGCTGGCCCGGAACTTCAAATCAACGTCTTTTGCAGAAAAAATGCGGTTCTTTGGGTAATGTGTTCTAGGTCTTTGCTTCGATTTCTCGTACTCAATGCCCCTGTGTCCCAACGCTCCTTTCGGAGGACATGTGCCATTTCATTGAGTGCGAGGACGAGTACGATAAAAAGCAATCGCTAAGGCTCTTATGCCACAATCATTCGTGAGGAGCCAAAAAATGCCAAACTGTCGATCGGTGACACTACAATGAAAAGGGAAGTGATTGCGATCCCAGGGAGCCCGGTTCGCGGTCCGACGACTTATCTAGGAGGCTCCCTTGTCACGCCGTGAAACGCCATCGAGCGGTTGAGGTGGGCAAGGACAGCCCTCGCGTGATCCGAGTCGTTGAGGATGGTCGAACGTGACAAAAGATCAGGATGCCGATCGCTTCAAGTCCGCTAGTGGAACGCCTCCCTCCGAATCGATGGGTGCGAAGGAGTCAACCTCCCCCGCACCCGACGAAGCGACGCGACGACTCCATGACGGTTTGTCCTCCCCTTCAGCGGACGGTGAAGGGACGGAACTGGAGATGGCTTGGGATGCTAGCAGCGATAGCAAGATCCCTTTCCCTACGCTTGGGGATTACCTGATCATCGAACGGCTAGGTGCAGGTGGCATGGGCCAGGTGTACCGTGCGCGACACCGCACCATGGATCGGGATGTCGCAGTCAAAATCCTTCCGAGAAGGTTGTCGCAACAGGCCGCCTTTGTCGATCGGTTTTACAAGGAAGTCCGGTTGATCGCCAAGCTGATGCATCCGAACATTGTCACCGCCTTCGATGCCGGTTGCGTCCATGCGGTCCATTACTTGGTGATGGAACTGGTCGAAGGGCAGTCGCTCTCCGCCTGGGTATCTTCCAAGGGAGCCCTATCGGTTCCCGATGCGCTCAAACTGCTGGCTCAAGCTGCCTCCGCCCTCGATTACGCTCATTGCCAGGGGGTAGTCCATAAGGACATCAAGCCAGGCAACATGATGGTGACCAAACAGGGGATTCTCAAGATCCTCGATTTTGGAATCGCCGAGCTGGCGGCCGAGGATTTGCCGCCGGAGGACGAAGAGCTTTTGGGGACGATCGAGTACATGTCGCCCGAGCAGATTGCGGCCAAGGGGCCGATTGATGCCAGGAGCGACCTTTACTCGCTGGGCGCCACCTTCTTCTACATGCTCACCGGGCGGCCGATGTTCACCGGTGAGCCGGTGCATATTGCACTGGCGCATCAGAAGCGACCGGCGCCGCCTTTGTACGAAGTACGCGAAGATTTGGATTTGCGGGTCGACAGCATTTTTCAGCGGCTGGTCGCGAAGGAACCCGATCGGCGGTTCGAGTCGGCGGCGGAATTGATCGATGAACTCAGGGCCCAGCGACTGATCGAGGGGCCTGCCAAGGGGATTGCAGCCACGGTGGGGGTGGGAGGTGGTGAGCTTCCGATGCAGCCGAGGACGCGAGGCCCTTCCAGCCAGAGCACATCGTCGCGAGGATACGCTGCGATTGGTATCGAGTTGGGGATGCTGGAGACGCGCGCCAGTTTTCTGCAGAAGGGACGTGAGCTGACGGAGATTCCGCTGGATGGCCAGCAGCTTTCTTTGAGAAATATGCTCTGGAGCGATGGCGAGCAGGTGGCGATAGGAGAAGCAGCTCATCGGCAGCGATCGAAACATCCCGATCAGATTTTCTTCGGACTGCAGCGCTGGTATGGACTGCCCATTCTCGAAAGACCCTTCGGGGGCAGGCGGGTGACTCCCGAAGTGCTGGTCGCCGCAGTGCTCCGCAAAGTCGCTCACGCCGCTCGCGCACTTCGACCCCAGTTGTCGCATGCGGTCATCAATATTCCTGCCTGCTACGACCAACTCCATCGCGCCTGCGTCGTGCAATCGGCGCGGATGGCTGGATTGGATGTCCTCCAATTGCTCGATCGTCCCCTGGCCGCGGCGCTCGCCTACTGGGAGACTCAGCAACTGCTCCGGCTTGGCAACACTGAAGGCCAGGAGAACTGGATGGTGGTGGAATTGACTGGGAGTACGTGCGAAGCGAGTGTGCTGGCTCGCGATGGAAATCAGTGGCGATGCCTAGCGACCATCGGCGATTGGAGACGAGGGAAGTTCCGATGGCAATCGCGCATCGTCGAATGGCTCGCCTCCCAATTCGCTCTCCAGCACGGAATGAACGTGAGGGAAGATCTTGTCGTCGCCTCCCGCCTTCAGCGATCGGCCGAGCTGGCTTTGGATCGACTGGCGCTGCTCCCCAAGGTGGAGATTCGGTTTGAAGCGTGGGGTAAGGAGTTGCGGCTGAATCTGGAGCGAAGCCATCTGCTTCAGGAGTTCCGCGAGTGTTCCTCCGACCTCATGGACATGCCCAGGCAGGTGATCGAAAGCTCCGGTATCGATCCCAAATCGATCCGACGCGTCCTCTTGATCGGTGAATTGCTTGGGGTGCCAGAACTTCGGGGGCTGATCGCCAAGGCGCTGCCGGCAAATGTCGCGATGGAAGTGGTCACCCAGGCCGACCTTGCTCGTGGCGCCGCGCTGCAGGCTCAGTATCTCATGCCACCCGGCGATAGCTCCGGTCCCAGCGCCATCCCTCATAGCGTCTACGATATCGGCCTGCTCACCATGTCGCAGGACAACCCGACTGGCCTACCGAAGATCTTGATCCCGAAAGGGTCTCGACTGCCCGCCGAATTCAGTCGCACCATCCGATTTTCTTCGCAGAGCACTCGTTCGCCGGCGCTGCAGTTCGTCGAAAGCACCCAGATGGATGGCAATTGGCATCGATTGGGGGCGGTAGAACCTGGAGCTGCCTTTCCGAAGCGATTGCCGGAACAACCGTTGCAGCTACGGTTGGAACTGGATCTCAGTGGACTGCTTCACTGCACCCTGACATGGATGGCGGGTAATCAGCAGGTGGTCGTTCCCAACTCCTCCCACGCCGACATGGACCCCGCATCGGTGCAGCAATGGCGGGATTGGCTGGAAACCATCTTTCTCTGTTCGGCGCCGCTTCCCGAAAGTGATTGACCGCAGTGATTCAGGCTGTTGGCGGAGGCTGTCGCTAGCTCGGGCGTCACGCTCTTCATGCCGATGGCTCCTCATGAGCCAGCTTTCGATGGCAGGGGGATCATCGGCCAGTGAGTCTCTGCAAGATCATCGATTCCTCGCTCTCGAGAGACGTTCAGGATCTCGACCTCGACAGCCGACCACCGGTTCCTAGCCAAGCAATTCTCGCTCCACCCATTTCGTATCGACCAGTCCGCTTCGGAATGTATCTGACTGCAGCACTCGCTGGTGAAAGGAAGCGGTGGTCTTGATTCCCTCGACGCGCAGTTCCCGCAGCGCCCGAAGCATGCATTCGATCGCTTGCTGGCGGTCTGGCTGGTGCACGATCAATTTTCCGATCATGGAGTCGTAGTAGGGAGGAACGGTGTAGCCAGCCTGAACATGCGAGTCGAATCGCACTCCCAGACCACCTGGAACGAAGATCTGTTCGATCTTTCCCGGGCATGGCTGGAACATCTTCGACGGATCCTCCGCGTTGATCCGACATTCGATCGCGGCACCTTGCTGCCGGACCTGCTCCTGCGTGAAAGGGAGGCGTTCCCCTGCAGCGACGCGAATCTGCGTCTTGATCAGATCGATCCCTGTCACCATCTCCGACACCGGATGCTCGACCTGGATCCTTGCGTTGACTTCGATGAAATAGAACCGGTCCTGCTGGTCGACGATGAATTCGACGGTTGCGGCATTCTGGTAATCGGCCTGCCGAACCATTCGAACAGCCGCCTCACACATCGCCTTGCGGGTGCTCTCGGGCAGGCGTGGAGAGGGGCTTTCCTCGATCAGCTTCTGATGCCGTCGCTGCACCGAACAGTCTCGTTCATGCAAATGGACCACGTTGCCGTGATGGTCTGCAATCACCTGGACTTCGACGTGTCGGGGCCGATCGATGTATTTCTCCAAGTAGATTCCTCCGTTGCCGAAGGCGGCCTGAGCCTCTTGGCGGGCTTGTGCCATCGCCGACTGAAGGGTGGCAGCATCCGGAGCGACTCGCATCCCCTTGCCGCCACCACCGGCAGTCGCCTTGATCAGAACCGGATAGCCAATGCTCTCAGCCGTTTCCATCGCTTCCTGCTCGGAGTCGATCAATCCCTTGCTGCCAGGTACGACGGGGACCTTGGCGGCGATGGCCATCTCCCTTGCCTGATTCTTGTCCCCCAGCTTCTGCATCGCTTCCGGTGTGGGGCCGATGAAGGTGAACTGGCAACTGCGGACCACTTCGTTGAAGTGTGAGTTCTCCGCCAGAAATCCATAGCCGGGGTGGATCGCCTGCGCTCCAGAGAGTTCCGCGGCAGCGATCAAACGGTCAATTCGCAGGTAGCTGTCAACCGATCGTGACGATCCGATGCAGATCGCTTGGTCCGCCAAGTCGACGTAAGGGGCGTTGCGGTCGGCCTCGCTGTAGACCACCACCGACTCAATCCCTAGTTCGCGACAGGCCCGAAGAACTCGCAAAGCGATCTCGCCACGATTGGCGATCAGGATGCGCTGAAACATGCAGGAGGCTTCCTTGAGAGAGATCGGTGCTTAACCCCGCGTGTCGACTTTGAAGAGCGGCCGACCAAAGTCGACTGCCTCTTCATTCTGAACCAGCACCGAGACAATCTTGCCTCGCACTTCAGCCGGAATTTCGTTGAAGACCTTCATCGCTTCGATGATGCAGATGGTGGTATCTGGCTGAATGGCGCTACCCACTTCGACGTAATTCTTCGAATTCGGGTTGGGGCGGGCGTAAAAGGTCCCAACCATCGGTGACTTGATCGTGACGATGTGAGGCCCTTCCTGTTCGGATGCCGCTACCGAAGGTGGCGCCGACGAAGAAGAGGCGGGCGCAGCAGCGGTGGGCGCCGCGGAGGCGACGACGGCAGGCATCGTCATCGTCGGGAGCGAACCGCGCGTCAAGCGGATGCGCTGCGCATCCTGCTGCAGGTCAATTTCCCCAAGATCGTGTTCCTTCATCAGGTCGATCAGCTGCCTCAGTCGCTCCAGCGAAAAGATATCCTTGCCTTCGTTGCTTTGCGATTTTGCCATCGTCGTTGCGTCCTTTTTTAGACCTGCCCTCCGAGATGAGAAGTTCGAGAGCTATCCTTGGTCTCCCCTGAGGAAGTGGAGTGCGGCGGAGTCTTTCGTCTTAGGAACCCCGGCAGCCTCTGACTTACGAGAATCCCCGCATTGTAGCGTGCTTCTTCCAGGTTGGGGAGACGCGATGCATGCTGGACGTAAGTCGCCTAACTGCCTCCCGATGTCGTTAGTTTTCCCAAGGAAAATTAGGTTGATTATCGGAAGCTGGGCCAATGGACCTGCAACGCTTCCCAGTCCTGCGGCAAAGAAGTCAACCGCTGTGCTCCTTCCCCTGTGATCAGGTAATCATCCTCGATCCGGATACCACCCCACTGCGGGAAGTAGACCCCCGGTTCGATCGTCACCACCATTCCCTCCTCGAGTTGTCCCTTTTGACCGCTTCCAATGCGAGGCGACTCATGGATCTGCAATCCAAAACCATGGCCCAGACCGTGGGTGAATCGCTTCTCCATGCCATGCTTTTCCAGAACCTTGCGGGCCTTTTGGTCGATCGCCTCCAGCGACGCACCGGGACGAAGGCTGGCTGCCGCCGCGCGGTGCGCTTCGAGCACCGCAGCATACGCTTTCTCCCAAGTCTTCGTCGGCTTGCCGCTGACCACCAGTCGCGTCAGATCACTGCAATAACCGGTCGCGATCGCACCCCAGTCGATCAGCACAAAGGGACTACTGGACAGCGGCGTTTTTCCAGGAATTCCATGAGGTAACGCCGCGCGAGGCCCCACTCCGACGATGGTGGGAAATGCGCATCCCTGGCCTCCCAGTTCCCGGATCGTATGCTCCAGCCCATGCGCAATCTGACGCTCGGTTGTCTCCGGCGTCAGCCGATGCAGCATCGACAAAAAGGCATGCTCTGCCAACTGAATCGATGCCTCGATCGCCTCAAGTTCCGTGCTGTCTTTGATTTCTCTAAGCCCTTCGATCAGCCCCTGGGTCGCAACCAGCGTCTGGGTCGGAATCGCTTCATTCAGCCGCTGCCACGACGCGAAGGTCAACCACTGAGATTCAATCCCGACTTCTCTTCGACTTCCCTTGCCAACCACCTCCGCCGCCGCTTCCAGCAGCGGGGTCTTCGGGGAGCGGATATGCAGATCAAGGCCAGGGCACTCCTCTTGAATCTGCTGCTGATATCTGGGATCGCTGATCAGCAGTCGTCTTTCGTCTTCGATCCAAAGATAGCTGTCGCCCCCCTGAAACCCGGTCAGGTAGGTGACGTGGACCGGACTGGTCACCAGGAACTGCCGCAGCCCTTGTGTGCGAAGTACCCCAGCCAGCCGTGACTGTCGCTTGTGATAGACGCTCATCGCCCCTCGCTTCACATAATCCCGCCACCCGATTTCCTAATCACGCCTCTTCCTGGCGTCTTGGCATCACCAAGTGGGCATTCCGGGCGCCCGCGGAGAGAATAAGTCGAATCATTTCCCCACCGGCCATCATGGCAATCGATCTCGTTGGTTGGGAGGGGGGGAGCTAGGAAAAGTGGGTCGTCTCGCTGCGATTTTTGTTGTCGCGACCTCCCGCAGGCCGATACACTTCGTCGATGGCTTAACCGCTGGATTCAGGAGTCAACTCATGCCGATGGAAAACTATTCGAAGCACCAGCAACAGATCATTCGCGGCTATTATAAAAATCGAGACATGCTGGCGTTGCAGCGGGCTCAGGAGTTGGTGACCGAACTTTATTTGAGCGAGGGGAAGAAGAGGGCGAAAGTCTGGGAGCAATTGGCAGGGCACCTGGCAGCTCTCAAAGTCCCCGAAGCCCAAATCGCGTCGCTGCGAGAAAAGGACAAGCCCGAACTGGTCGCTCAGTTTCTTCAGACCAAGCTGTAGCCATCGGAGTCGATGATCGGCCGCCCAGGAGCGATTGCCGCGTAAGATCGTCGGCTTAGGGAGCTACCGCAGCTCATCCGAATGGCATTGCCGTTTAAGGATTCGCTATCTCGCGCTGGGAACCGCTTGCCGCAGACTGCGTATCGTCCAGCCACTGCCGTCCTGCTAGTTGCACCGAGCAATCTGCATGACCGCCTAGATCGGCCACTCGAGCCATCACCGCTCGAACCCAATGGCTGGCGATTTCCTTGTCGCTGGTTCCGGGCGGAAGGTCGACTGGAGGGGGCATTGGTTCTCCAATCGTCACCAGCACCCTAGCTCTTTTCAGCAGGGGTCCCCAGACGGTTGGGCTTTGCGGGCTTCCTTCAATCCAGATGGGGACCAACGGGGCTCCACATTTGAGCGCCACCAATCCGGCGCCCGGTCGGACGCTTAAAAGTGGCTGATTGGTGCGATTGATGCGGCCCTCGGGAAACATCCCCACCCACCTACCTTCACCGGCTAGACGCATCGTCGCCTTGATCGCCTGGGTGTCGATGCCACCGCGTTTGGTGGGAATCACCTGGAAGACGCTCAGCACAGGTCCAAATAAGGGATGTCGGCAATACTCGGCTGCCACCATCCAATGGACGCGCCTTCCGGCAGCCAACTGGATCAGGACGGGGTCGATACTGCTACGGTGGTTAGCAACCAGAATCGCCGGCCCCTCCAGCCCCTCAAGATGTTCCTGCCCCCGAATGGTAGCACGCCAAAGCCCCCGCGCCAGAAGATAAGCAATCGAATAGAGAAACGACTCCGCAATCGAATAACGACCGCGTTGAGACAAAAGAGAAAGGAGGTAAACGATCGGAATCAGTGCGATTGCCGCTAGGAATGGAATCGCCCAGTTTGTCATGCCATTGGCTCCCATCGTTCCACCGATCGAAACGCGGCGCGCGCTACGTCTTCATCGGCTCCCAACCCAACCCCAAACGGCTCAATCGCCCAGCCCATCTCCCATGCGCATCCTGAAGTGGCTACTGGAAACCAAGCGGGAGGTCCTCCTATGGATCGACCAAAGAGCCCCTGGATTCGCTGGGTGTTGGTCTTTTAACCAGAATGTTTTCTTTATCATCGCTGCTTATGTTGTTCATCTTGCCGATTTTTTCACCTTTTTGGGTGGTTTTGGGGTTCGTTTTCCCACTCGAAATGACGGCAATGAAACGAAAAGTCGGGAAAAAGCCGGGAAGGTAATTTCGCAACCCTTCAACGGTCGATCGGCTCCTGGGTATGATGATGGGGCGTTGGCGGATTGCCGATCAACCGGTGGCTCCCGACGCGATCTGGGCCCTGAATTTGCAGAGAAAACGGTTCAGGACATGCTCCTGAAACGGTGGAAACTCGCCAGGCAGCACTCGCAGATTGAACTACCGACATCGCAGAGCTCCTACGGCCACGGGGGTGCTGCATCCTTGAGTTGTCCAAGCAGCCAACTCGGGAGGTTCTTTAGTTCGATCGCCACCAGCAGGGATGTTGGTGGCGCGAGTGATTGCCTGGGCGGGTGGCTCCTTGGGGTTCGCTGCTGTGGGGTTCTGCCTGCGAAGTTTCGCTAAGTCAACAAAGTGCCCTGGCAAGCATCAACGAAGTCTTGTTCGTAGTGGGCCGGTTCCCATTCGATTCGATCCGAGATAGTCCGATCGGGAAATCCAATCGATGAGTGGAACCGAACCGACCTGCCACATTCCGGTTCTTCTGGACGAGGTTCTCGCCTACAGCCAGATCGAGGAAGCAAGCTTTTTTGTTGATGGCACCCTGGGTGGCGGAGGGCACGCCGAAGCGATTTTAGGACGCATGGTCAAGGATGCCCGTTTTTTGGGTATCGACCGCGATCCGGCAGCTCTCCAGCGTGCTGAGGGGAGGCTAGTCAGTCGCATCCCGGAGGCCTCTTTGCAACGCTGGTTGGAACTGCCCCAGCAGCTTCCTGAACGCTCAGCGATGCAGCCCCATGCCGGGCCGCTAATCGATCTGGCATTGGGCAGTTATCGCGATATCCCAAGGTGGATGGATGCCTTAGGAGTGCCTCTGGCGGATGGAATCCTTTTGGACTTAGGGCTTTCTTCCGATCAGTTGGCTGATTCCGACCGCGGTTTTTCCTTTCGTGAAGAGGGGCCGCTGGATCTGCGGTTCCATCAAGAGCCATCGACGGAGTCGGCAGCTGACCTTCTGGCCAGTGGTTCGGAGGAGGAGATTGCCGACATTCTTTATCGCTACGGAGAAGAGCGAAAGAGTCGCAGGATTGCCAGAGAGATTGTCGAGCAGCGACGTCGAGGTGGAGCGATCGAGACCACGCAGCAACTGAGGCAGTTGATCCATCGATCGGTTGGCAAGGTGCATGGAAAGATCGATAGCGCCACCCGTTCCTTTCAGGCATTGCGCATTGCGGTCAATCAGGAACTACACCATCTGGCTGATGCCTTGCGATGGCTACCGACTCGACTTCGACCCGGAGGCCGCCTGCTGGTGATCAGCTTTCATTCGTTGGAGGATCGTATGGTCAAGTATGCGTTCCGCGAACATCCCTACCTCCGGCCGGTGACCAAGCGGCCGGTGGTGGCATCCTTGGAGGAACTGGACCGCAACAATCGATCACGAACCGCCAAGCTGCGGGTGGCGTGTCGGGTGGAGCCCTCTGCTGAGGTTCCAGGGGCAGTCGATGAATTTGAGGTCCGCTGGGAGGCAAGGTCCTGACTCCTTTCGTCAGGGCCTTGATTTTCCGAAGCGGAACAGCGATTTTGGTACCAGTGTGAAGCCCTCCTTCATTTCCACCTTCCTCTTTATGTGTCTTTTGGGGTTCCCGATGAAACGAACGACTCGGATGGCGTCTCTGTTTGCCCTGACGGCTTTTCTAGGGTGGCAGATGGTCGGCCAGTCGCAGGACCGCAAGCCGATCACCACTCGGCCACTAGACCTGGGGGCCAAAGCCTTTTTGGGGAGTTTGCAGGAGCCTCAAAAGTCCAAGGCCTTGATCCCTTACGACGATGATCGGCGGGTGCAGTGGCACTTCATTCCGATGGAGACCAGGAAAGGCTTGCCCTTGATGGAAATGGAGCCATCTCAAAGGGAGCAGGCGAGGCGGTTCCTGGCGGACCTGGTTTCCGAGGCGGGGAACGAGAAGGCAACCCGCATCATGCTGCTGGAAAATGTGCTGCGCAAATTGGAGGGGCCCGATTCCCACTCGCGGCGAAATCCTGACAAGTACTACTTCACGATTTTTGGCACTCCCAATCCGACCGGAACCTGGGGTGTTAGCATCGAGGGGCATCATCTGTCGCTCAATTTTGTCGTCCAGGACAATCGCATTGTCGACTCGACACCCCAGTTTTTTGCGACCAATCCCGCCGAGCTGCAGGCCGAGTATGGCGAGGGCTTCCCTAAGGGAATGCGTCTACTGAAGTCCGAAGAAGAGCTTGGTTTCCAGCTGCTCAAAAGCCTCGATGCGACTCAGCGCAGCAAGGCGACCCTCGACGCCAAGGCACCGGCTGACATCCGGTTCGCGGGAACCAAGCAGTCGGAGCTAGCTGCGGCCGACGGGGTCCCTGCATCGCAGCTCAATCCAGCTCAACGCGAGACGCTGCATCGTCTCCTGGAGGTTTACACAGGAGCGATGCGTGAAGAGGTGGCTGCCGACCGATGGAAGCTGATCGATCAGGCAGGGTTCGATCAAATTCACTTCGCCTGGGCTGGGGCGGATCAACCTGGGATTGGTCATTACTACCGCATCCAGGGCCCGACGTTTTTGGTCGAGTTCATCAATGTGCAGCCCGATGCGGCTGGCAACCCGGCCAATCATGTCCATTGCGTTTGGCGCGACCTGCAGGGGGACTTCCACCTGCCGATTCAATCGCCCTGACTTGGTAGCTCGATCTTTAGCGGTTGGGTAGCCGGCCGCTTCGGCCAGTTTGCGATTGCCCGCCCCAGCGTGACTTCTAGAATGGACGCTCTGGAATATGGTGAGGTGATCGGGCTGCGATGGCAGGTGGGACCTGTCGGCGGACCCAGCAAATCACCTGAGATCGACTGTCCATTCGGGGGTAATCAGGTGATTAACACGCTGTATCTCCCGGAATTGCGCGAGATGCTCTCCGAGCGGAATGCGGAAGAGCTGCGTGAATTTTGCGTGGCTCTCCACCCGGCACGCACCGCCGAGTTCATGGAGGGGCTCACCCCTGCCGAGGCATGGGCGGTCTTGCAGTACGCCGACCCCGCGACGCGAGCGGAGATCTTTCATTTTCTAGAGTGGGATCGGCAGGTCGAGTTGCTGGCTGACCAGGATCAGTTGCAGGTGGCAGCTCTCGTTTCGGTGCTCAGCGCCGACGATGCAGTCGACCTGCTCCAGGAACTGCCGGCGATTCGGGTAGAGTCGATCCTGGCGCTGGTCCCGGCCAGCGATCGGCGGAGCATCCAGAAGCTGCAGTCGTTCGCTGAGGGAACAGCCGGTGCGTTGATGACCACCGAGGCGGCTTGCCTTAGGGAAGACCTGACGGTCCGTGTGGCGTTGGAGGAGTTGGCAAGGCAGGCGGAGCATCTGGAGACGGTCTATTACATCTATGTGGTGGATGACCAGAATCGCCTGCATGGTGTCGTCAACACGCGGCGATTGGTTTCGGCGATTGGAAAGCCCGAGACCCGATTGCGCGATCTGATGGAAACCGACATGGTGGTGGCTCATGTCCTGGACAACCAACAGGACGTCGCCCAGAAAGTAGCCAAGTTCAATCTACTGGCGGTTCCTGTTGTCGACGACCAAAACCACATGCTTGGGATCATCACCCACGACGACATCATCGATGTGGTGGTCGAAGAGGCGACGCGTGACGTGCAGAAGATCGCGGCCGTCGCCCCGCTGGAAGACAGCTACATGCGCACCCCCATCTTCACCCTCTCATGGAAGAGGGGAATGTGGCTGGCGATTCTGTTTTTCGCTGGATTGCTGACCGCGTTCGCTCTTCGGCACTACGAAGGATCTTTGAAGAAGTACGAATGGATGGCTTGGTTCATCCCGTTGATCATCAGCAGTGGAGGCAATTCGGGAAGTCAGTCGTCTACGCTGGTCATCGCCGCCTTGACTCGCCAAGAAATTGCGTCTCGCGATTGGTGGGCAATTCTCCGCAGGGAGTTGATCACGGGACTGCTGCTGGGTGGCTTCCTCGCGCTGGTGGGATTCCTGATCGCCTGGGCCATCACCCCCAGCATTCGACACGCGGTTGTCATTCCCATCACCATTCTTGCCGTGGTGCTCTGCGGGACTTCCATCGGTGGCACCCTGCCTCTGCTATTCAAGCGGCTGGGGCTGGATCCGGCCTTGATGAGCAACCCATTTGTGGCTGGGATCATCGATATCCTTGGCATTCTCGTCTACTTTCAAGTTGCTGCAACGATCTTGAGATGAACGCAGCTCTTGCGGCAGGCAGCAGGGGAAACATGAAGCCGCTTACTGGCCAAGTCTCTGGGAAGGATCGAAGAAGTCGGATGACCAAGCAAGTGGGGCGGGCTGGTGATGAAAGCCGTAGAGCACGTTTAGCGATTCGTTGCGACATGGCGATGCTGGTCGTGTTCACCCTGGGCTCGCAAAACCCTGCGTGGTCCCAGTCGATGCGCAAGCTGTCTCTTCAGTCGAAGGTTGAGACAGTTCAGCCAATGACCGGAATTGCGCTTTGGAATTCCAATCCCCAGGGCGGATTCCGCACCGATCCAGTTGGAGTTTTCCTATCTTCGATCCCGAGACGTCGTGGACGAGAAGGGCCGATACGATTGGCGGTCAGTCGACCAGTTGCTCGATCAGATCGCCAATCGGGGCCATCAGGCTATCCTTCGATGGCACGACACCTACGTCGGCAAGCCGACGGGTGTGCCGGAGGTGATTCAGCGGATGGACGGGTACCAGGAAACCATCGGGCTAAGCGAAGGAAAGAAGACGCGATTTCCCGATTGGTCCTTTCCACCCTGGCGCGCCTTCGTGCTCGACTTCTTCACGCGATTTGCCGAGCGATGCGATCGCGATCCTCGCCTAGCCTTTTTACAAGTTGGGTTCGGGCTTTGGGCGGAGTACCACATCGATGATGGCCCGATGGAATTAGGAAAGACTTTCCCCGATCGCTCATTTCAGGAAACGTTTGCCAAGCACCTATCGCAGGTTTTTCACGTCACCCCTTGGATGATTTCGGTTGATGCCGCGGGGGTTCATGCTCCTTATGGTGGCAACCCCGAGTTGGCGAAATTGCCTTTCGGTCTTTTCGATGATTCAATCAATCATCGGCAGCATCGGGAGGAAAATGAGCCGAATTGGGATCTTTTGGGGCGCGAGCGATGGAAGATGGCGCCGACGGGAGGTGAGTTCAGTTTCTTTGAGCCGCAGGATCAGGAGGAAGCGCTGGCGCCAAACGGCCCCCACGGAATCCCATTCGCCGAACAGGCAAAGCGATTTCATATTTCCTTCCTGATCGGCGATGACCAGCCACGCTTTCAAGAGCCTGAAGTGATTCGTGCCGCTTCGCTCAGTTGCGGCTATCGCTTTCGAGTCGTTCAGTTGCTGGTGGGTCTGGACCATGTGGAGGTAACGATCCGCAATGACGGAATCGCACCGATCTACTACGATGCATATCCTGCAATCGGGGGAATTCGGTCGGGAAAATCGCTGAAGGGACTGCTCCCTGGAGAATCGATACTATTTCGAATCCCTGCACTCGGCGAAGCGGCTACCCTGTCCATCGAATGCGATCGTATGGTGCGGGGACAACAGATTCAGTTCGATGCGGATTTGAAGTGAACTACTGGGAGCATAGGGATGTATTCCGGGTGTGGTGAGCAAATTGGGATACGTGGTTCGGGGTATGTCTCATGAACGGTGAAACCTACAATACGTTGACCGCCCTGTTGCTGGGAACAGCACTGCTTGCTTTGATCGTCTCGGTTTTCTCTCTGGCTGCGGTCGCATGGCGGTGGCGTGCTGCGACGCGAGGAAGACATCTGCGTCGATTTTTGGGCTCTTTGTTTGCCGCCGTCGCCTTGGTGGCAACTCACCAGGCGATGCTCTGGTGGGTGTTCCTGCCCTCTCTGGGGCGCAAACAAATGGCCGAGTATGAAGCGGCTAGGAATGAGCGGGTCGAAGCGTCGACGAGATTAAGAGTTGGGGATCAAGTACCATCCATCCAGTTTCGCGACATCCAGGGCAATTCGGTCGATCTGCGAGCCCCGGGGAAATTGACATTGATCAACTTCTTTGCGACTTGGTGCGGCCCATGCCAACAGGAGATGCCCCACCTGGAGGCGATTTGGCGGAAATACCAAAAGCAGCCCCACTTTCGCATGCTGGTGATTGGACGCGAGGAGTCAGAAGCGTCGGTCAAGGAGCACTTCGCCAAACACCAGTTCACGTTTCCTGGTGTGGCTGATCCAGATCGAAAAATCTTTGGTCATTTCGCAGACAACTTGATTCCGCGGACTCTGATCCTGGGGCCCGAAGGTCAGATCCTCTACCATCAGGGTGGCTTCCTAGAAACCGACCTCCCCAAACTGGAGGCCATCCTCCAAAGTCAATCTCCCAAGTAGTGGATCGCTCTTCGGTCGATCGATTCATCGCAACTTTGCCATGGACATCAACTGGTTTTTTATCGCTGGCTCGATCTCTCCCGAATCCATTTGCCTTCCATAAAAAAAGCCGCAGTAGATCAATACTGCGGCTTGATGGTTGGTTTCGGGCGATTGAAACAGAGGGAATCAGCCCCACTGGTCCAACATGCGATCCAATGCGACTGCCATCCGCTCGGGTGTGTCGTAGGTCCCTGCAGCAATCTGTGCCTTGAGCGCAGCAACCTTGTCGACGCGTACCCCATCGACAATCGCACCACTGCCGGCGACCTGACCGATCGACTGGGCTGCAGCAGAGAAGTCGACTTGATCCGAAGGAGCGTCAGCTACAGAAGCGTCTGTCGCGCGGACTCCCTGGTTCTCGGTCGCCGAGAGCTTGCCAATCTGACGAGCACCATGAACCCCGTGAATCCCGAAATTTCCATTGATTTCCATTCGAAGTGCCCCTCTCGCAACCTGTTGATACATCCTTGTACCCAAAGGCAACCAAACTGCGGCATCGTGCCGAGCGGCCGACCTTTGCTGACGATCGTTACAGATGCAACCTGCGTGCCAAAAACTGGATTCGCTTTCGGATCGCAGGTCAATCGCCGGTAGAGACAAGGGATCGCCTTTGAGTCCCTACGAATCTAGCGATCCGCCAACACCGCGAATCTTACCCAAGCCGCGGCTGGCGAATCAAGCCAGATTCACTCAAAGGCTCCCCGTCCCACCACGCGTCTCATTCTGCAACACCACGAAGGGCTGCTTGAGACGCCAACGCTATCCCGCTTTTCCTAATCGAATCTCTCGAAGTATTCGCTAGCTTTTGACTTGGGGGGCTTGCGAGCATCTAAATCGGCAGATTTTACAAACAGACCCTGTCATTTTTTCCGATTGCTCCGACCGTAGCGCGCGAAGGTGTCTTTACTAGCAATTCAATCGGTGCCACCCACCTTTCCAATCGGTGCCACCCACCTTCCCAATCGGTGCCACCCACCTTCCCAATCGGTGCCACCCACCTTTCCAATCGGTGCCACCCACCTTTCCAATCGGTGCCACCCACCGATTGGGAAGGCCGGGCTAGGGGTGTGGCTAGCATTCGGGAGACAGCAGGAGACGGGAGTGCAGTTTACACACCTCTCGAAATCAGATTCCGCCTCTTTTTGGGGGCGCTGTCCTCGCCAGGGATTGCCAAACACAGCAGTTCCTCTAGCGCATCGCGCAGAGGCAAGCACCTTTCCAATCGGTGCCACCCACCGATTGGGAAGGCCGGGCTAGGGGTGTGGCTAGCATTCGGGAGACAGCAGGAGACGGGAGTGCGGTTTACGCACCTGTCGAATCAGATTCCGCCTCTTTTTGGGGGCGATGTCCTCGCCAGGAATTGCCAAACACAGCAGTTCCTCT